>Ga0335080_10001690_pt1 | contig 21833 bp, 16 predicted proteins | sample Lox_Sample_34_FD_206720 | JGI IMG/M metagenome (GOLD analysis project Ga0335080, IMG submission 206720) | Soil microbial communities from Loxahatchee National Wildlife Refuge, Florida, United States - Lox_Sample_3.4 | ecosystem: Environmental > Terrestrial > Soil > Wetlands | place: USA...
CGGTCCAGCCGTCGGGGACGATCAAGCGTGGAGCGCTCACGGAATCAAATGCGCGCTGCCGATGGCGTTCAGAAACGCTCACGGTAAGGCTCTCGCCCGGCACCGCCTCGCGGCGATCCGCTCGGGCGTCGATACTGAGAGCAGCGACGAGCTGGAGCGCGCGGTCGATACGAGCGCGGACGCGCACGAGCTCCGCACGCGCAGCTTCCCGTTCTGCCGCGTCGGTTTTCACCATGAATGGCACGGCGTCCAACGCTGCCGCAACCTCGTTCCCGGCAACCGCGAGGTGGCGCGTGGCCGCAGGCCAGTCGAGCGCAAGCGCGGCCACGCGTGCCTCCGCCAGCGCCTTGGCCGCGCGCGCCATTCTGTCGGGCGAACCGATGCCCCGATTGGCCGTCAGACTCTGGGCAAGCGTCGCAGGGTCGGGCGCCTGCCCTTTCTCATCCATCAGGCTCACGCGGAAGCGCAGAAACGGCCCGGCCAGAAAGCCGGCAATGCCCTGCGTGCGGTGCTGGAAGTCGCCTTCGCGTCCAATCTCCGCGTAGGTCTTTCCCCACAGCGGCGAAATCTGGTCGGTCGGCGCATACCAGCCCTTGTCTCCGTCGCCGCGGAAACGCTCGAACACCTGGTCCACGTGCCAGGGCGCCAGATCGCCGGAAAACTGCTTCGGATCGCCCGCTGCCGCCACCGCCTGCGGCGTGATGATGCCGGAAGTCTGGTGGTGGCCGTGTCCGCCGTGTACGCCGCCCCAACTGTTGATCACAATGTTCGGCTGAAATGTGCGGATCACATGCACCATGTCGGCGAGCGCGGTATCTCCCCAGATGCCCCTGGTGACTTCGACCGTTTTCACGAACCCGGTATCGCGTGCGCGCGTGAAGAACAAGCGGATCCCGTAGATCCGCGTCGCGGCAAGCAATTCCTGGCTCCGCAGCGCGGCGAGCTGCAAGCCCTGTTCCGGGCCCAGCGCGTTCTGCCCGCCTTCACCGCGCGTGATCGAGAGCAACGCGACGTCCGCGCCGAGACCGCGCGACAGGTACGTAAGCAGCGCGGCCGGCTCGTCGTCGGGATGGGCGGTGATGCACAAAATACGCGTGGTCACCCGCGCGTGATCAATCGCTTCCACAGCCTCCGGCAGGCCCTCGGCGCCGGGCTGGCCCTGCCCGACGACAGCGACCGCAAACGGTACAGCGAGGGCGCCGAGCAGCAGGTACGCCAGCAGGCGGATGCGCTTCACGGCGTCACCCCGCCGAACGGCCACTCGTGGAGCGCCGCGGCGCGCGCAAGGAACACCGCGGTTCCCGCGGCCATCACGCCGAGCCCGGCCAGCGCCGTGCGTCCCGTCGAGAAGAAGACGCCCAGCCACAATGCGATCGCGGCGATCACCGGCACGGGATACAGCCACATCCGGAACGGCAATTTCTCCGCTCCCCATTTTTGCCTCAGAATGATCAGGCCCACTGCCCCTCCTACGAATTGCACCAGAATGCGCATGGCTAGAATTGCCGCAATCACTTCCCGCAGCCGGAACAGCAGGCTGAACAGAAAACCCACGGCCCCCAGCGCAAGCAGCGACACGTACGGAAAATGCCGCGTGGGGTGCACGCGAGCGAACGCCTTGAAAAACGTCCCGTCGGCCGCCGCCGCGTACGGCACGCGCGAGTAGCCCAGCGTCAACGCGAACAGCGAGCCGAATGCCACCCACAGCACCATGCCGGTGGCGATTCGCGCGGCGCCCGCGCCATAGATACGCTCCACCAGGGCACTGGCCACGAACGGCGTGTTTCGCGCTTCCTGCCACGGGATCACGCCCAGAATCGCCGTCTGCAGGACAAGATACAGAACCGCAATTCCCGCGATGGAGATGAATATGGCGCGCGGGATGTTCTTCTCCGGAGAGCGAATCTCCCCGCCCAGATGGCAGACGTTATAGTAGCCGAGGTAAGTGTAGATCGTTTGCACGCTGGCCGTACCCAGCCCCGCAAAGAAAACCCACGAGAAATCCCACGTCCCCGGCGCCACGGCGAGCAGCCGTGCATTGAAATGGGTCAGCCCGCCCCAGATCAGCCACCCGAGCGTCGCGACCACGCCCGCCCAGAGGAACAGCGTAATCCTTCCAATCTGCTCGATGCGCCGGAACAACAGCACGACAATCAGCACCACCACTGCACCGGAGAGCGCCTTTTGCTCCCACCCGTTCAGGGGAACCAGGAACGTGGCGTACTGTGCGAAGCCGATCGCCGCCGACGCCATCACCAGCGGCGCCTGAAACATGGTCTGCCAGATGAACAGGAACGACATCAGCCGCCCCCAGCTTTCCGGCCCGTAGGCCTGCCGCAGAAACACGTAGCTTCCGCCGGCCTGCGGCATCGCCGCCCCCAGTTCCGCCCAGATACAGCCGTCCATCAGCGCCACCAGCGCGCCCCCCGCCCACGCGAGCAGGCATTGCGGCCCCGGCATCGCCTGGATCACCAGGGGAACGACCACGAATGGGCCTATCCCCACCATGTCAATCATGTTCAGCGCGGTGGCTTCCGCGAGTCCAAGGCCGCGTTCGAGTTGGGGTTCACCCATGAGGGCCCCTGCGAGCGCCGCAGGATAACAGAGTTGCCCGCTCGCCCGTCCGGGATTCGTGCGCTACACTCGCGCCGCGATGCTGCTCTTCGGAATCGTGATGACGGCCGCCACCGCGACGCTGTTGGCGCTCGAATTCATGCGCTGTCAGACGCGCCCGCTGCCCCTGCGCGGCTGGTTGGCCCTCGCTGTCCTGGTCGCCGCCGAGTTTTTGATGTTCCGGTGGGTGCAACCGGTTGCGACCTACTTCACGCCGATCGCATGGACAGCGTACATCGTTCTGGCGGACGCCATGGTCTGGTCCATGCGCGGCCGCTCGCTGATTGTGCACCAGCCGCGTGAGTTCGCTTTCACCGCCCTGCTTTCTCTGCCTTTGTGGCTGATCTTTGAGGCCTACAACCTGCGCCTGCGTAATTGGACCTACGTCGGCTTGCCCGCCAACTGGCTCGCGCGAGACCTCGGCTACGCCTGGTCGTACATGACCATCACGCCCGCCGTGCTCCTTACCGCGGACCTGGTCGAAACCTTTGGCTGGTTTCCTGAATCGGCGCGAACACTGAAATTCTCTCCGTCCGTGCTGGCCGGAATGATGGCCGCCGGCGCGCTGTGCCTGACTGTTCCCGTACTATTGCCGCCCGAAGCCGGCGCATACCTGTTTGCGCTCGTCTGGATCGGTTTCATCCTGTTGCTCGAGCCGGCGAACTATCGCCTGCGGATCCCTTCCTTGCTGCGCGAGATTGAAGAGGGGCGTCCCAGCCGCCTTTGCGCCCTGCTCGTTGCTGGATGGATCTGCGGCTGGCTGTGGGAGTTCTGGAATTTCTGGGCCGCCGCGCGCTGGCAGTATGTTTTCCCGATTGGACAGACCTGGAAGATCTTTGCGATGCCTGCGCCCGGGTACCTCGGGTTTCTGCCGTTTGCGGTCGAGTGTTCCGTGATGTTGGTCTTCGCGCGGTGGATGGTCGAAAAGGTCGTGCGGCGGCGCCTAGCCCCCTGACGACGGCTGGCTGCGTCATTCCACCCTCGCATCCGCGCTATGCAAGCGTGACAAAGAGCCGGCTGGGATCGAGGCGTACGTGCCACGGCGCAGGCCGGTTCTTCAACTCCTCCCAGCGATCCTTCCAGACTTCTGCCTGCAAGTGCCAACCGCTGTCTGGCGCGTCGTCAAGCCGCAGATACACGGTGCGACGGAACGGCGTCTCCGTGCTTTCCACCACTGAGCAGGGGAACACGTTTTCCCCTCCGGGCGCATCCGCAAACGTCACATGGTTCGCGCGAATTCCCACGAATTGCGCGCGCGCATCCGTGCGGCCGAGGCGCAGGCGAAGACCCCAGTCAAGCGCCTCCACCATCCCGTCGAGGGCCCGCGCCCGCGAGATGTTCTTGCAGGCGGTGAGCCGCGCGACTTCCGCGGTTGGTGGATGCAGGAAGATTTCGTCCTTCGCGCCGAACGCCAGCACCCTGCCGCGTGCCAGCACCAGAATCTCGTCACAGAGCCGGTAGACCTCTTCCAGGTTGTGGCTCACATACAATGTGACGCCGCGAAAAGCCGCCAGCGTGTCCAGCAGCTCCTTCTCCACGAGTGCGCGGACATGGAAGTCCAGCGCGGAGAGAGGTTCGTCGAGCAACAGGATCTGCGGCTCGATGGCCAGCGCCCGCGCAAGCGCGACGCGCTGCTGCTGCCCTCCCGAAAGCTGGCCGGGATAGCGGCCCTCCATCCCGTCGAGGTGCATGCGCTTCAGCAGTGGGCGCAGCCGCGCGTCGCGCTCTGTGGCCGTCAGATGCGCCAGCCCGAACGCGGCGTTCTGCGCCACGGTGCGGTGCGGGAAAAGCGCGTACTGCTGGAAGACGTAGCCCACCTGGCGTTCGCGGGCCGGGAGGTTCACGCCGCCGCTCGAATCGAACAGCGCTCGCCCGCCCATGGCGATCCTTCCGCTCGCCGGCTTCAGCAGGCCCGCCACGGCGCGCAGCGTCATGGATTTTCCCGCTCCGGATTCGCCCAGGATGCCCACACGTGCGCCGCTCGTGCGGAGCCGCATCTCCAGCGCGAACTGCCCGCGCTGCGCCGCGAATTCTGCGTGAAATTCCATGAAACGCTTTCTCGCCTCAGGGCGCCCCAGCCGTCTGGGCCCGCCCTAGTCCTGCTGCACCACCCGCATCGCAAGCCCCGTGCGGTGGCGAGTCCACAGGTTCAGCGCCCCCAGCGCCGCCAGCGATATCGCCACGGTCACCAGTGACCAGCGCACCGCTTCCTGCGTGTCGCCCGCCTCGACTGCAAAGAAGATCGCCAGCGGCAGCGTCTGCGTCCTTCCCGGAATGTTCCCGGCGAGAATGAGCGTGGCCCCAAAGTCGCCCAGCGCCCGCGCAAACGTCAGCACCATTCCCGCGGCGAGTCCCGGCCACGCCAGCGGCAAAAGAATCTCCCGGAAGATGCGGCCCTCGCCGGCGCCAAGCGTTCGCGCCGCCTCTGCCAGGCTCGCGTCCACCTGCTCGAGTGCCGCGCGCGCCGTCATATACATCAGCGGGAACGTAGTGACGGCCGCGGCGATCACCGCCGCGTTCCACGAAAACACGAGCCGTAATCCCAGTTGATAAATGAATTCGCCAATGGGGCTCGCGCGTCCGAGCATCAGCAAGAGCAGGAAGCCCACCACCGTCGGCGGCAGCACGAGCGGCAGCAGAAAGACCCCATCCAGCAGCTCGAAAATCACGCCACGGCGCCGCACCCGCCAGCCCGCCACCAGTGTTCCGAGCAGGGTCACAACGGCCGTCGCGGCGACGGAGACTTCCAGCGACAGACGTATCGGGGAAAGGTCCATGCGTGGCGTTACTTTGCCGGTGTCGTGAAGCCGTACTTCTCCAGGATGGCTCGCCCCTCCGGCGATGAGAGGTACTCGAGAAACGCCTTGGCCGCCCCGGCGCTCTGCGAACTGCGGATCACCGCCGCGGGATATGCCACGGGCGTATACGAAGACGCAGGCATGGCCACGGCGATGGCCACCTTGTCCGTCGACTTCGCGTCCGTTTCGTAAACAAAGCCTGCGTCTGCGTCGCGCCCTGCAACATAAGTGAGCACGGCGCGCACATTCTGCGCGTAGACGAATTTCCCTCGCAGCGCGTCGAACAGGTTCTGGTTCCGCAGCGATTCCGCCGCGTATTGCCCCGCGGGCACGGCGCGTATTTCCCCGATGGCAATGTGCTGCACTTCGGGTTTCTTCAGGTCGTCGAGCGACTTCACCGTGGTCGAACCGGACGGCACGATCAGAACCAGGCGGTTGCCGGCCACGTCGCGCCGCGTTCCCTCGAGCAGCAGATTCTTCCCTTCGAGGGCGTTCATCTGCGCGGGGGCCGCGGAAATGAACACGTCGACCGGTGCGCCCTCCTCAATCTGCTTTTGCAGGATTCCGGAGGCGCCCAGTGAAAACGTGATGTTCGGCGCTCCGGCACGGGCGCCATAAGCCGCCTGGATCGCTTCGAGCGCGTCTTTCATGCTGATGGCTGCGGCCACCGTTATCTGTCCGGACGTGCCCTGCGCCCGCGCGAGGAACGGCGCCGCGATCAGCGCAGCCAGCATTCCTGCCAGCATCGCGCGTCGGTTCTGCATGCTCCTGCCTCTCAACGTCCAGCCTCCCGCTTCCTGGGACTACACCCGCAGAATCATCACCTCAGTCGACTTGATGAGTGCTGCCGCACGGTCTCCCGGACGCAAGTTCAACTCGCGCGCCGCGTCCGCCGTGATGATCGAAGTGATTTCCTGCCCGCCGATGGAGATCTTGATCTGTGCCATCAGCCCTTCCACGCGAACCTGCACCACACGGCCCACAAGCTGGTTGCGCCCGCTCACGCGCCGGAAATTCCTTCGCCGGTCGGGCCCGGGCTTCTCCCCGGCGCGATGCAGGAACTTGTCCAGTTCTGCCCGGGGAACGCGGTGATGACCGCCTGGCGTGCGCACCGAGCGCACCTTGCCGTGGTAGATCCACTGCTTGAGCGTGGGATAGCTGATGCCCAGCATGCGCGCCGCATCGCTGGGCTTGATGAGCTCCACTTCGGACATGGACGGAGGATACACCCGAAACATACGCCATTACAATACGATTTTATGCGATTTTGGCTCGCGGAACCTGTTGGGAGGCTACGATGCCCGGACGGCTTCTTCCTGCTCGAAAGCGTGATAGGACGAGCGCACCAGCGGCCCGGACTCGACGTGCCGGAAACCCATCTCGAGCCCCGCACGCTTGAATTCCGCGAACTCGTCCGGATGGACGTAGCGCATCACCGGCAAGTGCTCCGCCGTAGGCTGCAGGTACTGGCCCAGCGTCAGGATCGCCGCGCCCTGCGCCGCGATGTCTTTCATGGCCGCGAGCGTTTCTTCGCGCGTCTCGCCCAGGCCCAGCATCATCCCGGTCTTGGTGGGCATCTCCGGCGCCAGTTCGCGCGCGCGCCGCAGCAGCTCGAGCGAACGTTCGTAAACCGCGCCCTTGCGCACCTGGCGGTACAGGCGCGGCACGGTCTCCATGTTGTGGTTCAGCACGTCCGGCCGCGCCGCCACCACGGTCTCCAGCGCCGACCACACGCCGCGAAAATCGGGGATCAGCACTTCCACCTTGCAGCTGGGCACGGCACGGCGAATCTCTTCGATCGTGCGCGCGAAGATGTGCGCACCGCCGTCTGCCTGGTCGTCGCGGTTCACTGACGTCACCACGGCGTACTGCAGCCCCATTCGCCGCACCGCCTCGGCCACGCGCTCAGGCTCCTGGTCGTCCGGCGGACCGAGCGGCGCGCCGGATGGCACCGAGCAGAACCCGCACGCCCGCGTACATACGTTGCCCAGAATCATGAATGTAGCCGTGCGGTGGTCCCAGCATTCGCCCATGTTCGGGCAGCGCGCGCTCTCGCAAACCGTGTGCAGGTCCAGCGTGCGCATGATGCGCATCAATTCCTGGTGGTTCGGCCCGCCCGGAAATTTCACGCGCAGCCACGGCGGACGCGGATGCTGCCCCGGCACGTAGGCGGCCGACCCCGTGCCGCACCCGCCCGCAGCTGGTTCGGAAGCAAGGATGGGCAGCGGAGAATTGAGGTTCGAAGCCATGACGTTCCATCTTAAGCCGCCCGGCAGACCGCGGCAAGGCGGCCTGGGGAGCGTATCCGCGCAAATCTAGTGCCCTTGGGGCGCAGGATACCCTGTGCCAGAAGCGTTCCGGGGCACCACGACCACGTTGGCTTCGGCGCAATCGTAGACGCGGCTCACACGATAGTTCTCGTCCATGGCGCTCACAATGCGGCCCCACCAGCGCTGGCTGCCGTTCAGTTTCATCTCGGCCGGCTCGCTGTTCAGAACAATCAAGTCAAACTCGCGGCGCGCGACCATCTGCTCGAGCGGCGCGCCGGAAAGCGCCTTGCTCCGCACGAGCTGCGCCAGCACAAAAGGGTTCGAGTCCCACACCTGCCTGCCCGCCAGCACCACGGTGCCCACATTCTCGGCAAGTACGTTGCGTGCCTTCGACTCGCGGACCGAACGGTACAGGTCCCCGCAATCCGTCACCGAAAGCGGCACCACGCGCGTGTCCTGCGTGAACGCTCCCGTCAGATACAGCGCCGCCGCTCCGACCGTAAGCGTCAGTAACGGAACGAGCCGTGGCGGACGCGGCATCGCCACCAGCGCCTGGTAGCCCACCGCCGCAGCCAGCGCGCACGCCACGATCGGCTCCAGAAAATGATTGATGAATGAGCCGGCTTTCCCTCCGGTGACCGAGACAACCAGGCACGCACACAGCAGGTAAAACAGCGCCAGGGGCGCGCGGTGGGGCTTCAACAATAGAAAGGCCAGCAGCAAGGGGGCGAGCGCGGCCACGCTCGGCTCAACCATCAGGAAAATCCCCACCAGCCTCCGGAATGTATACGGATCGGGATGCGTGCGGAACATGTGGAAGAAGAAATTGCCGTTCGTAACGGCCTGCATCGCTCCGAACCCCGCAAGGCACAACGCGCAAACCGTTCCCGCGAGCAGGATCGCGCGGCGAGAATCCCGCCGCGACAGCAGCCATAGGAAGCATGCGGCCGGCGCCGCGAGCGCGGTATATTTCACGAACAGCGCCAGCGTGAAACAGACCGACGCCGGGAACCACCAACGACCTTCGCTCCGGTGGCACAGCCACAAGCCGGCTAGGCTCAGCGCAATCGCCAGCATGTCCACGCGCAGCAGCGGCAGCCACGTCCGCGTCACGCCATTTCCCAGGAAGTACAGCCCGAACGAGACGGCCAGCGGAACGGAGCCTGTGAAGCGGCTAACGAGCAGTAAGAGCAGTGTGGCGATCACCAGGCCGCAGCATAGGTTCGCGTAACGCGGCAGCGTGAAACTCGTTCCGCCCATCCGCACGCACAACGCCGCAAGCCCATAGCCCACGGGGCCGTAGGGATTCAGCGCGTTGGGAAAGGCTTGTGGGTCCGGATACGGCGATTGTCCCGCGTCCACGCGGACCGCCGTGTTCAGGATGTTCCCTTCCTCGTAGTCGAGTTGAAACGGCAGGCGCGCTTCCGTGGCGGCGTGAAACAGCGTAAGCGCTGCCGCAGCGGCCACGCACGCGGCCATCAGCCATTCGGACACGCGGAGAAGGCGCAGATTTGTGGAAGGCTGGATCGGGGGCGCGGCGTTCATCAAGATCCCGCCGGCATGTCGTCGCGGCGCTGCATCGCCACGCCCAGCACAATCCACAACCCCAGCGCAACAAACTCCCACCGCGTAAACGCGCCGGGAACCGCGGGGATCAGTTTCATCAGCATCAACGCAGCGCCAACCATCGCGCCGGCAGCCGCCAGAACGCGATCCGCCGCTGACGGTCGCATCGTCCAGTACGCCGCGCAGGCCATCATCCAGCCAAACCCGGCGGCGAACGAGCCCACCTCCGTGATCGGCACCAGAATCCGCGAACCGAACAGGCTGGCTCCCGCCGCGACCAGGGAGACCGCCACGACCGCCGCGGCAGGCGTCTGGAATCGCGCGTGAACCGCGGCGAACCGCCGCGGCACCAGGCCGCGCCGCGCCATGGCGAACAGCAGCCGCGAGCCGGCCACCAGATTGCCGTTGAAAACTTTCACCAGCGAGAGTACCGCCGCAGCGAGCACCACGTTAACCACCCAGGGACGGCCTACCGCGCGCCCGAGAGCCACGGCCGTGGGAAAATTCAGTCCGGCGACCGACTGCCATGGCTGCGCCCACGCAACTACTGCGATCACCGCACAGTAGAACACGGCGCCCGCCGCGATGGCCATCAGCGGCGCGTACAAATGATGACGCTCCGGAAACTCCGGGTGCGACTCCTCCGACGCCTTCGCCGTGGATTCAAAACCGGTCATGAAATAGGGCACGATCTGCAGCGCCAGCAGGATGGAGAGCCCCGGCGAGTGACTCCACAGCGGCGCAAAGTTCTGTGCCGAGCCGTGCGCCACGCCCGCGGCTCCAAACACGCCAAAAAGCAGGAACAGGCCGAATGTCGCCAGGTTCTGGAACGTCGCGCTCTGCCGGATGCCGCGGTAGTTCAACACGCCCAGCGCCGCCGTCAACGCAAGCCCAAGAACTACATGCGAAAGATAAACCGGCGTGCCGGCCACGCGATAAATCTCGGCCGCGTTCAACGCGGGAAAGATGAACGCGGCGACGCGGCCGATGGCCACCGCCTCCCACGGGCAAACAATCGCGTAGGCCAGCACCATCATCCATCCGGTCCAGTAGCTGGCCCAGCGCGGGAACACGGCGGCGGTGTAGGCGACTTCGCCCGCGGCGTCCGGCCGGCGGCTGATCAGACGCCCATAGCAGTATCCGACGGGCAGCAACGCCATGCCGCCAATGGCGTACGCCAGGATGGCGCCCGCCGGGCCTCCGCGCGCCAGCCAGTCGTCCATCAGCACCAGCCAGCCCACACCGACCATGGTGCCGAAGCCCAGCGAAAAGTAATCGACGAGTCGGAGCTTGCGCGCGAGGCCGCTCATGCCAGCAGGCAGAGGATTTCAAACAGCAGGTTGGCTGCGAGAAGAGAAGTCAGTTCGGACGAGTCGTACGGCGGCGAAACTTCCACCAGGTCCGCGCCCACCAGCCGCAGCCCGCGCAGCGCACGAACCAGCTCCAGCGCCTGCGCGCTGGAAAGCCCTCCTACCTGCGGAGTGCCGGTGCCTGGCGCAAACGCCGGATCGACCGAGTCGATGTCGTAGGTCAGATAGCACGGCCGGCCGCGCAGCGCTCTCAGCTTCGGCTTTACCGCGGCCAGTCCCTGCCGGTGAAACTGTTCCGCCGTGACCCAGGCGATGCCGTGCTTCCGCGAGAAATCGAAGTCGTCGTCGCCATATACCTGCCCCCGTATGCCCACCTGCACAACGGCGCCACGCGCCAGCACGCCTTCCTCGATTCCCCTGCGGATGATCGTTCCGTGCGAGTGATGCGACCCGAAGTACGTGCTCCAGGTATCGGAGTGCGCGTCAATCTGCACCAGCGCCAGCGGTCCGTGCTTGCGCGCTACGGCCCGCAGCAGCGGCAGCGTGATCGAGTGGTCGCCGCCCACGCTCACCGGGATGGCCCCTGCCTGGAGAACCGGCCAGATGCCTTTCTCGATCCGCTTGTATGAATCTTCCAGCGAGAGCGGGTTCACCGGCAGGTCGCCCAGGTCGCCGATGCGCCTGCGGTGGAACGGCAGCACATCGAGCTCCGGGTTGTAGGGCCGAATCATCGCGGACTGTACGCGGATGTGCCGCGGCCCGAATCGCGCGCCCGGACGGAACGTTGTGCCCCCGTCGTAAGGCACGCCGACCAGCGCGATGTCCAGTTCCCGTGGATCCGTGATATGCGGCAGGCGCATGAACGTGGGAATGCCCTCGAACCTCGGATACACCAGCGCATCGAGCGGCATGGGATGCGGCCCGCGCGGCGCCGTCCGTTTGCCGGACGGCCGTTCTCGCGGAGTCTTTTTGCGGAGCATTGTCTTGCTGGCCGGCGAGTTTAGGCGGGGCCTGCGGCGGAGTCAACGACGTGCGAGCGCCACCCTGGCGTTCGAAGCCGCCCTCGCGCGCCAAAAACAAAACGGGCCGGTGGAGCAACACCGGCCCGCCAAGGAGAAGCGAAGTCTCTGATTTACTAGTTGGAAGTCCGACGACGCCGGAACGTCACCAGGCTGAGCAGGCCCGTGCCGATCAGCATCAGGCTCCCGGGTTCGGGAGCGGACGTCAGACCGATGTACTCCTGCGGCAGGCCGTACTGAGACGGCCAGCCGCTCGTCGGCGTGTAGATCACCACGTTCGAGTAGTCACCACCGGCATAGTTCGCGCCGGCAGCCGTAAGCCAGCCGTTGATGCCCTTAGGGTCGGCCGCATTCCCGTTCGGATTGCTGGGTGTGCCGTACGGGTCACAGTTGGAAACCTGCGTCCCGCACTTGCCGGCGTCGAAGATGTCCCAGATGGCCCACTGAATATCAGCCACCACCTGGGTGTTCGACAGGTTGGCGAACATCTGCTGCGCCAGCCACGCGGCCTCCTGGTACTGAGTCGTGTAGTTGGGCGAGTACAGGCTCGAGGCCGGGTTGCCAAACAGCGTGCCGCCCAGATTCGAAAGATTCGTCGTTGTTGCCATCCAGGTTTCGGGCGGGAACACGTCGTTTTCAAACGTGTCACAAATCAACTGCAGCGAGTGGCCGTTGGAGGTGAAGTTATAGGGGCCGACATACACGCCGCCGTCAGTCACGTTCCCACCGTTGTTGATCGTCAGCGGCACATTGTCCGCAGACGCCACGGTCGCCACTCCCAACAAAAGCAGCATGAGGGTCAGGGCTCTTAGGGTCAGTTTCATCTATCCTCGGTCGTCGTTTTGTTTCAAGACACCACTTCCCTCAGGCCCGCACTACTAGCACGTGCCTGCCCAAACCTGCGCGTCTTCGTATGTTATTGATAATGAAGTACTTGTTGGATCCGGGGCGAAAGCCCCTCCCCAACGTGATGGAAAATCCAGGGCCCCGCGAGGAAAGGGCTTTCCACGCTAAGTGCCATAAGAAACAGACACTTCCACCACAGGCACTACTCGAAAGTCGACGGACCTACCCAGCCAGCTCTGGATGCTGCCGATGAAACCCAGTGGCTTCCTGATAGGCACGCGCAAACGCCAGCAGCTTCGCCTCGCCATAGAGGTCCCCGAGGAACGTCAGGCTCACGGGCGTGCCCGGCCCGCCTATGTTCAGGTTCGTGTTGCCCTCGGGCGGCTTGGGCGCGTCGGCGCCACGCAAGCCATTCGGCAGGATGAGCGCCGGATGGCCGGTGAGGTTGGTGACCACCAGTTGCGTGCTTCCGCTGGGCGCGACGATTACATCGAAACCGGCGAACGCTTTGGCCACCCGGTCGATGGCTATCATCCGCGCGCGGTTCGCCTGGATGTATTCGACGGCCGGGTAGAACCGCGCCACGCGAAACTCGTTGGGCCAGTCGTCCGCGTCCTGCTCGGTGAGCAACCTGTCGCGGCCGGAGCGGGTCAGCGAGTCGAAGGCCGCCGCGGCCTCCGCCACAAGCAACGGCTCCATCGCGCCGTAGGGAAACTCCGGCAGTTCCACGGCCTCGAGCTTCACGCCCATGCTGCGAATCTTTTCGAGCGCCGCCTCATCGTAGCGGCGGTCGTAGTCGCGGCGGGCCTGCGCGGCAGCGCGGCGTGTGCGTTCCGCTTCTCGCTTCTTTTGCTCTTCCGGAGTAGCTGCAGGTTCCTGCTTCGGAGGCTCCTGCTGCGGCTTCCTCTCGAATTCGGCTTTCAGGTAGCCAACGCGCAGGGCGCGCCAGTCGAGATCGGCATTCCACTCGAAGCCCAGGTCGCGTACGGTGCGGTCCTCTCCGTCAGGGCCGCGGATGGTGTCGAACACGATGGCGCAATCCTCGACGGAGCGGCAGATGGGGCCGAGCTTGTCCATCGTCCAGGAAAGAGCCATGGCGCCGGTGCGCGGCACGCGGCCGAACGTGGGACGCAATCCCGTGCAGCCGCAGCGCGTGGAAGGCGAGGAAATCGAGCCCAGCGTCTCCGAGCCGATGGCGAAGGCCACGCAACCCGCGGCGGTGGCCGATGCGGAGCCGGCGGAGGAGCCGCTCGACCCCTGCGCCGGATTCCACGGATTGCGCGTGCGCCCGCCGAACCAGATGTCGCCCTGAGCGAGCGCGCCGAGCGTGAGCTTGGCGATGAGCACCGCGCCGGCGCGGTCGAGGCGCTTGACAACTTCCGCGTCTTCGTCGAAGGACTGCTTTTCGAAACCACCCGCGCCCCAGGTGGTGGGGTAGCCCTTCACCGCCAGCAGGTCCTTCGCTCCCCAGGGCAGGCCGTGGAGCGGGCCACGGTATTTTCCGGCGGCGATTTCCGCGTCGGCTTCCTTGGCCTGCGCAAGGGCGCGCTCCTCCGTATAGCTGATCACGAAATGCAGCGCCGGGTCGTAGCGCTTCAGGCGCGCGAGATACATCTCAGTGAGCGCGACGGAGGAGACGCGGCGCCTGCGCACCAGTTCCGCCAGCTCCCGGGCGGAGAGAAACGCGATGTCCTCAATATTCTTCGGCACGTCGCCTGCGGGCAGGGAGGAGAGGCGCATCGGGCCATTCGCCAGGGAAAACGAGCGTCCTGCAGGTACGGGATCGAAGACGAAAGCGGGCGCTACGGAGTTGGGAATAGTCAGCTTCTGTATCGCTTCCGACGCTTCGATCTGATCGCTTAGGCCGTCGAGCATCATCTGCTTCTGGTTGTCGGCGATGGAAACGCCGGCCACGCGCGCCGCTGCGTCGATCAGCTCCGCAGTGATCTTTGGCTTGTCTGCGGCCATGGCCCAGAGAACGCCGGGAAGGAGCGGCGAGGCGAGCCCTGCCGTGGAGCAGGCGGAAAGGAACAGCCGGCGATTCAGCATGAACTCTCCTCCGGGATTGCTGGCTAGTGCTCGCGCGTAAACAGAATGGCGTCGCTTTGAAACGTTCCGCGTGAAATGGCCATCAGTTTGCCGTCGAGCGACCAGGCGAAGTTGAAGATGATGCCGTCGCCGAAATGAGTGAGCTGTTTCGGCTTCCCGCCGTCGACCGGCTGTGTCCACAGGTTGGTAGCGCCCGCGCTCAGCGCCATATAGGTCAGTGCTTTGCCGTTCGGGGTCCAGCGAATTGCCGGAATGGCGAGCGCCGCGGGCGGAACATCGAACGACTTCTCGACCTTCCCGCTCGCCGCAGCAACCACGTACATGCGGGCGCCGGCCGGCCCCGTTCCGCCGGGCCCGGCTGGGCGGGCGAGGAACGCTACGTGGTTTCCGTCCGGCGAGATTTTCGGGAAGCCTGCATGACCGTCGAACAGCGTGGTCATTTTTCCGCTGTCGCGTTCAACGCGCGCGAGCCTGCTGGGGTCAAACACATCCACAGGCGCGCCCTTCGGGGCCGAAAGGCCGGCGAACCACGTGCCGTCCGGAGAGCAATCCGCATCAAAAAACTGGTCGTCCCCGTTGGTCTCCTGCCGCACCTGGCCGTCGTCAATGCCGACGCTCCAAAGCTGGAAGCCGCCGGACGCGTCCGAGGAAAAGTACACCCGTCCTGTTCCGCGGCACACCGTTGGCCATACGTGATACCTCGCGTCGTTCGTCAACTGGCGCGGAGCGCCGCCCTGCGCATCCGTCAGCCAGAGTTGCCATCCGCCGCTGGCGATCGACGAATAGACGATCCTGCCTTCGGGCGTCCACGCAATGCCGCGAATGCCGTCCGATCGGCCGGTGGTGATTTGCCGCGCAGACTTGTCTTCACCCTTCGGCGCGATCCACAGGTTCATCATTTCGTCGTTCTGCACGGTGACGAACGACTTGTCGTCGCCCGCGATGCTCAAGCTGTAGCTGAGGTTGGCGAGGCTGCTGGTCATCTGGCGCGCCACGCCGTCCGGGTACGAGACAAACCACACCTGCGACGGCTTTCCCGTCTGGTCGCGCGCGTTCAGCAGCAGGCCGCTGCCGTCCGGCAGCCACGTCATGCCGCCGGTCGCGCCGCGCCAGCGCTTCGTGCCCAGGGTCCGCACGGCGCCTGCGGGCGTGGCCGGCTCCACGCGCAGTGTGGAAACTCCCGCATAAAGCCCCGAGGGATCGGGACGCGAATCCACAAATGCCAGCGTCTGCCCGTCGGGCGACCAGGCGAACGAGTCGTAGGTGGTCTTCGCCACGTCCGCCAGCAGCACCTGAGGCGCCCCAACCTGTTCGCCGATCGGAAGGGAAACAAGTTGAGCCACAGTCGCGCCGGGCAGCGTGCCGACGAACGCGATTTTCTTCCCGTCAAATGACAGCGCCACTTCCGACAGGATGCCCGACGCCACCAGCCGCGGCACGCCGCCAAGGGAAGGAACCTGATAGTAATTTCGCCCGCTCGCCGCGCTGCCCGTGCCTTGCAAGTAGTAAAGAAACGAACCGTCCGGCGAGAACGCGAGCGACCGCAGGTCCCCGTCCTGCGGTGGCAGCAGGTTCACCGAGCTGCCCGTCGCGATCTGGCGCATCACGATGCCCTCTTTCAGCGACCCGTTCACCGTGACCAGCGCGACGTACTTGCCGTCGCGCGACAGCGCAGCGCCGAAGATATTGCCTGCCGTGGTGAGCCGCGTGAGGTTCAGCGACGGAAAGATCGAAGCCGGCATCGTGCCGGGATTCAAAACGACGCTCGACTCTGCGCCGGTCGCCGGCTTGCGCTCGCTCCGGAACAGGCGAAAGACCAGCGCGGCAAAAATCAGCAGCACAATCGCGCGCATCCACGGGCGGGCGCCCAGCAATCGGCGCACGAGGCTGGGCCGCTCTTCGCGCCGCGGCAGGAGCGACGGGCCGGATTCGGCGCGCGCCGCCACGCGTGGGAGCGCGGTCGCCAGCGGCGTGGCGGGCGTCGTCGCCGGCGTCGTCGCGGGATCCGCTGGGACGCGCGAATCGGCCGTCAGGATCTGGTAGCCGGGGCCGGGCCGCCACCCCGAGGAGTCGCCCAGACGCCCGGAATCGACATCACGCTTCAGGCGCTTCAGGTCCGCGCGCAATTCGCCGGCCGACTGGTAACGCATCTCGCGGTCTTTTTCGAGCAGCTTGCCGATGATTTCGTCGAGCTTGGGCGGTGCGGCCGTGTTCAGGTCGCGCACGGGCACCGGCGCGCGCTCCAGGATCGCGTGGAAGATCACCGCGGAGGTTTTCCCGGCGAAGGCGCGCTGGCCCGTCGCCATTTCGTACAGTACGCAGCCCAGGCTGAACAGGTCGGAGCGCGCATCCAGCTCTTCGCCGCGCGCCTGTTCCGGCGACATGTAAGAAACCGTGCCCATCGCCACTCCGGGGCTGGTGAGGAACGCGTCCACGGTGGGGCCGGCGGTGAGCGCGGCAGCGTCGGCCGCCGGCTCCGCAACCTTCGCCAGGCCGAAGTCGAGCACCTTCACCTGGCCCCGCGTGTTCACGAACAGGTTTCCCGGCTTCACGTCGCGATGCACGATCCCTTTCGCATGCGCGGCGTCCAGCGCGTCGGCGGCTTGGATCGACCAATCCACCAGCATTCCCGTGTTGATCGGCCGACCCTGCAACTTCTCATTGAGTGGCTGGCCTTCGAGCAGCTCCATCACCAGGTACGGACGCCCGTCATGTGCGCCCACGTCGTAGACCGTGGCGATGTTCGGATGGTTCAGTGCCGACGCGGCGCGCGCCTCGCGCTCAAACCGTTCGAGCGCCTGCGGGTGCCGCGCCATCTCGTCCGACAGAAATTTCATCGCCACACGCCTGCCCAGCCGCGTGTCTTCCGCGGAATAGACCACGCCCATGCCGCCCCCGCCAAGCTGCGCAAGGACGCGGTAGTTCCCGATGGTTTGGCCGATGATTCCGGGCATGGCTCTGCGGGTGCCCACCCTTCGCCCTTCGAGGGTGGCGACTCATGTTAGGGAGCGATGCGCGGCGAGTCAACGCGGCAGCCGCTACAATTCGACCCTCGATGCGATTATCATCGGCGCGCCATGTCGAAGAAGATTCGCTGGGGCGTGCTCTCCACCGCGGCCATCGGAGTGAAGAAGGTGCTGCCCGCGATGCAGGCGGGTGCGTACTGCACCGTAGTGGCGATCGCCTCGCGTGACCGCACGAAGGCGCAGCAGGCCGCTGCTGCGCTCGGCCTCGCCACGGCCTACGGCTCCTATGAGGAGCTGCTCGCCGACCCGAACGTAGACGCCGTCTACAACCCGCTGCCGAACAACCTGCACGTGCCTTGGACCATCAAGGCCGCCGAGGCCGGCAAGCACGTGCTCTGCGAAAAACCGATCGCAATGACGGCGGCTGAGGCGCGAACGCTGCTCGCCGTCCGCGAGCGTACCGGCGTGAAGATCGGCGAGGCCTTCATGGTGCGCACCCACCCCCAGTGGCTGCGCGCGCGGGAGTTGATCACACAAGGGCGCATCGGCGAGCTGCGCTCCGTGCTGGGCTTCTTCAGCTACTTCAACAACGACTCGGCAAACATTCGCAATCAGGTCGATGCCGGAGGCGGCGCGCTCATGGACATCGGCTGCTACCTGGTGCAGGCCTCGCGCTTCGCCTTTGGCGCTCTCCCCGAGCGCGTCGTTGCGTGCGTCGAGCGCGACCCGCAACTGAGCACCGACCGGCTGACCTCCGCCATCCTCGAATTTCGCACTGGGCACGCGGTGTTCACGTGCAGCACGCAGCTTGCCTACTACCAGCGCATTCATTTCTTCGGCACGCGCGGCCGCATCGAGCTCGAAATTCCGGTAAACGCTCCCAGCGACCGGCCCACGCGGCTGTTTGTCGATCCCGGCAAAGACCCGTTCGGCACCGGCAGCGTGACCGAAACCTTCCCGGTCTGCAATCAGTACACGATCCAGGGCGACGCGTTTTCGAAAGCAATTCTGGAAGATACGGAAGTGCCCGTCCCGCTCGAAGACGCCATCCGGAACATGGCGGTGATTGACGCGCTCTTTCTCTCCTCCCGGTCCGGCCGCTGGGAAACTCCCGAGCGTTCCTGAGTGCGGAAACTATGCCCAGGAAAAGAAGCCGGGCGACGGGAATCGCGTGGCTCTACGTCTCGCGCGGCATCGCGCCCGCGAGCAGCAGCGTGGCGCCGCAGAACATAAGCGTATCCGCCACGAAATTGAAGCCTTTGGCAAGGCTGGCAAACTCCACCACTCCGATCGGCACGTAAACGACTAACTCCACGAGCAGTACCGTCAGGCCCAGACACGCCGCCGCGGTGCGCGTCTTCTTGCCTGCGAGCAGCAGCGCACCGGTCACGGCATATCCCACCGCCGCCACGTACGCCCACACCGCGCCCCCCAACACGTACCCGGGCGTCAGCGGTTCCAGCGGAACCCCGGGCACGCGGTCGGCGTGCAGGAATTGCTCGAAGCTGTAAAACAGCACGGGAATCGCTACAAAATGCCTCGCGATCGTCGCCCCAATCGCCGCAAGGCCGGCGCGCTCCTGCTCGATGAGGCTGGCCGCCAAAGCCAGCGCGCCGCCGCTGAAGGCCAGTTCCCGCAGCGCCAGTGTCGGCGCAATCCGGCTCTGCGGATTTCGCGCCCACGCCGGCGCGTCCATCAGCACCACGAAAAGCAAAAACGTCAAGGCGAGCAGGCTTGCCGCCAGGCGCGCCTGTATCCTGGTCACCACGCTAAGCGCCGCTGCGATGAAGCAAACGCCCAGGAAGAGCGTCCAGAACATGGGCCACGGAATCCATTTCGGTACGATCGACGCGACGCCCTTCGCCAGCGTGAAATGCTCTGTGCCGAAGGCCCCAACCGGCGCTGCATAGAATAGCGGCCCAAACAGAATCAGCTTGTCCAGTCCTCGCGCTTTGTCCCAGTCACCATGCCGAGAAATCACCGCCAGCCCGATGGCAAGAACCGCGATGAAAACCGTATAGGCCCAGGTGACCGTGCTGGGAACTTCAAGAACAACTGCCACTGCGGAGAAATTCACAAAGCTGGCGCCCACGACGACTCCTTTTCCACCCCAATTGCGCCGGCCCGTGGCGGGCGCGAATCGCTTGTAAGCCCTAGATGCGGATGCGGCAGGTTGAGTTTTCCGCGCGTCGAAGAGCCGAGTTGGTTGACGATGGCGCGGTGAAGCCGCCCTTGTGCGGCGCCACCAAGGTGCGTGCCCGCCCCGCTCCGAGCCTTGTGCTATCTTCTTCTCTCCTGCCGCCCTGCCATGGCGAAGAAGACATCCACGAAGCCTGCAACCGCCGAAGAAATCACCATGGACGACATCTTCGGCGCGGGTGGCTTGCTCGAAAAGGCCCATCCCGGCTACGAATACCGCGCCTCGCAGCTTGAAATGGCGCGCGCCGTCGAAGAGGCCTTCGCCAAACATCGCCACGCCATCGTCGAGGCCGGTACCGGCACCGGAAAAACGCTCGCCTACCTCATCCCCGCCATCCGCAGCGGTCGCCGCGTGGTCATCTCCACCGCCACCAAAGCCCTTCAGGAGCAGCTCTTCCAGAAGGACGTGCCTTTCCTCCAGAAGCATTTCGCCCCGAACCTGAAGGTCGCGCTCATGAAGGGCCGCGGCAACTTCCTCTGCCTGCAGAAAGCCGCGCAGCTCGAAGGCCAGCCGGTGCTGAAAGACATGGAAGAGATCGACTGGTTCAGCCAGATTCGCGACTGGTCGCACCAGTCGGAATTCGGCGATCGCGGTGAGCTCGATTTCCTGCCTGACGATTCCGACCTGTGGCACCGTCTCGACGCCCGCCGCGACACCTGCACCGGCAAGAAGTGTCCCGACTTCGACCGCTGCTTCATCACCAGAATGCAGCAGCGCGCCGCCGCGGCCGACCTGATCATCGTCAATCATGCGCTGTTTTTTGCCGACTTGGCCCTCAAACAGGACGATTTCGGCAGCATCATCCCGGAATATTCCGCGGTGATCTTCGACGAAGCGCACGAAATTGAGGACGTGGCCAGCGATTACTTCGGCCGCAAGACCTCCGAGCGCCGCTTCGACGAGCTGGCCCGCGACGCCGAACAGGCCATGCGCATGGCGCCTGCCGGAACGGTGGGGCCGGCGCTGATGCGCAAGACTTCGCGCTTGAAGGAGAAGGCGCGTTCGTTCTTCGAGGCGTTTCCCGAACGCGAAGGCCGCTTCGATTTCCCCCCCGCCGAGCGGGCGGCTTTTCGCGAACGCCACGCCGACGTGTACCAGGAACTGGCCAAGGCTCTGCGCGGCTTGGAGACCGAACTGGCCGCGCTGCCCGCGCGCACCGACGAGTTGAATGCCATCGCACGCCGCTCCGCCGAGCTGCGCGACGATCTGGCCTTCTTGGTTGAAAGCGAGGAAAAGGGCTACGTCTACTGGTACGAGCGCAAAGGCAAGAACGTCTTCCTCACCGCTACGCCCATCGACGTGAGCGCCATCCTGCGCGAGCGCCTCTTCCAGCAATTCGACACCGTCATTCTCACCTCCGCCACCCTCGCCGTCGGCCGCAAATTCGAATTCCTGCGCCAGCGCCTGGGTGTCGAGCTGGCTCTCGAAAAAGTGCTCGACTCCGAATTCGACTTTCAGAACCAGGCCATCCTGTACATCCCTACGGGGATTCCCGACGTGCGCGACGCGAGCTTCGTGAACAAGGCCTCGCAGGAAGTCATGCGCGTGCTGGAGATCACGCAGGGGCGCGCCTTTGTCCTCTTCACCAGCTACAGCCAGATGCGCGAAATCTATGAACGCGTGCGCCCGCGTACCCCGCATCCCACGTTCCTGCAAGGCACCAAGCCGAAGAACGTGCTGCTGAAATATTTTATGGAGACGCGGAACGCGGTGCTCTTTGCCACCTCGAGCTTCTGGCAGGGTGTGGACGTGCCCGGCGAGCAGCTCTCCTGCGTGATCATTGACAAGCTGCCGTTTGCGGTGCCCAGCGATCCGGTGGTCAGCGCGCGCGTCCGCGCCGTTAATGAGGGCGGCGGCAACGCGTTCCTGGAATATCAGGTGCCCGAGGCGGTGCTGGCGCTCAAGCAGGGCTTCGGCCGCCTGATCCGCTCGCGCCGCGACCGTGGCGTCCTGGTGCTGCTCGACGACCGCATCGCCCGCATGCGTTACGGCAGCGTCTTTCTCGAATCGCTGCCGCCGTACACGCGCACGCGCGACGTCGCGGATGTCGAACGCTTCATGAATGAGTCTTCGTAGGGGCGCGGCCTGCCGGGCGCTCCGGCGAGGTTCTGTTCGCGGTAGCCTGGTTCGTAGTGCCGTCGGACGGAGGGGCCTGCCGCAGGCAGGTCGTGCCCTCCTGCCGCGGTGTGCCGCCTC
>Ga0335080_10001691_pt1 | contig 21832 bp, 19 predicted proteins | sample Lox_Sample_34_FD_206720 | JGI IMG/M metagenome (GOLD analysis project Ga0335080, IMG submission 206720) | Soil microbial communities from Loxahatchee National Wildlife Refuge, Florida, United States - Lox_Sample_3.4 | ecosystem: Environmental > Terrestrial > Soil > Wetlands | place: USA...
TCCAGGCGAGCATCTTCTCGACATGCTCGCGCTTCACCACCCGCCCGTCCTCGTGCCGGAGGAGATTCTCCAGAAGCACGCGGAGCGAGAACGGAAGCTGCCGCACCGCAGGGTGCGCCTTCGCCAGTACGTCGAGCGAGAAGACCTCGTAGGTCTTGCCGCCGGTGGCGAGATTTCCTCGAGTCTTGAACGAGTCCGTGGTCATGGCCGTGGAAGAGCGTATGCAATACCGAAGCGACCGGCGCAACGACCGCGCACCCGATTGGACCCATGCGGCGCCTGCACGAGACGGTGTCCCGAACCGTGCGGAAGGAGACGCCGCCGAGCCCCGGGAAGACCGGGGGATCCCGCGCCATCCAAGGGCGGCTCTCCCCTGCCGCGAGGCGAGGAGTATCCTCCCCGGGCGGAGGTGCTGCGATGGGAACGGATCGCCCGGCCGGGATTCACGAAGGAATGACCGTGCTCGCGAACGACGGAAGCGTCCTGGGATCCGTGTTCGCCGTCGGACCGCACAGCTTCGCCCTGGAGCGCGGGTTCCTGCACCCCAGGGAGTGGCGGGTCGGCCTCGACGAGATCGCCCGGATCGACGAGCGCGGGGTGTGGCTCGTCCATGGCCGGGAGGTTCTGGAGCGCATCTCGGACGCCTTCTCGGGCCCGTCGAACCCCTACCGCGCCGCCGCCATGGCGTCTCCCATCCAGGGCTGGACCGGGTTCGACCCTCCAGCCGAGGCGGACGAGGAGGCTCCGTCCGGTCGCTCCGGCGGGAAGCCACCCCCGGGAGGAAGGTCGCCGGGCGTGCACTGATGCACGGGGGCGAATCCCCCGCACACGGACGATTGACCCCGCCGGGAGCCAGGGGGCAGGCTCGCGCGCCGCCATGGCCGACTGCCACCACGTCGAGACCCTCAAGCCCGTCCATCCCTCCACCACCAAGGGCTGCGAGGACTGTCTCAAGATGGGCGGGCGCTGGGTGCACCTCCGGCTCTGCCTGACCTGCGGCCACGTGGGCTGCTGCGACTCGAGCCCGAACCGCCACGCCACGAAGCACTTCCACGCCACCCAGCACCCCATCGTGCAGTCCTTCGAGCGGGGCGAGGACTGGGGATGGTGCTACGTGGACGAGGTGGACTTCGAGGGGGACGAGCTCCCGCCTCGCGCCTGAGCCAGGGCCATGGACCGGGCACGCTCGCCGAGCGCGGTGCGGAGGGGGAGGCACCTCGGAGAGCTCGTCCTCCTCCTGAGCTGCGCCGGCTGCGCGACCTCGCCCCCGGCGCCGCAGGCGTACCGGGTCATCCCGGTCAACGGCGTGCTGGGCACCCCCTGCGAGAACCTCGGCACCGTCATCGGCGAGAGCCAGGCCAAGAGCTGGGGCTCGGGGAGCACGACGGCCGAGGAACTCGCCTCGCAGGCGACCGCCGACGCCATGCAGAGGGCCGAGGCCCGCGGGGCGACGCACATCTACTTCTCGCCGGTGAGCCTGCAGCAGAACGGCGGCGCACCGGTCGGGGCCACGCTCACCGGCGTGGCCTTCCGCTGTCCACCCGCGCACCCCTGAGACGTCCAAGGGGGGCCGGGGCCCCTCACCGAGGACCCGGCGCGCTCCGGGGCTTCGCCCAGTGGACGGCGTACAGCACCACGAACGCCACGCCGAGCACGGCATGGCTCCAGCCGAGCACCGCCCGGAGGCTGGCCCCGGTGACGACCTGCACGGCGTACCCGCCGATGGCCAGCGGCGCGAGGAGCCCGGCGAGCACGAGGCCGGTCCGCCGCCCGCGCCGCACCCCGCGGTTCAGCATCCCGAAGACGTGCCCCCGGACGGCGATTCCGAGCGCGAACAGAAGGACCGGCGCGGCGAGGACGTGGGCGTGTTGCCAGAAGGGCTGCCAGGGGCCGGGCTCGGGCCCGAACTCTCCGTTCGTCTGACCGAAGTAGCGGAGAGCGCCGTAGACCACCCCGGTGAGCGCACCGAGGACGAAGCCCAGCCGCAGACCCCATCGCTCGAAGCGCCTCATTGCGGCGGGCTCGGTCCAAGGACCTCGAACTCGGCCAGCGCTCGCCTCGAGGCGTCCACCAGTGCCTGGGCGGTGAGGCTCGCTCCGCTCAGCGGCCGGATGTCCGCCTTCAGGGACAGCTTCGGGGAGAGCGTCTGGCCCTTCAGCTGCTCCTTCCAGCGGTCGGGCGCCGCGTACTCCTCCGGCTCCCGGAACTGGACCACCTCCACCCGGAGGATGGCGCCCTTCGGGGAGATGGCGATCATCGCCGTCTCCTGCTGCGTCCGCACCACGTGGGTGTCGAAGAAGGCCACGCCCAGCAGCTCCTTGCCGCGGCGAGCCTCGTAGGACACCACGTAGCGAGACTTGACCTCCACCTTGGCCAGCTCCTGGATGTGCTGCCGCTGCTCCTCGGTCAGGAAGTGCTCCTTGCGTTCCAGGGTCGCTCCGGGGAACACCAGCGCCAGGGCCTCCGTCTGGGAGAGGCGCTCCGCGGCCGAGCCCGTCGCTGCCGCGAGCAAGATCAGGAGTGCGGTGGCGCTTCGGATCCACGGGGGCGCCTCAGAAGAGGTAGGCCAGCGCGAGGTTGAGCTGGTTTCGGCCGGTGCGTGCGGCATTGGTCCGGATGTCGTAGTCCACCTTGAAGGCGACTTGGGGGATGGGCTTGAAGTTCGCCCCGATGTACACGTTGGTCTGGAGGTTGGCCGGGTTGGCCGAGGCCCCCGGAGCGACGGCCACCTGCGTGTTGAAGCGCTCGTAGCGCACGAAGGGGATGAGCGCCATCCGCGTCGAGGGGACGAGGGAGAGGACGTCGAAGCCGGCCTCGACGTAGCCGCCCGACTGCACGGTGCCGGTGCCGAAGGCCTGCGCGTCGCTTCCCCGCGCGGCGAGGCCGTCCCCGCTGTTCGTCACCCGGGCGTAGATCGCCCGTCCCTGGAACCCGTGGCTCCGGAACTCGAGATGGGCCTCCACCACGGTGGTCCAGATCGCCGTGGAGTCGTTGGTCTGCGACGAATCGCCTCCGTAGAAGCTCGCCCCGAGCAGGAGGCCGGGGATGGGATGCCAGTCCAGCCTGCCGGTGAGGGCGAACTTGTTGGCGATGGCGAGGTGGCCGTCCTGTCGCCCCCCGCCGATACTGCCGCTGGTCTCGGCGTTGAAGCCCGTCGCGTCGAGCCCGTTCACCAGGTACAGGCGGTAGGTCAGGGCGAGCGGAAGCTCTCCGTGGAACCCGATCCCGATCTCGTGCCAGGTCGTGGGAATGAGCCCGCCCTCGTTCTCGAGGGCAGGGCGGTACGCGCCGAGGAAGGTGGGGGGCTCGTGGAGCTCGTTGATGAAGCCGAGCGGGAGGAGGACGTTCCCGGCGCGGACGTTGAACGCCTTGGAGACGAGGAAGTCGAGGTAGACGAACTCGGCGATCGCCTCACCCTCGGCGTGCTCGTCGGAGAAGCCGCCATGCTCGAACTCGAACTCGGAGTTCAGCACCAGCCAGTCGTTGAACTTGTAGCCGACGTAGAGCACCGCTCGCAGCGTGTCGGCCACGTTGTCCACCGGCGCCACCGTGCCGTCCTCGAGGCGGCTGCCGTAGAAGGTCACCACCGTCTCGCCGTACCCGCCGATGGAGAGGCCGTCCTTCTGGTAGACCTTGCTCGCCGCGGGCGACAGCCCGAGCGCGCGTCCTCGCTCGAGCGAGTCGCCGGAGAGCGGGATCGCCGGGGCCGAGCCGGTCTTCTGCGCCTCGAGCTCCTCGCCGAGGATCTCCACCCGGCGCCGCAGCTCGTCGACCTCCACTTGAAGATCGGCGGCGTTGCTGCTCCCGGCGTCGGGCCGGTCCTGGGCAAGGGCGGAGCCGGAGAGCAGGACGAGCAGCGCGCATGCGCCGCCGGCGGATGAGTTCATCGCGACGTCTCCTGGGGGGGTGGGGTGTGGAGGTCGAGGTCCCGGGCCCGGCGACTCTCCAGGGCCGGGTGACCCGGGCGCTGGAAGACCGCCGCCACGTCGTGGGCGTCGGCCCAGGCCAGCCCGCGGTCGGATCCGAGGACGTAGAGGGCGGTGGAGAGGACGTCGGCGGTGAGGCCGTCGCTGGCGACGACCGAGACGCTTCCCCAGGCAGGAGACGGGATGCCGCTCGCGGGGTCGAGGATGTGCCGGCCGTGCTCGGAGGTCCCGCTGGAGCTGAGCGACCCCGGACGGAGGAGGAAGCTCAGCGTGGCGCGGTGCCGGTCGTCGGGTGCCGCGAGGGCGACCGGACGCGGGCGGCCGAGCACGAGCAGCTGGCCGCCGAAGTCGAGCAGCGCGTCGTGCACTCCGGCGCGTTCGAGAAGCTGGGCCATGCGATCGAGCGCGTAGCCCTTGAGGAAGCCGCCCTCGTCCAGAGCCGCCTCGGGGTGGGCGAGTCGTGCGACGCCCCGGTTCGGGTCCAGGACGAGGAGGCGGGCTCCCGAGGCGGCGCGCGCCCGCGCGAGCTCGTCGGCCGACGGCGTACGCCCCCCGGTCCGGATGCCCCAGGCCCGGAGCAGCGCACCGAGCACCGGATCGAACGCGCCCTCGGTCCGGCGGTTCCAGTCCTGGATGGTGGAGAGGAGCTCCAGCCACTCGCGATCGAGGGGGACCTCCGCCCCCCGCGCCTGGTTGAGGCGGCTCCAGGACGAGTCTGCCCGCCAGGTGGAACAGGCCGCCTCGATGCGCTCCGACTCCCGGAAGGCCGCCTCGGTCGCCTCCCGGAGCACCTCGGGGGAGGGGCCCTCGGCGTCGACGCTCAGCCGGGTCCCCATCGCGTACACGCTGCGCTCGAGCCGGGCCGGAGCGGGGAGGGCCGCGCTCGCCGGCCCGGCGAGGACCAGCGCGACGAGCGTCGAGACCTCGAGACCGGGCATGCCCCACTTAGAATCGATTTTGCGAATCAAAGTCAATATCGATTCGAGCGCATCTCTCCGGCCCCTCACCGTCGGGTCCGGGTGACCGCCGGCTCCGGCCGGGAGCCGGAGGTCTACCGGGTCCCGTCGAGCGCCCGCATCGCCGCGCGGGAGACCGCCTCGCGCGCCCACGCCGGCTCGAGCACCTCGGCCTCGCCGCCGAAGGAGAGGATCCACTGGACGAGCCAGCGCTCCTCGCCGGAGACCTTCACCTCCACGCCGCCGTCGGCGAGCTCGCGCGCCTCCCCGCCGAAGCGCTCGCGCAGGTAGGGCGCCGACGCGGCGGTGAAACGGACCCGCACCTCGCCGCGCTCGGCCGGATCCGGCACCCGCGCCGGAGGCATCGACCGTGGAGAGAAGGTCCGGTCCATCCGCCGGATGGCCGTCATCCGGTCGAGCCGGAAGAGCCGCTCCGAGCCGCGCCCCAGGTCCCAGCCATACAGGTACCACTGCCCGCGGTGGTTGAAGACCTCGACCGGCTCGACGTGGCGCCGCTCGGCAGCGGTGCTTCCACGACCGGCGTAGTCGAACTCGAGCTCACGGCGCTCCTCCACCGCGCGGGTGAGGGTTCCCAGCTCCTCCGACGCGAGCGAGCGGGCGTTCACCGCGCTCCCCAGCTCCCGGTACAGCCGCTTGGCCTGCGCGGGCAGCACCTTCTCCAGCTTGGCCAGCGCCGAGGCGAGGGCGCTCTGTGCGGCGGGACGGAGCAGCTCGGCGGCAGAGGCGAGCGCCGCGGCCTCGGGGCCGGTCAGGCGCGGTGGCTTGCTGAACCGCTGGTCCAGGTCGACCCAGACGCGGTCGTTCTCCACGTGGAGATCGATGAAGTCGTCCGGCTGGAACGGGGGACGGCCCACCATGGTGAGCAGCTCGAGGTCGCGGAGCAGCTCTTCCCGGCTGACGCCGAGCTGCTTCGCCAGCGCGTCGACGGTCACCCCGCGGTGGCGGGCGACGTAGGGCACGACGAAGAGGAGCCGCCGCAGTCGCTCGTGGACGTCGCTCACGCCCGGGCTCCATGCCGCGAGGCCACCGCCTGGGCCAGGGCGCGGAAGCGGGCCCGCGCCGGCTCGGGCGAGACCACCCGTGCCTGGGGCCAGAGGGCGAGCACGTGCTTGAGCAACGCGTCCAGCAGGGTGACCCGGAGCACCACCTCGGTGTGCTCGCCCCGGCGCTCGACCCGGGCGTCCGGGAAGTGGGCTCCGGCCTGGGCGGCGAGCGGGCCCTGGAGCTCGAGGCGGACCTCCACCGGCGGCTCGATGCCCCACTGCCAGGGAGCATGGGGCACGTGGGCGTCGATGGCGAAGTCGGCCGGCACCTCGAAGTCGTGCGTCCGCGGCTTGCTGGCGTTCATCTTCAGCGCCCGGATGCGATGGACGTGGAAGGTCCGGAGCCCCTCCCGCAGGTGGCAGAACCCCACCAGGGACCAGACGCCGCGCCGGAGGACCAGGCCGTAGGGGTCCACCTTCCGGGTCGACGGCTCGGGGCGCTTCGGGGAGGCGTAGACGATCTCCACCCACTTCCGGGCGCTGGCGGCCGCCCAGAGCGCCTCGAGGTGCTCGGGGACGGCGGCGGTCTCGCGGACCGCGCCGAGCTCCATCCGCACCCGCGGCGTGGCGAGCTCACCTCCGGCGAAGAAGCCGATCTTCCGGAGCGCATGCTGCAGGTCGTGCCGGCCGGGGAAGGCGCCCGAGGCGAGCGCGGCCGAGCCGGCGGCGTAGAGCACCGCCATCTCCTCGGGGGTGAAGCCCGGCTCGGGGAGGTAGTAGGCGCTGCGGTCGAGGAGGTAGCCGTCCTTCCGGTCCTCGTCGCCCTGGACGTAGGTGAGCGGGATGCCCAGCTCGAGCAGCTCGGCCTTGTCGCGCTCGAACTTCCGCTCCGTGGCCTCGTCGCTGCCGCTCCCGTAGTCGTCGGGAAAGCTCTCCTTGAGCTCGGCCCAGGACACCGGCTCGTGGGCATCGAGCAGCAACGCCACCAGATCGAGCAGTCGTTCGGTGCGGTCCATTTGGTGGCGGGGGAAGCATGTGGACCAAGAGCCCTGGGCCGTCAAGCCGGTGCTAGCGTCGCCGACGTGCAGGCTTCCGGACGCGTGCGGGCGCTCCCGCCCACGGTCTTCTCCGAGTTCAGCGCGCTGGCCGTCCGCTCCGGAGCGGTGAACCTCGGTCAGGGCTTTCCCGACTTCGACGGGCCGGAGGTGGTGCGGGAGGCGGCGGTGACAGCGCTCCGCGCCGGGCAGAACCAGTACGCGCACGGGCTGGGCGCTCCGCCGCTCCGGCAGGCCATCTCCCAGCACGCGCGGCACTTCCTGGGCCTCACCGTCGATCCGGAGACCGAGGTGGTCGTGACCTGCGGGGCGACCGAGGCCATCTTCGACGCCGTGCAGGGGCTGGTCGACCCCGGCGAGGAGGTCGTGGCCTTCGAGCCCGTGTACGACTCGTACGCCGCGAGCGTGGCGATGGCCGGAGGGGTGCTCCGGCCGGTGACGCTGCGCCCGCCGGACGCCGCGCACTCGCGCTGGTGGTTCGACGAGGAGGCGCTCGCCGCGGCCTTCGGTCCCCGGACGCGGGTGGTGCTGGTCAACACGCCACACAACCCGACCGGAAAGGTCTTCACCACCCGCGAGCTCGAGCAGGTGGCCTCGCTCGTGCAGCGGTGGAACGCCGTGGCCGTCGTCGACGAGGTCTACGGCCACCTGGTCTACGACGGTGCCGAGCACCGGTCGCTCGCAGCGTTCCCGGGAATGGCGGGGCGCACGTTGACCGTGAGCAGCGCGGCAAAGACCTTCGGCCTCACCGGCTGGAAGGTGGGCTGGGCGATGGGCCCGAAGGTGCTGCGCGACGCCGTCCTGCAGGCCCACCAGTACGTCACCTTCGCGGTGCCCACGCCGCTGCAGCACGCGGTGGCGGCGGCGCTCGCGCTGCCGGACGCATACTTCACGGGGCTCCAGGCGGACTACGCTCGGCGCCGGGCGAAGCTGCTCGAGGCCCTCGCCCGCGCGGGGCTCGTCCCCTGGGCGCCGGAGGGCGCGTACTTCGCCTGCGTGGACGTGGCGGGCCGCGGCTTCGCGGACGACGACGCCTTCTGCCGAGACTTGACCACCCGGGTGAAGGTGGCCGCGATTCCCCTCTCCGCCTTCTACCTGGACCGCGCGCGGGCGCCGTGCGTGGCGCGCTTCGCGTTCTGCAAGGCGGACGCGACGCTGGACGAGGCCGCGCGGCGGCTACACGCGGCCCGGCTCGGACGGGCGCCGGGCGCCGGCGGCTCCTGACCGGGGCGCCGGGATTCCCTCCGGCTCAGCGCTCGCCCTCGGGCCGGAACTGCAGCGCCACGCCGTTCATGCAGAACCGCTCGCCGGTCGGCCGCGGGCCGTCGGGGAAGACGTGACCCAGGTGGCCGCCGCACCGGGCGCAGTGGACCTCGGTCCGGATCATCCCGTGGGTGTCGTCGGTCGTGGTCTCCACCGCGCGCGAGAGCGGGCGGAGAAAGCTGGGCCAGCCGGTGCCGCTGTCGAACTTGTCCTGGGACGCGAAGAGGGGCTGCTCGCAGCCGGCGCAGAGGAACGTCCCGGAACGCTTCTCGCGGTTGAGGGGACTGGTGAACGGCCGCTCGGTGCCCTGCTGCCGGAGGACGGCGTAGGCGTCGGGCGAGAGGCGCTCCTTCCATTCCTCGTCCGTGTGCTCCACCTCGAAGTGCTCATGGCTCATGGGAATCGGCTTCATGTGCTGGATACGCGCGAGGCGCCACCAGGTTTCCGTTCCCTGTCCACCGCCCAACCCAGTGATGACGGCTGCCGGCCGGTTCCTGCGCATGGAGGCCGGGAGGGTCGAATGCCTCGGACTCGTGGAGTGCAGCGCCTTGCCGTGGTGCTCGGATGCTGTGGTCTCGTCGTCGGGTGCGGCTCGAAGCTGACCGGGACCTACACCAACGCCACCGGCATCGTGATGCTGGAGCTGAAGTCGGGTGGGAAGGCCACCATGGGCCTCGGCGGGGAGACCAAGGACTGCACCTGGTCCGAGGACGGCAAGCAGATCCACCTCACCTGCGCGGGCGACCAGATCCCCTTGCGGCTGAACGACGACGGCTCGCTCTTCGCTCCGGGCTTCATCGGGGTGATGAAGAAGTCGAAGTAGAGCGCTCGGTCAGTCCGAGACCAGGAGCGTGAAGGCCTCGTGGACGGCCGCGGGGAAGATCTCGTGCTCGCCCCCGGCGAACTCGCGGTAGACGACCCAGTCGCCCCTGGCGCGAAGGGCGGGCACGATGGCCCGGCTCGACCCACCGATGGGGACGAGCTCGTCCAGCGTGCCGTGAGCCAGGAGGAACCGCGGGTGCCCCACCAGGCCGGCCACCTCCATGCCGGTCGGTGAGAAGGCGAAGATCCAGCCGAAGAGGTCACCGTTGGACGGTCCGAGCGAGAGCGAGAACGTGGCGCCGGCGGAGAACCCGCCCAGCGCGACGTGGGCTGGGTCCACCGGGACGCGCAGGAAGGTCTCCGCCAGCGCAGTGTCGAGAAAGGCACGATCGGCGCCGAAGTCGCCGTGGAGGAAATCCCAGCTCCAGCGGCGGCTCTCGGGGAGCAGCACCGCGACGCCGCGCTCCCGGGCGTCGTTCCGGACCGCCTCCCACATCCGGGCGGCCGAGCCGCCGGCCCCGTGGAGCATCACCAGCAAGGGGACCCGGCGGGTGCGGGCCTCGTCCGGCACGTAGACGAGACCGTCGCGGGGCGCGGCGAGCCCGAGCGGCCCGAGCCCCGGCTGGCCGGGCCGGAACTCCGGAAAGGGCCGGGCGCGGAGCCGCGCGGTGTCCGGGGGAGCCGCCGTGGCGATGCGGACGTTGGGGGGAGGGCCGCTCGCGCAACCGGCCAGGAGCAGGACCACGAGGGACCGGAACCACACGGCCGGCCAGTGCATCACGTCCTCCGCCGGACGGTGACACGGCTCCCGGCGGACCGTCCCCCGCTCGCTGCCCAGCATCGACGAGCGGAAGGGCGCGGAAATGGCTAAATGTCCCTTGGGCAGCCGCACGGCTGCCCCCTGGAGAGCGCTTCTGAAAGACCTGCACGGGAACACCCTCGGCCTCAAGCCCAGCGAGCTGCAGCAGCTCCGCAACACCTACCGCCGGCGGGTCTCCCCGCACGAGATCGTCAGCGCCGAGCTGGCCCGCCACCTCTCCGAGCTCTCGCTCCAGACGAATCGCCAGATCGGCGTGCTCCTCACCCGGAAGGGCGAGGTGGAGCAGGTGGTGGTCGGCAATGCGCACAAGATCGAGCTGCCCGACATCGGCCGGGCTCGCGCCGGACAGGTCCGTCTGCGCGGCCTCCGCCTCGTCCACACCCATCTCAAGTCCGAGCCCCTCACCCGCGACGACCTGACCGACCTGGCCCTGCTCCGGCTGGACCTGGTGGCGGCGATCGGCGTCAGGCCCGACGGGCTTCCGGGGGTGCTCCACTTCGCGCACCTCGTGCCCGCGAACGGCGACGGAAGCTACTGGCGGCTCGAGACCCTGCCCTCCGTCCATGGACCTCAGCCGGACCTGGCAGCGACGCTCACCGCGCTCGAGGACGAGCTGGCCCAGGGCACCGCCGCGCGTACGGTGGCGGGCCGCGAGCGGGCGATGCTGGTCGGCGTCGCGCTCGACGGTCAGCGGGGGCGCGCCGAGGCCTCGATGGCCGAGCTCCGGGAGCTGGCCCGGACGGCGGGCGTCGAGGTGCTGGACTCGGTGCTGCAGATGCGCCGCGAGCCGGACCCCCGCTACCTGGTTGGCCGCGGGAAGCTGGAGGAGCTGAATCTTCGCTCGATGCAGCTCGGCGCCGATCTGCTGGTGTTCGACCGGGACCTGAGCCCCTCGCAGAGCCGCCACATCGCCGAGGAGACGAGCCTCAAGGTCCTGGACCGGACCCAGCTCATCCTCGACATCTTCGCCCAGCGCGCGCAGAGCGCGGACGGCAAGCTCCAGGTCGAGCTGGCGCAGCTGCGGTACCTGCTTCCCCGGCTGACCCAGAGCGACGACTCGCTCTCGCGTCTGGCCGGCGGCATCGGCGGACGAGGACCCGGCGAGACCAAGCTGGAGATCGACCGCCGGCGGGTGCGCGATCGCATCGCCCACCTCGAGCGCCGCATCGAGCACCTCTCGCGCGAGCGTCAGGTCCGGCGCGGGCGCCGGGAGCGCCGCGAGCTGCCGGTCATCTCCATCGTCGGTTACACCAACGCCGGAAAGTCCACCCTCCTCAACGCCCTGACCGAGAGCAAGGTCCTCGCCGAGGACATCCTCTTCGCCACGCTCGACCCGACCAGCCGGCGCCTGCGCTTCCCGGAGGAGCGCGAGGTCATCATCACCGACACGGTGGGTTTCATCCGCGATCTGCCGCCGGATCTGGTGACCGCGTTTCGCGCCACCCTGGAGGAGCTGGACGATGCGTCGCTGCTTCTCCACGTGGTGGACGCCTCGGACCCCGCGCATGACGACCAGGTGGAGGCGGTGGAGCAGATCCTCGGCACGCTGGGCCTGCTCGCCAAGCCGCGCATCCTGGTGTGGAACAAGGCGGACCGCCTCGAGCCGGAGCTCGTCCGGACGCTGGTGCGCACGCGCGGCGGCGTGCCGGTCAGCGCGACGAGCGGAACCGGCCTGGAGGCGCTGCTCCACAAGGCGGACCGCACGCTCTTCGCCGAGGGGGCGTCCGACGAGCCGGGGGCCCTGGTGGCGCCGCTGCGCCGGCCCGGGCCGGAGCCGGCCGACGCCGAGGGACCCGGCGCACGGCCCGCCGTCGGAGGCTGAGCCGCACCGGCCTGCGGCCAGGGCGCTGGCTCCGGGGCGCGCTCGACGCACCGGGCCATCCCGCGCGGGGCGCCTCGGCTCCGTCGCACCCGCAATCCCTGCGCGCTCCAGTTACCGGCTGGGTGCAATGCTCGATTCTGCGAAAAGTCCGTTGCTCCGCGCCTGGAGACGGTCTTGAGATGCGCCCCCGCGCCGGGCCCCACCTGGAACGCTGGAGGTCGGACAATGACGTGGACACAGAATTACGCGCCGCTTGGAAACATCTTCCTGTCGGCCCTGGTCGCCGCCCTGCCAGTCATCGTCCTTCTCGGGTCGCTCGCGTTCTTCCACGTGAAGGCCCACGTCGCGGCGCTGCTCGGCCTCGCGACGGCGCTCCTCGTGGCGATCGCGGTCTACCACATGCCCGGGACGATGGCGGTCGCCGCCGCTGCGAACGGCGCGGCGTTCGGGCTCTTACCCATCGGCTGGATCGTCCTGAACGCAATCTTCGTCTACGACATCGCGGTCGGGACGGGTCAGTTCGAGGTCGTCAAGCACACCATCGCCAATCTCGCGGCCGACCGGCGCATCCAGGTGTTGCTCATCGGGTTCTCCTTCGGCGCCTTCATCGAGGGCGCAGCCGGCTTCGGGACGCCGGTGGCCATCTGTGCGGCGATGCTCATCGGCCTCGGGTTCAAGCCGCTCGCCGCCGCGGGTCTGTCGCTCATCGGGAACACCGCGCCGGTGGCATTCGGGGCGCTGGGGACGCCGGTCATCACCCTCGCCGCGGTCACCGGCCTCCCCGTGGAGAAGCTCAGCGCCATGGTCGGCCGGCAGCTGCCGTTCTTCTCGGTGATCGTCCCCTTCTGGCTGGTCTGGGCGATGGCCGGGTTCGCTGGGATGGCCGAGATCTGGCCCGCGTGCCTGGTGGCCGGCGTCTTCTTCGCCGTTCCCCAGTACTACGTGTCGAATCACATGGGTCCGGCACTGGTGGACATCATCGCGGCGATGGTGAGCATCGGTGCGACCTATGTCCTCCTCCGGTTCTGGCAGCCGAAGAAGGTCTGGCGGTTCGAGGGTGAGCCCGAACACGTGGCGACGGCCGAGACCACTCCCAGCACCGCCGCTGCCTGGAAGGCTTGGATGCCCTGGCTCATCCTCTCGCTCCTGGTCTTCGCCTGGGGTTACCCGGGCATCAAGAACGCGCTGAACGCGGCGGGGAAGTCGATCCAGCCGGCGGTCGAGGTCCCGTACCTGCACAACCTGGTCCTCAAGGCACCCCCGATCGTCGTCAAGCCGACGCCCGAGGCCGCCAAGTACGTCTTCAACTGGATCACCGCCACCGGAACCGCGCTGCTCCTCACCGGGATCATCGCTGGGCTGCTTCTGGGGCTGAAGCCGAAGCAGCTCGTCGAGTACTACCTGCACACGCTGAAACGGGTTCGTTTCTCTCTGCTGACCATCGCCGCGATGCTCGCCCTGGGATTCACCACCCGCTACTCGGGCTCCGACGCGAGCATGGGCCTCGCCTTCGCAGCGACCGGCGCCCTGTTCCCGTTCTTCTCGCCGATGCTGGGCTGGCTGGGCGTCGCGTTGACCGGAAGCGATACCTCGTCCAACGTGCTCTTCGGAAATCTGCAGAAGGTTTCGGCCCAGCAGCTGGGGCTGAACCCGATCCTCACTGCCGCCTCGAACAGCTCGGGGGGAGTGATGGGGAAGATGATCGACGCGCAAAGCATCGTGGTCGCCGGCGTGGCGACCAAGCAAGAAGGACACGAGGGCGAGATCCTGCGATACGTCTTCTTCCACAGCCTGGCCCTGGCAGCCCTGGTCGGCGTGCTGGTCATGCTCCAGGCCTACGTGTTCCCGGGCATCATCCCGAAGTAAGAAGGGCCCCATGGCTCTCAACGTCCTGACCTCCGCCCCGGAGGGCGCCGAGAAAGTTCTGTCTCGCGACGCCCTGGCCTTCCTCGAGTCGCTCCACCGCCGGTTCGAGAGCCGGCGCCAGGAGCTGCTCTCCGCCCGGGCCGAGCGCCAGAAGGCGTTCGACCGGGGCGAGATGCCGGACTTCCTGCCGTCGACGAAATCGATCCGCGGTGGCGACTGGAAGGTGGCGCCCACGCCGAAGGACCTCCAGCGCCGCCACGTGGAGATCACCGGGCCCACCGAGCGGAAGATGATGATCAACGCCCTCAACTCGGGGGCGGACATCTTCATGGCCGACTTCGAGGACTCGCTCTCGCCGTCGTGGCGGAACGTCACCGTCGGCCAGCAGAACTGCATCGACGCCGTGCGGAGGACCATCTCCCTCGAGACGCCGGAGAAGAAGTACCGACTGAACGAGAAGACCGCGGTGCTCCTGCTGCGCCCGCGCGGCTGGCACCTCCCGGAGAAGCACGTCACCGTCGACGGCGCGCCGATCAGCGGCAGCCTCTTCGACTTCGGCCTCTACTTCTTCCACAACGCCCGCGAGCTCCTCGACCGTGGGACCGGCCCCTACTTCTATCTCCCGAAGCTGGAGAGCCACCTCGAGGCGCGGCTGTGGAACGAGGTGTTCCTCTTCTCGGAGGAGGCGCTGAAGATCCCGAGGGGCAGCATCCGGGCCACGATGCTGATCGAGACGCTGCCCGCGGCGTTCGAGATGGAGGAGTTCCTCTACGAGATGAGGGAGCACGCCAGCGGGCTGAACGCCGGCCGGTGGGACTACATGTTCTCCTTCATCAAGACGTTCCGGAACCGGAAGGACAAGGTGCTGCCCGACCGGGCGCAGGTGACGATGACCGTCCCCTTCATGCGCGCCTACACCGAGCTGCTGGTGAAGAGCTGCCACACCCACGGGGCGCACGCGATGGGCGGCATGGCCCCGTTCATCCCCAGCCGGAAGAATCCGGAGATCAACGAGAAGGCCCTGGCCAAGGTGCGCGACGACAAGCTGCGCGAGGTGAACGACGGCTTCGACGGCACCTGGGTCGCCCACCCCGACCTGGTCCCCACCGCCAAGGAAGTCTTCGACCAGAAGCTGGCCAAGGACAACCAGAAGGAGCGGCTGCGCTCCGAGGTCAAGGTCACCGCGGCGCAGCTCGTCGATCCGGCCGTGCCGGAAGGGAAGATCACCGAGGCCGGCTTCCGGCTCAACGTCGACGTGGCGCTCCAGTACATCAACTCCTGGCTGATGGAGAACGGCGCCGCCGCCATCTACAACCTCATGGAGGACGCCGCGACCGCGGAGATCTCCCGGGCGCAGCTCTGGCAGTGGATCCACCACGGGGCGAAGCTCGACGATGGCCGCCCGGCCACCGAGGACCTGTACCGGAAGACGCGTGAGGAGCAGGTCGCCCGCCTGACCAAGGAGGGGGCCGGGCGCTACAAGGAGGCCGCGGAGGTCCTCGACAGCCTGGTCCTGAACCGCGACTTCATCGAGTTCCTGACCCTCCCGGCCTATCGCCTCCTCGACTAGGAAGGGGTCATGTCCGCGCCGTCGCTGGTCACCCCCGCTCCGGCCCCCCTGCCCGTCCCGGCGCCGCCGGGCGTCATCGAGCGGCTGATCGCGGTCGTGGGCGAGAAGAACGTCATCCGCGAGCCGGTGCAGCTCCGCACCTACGAGTGCGACGCGCTGACCAGCTTCCGGGCCTCCCCGAGCGTGGTGGTGCTCCCCGCCTCCACCGAGGAGGTCGCGGCCGTGGTGCGCATCGCGGTCGAGGCGGGAATGCCCGTGGTCCCCCGGGGCGCGGGAACGGGGCTCTCCGGTGGAGCGCTCCCGGTGAAGGGATGCCTGCTGCTCGGCCTCTCGCGGATGAAGCGGATCCTCGAGGTGAACCTGGACGACGGATGGATCCGCGTGCAGCCCGGGGTCATCAACCTGGACGTGAGCAAGGAGATCGCCGCCGCCGGCTACTACTACGCGCCCGACCCCTCGTCGCAGGGCGTGTGCACCATCGGCGGCAACGTGGCCGAGAACTCGGGCGGGGCGCACTGCCTCAAGTACGGATTCACGGTGAACCACGTGCGCGGGGTTCGCATGGTGACCGGCGCCGGTGAGGTGGTCGACATCGGCGGCCCGGTGCTCGATCCGCCGGGCTACGACCTTCTCGGCGTCGTCGTGGGCAGCGAGGGGACGCTGGGCGTCGTGACCGAGGTCGTGCTCCGCATCCTCCGCAGGCCCGAGGCCACTCGCACCTTCCTCGCCACCTTCCCCTCCACCACCGAGGCGGGCAACTGCGTCTCGGAGATCATCGGGACCGGCATCGTACCTGCGGCGATCGAGATGATGGACCGGCTCGCCATCCAGGCCGCGGTCGCCGCCACCGGGGTCGACTGGCCCGACGTGGGGGCGGCTCTCCTGATGGACGTCGACGGGTGCAGCGCCGAGGCCGAGCACACCGCGGAGGTCGCGGTGTCCATCGCCCGGCGCACCGGCGCGCTCGAGGTCCGCGTCCCGAGGAACGACGACGAGCGGATGCTGATGTGGAAGGGCCGCAAGAGCGCCTTCGCCGCGATGGGCCGGCTGGCACCCAACTACATCGTCCAGGACGGGGTCATCCCCCGCAAGGACATCGCCCGCGTGCTGGCGGAGATCGCCCGGCTCTCCCGGGAGCGCGGGCTGCAGGTGGCGAACGTCTTTCACGCCGGCGACGGCAACCTGCACCCCCTGGTCCTCTACGACGCCCGGGTGGCGGGCCAGGAGCACGCCGCCGAAGAGCTGGCCGGGGAGATCCTCCGGATCTGCATCCGCTACGGCGGCTCGATCACCGGCGAGCACGGCGTCGGCGCGGACAAGGCGCCCTACATGGCGGAGATGTTCGGCGAGGCCGACCTCGACACCATGGCCAGGGTCCGCTGCGCCTTCGACCCGGCGACGACCTTCAACCCCGGCAAGGTGTTCCCCACGCCCAGGCTCTGCGGCGACCGACCCGGGCCCTACCGCCCGCACGCCACCGAGCTGGCCGGGCTCGCGGACCGCGGATGACCGGTCTCCCGGCCAGCCTCGAGGCGCTGGCCTCGGCGAGGCAGGAGCGCCCGGCCACGCTGCCCGAGGCCACCGAGGCGCTTCGCCGCGCCGCCCGCGACGACGCCCGGGTCCTCTTCCTCGGAGGGGGGACCGAGCTCACCCTCGGTGCTCCGCCGGCGGGCGTGGAGGTGGTGCTGGGAACCGAGCGGCTGTCGCGCATCGTCGAGCACGCCCCGCTCGATCAGATCGTCACCGTCGAGGCCGGGGTGCGGCTCGGCGCGCTTCAGGAGACGCTGGCCGCGTCCGGACAGATGCTGGCCCTCGACCCGCCCTGGGCAGCGCAGGCCACCCTCGGCGGGCTGGTGGCCACCAACGCCTTCGGTCCGCGGCGCACGCGGTACGGGAGCATCCGCGACCTCATCATCGGCATCTCCATCGTCCGCGCCGACGGCACCGAGGCCCGGGGCGGCGGGAAGGTGGTGAAGAACGTCGCCGGCTTCGACCTCCCGAAGCTGATGGTCGGCTCGCTGGGGACCCTGGGACTCATCGCCACGGTCACCTTCCGGCTCCACCCGCGGCCCGAGTCGGCGGGCACGGTTCGCTTCCCGGACCTCGACGCCGAGGCCGTCCGCCGGGTGGTCCTCGCGCTCCGGGAAGGCCAGCTCGAGCCGGGAGCGGTGGCCGCGCTGGTCCACGAGGGCGGGGACGACCTCGGGGTCCGGTTCGACGGCCGCTTCGAGCTGGGAGTCCGCTTCGAGGGATTCGAGGCCGGCGTGCGCCAGCAGACGACGAAGCTGCTCGACCTCGCCACCCGCCAGGGCTGGGGGGCGGAGCGGCTGGGCGCCGACGCGGCGCGCGACTTCTGGGCGAGACACGATCTCGCCCGCGAGGCCCCGGCCGGATTCCGCGCCAAGCTGGCCGCTCAGCCGATGGAGCTGGAGCGGGTGGCCAACGCCGCGATGGGCTCGCTCTTCACCGCGCTCGAGCATGCGCGCGCCGTCTCCTACCCGCTGCTCGGGCTGGCCTTCGTCTCCGGAGAGGTCCGCGGGCCCGGGCAGGTGGTCGCCGCGGTGAACGCCGCGCGCGAGGCGCTCGCCGACGGGAGCGTGGTGCTGCATGGGGCCCCGGCCGAGGTCCGGGCCGGGGTGGACGTGTGGGGACCGGCGCCGGCGGCCCTTCCGTTGATGCGGGCGGTGAAGGAGAGGCTGGATCCGGAGAGGCGGCTCGCCCCCGGGCGGTTCGTGGGTGGACTCTAGGGGAGCGTCGGGAATGGCGGAGCGGGAGCCGATCGAGGACTGCGTGCACTGCGGCTTCTGCCTGCCGCACTGCCCGACGTACCAGAGCTGGGGCGAGGAGATGGACAGCCCCCGCGGCCGGATCGACCTGATGCGCGGCCTGCGCGACGGGAAGATCCCGATGACCCCCACCGTGGCCCGGCACTTCGACCAGTGCCTCGGTTGCCTGGCCTGCGTGACCGCCTGCCCATCGGGGGTGAAGTACGACGTCCTCATCGAGGAGACACGGGCGAAGGTGGAGCGAACGCAGCGCCGACCGCTCGGGGACCGGCTCTTTCGCGGAATGGTCTTCGCCCTCTTTCCTCATCCCTGGCGCCTGCGCGTCGCGGGCGCGCTCCTGCTCCTCTACGCGCGGAGCGGCCTGCGCTGGCTGGTGCGCAAGAGCGGCATCCTCCGCCTCCTCCCCCTTCGCCTCCGGCAGATGGAGGCCCTGACCCCCGAGCTGAGCTGGGCGGAGCTGACTCGCGGGCTGCCCGAGCGGGTGCCCGCCGTCGGGCCGGTCCGGGCGCGGGTGGGCGTCGTCGCCGGCTGCGTGCAGCGGGTCTTCTTTCCCGGGGTGAACGACGCGACCCTCCGGGTGCTCGCCGCCGAGGGCTGCGAGGTGCTGGTCCCTCCGGGGCAGGGCTGCTGCGGCGCGCTCTCGATGCACTCGGGGCGCGAGGAGGAGTCGCTCCACCTGGCCCGGGCGCTGATCGAGCGGTTCGAGCGCACCCCGGTGGAGACCATCGTCATCAACTCCGCCGGCTGCGGCTCGCACCTGAAGGACTACGCCCGGCTGTTCCGGCACGACCCGGCGTGGGCGGAGCGGGCGGCCGCCTTCACCGCGAAGGTGAAGGACGTGCACGAGTTCCTGGTGGCGCTCGGGCCACCCCGCGCCACCCGCCACCCCATCCACGCCCGGGTCGCGTACCACGACGCCTGCCACCTCGCGCACGGCCAGCGGATCCGCAGCCAGCCGCGGCTCCTGCTCCGGGGCATCCCCGGCATCGAGCTGGTGGACGTGCCCGACGGGGAACAGTGCTGCGGCAGCGCCGGGACGTACAACCTCTTCCAGCCGGCGAGCGCGGACGAGATCGGCGCGCGCAAGGTGGCGGCGGTTCTCCGCACACGGGCCCAGCTGCTGGCCGCGGGAAACCCCGGCTGCACGCTCCACATCCAGCGGCTGCTCCACGCCCAGGGGATCGACCTCCGCGCGGCGCACCCGGTGGAGCTCCTGGACGCATCCATCCGCGGGGTCGGCCTCCCCGCGGGCGAGCCCGGTCCGGGAAGCGTCCCGGCGAGCCCGCCCGCGGCCGCGACCCGCACCGGCTGAGCGCCGTGCCGGTCAGCAGCGGCCGTTGATGCCCCCCAAGCTTTCCGAGGCAGGTCTGAAACGCGCTGAAGCGAAGTAGGCTCCGCGCGTGCGGCTCACCCCCGGGTCCAAGGTCGGCCCTTACGAGGTCCTCGCCACCCTGGGCACGGGGGGGATGTCCGAGGTCTACCGGGTCCGCGATCCGCGGCTGCAGCGCGAGGTCGCGCTCAAGGTGGTGGGTGAGCGGCTCTCTGGCGACGCCTCGTTCCTCGCCCGCCTGGAGCAGGAGGCGCGCCTCGCCGGATCGCTGAACCACCCGAACATCGTCGCGGTGCACGACGTGGGCTCGCACGAAGGGACGCCGTACGTCGTCACCGAGCTCTTGCAGGGCGAGACCCTGCGCGAGCGGATGCGAGGTCGGGTGAGCCTCTCCCAGGCGATCGACTGGGGAATCCAGATCGCCGAGGGCCTCGCCGCGGCCCACCAGCGGGGGATCGTCCACCGCGACCTCAAGCCGGAGAACGTCTTCCTCACCCGCTCGGGTCACGTGAAGATCCTCGACTTCGGCATCGCCAAGGCAGCCACGGTCGTGACCGAGCCCCGGGGGCTCCTCGAGCCCACGCTCAGCCCGCAGGGGTACGCGACGAACACCGGCGCGGTGATGGGGACGCCCGGATACATGTCGCCGGAGCAGGTCCGCGGCGAGCCGGTGGACGCGCGCAGCGACCTCTTCTCCGCCGGGACCATCCTCCACGAGCTCCTCGCCGGCCAGCGGGCGTTCCCGGGCAGCTCGGTGGTCGAGACCGGGCACGCCATCCTCCACGACGAGCCGCCGCCGCTTCCCGACACCGTCCCCCAGCCCATCGCGCGGGTGGTGCAGCGCTGCCTGGCCAAGGACCCCGATCAGCGCTTCCAGTCCGCGCGCGACCTGGCCTTCGCGCTGGATGCGCTGCGGACGCCGACCGGCCCCGGGCCCGCGCTCGACGGTGGGCGCTCGCGCGAGCGCCGGGTCCGCCCCGCGCTGACCGTCACGGCGATCGCGGTCGCGCTCGCGGTCGGGATCGCAGCTGCCACGCTGGTCCGTCACCGCCCAGCTGCACCGCGCGTGCAGATGCTGACCTTTCGCCGCGGCTCGGTGCTCGGAGCGCGCTTCGCGCCCGACGGAAGGACCATCCACTACAGCGCCGCCTGGAACGGAGCACCACCCCAGGTCTTCACGACGAGCGTCGACACTCCGGAGTCGCGCCCGCTCGGGATGGGTGACGCGCACCTCCTCGCCGTGTCTCCCTCCGGCGAGCTGGCGCTGTCGCTCCGCCCGCGGATGGTTCTCTTCGACGGCCCGCGGGGAACGCTCTCCCGGGTGGACGCGCTCGGAGGAGCTCCTCGCGAGCTGGCGACCGATGTCGAGTACGCGGACTGGAGCCCGGATGGAAGCCAGCTCGCGGTCGCCCGGACGGTGGCGGGCCGGAGCCGCCTCGAGTTCCCGCTGGGTCACGTGCTCTTCGAGGCGGAGGGCTGGGTGAGTCATCCCCGCATCTCGCCCGACGGACGGCGGGTCGCGTTCATCCACCACACCCAGCCCGCCGACAGCGGTGGCCTGGCGATGGTCGTCGACACCGCGGGCGCCACCGAGACGTGGAGCCCCGCGTTCGACGAGCTCCTGGGCCTCGCCTGGGAACCCGATGGACGGTCGCTCCTGATCACCGGGGCCCTACGAAGCACGCTCGATTCCCTGTGGCGCGCGAAGCGCGGAAGGGACCCGCAGCTGGTCTACGCCTCGACCGGCAACCTCCTTCTCTCCGACCTCGCTCGCGACGGTCGGGGCCTCTTCATCGAGACCGACTGGCGGCAGGAGATCGAGGTCCTCACCCGCGATGGCGGACAGCGGTCGGTGGAGTGGCTGGACTGGGGAATTCTGGGCGCCATCTCCGCGGACGGCTCGAAGGTGCTGATGGCGGAGAACGGCAAGGGCGCGAACGGCAGCTGGATGCTCCTGCTCCGCGACGTCCTGCAGCCGGCTCCGGTGAAGCTCGGCCCCGGCCCACCCATCGGATTCTCGCCCGATGGAAGATCCGTGGTGACCCTCACCCTCGAGCAGGGGCGGCCGAACCTGCTCCTCCTTCCCACCGGACCGGGCGAGCCGCGGCCGCTGCCTCCCGCGGGGCTGGCGCGGATCGACCGAGGAGCGTTCTTTCCCGACGGACGGCGGATGGTGCTCGTCGGCGCGAAGGTCCCGGGGGGAACGCCTGCGGCCTACCTCTACGATCTGAGCACCGGTGGCGCCCGGCAGGTCACGCCGGAGGGAATCTGGGACTCGGTCGCGGTCGCGCCCGACGGACGACAGGTGGCCATCTCGACCACCGACGGAGCCATCGTCGTCTATTCCCTCGACGGGACGGAGGCCTTCCGCGTCGATGCCTGGAAGACGAACTTCCGCGTCGCCGGCTGGCTCGAGGACGGCTCACTGCTCGCATTCCAGCCGTTCGTGGTTCCATCGAGGCTGGAGCGGTACGACCCTCGCTCGAAGACGACCACCCTTCACCGGATCCTCGCGCCGCTCGACCCCGCGGGGGTGGCGGCGATCATCCGGGTGCGTGCCACTCCCGATGGCCGGGCGATCGCCTTCCAGCTCCGGCGCATGAGCGGAGCGC
>Ga0335080_10001692_pt1 | contig 21831 bp, 19 predicted proteins | sample Lox_Sample_34_FD_206720 | JGI IMG/M metagenome (GOLD analysis project Ga0335080, IMG submission 206720) | Soil microbial communities from Loxahatchee National Wildlife Refuge, Florida, United States - Lox_Sample_3.4 | ecosystem: Environmental > Terrestrial > Soil > Wetlands | place: USA...
CTGTCCGGCCGGTTCCCGTGCGCCTCGATGACCTCACGGAGCTGGGTGCCGATCCGCAGCGCCGGGTTCAGTGACGAGGCCGGGTCCTGGGGCACATAGGAGACGAGCGAGCCGCGCAGCCGCCGGAGCTGATCCTCGTCGAGCGTGAGGATGTCGCGATCCCCGAGCTGCACCGTCCCGCCCGCGATCCGCAGGCCGCGCCGGGCGTGGCCGAGTAGCGCCAGGCCGACCGTGGTCTTGCCGGACCCGGACTCACCCACCACCCCGAAGATCTCGCCGCGGGCGATCTCGAACGACACCTCGCTGATGACGGGTGTCCCCGTGGATTCGGTCGCGATCCGCAGGTCCTGGACGGCGACCGCGGACACGGCCGGCCCGGCCGTCTGCCCCGCCGGCTCGGCCGCGCTCATTCTTCGCCCCGGGCCCGGTCGATGCCCGCCGCGGTCCGCGCGATGCCGTCGCCGATCAGGCCGGTTCCCAGCGTCAGCAGGGCGATGACGATGATCGGCGTGGCCGCCCCCCAGGGCTGGACCGCCAGCACGAGCTGGTTCTGATTGATCATGGTGCCCCAGTTCGCGCCGTTGGGATTGGGGGAGAGCCCGAGGTACGCCAGCGCGGCGATCAAGGCGATGGAGTAGGTCAGCCGCAGGCTGGCCTCGACCATGAGCGGCCCGAGGGTGTTCGGCAGCAGCTCGCCGGACAGGATGCGCCAGCGCGGCACGCCCATCGCCTCCGAGGCGGCGATGAAGTCGCGCTCGACAATGGGCTGCGCGGCGCCACGCGCCACCCTCGCTATCCGCGGTGTGGTGGTGAGGGCGATCGCGACCACGATGACCCAGGCGTGCGGGCCGACGATGGCCACCGCGACCAGCGCCAGCAGGATCGACGGCAGCGCCATGAGCACGTCCATGCCGCGCATCAGGGTGTCGTCGAGTGCGTTGCGGGAGTACGCGGCCACCAGGCCGATCGCCACGCCGGCGACCAGCGCGAGCGCGGTAGCGAGGACGGCCATTACGAGGATGCTGCGGCCGCCGTACAGAACCCGGCTCAGCACGTCCTGACCGAGGTAGTCGGTCCCGAGCACCGCCTTGCTGCTGGGGTCGGAGTTGGGCGCCCCCACCGGCGTGTTCGGGCCGTAGGGGGCGAGGTACGGCCCGATGATCGCCACCAGCACGATGAAGCCGACCAGCGCGAGGCCGATACGCGTCCGCCACAGCTTGAGCGAACGGCGCAGCAGGGACGTGCCGTGCACCGCCGGGAGTGGCGGCGCTATCTGGGCGTCGGCGACCCAGTCGCTGCTCAACTGGCTCATAGCCGGGTCCTCAGCTTCGGCGTGACCAGGATGGTGGCCACGTCGGCCAGCAGGTTGAGTACCACGTACAACGCCGCGATCAGCATGGCCAGCGCCTGGATAACGGGCAGGTCATGGTTGACCACTGCTTCTGTTATCGCGCCGCCGATGCCGGAGTAGTTGAAGACGAACTCCACGACGATGATGCCGCCGGCCAGGTAGGCCAGGTTCAGCGCGATCACCTGGAACACCGGCCCGAGGGCGTTCGGCAGTGCGTGCCGGATGAGGACGGTGCGCTCCGGCAGGCCCTTGAGCCGGGCCATCTCGACGTAGTCGCTCTCCAGCACCTCGATCATCGAGGCCCGCATGATCCGGGCGACGTACGGTGCCACGGCGATCATCAGTGTGAGGACCGGCAGGATCAGCGCCACCCAGTTGTTCCACGGCCGGGACCCGGGCGGCACCGTGCTGATGGCGGGCAGGACGTGGAACACGGTCGTCGCGAACAGGATGACGAGCACCAGGGCGACGACGAACTCCGGCAGCGCCGCCAGGGCCAGCAGCAGATTCGAGCTGGCCTGGTCGAAGGCCTTCTCCCGCTTGAACGCCGACCACGCACCGATCGCGATCGACAGCGGTATCGACAGCACCGCCGCCAGCGCCACCAGCACCGCGGAGTTCACCAGCTTGGAGCCGATCAGGGTGCTGACCGGCTCCTGGGCCTCCAGCGACCTCCCGAGGTTGCCGTGCAGCAGGCCGGTCACCCAGGTCAGGTACTGCTGGAACACCGGCTGGTCGAGATGCAGCTGGCGGCGCAGCGCCGCCAGGCTGGCCGGGTTGGCCTCCCGGCCGAGGATGGCGCGCGCGGGGTCACCGGGCAGCGCCTGGGTGGCCAGGAACACCAGGATGGAGACAAGGATCAGCACGACAATCCCCAGCAACAGCCGCCGGAGGATGAACCCCCACACCCCGGTGGGCCGGAACCTGCTCACGACTGCCACACCGCCGACGCTAACCGAGCCGGGCTAGCTGAACCAGATGGTGCGGTAGCCGTGGCCGAAGCTATCCAGGTTGAGGGTGCCCTTGCTCGGCTTGAGCCCCTTCACGTTGGCCGCGTAGCCGTCGATGAGGCCGCCGAAGCACGGGATGATGTACCCGCCGACGTTGTACTCGGCCTGCTGCATCTCGTGCATGATCGCGATGCGCTTGGTCGCGTCGGTTTCGGCCAGGGCCTGGTTGTACAGCGACTCGAAGTTGGACCCGGTGCCCGACTTCGGCGGCCAGTGCGTCTCGTTGTACGGGGAGCTCGGCAGCGAGCCCTGCTGCACCTGGTTGAGGTAGGCGCGGGTGCCCCAGAAGTCGACCGAGAAGGCCAGCTTGAGGTACTGGTTCCCGTAGTAGTTCGGGTCGTTGAGCACGTTGATCTTGACGCCCGCGGCCTGGGCCTGGTTCGCGAAGACCGTCGCCGTTTCGACCATCCCGGCCGCGCCGTTGGTCGTGTGCAGGTCGACGGCCAGGTTCGCGTGGCCGGCCGCCTTGAGCAGCGACTTGGCCTGCTCGATGTCCTGCTCCCGCTGCGGGAGCGAGTGGTCGTAGCCGGGGTCGAAGGGGGCGTAGAGGTCGTTGCCGACGAACCCGTAGCCGGAGAAGACCTGCTCGAGCAGCCCCTTCCGGTCGACGATCAGCCGCATCGCCTGGCGGACCCGGACGTCATCGAAGGGGGGCATGTCGATCGCCATGCAGATCGGTATCCAGCCGCCGGTCTTGGACACCAGCGCCCCCATGCCGCGCGCCTGCACCACCTTCACCTGGGAGGCCGGCAGGTCGGTCATCGCGTCGATCTGGCCGCCGAGCAGCCCGTTCACCTGCGCGGTGGAGTTGCTGAAGTCGGTGATCGTCACCGTGTCGAAGTACGGCTCGCCGGTGCGCCAGTAGTTCGGGTTGCGCTCGTGGACGCTTTGCTGGCCGGGCGTGAACGACTTGAGCTTGTAGGCGCCGGTGCCGATCTGCGGGTGCGGGTACGCCTGGTACCCGGTGGGCACGATGGTGAAGGTGTAGCTGCCGAGGGTCTGCGGGACCGTGGAGTCCGGGGTCTTCAGCGGGAGCCGCACCGTGTACTGGTCCAGCTTCTTCATGGCCCCGATGTCCATGGTGGCCGTGGCGGCGTATCCGGTGAGGCCGTTCTTCTGAGTCCCGATGCGCTGGAACGAGTAGATGACGTCGTCGGCCGTCATCGTCTTGCCGTTCTGGAACTCGATGCCCTGGCGCAACTTGATCGTGTACTGCTTCGGGTTGTCCTGGGTGACGCTCTCGGCCAGGCCGTTGGTGGTGAGCTGGTAGTTCTCGTCGAACAGCAGCAGCGTCTCGAAGGCGCTCACCAGCCGGGCCTGGTCGGGCTTGGTGATGATGTTCTGGCCGTCCATGATGTCCTTGGAGCCGCCACCGGTGACTCCGAGCCGGAAGTTCCCGCCCCGCTTGGGCGTGCCGGCCGCCGCCGTGGCCGAGCCCGAGCTGGCCGGCGAAGAACCCGAGCCGCACGCGGCCGCCAGGCCACCGACCGCCGCCAGCCCGGCCGCGCCTGCGAGGAGCTGTCGCCGTGAAACGTCTGTCATGTCATGACCCTTCTGTCCGCCGGCCCTGGCGGTGCCCCCGGGTCGGGCTGGGTTTCTTGCCGTAGCGCTTGAAGCGGTGCGTGCCCTGGCTAGCCAGGGTTGCGGCACGCGGGACGAACTCGCAGGCCGCGCAACGTCGACCCTGTTAGTAGCCTGGGCATCTATCGCCTGTCAACCTGTTCGGCGTGGGTTGATCCCGTGTTGTTATGTGGCCGGACTGAGCGGAGAGATGGGCCATGCCCGACGTTGATACCCTGCGCGAACCGCAACGGCAGCGGCCGCACGCCGAGGTCCCCGCTCTTGTTCCCCGGCCCTGGCCCCGCCGGCCGACCGCCTTGCGGGCCACGGTGGCCGGAGCGGGGCGGACGATGAGCCTGGACGAGTTCCTGGCCATCACCGTTTCGACCGCACTGGTGGTGGTGGCCGACGGCGTTCTGGTCCACGAGCGGTACTTCCATGGCACCCGGGCCGCGGACCGGTTGCTGGGCAACTCCGCGACCAAGTCCGCGCTGGCTCTGCTCGTCGGGCAGGCGGCGGACGACGGGCGGCTCCCCGGGCTCGACGCCCCCGTGACCGGCCTGGTTCCCGAGCTGGGCTCCAGCGGGTACGCCGGGGTGAGCCTGCGCCAGCTCCTCACCATGACCAGTGGCGTCGGATGGCGCGAGGACTACCACGACCCGGACAGCCGGGCCTCGCGGCTCCTGCGCCGGTGGCGCGGCGGCGCGGGCGGGCTGCGCGAGGCGCTGCTGGAGATGCCAGCGGGTGACCCGCCGGGCAGCAGGTATGCCTACTGCACCCCGGACTCCCTGGCCCTGGACTGGGCACGGGAGCGGGCGACCGGCGAATCCTTTCCAGAGGCGCTGGCGCGCCTGTGGTCGGTGGTCGAGGCGGAGCGGCCGGCCGTGGTCGGGCTGGACCAGCCGGCCGAGCGGGGCGGCGTCGCGATGGCCGGTGGCTCGCTGGCCGCCACCGCGCGCGACTGGGCACGCATCGGCACGCTGCAGATCAACGGCAGGTGGCGGGACCGCCAGGTGGTCAGCCGCTCCTGGGTCCAGGCGAGCAGCCGGCCCGAGCGGGAGTTCCTCGCCCCCGGCAGGCTGCCCAGCACGATCACCGCCCACGCCGGCTTCGGGTACCACTGGTGGCCGCTGGACCCAGCCGGCGAGCACGTCATGGCCGACGGGATGCGCGGCCAGTTCGTGTACGTCGACCGGCCGCGGCGCATTGTGGTCGTCAAGACCTCCGCCTGGCCGTACGAGGACCCGTGGTGGGACCGGCAGTGCCGCGACCTGTGCTACCTCGCCCTGCCCGCCATCGCCGACGCCGCGGCCGCGGGCTGACCCATCTCAGGCACCCCGCTCGCGGAGCATCGAGCGCGAGATGATGAGCCGCTGGATCTCGCTGGTCCCGTCCCAGATCCGCTCGACCCGCGCGTCTCGCCAGAACCGTTCGATCGGGAGCTCGCTCACCAGGCCCATCCCGCCGAAGATCTGCACCGCCTGGTCGGTGACCCGGCCGAGCGTCTCCGAGGCGCAGAGCTTGGCCATCGCGGCGTCGGCGTCGCTCATCCGGCCCTGGTCCAGCCGCCAGGCGGCGCGCAGGGTCAGGAGCTCGGCGGCTTCGATCTCGGTCGCCATGTCGGCGAGGCTGAAGCCGACGCCCTGGAACCGCCCGATCGGCTGGCCGAACTGCTTGCGGGTCGCCGCCCACCCGGTGGCCAGCTCGAGCACCCGCCTGGCTCGTCCCACGCTGGTGGCCGCCACCGTGAGCCGGCTCGCCCCGAGCCACTCGCTCAGCAGGTCGAACCCGTGCCCCTCGTCGCCGAGCAGGGCCGAGCCGGGGACCCGGCAGTCGGCGAACGCCAGCTCGCAGTGGTGATAGCCGCGGTGGGAGACCGACGACGCGCCACGGCTGACCGTGAACCCAGGGGTGCCGTGGTCGACCAGGAAGGCCGATATCGCCGAGCGCTCACCCCGCGGCCCCTGCTCGGTCCCGGTCACCGCGAACAGCACCACGAAGTCGGCCATATCGGCATAGCTGATGAAGTGCTTGGCGCCGTTGATGACCCAGTCATCGCCGTCCCGGCGGGCCCTGGTCGTCATCGAGCGGACATCCGAGCCGGCGCCCGGCTCGGTCATCGCCAGGCAGTCGATGCGCTCACCGCGGACCGTCGGCAGCAGATACGTCTCCACCTGGCCGTCCCGGCAGGCCTGCAGGATGTTGCTCGGCCGGGAAACCAGGGTCTGCAGTGCCCACGACGTCCACCCCAGCTCGCGCTCGGCCAGCGTCACCCCCAGGGCGTCGAGGCCGCCACCGCCAAGCTCGGCCGGGAAGTTCGCGGCGTACAGGCCGGCCGCGATGGCCTTGCCGCGGATCTCGGCCGCCAGCTCATCCGGCACCGCGTCAAGCCGTTCGACCAGGTCCTCGTGCGGGACCAGCTCGCGGGCGACGAAGTCGCGCACCGTCGCGGCGACCGCGCGCTGCTCTTCGCTGAGCTCAAAGTCCATGGCCTCTCCTCGCCGCCTACCGTCTGTGCCCGCCGTCAGCCCACGGGCCGGCGGATGCCCATCACGTGCCCCACCGCGGCCGGCCGGGGCAGCACGGCGTGCGCCCGGCAGATCGCCATCACCCGGCCGTGCAGCTCCTCCGGCATCGGGATCACCCGGCCGCTGGCCATGTCCACGTGCACCAGCAGCTGCTCCGCCGTGGCCACGGCCTCGCGGGTGGCCTCGTTAAGCACCGTGTGGAAGAGGTGAAGGCTCTTCGGGCCGACGTCGAGCAGCTGCAGCGGGACCGCGAGCCGGTCGCCCAGCGCCGCCTCGCGCAGGTGATGCAGGTGGGTCTCGGCCGTGTAGAGGGAGCGGCCCGCCGCCCGGTAGGCCTCATCGATGCCGACGTACCGGAAGAAGGCGTCCGCGGCGTTGCCCACCAGCAGCAGATAGCTGGACTCGGTCATGTGGCCGTTGTAGTCGATCCAGTCCGCCGGGACCGTGGACTCGTAGAGCGCAAGCGGCGCGTCGATCATGACGCGGCGACCCCCAACCCGGAGCGGCGCTGTATTCAACCGGCGCTGTGTTCAGCTACTGCAACATGAATTCGTATTATGCGACGATAGGCAGGCCCGAATCAGCCGTCAACCTGACAAGGACGCGTCCGTGAGCGCACCAGACAACGTCCCGGACCCCGCCTGGCGCGGGCGGGTGCAGTCCGTCGAGCGGGCGCTTGCGCTGCTGGACGCCATCGCCGGCGCGTCCCCGCGCGGGAGCACGGTCGCCGAGTTGGCCCTGGCCTGTGGCATCAACCGCGCGACCGCCTGGCGGCTGCTCGCCACGCTTGAGGGCCGCGGCCTGGTGGACCGCGATCCCGCCAGCAGCCGGTACCAGATCGGCTACGCGGTCGCCCGGCTCGCCACGGCCTCGGGGGTAGACGGGATGGTCCGGCGCGCCCATCACGTTCTGGAACGGATCTGCGCCCAGACCGGCGAGGCCGCGATCCTCGCCGTGGGACGGCGGTCCGGACTCGTATATGTGGACGAGGTGGCGCCCCCAGCGGTGCTGACCGTCAACTGGCTGGCCCGCCCCGTGCCGCTGCACGCCACCTCCACCGGCAAGGCCTGGCTGGCGTGGCTGCCCGAGCAGGAGGCGCGCAGCGTGCTCGGCCCGGTCCTGGAGGGCTTCACGGACGCTACCGTCACCGATGTCTCGCGGCTGTTCACCGAGTTCGGCCAGATCCGCGAGCGCGGGTACGCCGTGTCGGCGGGCGAACTCGAGCCGGCGCTGTGCGGCGTGTCGGCACCCGTCCTGCGGCAGGGCGATGCCCGGCCGCTCGCCGTGTTCAGCATCTGGGGGTTTGCCGACCGGATGCCGCCGTCGCGCTTCAAGGCGCTCGGAGCCGTGGCCATCGAGGCCGCCGCCTCGGTCGAAGTCGCGCTGCGCCTCTGAGGGCCCGCGAGGGCTTGACAGACCTCCGGGCCAGGGGGACCGTTTCGTATAGTGCGGTCATTGCTCATAATCCGCACTGACCGCCTGTGATCAACCCCTGCCGACGATATCCGGAGGTCGCGGTGGCTGCAGCTCGCAAGGTCATCATCACGTGCGCGGTGACGGGGTCGGGCCATACGCCCACGATGTCGCCGCACCTGCCCTACACCGTCGAGGATGTCGTCGCGCAGTCGGTCGCCGCGGCCCGGGCCGGCGCGGCCGTCATCCACCTGCACGCCCGTGACCCGAAGGACGGCAGCCCGACGGCGGACCCCGCGGTCTTCCTGGAGTACCTCAAGGCGATCAAGGCCGAGACGGACGCGGTCGTCAGCATCACCAGCGGCGGCGGCACGGGCATGAGCGTGGCGGACCGGCTGCGAGTCATCTACGAGACCAAGCCGGAGCTGTGCACTCTCAACCTGGGCACGTTCAACTACGGCAGCTTCCCGATGATCCCGAAGTACGCCGCCCAGTGGAAGTTCGACTGGGAGGAGCCCTACCTCGAGAGCACCCGGAGTGAGCCGTTCGTCAGCACGTTCGCCGACATCGAGCACATGCTGACGCGCCTGCGGCCGGCCACCGGCTGCCGCTTCGAGTACGAGGCCTACGACGTCGGCCACCTCTACACGCTCGCCTACTACCACCAGCTCGGGCTGGTGGAGCCGCCGATCTTCCTGCAGACGATCATGGGCGTGATGGGCGGCATCGGTCCCGAGGTCGAGCACATCGCGCACATGAAGACCACCGCGGAGCGGCTGTTCGGCGACGCGCTGCAGTGGTCCGTGCTGGGCGCAGGCCGGCACCAGTTCAACATGATCACCGCCTCCGCCTGCATGGGCTCGCATGTCCGGGTCGGCCTGGAGGACGGCCTGTTCATCGGCAAGGGCCGGCTCGCGGAGTCCAACGCCGAGCAGGTCGCGAAGATCGTGCGCATCCTCGGCGAGCTGTCGCTGGAGGTGGCGACGCCGGCCGAGGCCCGCCAGATCCTCGGGCTCAAGGGCCTCGACCAGGTCGGCTGGTGAGCGAGGCCGGGTACCCGTCCCCGGAGGGGCTCCAGACTGTCGCCATCGTCGGTACCGGTGTCATCGGCGCCGGCTGGGCCGCGCACTTCCTGCGGATGGGATATGACGTCGTCGCGTGGGACCCGGATCCCGGAGCGGCGGAGCGGCTGGCGGCATTCGCCGGGGACGCCTGGCCGGTGCTCAGGCGGCTCGGCCTGGCCCCGGGCGCCTCCCCTGACCGGCTGCGGTTCGCGGGCAGCCTCGCCGAGGCAGCAGACGGCGCGGAGTTCATCCAGGAGTCCGCCCCTGAAGTCCTCGGCGTCAAGGTCGCGCTGCTCGCCGAGCTCGACGCGGTGACGCCGCGCGACGTGGTCATCTCATCGAGCACGTCCGGTTTTACGATGAGCGACATGGCCGCCCAGGCCACGGCGCCGGGGCGGTTCGTGGTCGGCCACCCGTTCAACCCGCCGTACCTGATACCGCTGGTGGAGATCGTCGGCGGGCGCCGCACCGACCAGGCCGCCGTGGCGTGGGCGGAGAGGTTCTACACCCGTACCGGCAAGGTCTGCCTGACTATGGACCACGAGGTGCCCGGCTTCGTGGGCAACCGGCTCCAGGAGGCGCTGTGGCGCGAAGCCCTGCACATGATCGATTCCGGGCAGGCGACCGTCCAGCAGATCGACGACGCCGTCACCTACGGGCCAGGGCTGCGGTGGGCGCTGATGGGCCCGATGCTGACGTTTCATCTGGCTGGCGGACAGGGCGGGATGGCCCACATGCTCGACCACTTTGGCCCGGCGCTGCTCGAGCCCTGGACCCGGCTGGCCGCTCCCGACCTTACCCCCCGGCTTCGTGACCTGGTCGTCACCGGAGTCGACGAGGCCGTCGGCGACGTGCCCGTCCAGCAGCTCGAACGGCAGCGCGACGACTTCCTCGCCGACCTGCTCCTGCTGATCGAAAAGCACCGCCGTGCCTGACCCGGCCCCGCTCGCCGCCCCTGCTCCACCACACGACCGCCCGCACTGAGGCCGCCGACCCTGATCTGGCTCGCCGCCCGCCGGAGCGGTCAGGACTCGCCGGCCCGGCGCTGGACGAACTCGAAGCCGAACCGCCCCTTCACGCACAGGTGGCCGTTGCCGACGTCGTGGTCGAGCGGGGAAGTGACCTTGACGATCCGGTTGTCCTGCACGTGCAGTTCGAGGTTGCAGCCCACGCCGCAGTAGGGGCAGATGGTGGTGGTGACGGTCTGCCGGGACTCGTCCCAGGTGCCGCCGCGCCGCATGTCGTACTCGCTCTTGAACATCAGCGCGCCGGTCGGGCACACCCCGATGCAGTTGCCGCAGTACACGCACGCCGAGTCGGGCAGGCCCACGTCGAACTCGGTGGAGATGCGGGCGTCGAAACCCCGGCCGGCCACCGCGATGGCGAAGGTGTTCTGCGCGTCCTCCCCGCACGCCTCGACGCACTTGTAGCACAGGATGCAGCGCGAGTAGTCGCGGACGTAGCTGTCGTTGTCGACCTTCACCGGCTGGGCGACCGTGTCGGCCGTGTCGCCCGCGGTCGCGTGGTGCTCGCCGGGCCGGGCCACGTCCCGCTCCCCGGCCGCGTGCGGCGGGGCCGCCGGGCCGTACCGGGACGGGTCGGCCTCGTAGCGCTCCATCCAGCGGCGCACGTCGGGTGAGGCCAGCGACACGTCGACCGAGGACGCCAGGAACTCCAGCACCATCCGCCGGCTGGTGCGCACCCGCTCGGAGTCGGTGTGCACGACCATGCCGGGCTCGGCCTTGCGTGAGCAGGCCGGCACCAGCGTCCGGGATTTCTCCACCTCGACCACGCACACCCGGCACACGTTCACCGGGGTGAGGTTCTCCAGGTAGCACAGGGTGGGCGTGTCGACGCCCTGCTGCCGGCAGGCCTCCAGCAGCGTGGCGCCCTCGGGGACGCGGACCGTCGTCCCGTCGATCGTGACGTCCACCAGCCGCCTGGGCGCCTCCAGGAACACCGTGCTCATGCCGGCTCCTTCCCGTTGCCACCGGTCCCGGTGCTGCCGTTACCGGCCCTGCCGTTCCCGGTTCCACCGGTTCCGGCCCCGCCGATCAGGCCGAGGCGCACCGCGGAGGCGGCGGCGCCGACCGCGGTCTGGCCCAGGCCGCAGATCGAGGCGTCGCGGGCGACCGTGGCGATGTCATCCAGCAACGCGAGCTCCCGTTCGGCCGAGCCGATCGGGGTGCCGCGCAGCAGGCGCCCGAGCAGTTCCTCCTGGCGCACCGTCCCGAGCCGGCACGGCACGCACTGCCCGCAGGATTCGTCCCGGAAGAACTGGGCGATCCGCCGCAGCAGGTCGGTCAGGTCCACGGTGTCATCGAGCACCAGCACGACGCCCGATCCCAGCGTCGCGCCGATCGCCCGCACCCCCTCGAACGTGAGCGGGGTGTCCAGGGCGTCCGGCCCGACGAACGCGCCGGCCGCGCCGCCGAGCAGCACCGCCCGCAGCGGCCGCCCGCCGCGGACCCCGCCCGCCGCGTCGATCACCTGGCGCAGCGTGACCCCGAACTCGTGCTCGTACAGGCCGGGCCGCTCGACGCGGCCGGACAGGCAGAACAACCGGGTACCGGTGGAGCCCTCGGTGCCGGTCTGCGCGAAGGCGGGCCCGCCGATCCGCAGGATCTCCAGCACGCACAGCAGCGTCTCCACGTTGTTGATGGCGGTCGGCTTGCCGAACAGGCCGACCTGCGCCGGGAACGGCGGCTTGTTGCGCGGCTCGGCCCGCTTGCCCTCGATCGAGTTGATCAGCGCGGTTTCCTCGCCGGCGATGTAGGCGCCGGCGCCGCGCCTGACCTCGATGTCGAAGGCGAAGCCCTCGCCCATCACGTCGGGGCCGAGGAAACCGCGGGCGCGGGCGTGCTCGACGGCGTGCCGCAGCCGCGCCTCCGCCAGCGGGTACTCGCCCCGGATGTAGATGTAGCCCTGTTCCGCCCCGCAGCAGTAGCCCATGACGGTGAGGGCTTCCAGCAGGGCGTACGGGTCCTCCTCCATCAGCACCCGGTCCTTGAACGTGCCGGGCTCGGACTCGTCGGCGTTGCAGACCACGTAGTGCGGCCGGACCGGGTTGCTGGCGACGGCCTCCCACTTCACCGCGATGGGGAACGCCGCGCCGCCGCGGCCGAGCAGCTTGGCGTCCTTCAGCTCCCGGATCACCGCCTGCGGCCCGGCGCCCACCGCCCGGCGGAGCATCTCGTACCCGCCGGCCGCGCGGTAGGAGTCGAGCGATGCCGGGTCGATCTGCCCCACCCGGCGCAGCAGCCGGAGCGCGGAGCGGTCGCCTGCCAGCTGCGGGACCAGCGGCGCCGGGGCCTCGGCGGGCTCGGCGGGGGCCAGCGCCGGCAGGACCTGCGCGGGATCGAAGGGGGCCAGCCCGGCCCGGGCCGGGTCGGCGCCCGCCTGCTGGATCATCGCTGCCGAGCCGCGGTCGCACTGGCCCAGGCACGGGCTGCGCAGCCAGGCGACGCCGGTGCCGTTGGACCCGGCCCCGGTTCCCTCGGCGCCGAACCGCCGCTCCATCTCCGCGCACACCTGCTCCGCGCCGTTGACGCGGCAGGCGAGATCGTCGCAGACGTGCACGACCGCAGCCGGGGACGGGGTGGTGCGGAACAGCGCGTAGAACGACGCCACCCCGTACGCCTCGGCCGGCGGGATGGTGAGCCGGGCGCACACGTGGTCGAGCGCGCCCGGGCTGATCCAGCCGATCCGCTCCTGCACGGCGTGCAGCACCGGCAGCAGCAGGTGCCGCCGGGCCCGCGCCGCGTGGCCGCCGTAGGCGACGTGCCCGTCGGCCGCCGTGCGCTGCCCGCCGTCCCAGCCGGACTCCGGCGGCCCGAGGGCCGAGGCGATGGCCGCGCGTTCCTCATCGGTCGCGGCCGCCGCGACCCCGAGCCGCAGATCCACTAGGTGCTCGCCTCCGCGTGCTTGGTCTCGGCGCCCCCGGGGGCGGGGGCGTTCAGCTTGTCCACCCGGATCGCCGTCGCCTTGAACTCGGCCGTCCCCGACTTGGGGTCCCAGGCATCCAGCGTGAGCACGTTGGTGGCGACCTGGTCGGGGAAGTGCAGGGTCATGAAGGCGAGCCCGGCCCGGAGCACCTCGTCGATGTGAACCGGCACCTCCAGCGACCCCCGCCGCGACGATACCCGCACCACCTCGCCCTCGGCCAGGCCGAGCCGTCCCACGTCCTCGGGCGAGAGGTCGAGCGTCTCCGGCCGCCGCAGCGGCGTCGCGTACTTCCCCGACTGCACGCCGGTGTTGAACGAGTCCAGCCTGCGCCCGGTGGTGAGCCGGATCGGGAACTCCGGCGACAGCTCGTCCACCGGCGGGTCCTGCTCCACCGGCGTGAACGGGGCGGGCGCCCCGCGCCTGGCCGGGTCCTCCTCCCACAGCCGCGCGTGCAGGAACAGCTCGCCCGGGTGCTGCTCGTCGGGGCATGGCCACTGGATGCCGCCGAGCTCCTCCAGCCGCTGATAGCTCATCCCCCCGTGCATCGGGGACAGGGTGCGCAGCTCGTTCCAGACCTCTTCGGCGGACGGGTGGCCCCAGTCGGTGCCGAGGCGGCGGGCGATCTCGCAGATGATCTCGATATCGTCGCGTGCCCCGGGCGGCGGCTCCAGCGCCCTGCGCACCCGCTGCACCCGGCGCTCGCTGGAGGTCACCGTCCCCTCGGCCTCGCACCAGGTGGCCGTGGCCGGCAGCACCACGGTGGCGAGCTCGGCGGTGCCGGTGAGGAACATGTCCTGCACCACGAAGTGCTCAAGGCCGGACAGGAGCTTGCGGGCCCGGCCGGTGTCGGCCTCGGAGCGCAGCGGGTTCTCCCCGATGATGTAGCAGGCGGTGAGCTCGCCCCGCTCCATCGCCTCGAACATGAGCGACAGGTGCCAGCCTCGCTTGGGCGGGATCGGCGCGCCGTTGACGGCCTCGAACCGGGCCCGGGCCTCGGTGTTGGTCTCGATGTCCTGGAACCCGGTCAGCTTGTTGGGGATGGCCCCCATGTCGCCGCCGCCCTGCACGTTGTTCTGGCCCCTGAGGGGGACCAGCCCGGATCCGTACCGGCCCACGTGCCCGGTGAGCAGGGCCAGGTTGATGAGCGCGAACACGTTGTCGGCCGCGTTATGGTGCTCGGTGATGCCGAGCGTCCAGCAGATCTGCGCCCGGTCGGCGCGGGCGTAGTCGTGCGCCAGCCGCCGGATGAGGTCGGCGGGCACGCCCGTGTCGCGCTCGGCGCGCTCCAGCGTGTAGGGCTTCACGGCCGCCGCGTACGCCTCGAAACCGGTGGTGGCCCGGTTGATGAACGCCTCGTTCGCCAGGCCGGCCTGGATGATCTCCCGGGCAATGGCGTTCGCCAGCGAGATGTCCGACCCGACATCGATGCCGAGCCAGGCGTCGGCCCACTGCGCCGACGAGGTCCGCCGCGGGTCCACCGCGTACAGCCGGGCGCCGTTCCGGACGCCCTTCAGCACATGGTGGAAGAAGATCGGGTGCGCTTCGCGCGCGTTCGAGCCCCACATGACGAGCAGGTCGGCGTCTTCCGCCTCCCGGTAGGAGCTGGTGCCGCCACCAGCCCCGAACACAGCCGCCAGACCGACGACGCTAGGAGCGTGTCAAGTTCGGTTACAGCTGTCGATGTTGTTGCTGCCCATCACGGCCCGGGTGAACTTCTGGGCCATGTAGTTCATCTCGTTGGTGGCCTTCGAGCAGCTGAACATGCCGAACGACTTCGTCGTGTCCCGCTCCCTGGCGGCCGCGAAACCCGCTGCCGCGCGGTCGAGGGCCTCGTCCCAGGAGGCGGGCCGCAGCCTGCCGTTGTCCCGGACGAGCGGCTCGGTCAGCCGTACCTGTCTGCTCATCGTGCGCACCTTCCTGACGAGCAACTGCCGACACATTGAGACTACCGTGGGTACTCAAACCGGGTCCATGTCGTTAGCGGACCGGTACATGCTGAGCAGCCAAGCCGGTCACAGGACATATCGTACCGCGATATTAATAGCGGTTGGCCACATGCGTACCCTGTCGGAAAGGGACGGCGAGGCGGAAGGCGGGCCGTTTTGTCAGGGCGGACGGCGCGGCGGCGTGTGCTGCGGATCACGCTGCCCGGCGACGGCCGGCCCGGTGGCAGCGCGCCCCGCGCCGACTTCCTCGCGGGGGAGGAGCCGCTCGGGATCAGGGTCGACGGCACGGCGCTGACCATGACCATGCGCACCCCCGGCGACGACCTCGAGCTGGCGGCCGGGTTCCTGGTGGGTGAGGCAGTGATCCGCTCACCGGCGGACATCGCCGAGATCAAGCTCTGCGACGGGACTTCCTGCGGGCACGCCGGCCACGACGACATGGGCAACATCGCCGATGTGACCCTGGCCGCAGGCGTCGAGCTGGCGCCGGGAGCGCGGCGCAACTTCATGACCACCAGCGCGTGCGGCGTCTGCGGGAAGGCGAGCATCGCCGACATCTGCGTCCTGCCGCACGCGCCGCTGGCGGGGGATCCCGCACGTTTCGCGCCGGAGATGCTGGCCACGCTGCCGGACCGGCTGCGCGACGCGCAGCGGGTGTTCTCGCGCACCGGCGGCCTGCATGCCGCCGGCCTGTTCACCGCCGACGGCGAGCTGCTTGCCGTCCGCGAGGACGTGGGCAGGCACAACGCGGTGGACAAGGTGGTCGGCTGGGCGCTGCTGGACGGCCGGCTGCCGCTGGCCGGCTGCGTCCTGCTGGTCAGCGGCCGCGCCTCGTTCGAGCTGGTCCAGAAGGCGGTGCTGGCGGGCATCCCGCTGCTCGCCGCCGTGTCCGCGCCGTCCTCGCTCGCCGTCGACCTGGCCGAGGAGGCGGGCCTCACCCTGGTCGGCTTCCTGCGCGGCCCGTCGATGAATGTCTACACCGGGGCGCACCGGCTATCGGCCCGAGCGGGCCGGTGAGCCGGGCCCGGCCTCTCCGGATTTGAGGGCTGCCCGCCGCTGCCGCGTCATCCGGCGGCCGGCCGCGCGTGCCGCGCTATCCGGCAGCGCTATCCGGCAGCGCTATCCGGCAGACCGGCCCGCGGGTGCCGCGCTATCCGGCAGCCCGGCCCGCCGCTGCCGCGCTATCCGGTGGCCCCGCGCCCCGCTTTAATGTGGAGCATGCCGCGCGGAGCCGCCAGCGATCCGAGGCCCAGCCCGGCGGCCGCCTACGCGCAGTGGATGGACGCGTGCGCGGCCGCGGGCTGGCGCGCTATGCCCGCGGCGGAGCAGGTGCCGGTGCGCGACGGGCTCGGCAGGGTGACGGCCGCCCCGGTCCGTGCCCGCTGGCCCTCGCCGCGTGCCGACTGCGCCGCCATGGACGGCATCGCGATCAAGGCTGCCCCCGCTGCCGTCGGCGTGTGGCAACTGGCCGCCCCCGCGTTCGCCTGGGTCGATACCGGCGACCTGATGCCGGCGGGCATGGACACGGTGGTGGAGCGCGAGCGGGTCCAGTTCGGCGCCGACGGCAGTGCCCAGATCACCGGCCCGGCGCCACGCGGGCTGAACGTGCGCGCCACCGGCGAGGACTTCCCGGCCGGCGAGCTGCTCATCGGCGCCGGCCACCGGCTGCGCCCGGCCGATCTGGCCGCCGCCGCCGCGGCCGGGCACGCCACGCTGGAGGTCGCGCGGCGGCCCGTCGCCGCGATCATCCCGACCGGGGATGAGATCCGGCCGGCCGGGTCGGCGCTCGGGCCCGGCGAGGTCACCGACAGCAACTCGCTCCTGCTCGCCGCCCGGGCCAAGGAGACCGGCGCCCGGCCGCTCGTCAGCGACGTGCAGCCCGACGACCCGGACGCGATCGCCGCCGAGATCCGGCGCGCCGCGCTCATGGCCGGCCTCGTGCTGGTCATCGCGGGCTCCAGCGCCGGGCGCAGCGATCACACCGCCGCCGTGCTCGCCCGGGCCGGTGGCCTGGCCGTCAGGGGTGTCGCGGTCCGGCCGGGCCACCCGGTGCTGCTCGGCTACGCTCTGCCTGGCCCAGCGCCCGCCGGCCGGGGTGCGGCGGCCGTCCCGGTGATCGGGATCCCTGGCTACCCGCTCGCCGCCGCGGTGATCTTCGAGCTGTTCGCCGCCCCTCTGCTCGCCGCGCTGCAGGGCAGGCAGCCCGCGGACCGGGTGTGGCAGCGCGCGCAGCTCGCGTGTGACTGGGTCTCCTCACCCGATGTCGAGGACTGGGTCCCGGTGTCCCTTGCACCCGCCCCGGCAGGCGAGGACGCCAGTTACCCGGTCGTGGCCACGCCGGGCAGGCGCGGCGCCGGGTCGGTCAGCCGGCTCATGCACGCCCACGCCTGGTGGCCGATTCCCATCGGCAAAGGGAAGTTCGCGCGCGGCGAGCTGATCGACGTCCAGCCGATGCCCGGCGCATCCCTGTGACCGGCGCACTCCCTGACCGGCGCTGGTCAGGGGCCGGCCTGCCAGCCACGGGCAAGCTGCTGGAGCTTGGCGGCCGTTTCCGCCAGCGGCTGCCCGCGGCCGACCGCGATGCCCAGCACGTAGGCGGTCAGCGGCGCGGCCGGCCTGTCGACCGTGTGGGCCGCGACCCTGGCCAGGTTGAGCACCGTTTTCTGGTTGACATCCGTGGGGTCCAGGCCGAGCTCGGCGCAGATCGCGCCGGTCCAGTCGTCCAGCGTGCTCATCGTTCTCCGTTCGGCTTGGCGAGCCCGGGCGGCTCACGCATGGTCCGGCGATCGTCTGGCAGCCGCCGGGTGGTTCCCTCCCGGTCCAGCCATTCAAGCAGCGGAATCACCACCCGCCGCGACGTGCCCAGCGCCTGTCTCGCTTCCGCTGCCGTGAACGGCTGCGGCAGGCCGGCCAGGATGCGCGCCGCCCGGCCGGGCGCATCGGGCGCCAGCAGCACGTTGCCGGGCAGGCGGCACAGCAGGCCGGCGCGTTCCGCCGCGGCGGCGGCCCGCGCGTCGAGCCCCAGCTCGCGCATCCGCTCCGCGTCGGGCGCGCTGAACGGCGCGTCCGCCAGATCGGCCAGCACCGCCCGGACCGCGTCGGCCACCGGAGCCGGAAGGCGCGGATCGGAGGCCTGTGCGCCGCTGCCGGCGGCGGCTGGGCGCTGCCCCCGTGGGCGGGGACCGTCGGCTTCGTCCCGCCGCCGCCCCAGCCCGGTGACACTGCCAGCACCCTCCGGTTGCTCATCCTCGCCGCCGTCGGCCCGGCGCAGGTATCCGCCGCTCGCGTCGATCAGCCCACCGGCGCCGCCACCCGGCCGCCAGGCCGCAAGGGCCTCGACCAGATCGCGGTCGGGCAGACCCAGCTCGGCGCGGGCCGCGTCGACCGGCAGGCCGGCCGCCAGCGGGTCGCGCGCCGCGTGCGCGTCGACCGCCGCGGCCAGCTGCTGGCGCAGCCGCTGCCAGTGCGCCGGGTCGGCCAGCCATTCCCCGCTGACCGGCGGCGGCAGGTCGTGCAGGCCCATGGCCGATGCGGCACCGGCCCGCAGCAGCCGGTGCCGGCGCAGCAGGTCCGCCGCGGCCGGCGGCTCCGGCCACGATGCCAGCTCCCGCTCCGCGGCCGCGGCGGCGCCGTTGCCGCGCAGTCGCGGCGGCGCGACGTCCAGCACCGTCGCGCCGTAGACGGGCCGGATCCCGGCGCGGTCCGCGGCCGCGCCGGGATCACGGAGCAGCACCCGGTCACCGACGTGCAGCGGCAGCGGGTGGTCCAGGCTCAGCCTGGCGAAACGGCCACCCAGCGGCCGGACCCTGGCCACGGCGCGGGCGGCGCCGATGTGCAGCGTGAGCCGGGGCGGCAGCCGCATGGCGCCGGGCGGCTTCCCGCTGGCTGGCCGCTCGCGGCCCGCTGGCGCCTCCTGGCCCGCTGGCGGGTGCTGGTGCGGCGCCAGCCGGACGTCGATCACGCTGGTGACCGTCCAGCGGCCGGCCTGGATGAGCGCCATGCCGCGGCCCAGCTCCCGGGTGCTGACGCCGCGCAGGTTCAGCGCCACCCGGGCGACACCGCTGACCTGGGCGGCCGGTGCGCCGAGCGACTGGACGCTCCTGACCCGCACCGGGCGCATGGCGGGGGTCGCCGTCAGCTCGTCGCCGGCCCGCACGGTCCCCGCCTGCAGGGTCCCGGTGACCACGGTCCCACTGCCCTTGATGGCGAACACCCGGTCCAGCCACAGCCGGACGCCGCCGCGCGGGTCGGGCTGGGGGAGCCGCGCCGCGAGCCGGCCGAGCGCGGCGGTCAGCTCGGGGAGGCCCTGGCCGGTGACCGCGCTGACAGCGACGGCCTCCATCCCGCCCGGGCCGGCGCCCGGCCCGGCGGCGCGGCCGAGACTGGTAGCGGCGATCTCGCGTCCGGCCTGCCGCAGCGCCGGCCCCGGGTCGGCCAGGTCGGCCCGGGTAATCACCAGGATCCCGTGCTGGACGCCGAGTGCGTCGATCGCCGCGAGGTGCTCGGCGGACTGGGGCATCCAGCCCTCGTCGGCGGCGACCACGAACATCACCGCGGGCGCCGGGCCCGCGCCGGCCAGCATGTTCGTGATGAACCGTTCGTGCCCGGGCACGTCGACGAACGCGAGCCGCTCGCCGGACGGCAGCGTCATCCATGCGAAGCCGAGGTCGATGGTCATGCCCCGGCGCTGCTCGGCTTCCCACCGGTCCGGCTCCATCCCGGTGAGCGCACGCACCAGCATCGACTTCCCGTGGTCCACGTGACCGGCGGTCGCGATGACGTGCACCGCTACTCCCCGCCTGCGGGGGGCGCGTCACCGGCGGGCCCGGGAGCCGCGGGCGGGGCGGCGCCGTCGGCGGACACCGCCGCCAGCACGGCCGCGGCGAGCCGTTCGTCGTCGGCGGGCGCGACCGCGCGCAGGTCGAGCAGCAGCCTGCCGCCCTCGATCCGGCCGGCGACCGCCGGCACGTCGCCGCGGCGCACCGCCGGGCCTGACCGCAGCTCCGCGGCCAGCTGCCCGGGCAGGGACAGTGCGGCGCTCGGCAGCTTCACACCGGGGCCGCCGCCGCCCCCGACGGCGGCGTCGGCGGCCACCGCCTGGCAGTTGACACCCGCGCCTGCCAGCCGTTCGGCGAGGACCTCAGCGCGCTCCCTGATCGAGGGCAGCGTTGCCGTCAGGGCCAGGGTGACCGGTGCGGCCGGGCCGGTGAGGGTCGCCTCCAGGGCGGCCAGGGTCAGCTTGTCCACCCGCAGCGCCCGGGCCAGCGGGTGGCGTGCGAGGCGGGTTACCGTCTCCGCCCGGCCGAGCAGCAGGCCGGCCTGCGGGCCGCCGAGCAGCTTGTCGCCGCTGGCCGTGACCAGCGCGGCGCCGGCCCGCAGCCAGGAGCCGGCGTCGGGCTCATCGGGCAGCACCGGGTTCGGGCTGAGCAGGCCCGAACCGATGTCGCCCACCACCGGCACCCCCAGCCCGGCGAGCTCGCCGACGCCGACCGATGCCGTGAAGCCCTCGATGAGGTAGTTGGACGGGTGCACCTTGAGGATGAACGCCGTCCCGTCGCCGATCGCCTGCCGGTAGTCATCGAGTGTGGTCCGGTTGGTGGTGCCCACCTCGCGGATCCGGGCGCCGGTGGACTGCAGCAGATCGGGCAGCCGGAACCCGTCGCCGATCTCGATCAGCTCGCCGCGGCTGACGATGATCTCGCGCCCGGCGGCCAGCGCCGTGGCCGCCAGCGCCAGCGCGGCGGCGTTGTTGTTCACCACGTGCACGGCCCCGGCCGCCGGGACCGCCCGCGCGAGGGCGGCAAGCGCGCCCGCGCCGCGGCGGGCGCGCTTGCCCGATGCCAGGTCGAACTCCACGTCCGTGTAGCCCGCGGCGGCCTGCACGGCATCACCGGCGGCGGCCGACAGCGGCGCGCGGCCGAGATTGGTGTGCACGATCACGCCCGTCGCGTTGATCACCGGGGTCAGGCTGGCGGCGGTCGGCGGCAGCGAGGCCGCCGCGGTGTCGGCGACGCTGGCCGGGCTGATGGCCCCGGACCGGGCCAGGTCCTGGGCGCGGGCGACCGCCGCTTTGACCAGCGCCGCGCCCAGCAGCTCCCGCGCCGCGACCAGGCGGGGATCCGCCAGCACGACGTCAGTTCTCGGCACGTGACGGCGCGGGTCCACAACCGCGACCCTAGTGGCCGCCGCAGCCGGCGGCCATTCCAGCCGTCAGCTCTTGAATACGCCCCATCGCGGCACCACTCGTAGCAGGCCCTCGCGTTCGAGGGCATGAATGGCCCGGCCGATCGTGGACCGGCTGACACCGTAGTGCACAGCGAGGCTGGCGACCGATGGCAGTGCCTGGCCGGATTGCCACTCACTCGCGGCGATCCGGCGGCGCAGGTCGGTGGCGACAGTCTCCGATGGCCGCTCTGGCCCGCGTGGCACGCCTGGCACGTGTTGATCATCGCGCACGGTGACCGTTATGGGCGACCTGTCCGTTCTGACACTGTTAGCATCTCTGACACGACTGACACGCTTGGCCTACACTGTCCGCTAAGCGGCAGTGCTGACGGATGACCAGGGCGGGGACGCGGTCACCGGGCGGATCGTCAGGAGGGCCAGCCGTGGCGAGAGCTGACGACGATGTGGCCAGGCTGGAGGCTGCCTGGCCGGAGTGGCATGTGTGGTACGTGCCGCTCGCGGTAGGCGGGATGACCTGGTGCGCCCATCGCCGCGACAATGAGCGCCACGTGATCAACGCTGGGTCGCCCGGAGAACTGGAGGCACTGCTCGCGCTGGAGTACTGACCCGGCAGGTGGCGGCGGACGGGAATCGAACTCGCCTGCGACGCGGAACGCCGCACATCGGTTTCAAAGACCGGGGACACCAGGCTCGCGGATGCCGCCGCGGCCGACATCACCTGAGCCCGGGGGCGCCCGGCATCCGGTCCGTACGCGTCCCCGGCCCGGCGACCGAAGGCGGGCCCGGGCCGGGGCTTAGCTGCCGCTCCCTCAGTGGGAGAAGATCCCG
>Ga0335080_10001694_pt1 | contig 21824 bp, 16 predicted proteins | sample Lox_Sample_34_FD_206720 | JGI IMG/M metagenome (GOLD analysis project Ga0335080, IMG submission 206720) | Soil microbial communities from Loxahatchee National Wildlife Refuge, Florida, United States - Lox_Sample_3.4 | ecosystem: Environmental > Terrestrial > Soil > Wetlands | place: USA...
CGATCTCTTCCCAGTTAACTCTCAGGTCTTGCTCTGTTGCGCCACGGTTAAACAGAATGACCGCACGGCTGCCATCGGCCAGGGTTTTCGACCAGACCTCGAAGTCGCCGTCCTTGTGCACTCGCCGCCCCTGACGGCCGAGTTTGTCCTGGTTTACAGCAATGACTTCGGCATTGGTAAGAATCTCCCGGATCTCCGGAGACATCGAGCGCACATCATTCCCGGCAATGAGCGGGGCCGCGAGCAACGCCCAGAAGCTGAAGTGGGCGCGATATTCAGGAATCGTCATCCCACCGTTGCCGACTTCCAGCATGTCCGGATCATTCCAATGGCCGGGACTAGAAAATGCCTCGAGCCCGGCTTGCAAATCTAGAATATCAACCATGCCCAATTCACAGCAGCTGCCATCGGGCCATTTCTTTTTGCTGGTGAACTTATCGGTGATATCTCCGGTCGTGCGCCACAGATTGCTGATTCCCGCGCCCCACAGCCAAGGTTTCGCGGTGCCCCATTCACACATACTGAAAACGATGGGGCGCCCAGTCGAAATCAACGCAGTGCTCATGGTTTGGTAGGCTTCCTGCGCATTGCGCGTGCCCGTATTGCACCAATCGTACTTGAGATAGTCGGCGCCCCAGCGTGCGTATTGAAGCGCATCCTGAAATTCATGGCCTTGGCTTCCGGGCCGGCCCGCGCAGGTCTTGGAGCCGGCATCGGAGTACAGACCAAATTTCAGGCCCTTGGAATGCACGTAGTCGGCAAGAGTCTTGATGCCGGAAGGAAAACGCTGGGGGTCAGCGACAATATTCCCATTTTCGTCGCGGCTCACCTGCCAGCAGTCATCGATTACAACATATTGATAGCCGGCGTCTTTCATTCCATTGGAGGCGATCGCATCCGCCACGGATTTGATTAGATCTTCACTGACATTGCAGGCGAATTTGTTCCAACTGTTCCAACCCATGGGCGGCGTTTGCGCCAAGGAATCACGGGTCACTTGCCCTTGGGTTTGGTTTGGAACACACACGAATATATACAAAACTACAAATGCCGCGAGAATGCCTCTCCATTCGGATTTCATCGCATCTCCCTTACGGATTGTTCCATCAGATGCAGCGCGAGCGCTTGATTGGCCTGAGTCCACGCCAGCGGCGTGTGAGCATTCGGAATATAACGCCCATTTTTAAGGAAATAAAGTTCCGGGCACTCGCCTTGCGCCGTGATTTGCGCGAGCGAGCGGCTGAAATAGTAAGTCTGCCTGCGAAAATCATCGAGACGCGACCGGTCCGCCAAAAATCGCTGGCCATAGATAACGGAAAGAAGTGGATCGAAGATGCACCACTGCGCTTCGCAACCGGGCTGTAGATGCGCGTCGCGAAAATCGAGTCGGTCGCTGAAATCGCTGCTCATTTCTTCGGGCTTGAACCACTCGTCGTAGTCCTGGCAGAAGTAAGAATCTCCCGGGTAGCGCTTGATGCCGGTCTCTCCCTTCACGCGGGCTTGCACCAGATTGAGAATCGCGTTTTCAATCGAGCGATCACGGATGACGTCGAGCGGATGTATCAGAAAGAGCAAAGCGGCATCTACCAGGCGCTCGGGTGGAGATTCAAAGGGCAGCGTTGATTTCAGCCGCTCCCGGCCATGAGCGATCAAAGCATCGAGCTGCCTGACGTCGGCGCCTGCCTGGCCGCATTTCTTCATCTCCTCAAGGCCGGCGACGACAGCACCGACGCTGGAATTGTTGATCTTCCGTCCTTCTTCCCAGGCGCCGCTGTCGTGGTCCTGCCAATATTCGATAGCAGCAAAATAGTCGGGGAAAAGGCGGAAAAGCTGTGCATCGGCGGCGGTCAGTGGCATTTCAGTGGAATTTGCCAGAACAAAGCGAAACCAAAGCGCGTGGCCAAATGCGTCGTTCTGTGCGTGCGGCCATTTCTCTGGCAACTCCTGCAGAGTTTCCGCGATAAAGCGGATGTGTGGACGATGGTTGCCATGTTCTTTCAGAGCGTGTAACGGATCGTCGATGATCTCTCGGAATCGCGGAGCCTGGGTCGCGAGGAACTGCGTGAGGCCGTGCATGCAAGTGATGGCAGGAGTGCGCTCTCCGCGCAAGCGAAAGGAGTTTGCGACCATCACATTGTCGCGAATCCACACATTCTGGTACCCAGTGATCGAGTTACGAGCTTGGCTGGGGCTCGCGGCAAATAATCCATGTGCGATCGGGTGGATCTGGTGAGTTTTGTGCTGTTCCAGAAATCCGCGAATAATTTGCAGAGACTCAGGCGTATAGCGCTCTGCGATCAGATGGCGCAGCAAACCGGATTCGTGCATTGGTTCTGCCTCTAGGGACTTCTCTCAGAAGATTCTATCTCCGAATGTGAATTCTCGAGGACTGTGCCGCGATGCGTTGGCCATCGGCAGGTTAGCAGCACCCAGTTCGGTAGTGTGTCCAAGTGGAAAATGGCGGGAACAAAACATTTTGTTGCGGTGTCTGAAACATCGTAGGCTGACTTGTCGTATTTTCGGGAGTAGAGGCACGCTGTCAGACTCCAGCTGCGCGCCGTCCTAACCGCCCGAGGTCGACAAGCTCATGTTCAACGGAGCGCCTGAAGCTCGCCATCCGGAACGACGCAAAGCGCCTAGATTCCGTTATCAGGCGCCTGTGGAGATTGAGTGGGGTTCGGCGCGGTTACGCGCCCACACCCGCGATATCAGCGCGAGCGGAATGTTTCTTGAATCCGAAGATGTGCTCTGGGTGGGCGCTGGATTTCGGGCGCGGCTCGCGGTGGATCGGCCTGTTTTCATGGAATGTTCGGTGAAACGAGTGGAACCAGGCCGGGGTATGGGTGTAACGGTCGAAATGCAGGATGAACAAAGTCGATACTTCCGCGAGTTATTGGCACGTCTTGCAGCAGGGGCATAATCCCAGCAATCCCGCTCTATACTGTTGATGATGACGCGCTGCCTCGATTGCGGTTCAGAGCGCACTAGCGATCAATGTCCCACGTGCGGACTGACCTCCGCTGCCGCCGAAGTCGTGTTCCGGAAGCGCTTGCTGCTCCAGATGGGCATCTTTCTCGTTGGCTCACTGCTGTTTACAGCCCTGAGCCAGGTTTATCCTCCGCTCGATATTGACGCGATGCTGGTTTTCTACGGGCTGATCTTCTTTATCGCGTTTACCTTGGCCATTGTTCTCGACCGGCGCGCGCACGCTCGCAAAGAGATCGAGCTGTTGAAGCATGCGTTCACTGGCCTGATTCCGATCCCATTTATTCTCACGGTAGCGTTATTCCTGAATGGCAAGCTGGACTCCCCAAGGAATTTGGCATATCACGCAACGAGGGTAGAGGGGCGCTACTTCATGCATGGGATCGTCCGTGGAACCAAGCGCGTGTTCGTTTATTCGTGGAGGCCTGGAAGAATAATCGAACGGCTCGCCGTAGATTCCGACGACTACGATCGTTTTCACAAAGACGACAAGGTAAACGTGGCGGTGCAGCCCGGTGCTCTGGGAATTCCGTGGTTTTACGGGGTGTATCGCGCGCAAGAGCCCAAGTTCGCCGCGCCTCCCCCAGATGCAACCTGGGAATCGGACAAGGCAGCCGAAAAACCCCAACTCAAATCGCCGCCGAAGAATCCGGCGCCGAAAGATCCTCAATAGATCGGACGGCCGTTCGGGCCGAGCGGGATCTGCAGTTCCAGGAAGTGGCCGGTCTTGCCCAGGCGGAAACGGATACGTGTGACCGGACCGATATCGCGCGCTTTCCAGTCGGGAGTTTCGATGGGCTTTTCCGGCATGTTTGCGTAAGACCACTCGGCGGAGTTGCCGTGAACCTTGATGGTTTGCGGGTCGATGTCGTAGGCCTCTTCATCATCGGCCTTGACCAGGAGATAGCGCTTCCAGATGCGGACCAGAAAGACTCCTTTTTTCACGGAATGGTAGATGTTCCAAGTGTTGGGAGCGTTGTCGTTGTAGCGAACGATGGCAAATTCAACAGAGTTCCAGGTAAGTGGGGGCTTGGAAGCGGCAGTAGCCGATGGCGCCTGGGCTTGAGCCTGCAGGCGAGGTAAAGCGGGTAGAGCGAGGAAGAGAAGCGTGGCGAGGAGTTGAGTGGTCCAGTGCATAGATACAGTCTACCAGTGGACACGCCACACCTTTCCGCAGGCCGGTTACGTCCATGGTTGAATTTGAAAAGGAGCAGAAGGGGCAACCACATCCCGAGCCAGGTCCACAAACCGAACGAACCGGGGTTACGCAAGCGCGAGACCAACCGTCCGAAGATATAATGCGAGGGGAAGTCCGGGAGACTCGAGTGGGGCGACTGTGGGGAATGTTTGCGCGGGTTTTCCCGCGTTGCAGCATGGTGGCGCAAGCGATTGCATTCAACGTATTCCTGGCTTTTTTCCCGACGCTGCTGCTGGTGGTGGGATTCGCGTCGAGCTGGATCGGGAGCAAGACGGACACGCTGGAGGCGATCCGGAGCTTTACGGATTTGTTGCCACCGGGAAGTCACGCGGTGGTGGCGGACTACCTTGCGCGGCGAACTCCCGACGTATGGAAGATTTCGCTGGCCGGAGCGGGAGGCGCGCTGCTCGGCGGATCGCAAGTGATGAAACTGTTGATGAACGGGATTCACTTGATTTACGAAGAGCCGGAGCGAATGGGATTTATCCAGCGGCAGTTACGCGGACTGCTGTTGTTGCTGATCACCGTGGCGCCGATCCTGGCTGCGGGAATCCTGGGGGTGTTTGGGAGACCGCTGCGGCACTGGTTGACGGCAGTTTTATGGAAGGACGCGCCAGTGCATGTGGCCTGGGTAGTCTTCTTTCCATTGGCGGCGATGAGTTTGGCGCTGCTGGCGCTGACGGTCATCTATTACGTGGCCCGGCCGCAGGAGAAACATTTGACTCATGTATTGCCCGGCGCGACCGTGGCGACCCTGATGTGGTGGGGGGTGAATGCGGTTTTTGGATTTTACATGCGGCGAGTGCCGTACAACATCGTATATGGCGGGTTGGCCGCGGTAATCGGATTAATGATCTGGATGCAGGTGTCGGCGGTGATTGTGTTTCTGGGGGCGGCTTGGAATGCAGAGAATGAGGAGAGCAGGTAAGGAAGCAGAGCCACAGACAGGGAATACCGGAACGGGTTAAGTGCAAAGTTTTCAAGACAATCTAAAAGGTTCGAGATGAACGTTGCGGTGGAGTGTTACGCAGGCTATCGAGGGGACGAGCGGCCGGTGCGGGTGCGCCTGGGGGAGCAGATTTTGGAGGTGACCGAGGTGCAAGACAAGTGGTATTCGCCCGGGGAGTCGTATTTTCGAGTGAGGGTGGAGGGAGGCGATCTGTACGTGTTGAGGCATGCGGAAGCTCAAGACGTATGGAGTTTGGAGGCGTATAGAAGCGGCGCGAAATTGAAGAGTCGAGGCCTGCGATAGGCGTTGGCGCGTTGACCGTCAAAAAACCGGGGGGTATAGTCGGGTGGTCCCATCCGCGCGAAGAGACCCGGCATGGATGCAACACGGTGCCAAGCGAGGGTCATCATGGGGCAAGGGATAGGGATGAACCAACGGGTTTCCTACCGGAAGTGGGGCCGGCAATCGGGCCGGTTGGCAGCAGTTCTGATGCTCGCTGGAAGTACGGCGACAGCGCGCGCACAGGATAGCGGAACAGCCACACCGCAGAGCGCCACGGTTAGCAGCAGCACCGCCTTGAAGACTTCGGACACCCCAGCAAAGTCTGCGAACAATACCTCGACAGAAAACAAAACTGAAGTCTCCAGCCGCGATACCGGAACGACTTTCAAATTGCGCGTGAACGTTGTGCAGGTGCGCGTCGTAGTGCGGGATCCGCATGGGAAGCCCGTGGGGGGACTGAAGCGGGAAGATTTCTTGCTGTACGACCAGGGGAAACTGCAAACAGTTTCGACCTTCGGAGTGGAGACGGAGAAGACGCGCCTGGAGAGAGCGGAATTGGCGGCCAAGACTCAACAGGCGAGCGAGGAGGGCCCGGCAGAGGAAAGGGTAGTGATGCCGCAACGTTTTGTGGCCCTGGTGTTCGACGACATCCACCTGCAGATGCAGGACGCGATTAGTGTCCGCTTGGCGGCGAAGAAGCTGATCGAGGGCATGCTACCCACAGATCGCGTAGCCATCTTCGCGACGTCAGAACAGATAAAACGCGATTTCACCGGTGACCGCCAGGCGTTGGAAGACACGCTGATGAGCCTCGTGCCGCGGCCAAAAATGGGAGGGACGGCTGACCCGACCGGATGTCCGGATGTAAACCACTACATGGCGGACCAGTATTTCAACAAGGGTGACCCGCAAGTGCTGCAGGTGGTGACGCAAGACGTACTGGATTGCATGTACGGGGGGGATCAGCGGGAGTTGGCGGCAGCACAGGCGCAGGCACAGTCCGCATTGCAGATCGCGCTGACCACAGGAGACACCGACAACGATTTCACCTACCGCGCACTGGAAGATTTCATTCGGCGCCTATCAGGAATGCCGGGAGAGAAGATTTTGGTGCTGGCGGGGCCCGGATTTTTGTTGACGACGCAGCAGCAGCAGGAAACGGGGATCATTGATCGCGCAAACAAAGCAAACGTCGTGATCAACACGTTGGACGCGCGAGGATTGTACACGCCGGACCTCGGTGGCGATATCGCGAGCCGGACCAGCGACACTTATAAAACGATCGGAATAAAAAACACGTATCGATTGTCCCAGCAATCGGAAAACAGCTACGTGATGATGGATATTGCATACGGGACTGGCGGAACATTTTTCCACAATTCGAACGATCTTGCGGGTGGCTTCCAAAAAGCAGCGTCCTCGCCGGAGGTTTGTTACGTCCTGGGATTCTCCCCCCAGAACCAGAAAATGGATGGAAGGTATCACTCGATTAAGGTCGCAATGGCGTCAAAAGCGGTGAAGTATGAAATTCAGGCGCGACGGGGATATTTTGCACCGAGGAAGGTGGAGGATCCGCAGGAACAGGCAAAGCAGGAAATAGCGGAGGCCGTCTTCTCGCAGGAAGAGATCCACGAACTGTCGGTGGATTTGCAAACACAATATTTCAAGCTGCAGTCGGCGGACGCCAAGTTGAGCGTGGTGTCGCGAATCGACTTGAAAGGGATGCACTTCCGGAAAGAAAACGGCAGAAATTGGGACAATCTGACGGTGGCGACGGTGATTTTCGACGAGAACGGGAATTTCGTGACGGGCGGCGAGAAGTTGCTGGAGATGAGGTTGCTGGATACGACTTATGACAAGTTGAGCCGTACCGGGCTGACGATGAAATCGAGTTTTGACTTGAAGCCGGGGAAGTATGTCGTGCGGCAGGTGGTGCGGGATTCCGAAGGGGCACAGATGGCAGCGCGGAATGGTGCCGTGGTAATTCCGTACTGAGGAGGTTGCGATGGGGGACAGGATCGGAGTGCTGGCTTGGAAACGATTCGCGGGGATTGCCGCTGTCGGAGTGCTGATTGCTGCGCAAGGATTGCGGGCGCAAGCGCCGGAAGCAACGAAGCCCGCGGACCCGGGAAACGCGCAACAATCGGCCGCGAATGGACAAACGCCGGTGCCAGTGAACACGGTTATTCGAACAGAGTCGCGAATCGTTCTGGTGGACGCGGTGGTGACGGATAAAAAAGGGCATTATGTCACGGACCTGAGGAAGGAAGACTTCAAGGTCTACGAAGACAATAAGGAACAATCGATCTCCAGCTTCTCGTTCGGATCCGACCCGGCGGTTCAAAACGCCGCCAACGGACGGCATTATCTGATTTTATTCTTCGATACCTCCTCGATGGCGATGGGCGACCAGATGCAAGCGAGAAATGCCGCGACGAAGTTCATCGAAAGCAACACAAATCCAGATGCATTGATGGCCGTGGTGAATTTTGGCGGAAGCCTGCAGATTCGACAGAACTTCACGGCGAATCCGGAATTGCTGAAGACCGCGGTGGCTTCGGTGAATACGCCGCATATCGACACCACCGGGCAACAGCAGACGATGGTGGCGACAATCGGCATGCCTACATCTATCAGCAATGCGGAACAGGACTTTGGTGCGCGGTCGATGCTGCTGTCCATCCGAAGCCTGGCAAAGAATCTGCGGGCGGTGCCCGGCCGGAAAATGCTGATCCTGTTCACGGCAGGATTCCCGTTGAGTGTAGAAAGGCAATCGGAACTGACCGCTACGATTGACGCCTGCAACAAGGCGAACGTAGCGGTCTATCCCCTTGACGTTCGTGGGCTCGTGGCACTGACCCCGGGAGGGATGGCCCGGCTGAATGCTCACCCGCAGGCGAAGTCGCCGACCGTGGTTGCCTCTTCCACTACCCATGAAACCGCACGCACGCTGCGTCCTCGATTGATCTCAGCCAGTTACAGCGGTGCGGCGTTCGGGGAGCCCCAGCATCCCGGAGGAGGTGGCGGAGGAGCGGGTGGCGGCGGAGGTGGCGGAGGCGGCGGGCGTGGAGGAGCCCCAGGGGGCGGTGGCACGGGAGGTGGAACTGGTGGTGGGGGTGGTAAAGGAGGCACCGGAGGTACCGGCGGCACAGGCGGGGCCGGAGGCGGAAAAGGCGGGACCGGGGGAGGTGCTGGCGGAGGAAAAGGTGGCGGCACCACTGGGGGTGGCGGGGGAGTAGCGCGTCCACCGAGCACCATGTATCCGAACTACTACAACAATCCGTTGAACCAGCCGCAGGTACTGTTGCCAAAAATTCCCCCATCGACTTCCGAAAACCAGCAAGTGATGCAGATGCTGGCGGATGGCACCGGCGGATTCACGATTTACAACACCAATGATTTTCTGGGCGGGCTGCAGAAGATCGCACAGGAAATGAACCAGTTCTACGTGCTGGGGTACGTGCCTGCGGAGTCCAAGGAAGGCAGTTGCCACGCGTTAAGGGTAAAGATGAACAAGGGTGGGATGGAAGTGCGGTCGCGCTCCGGGTATTGCAACGTGCGGCCGGTCAATCCATTGGAAGGGAAGCCGCTGGAAAAAACGATGGAAGCGCAGGCCAGCGGAACGGCCACGGGATCGATTCAAGCGGCGATGCAAGCTCCTTACTTCTATTCCGGACCAAATATCGCGCGAGTGAATTTATCAATGGAGATTCCGGGCGACGCGGTGGTGTTCAACAAAGACAAGGGGAAATATCATGCGAACGTGAACGTCCTGGGAGTCGCCTACAAGCCGGACGGCAGCGTGGGGGCACGGTTCAGCGACACGCTGACACTGGAAATGGAGAAGGACGAGTGGAAAGAGTTTGCGAAGCATCCTTATAAATATCAGAACCAGTTCGATGCGGCAGCGGGCAATTACAAGCTGGCGGTGGTGCTCAGCTCCGGCGGAGAGGGCTTCGCGAAAATGGAGGCTCCGCTGCAAATCGATGCCTATACGGGAGAAAAGATCACCCTGGGAGGCGTGGCCCTTTCCACGAATGTGCAGCGGGTGGATGAAATTCCGACGGATGTGGACGCGACGCTCCTGGAGGATCGCAAGCCTCTCATCGTGAAGGGTATGCAGATCAATCCATCGGCAGCGTACCAATTCAAAAAGACCGACAACATCACGCTGTATTCGGAATTATATGAGCCACTGCTGAAAACCGATCCAACAACGAAATTAATGGCGGGTTATCGGATTTTCGACAAGACCTCCAATAAGGAAATGTTCTTTACGGGTGCCGTACCGATGGACTCGTTTGTCGAGAAGGGAAATTCCGTGGTGCCATTTGCGTTAAAAGTGGAAACCAAGGACCTCCCGCCGGGGAACTACCGTTTAGTGCTCCTGGCGATAGACGGGAAGAACATGAGTGCGCCGCAGAGGCCGGTGGAGTTTTCGTTGAATTAGAGCGTGAGGGGTAATTAAAAGAGGAATACACCCTTCGAGCTGTTAATTCGCGCGGATATGTGGCCCAGCAGTGCTGGACCCCTGCTAGGGCCAAGACTGGCAGTCGTGGAACCCTGACCTTTGGTGCAGCAACTTTTCGGGGACGGTAGGGTTAATCTCGGGGTCATGCGCAATACCCCTCTATCCCTATGCGACTTCCGAACGGCCGACAATGGGAAGCGCTTCCGGGCCGAGATTTCCTTGAACAAAAGGGCGTTGTTAGCTTCAGTGCTGGTGGTTTCGTGTGCCGGCACGTTTGTGGTAGATGTGCCCGCGATCGCCTCGATGCCTGCCCAGCCACGGACGGACTCAGAAGGCCGTCCCTACAAGAGCAAGAATCAGAACGACCCTGTTCTGAAGGGGCTGCCATTCACCGAGTTGAATGATGATGAGGCAGTGCAGCACGCGCTGAACCGGTTGGCCTATGGGCCGCGCCCGGGCGACGTGGAGCGCGTGAAGCAGATGGGCTTGGCGAAGTGGATTGAGCAGCAGTTGAATCCGAATTCTATTGATGATCGGGCTGCGGAAGCGCGACTGGGCGACTATCCGACGCTGAAAATGAGCACGGCGCAGTTGATGGCCCAGTATCCGAATCCGAAGCAGGCAGAAAAAAAGGCAGAGCGCATCCCGCCAGAAGCGACGCGCGAGCAGGCCGCGCAGAGCCAGGCGGATGCTGCGATCACGGCGATGACTCAGGACATGGACCGGAATAGCAGCGAGGCGAACGCGAACGGGGACGCGGCCGAGTCGAACGGGACGATGCCCGTGAAAGCGACGAATAACGACATACCTCCGCCGATGAAGATGAATCCGGCAACACCCGGGGCAGGGCAGCGCGGGGCGTTGAGCGTGGACCCGAACGCGGTGCCGAAAGCGATCGCGGACAATAGCAAGCGGCCGGCGCGGGTCGTAGAAGAATTGGCGATGGCGAAGGTCACACGGGCGGTTTATAGCGAGCGGCAGCTGCAGCAAGTGATGGACGACTTCTGGTTCAACCACTTCAACGTTTATGCGCAGAAGGGCGAAGTGAAGTGGTACTTGACGCCCTACGAGCGCGACGTGATTGCGCCGAACGCGATGGGGAAGTTCAAGGACCTGCTGACGGCGACCGCGAAGAGCCCCGCGATGCTATTTTACCTGGACAATTTTTTGAGTGCGGACCCCAAGGCCGCGGAACGCCAGGCGCAGCAACGCGCGATGCGGCAGGCGATGAGGCGCGGGCCGTACGGGTATCCTCCCCCGCAACGCCCACAGCAGCAAGGGCAGAAAAAACAGCAACGCGGATTGAATGAGAACTACGGACGCGAGTTGATGGAATTGCACACGCTGGGGGTGGACGGAGGGTACACGCAGAAGGATGTGACGGAAGTGGCGCGGTGCTTCACCGGATGGACGATCGAGAAGCCGCGGGAGATCGCCAAGTTCAAATTCGACGAGAAGCTGCACGACCCCGATCCGAAAATGGTGCTGGGAAAGAAAATCCATGCGGGCGGGATGAAGGATGGGGAGCAGGTGATCGACCTGCTGGTGAAGAACCCGAACACGGCGAATTTCATTTCGACGAAGTTGGCGAGGAGATTCGTGTCGGACACGCCGCCGGACGCGCTGGTGCAGCGAATGGCGAAGACCTTCCAGAAGAGCAACGGCGACATTAAGGAAGTGATGCGCACCATGATCTATTCGCCGGAGTTCTGGTCGAAGGAAGCGTACCGGGCGAAAATCAAGACGCCGTATGAGCTGGTGGTGTCATCGGTGCGGGCGCTGGGAACGGACGTGGATACGCCGATGCCGCTGGTGCAATGGGTGGGTCGGATTGGTCAGCCTTTGTATCAGTGCCAGCCGCCGACGGGATATTCGGACAAGGCGGAAACCTGGGTGAACACAGGTGCGCTGCTCAGCCGGCTGAATTTTTCACTGGCGCTGGCGGGGAACAAGGTGCGCGGCTCACGAAGCGATGTGAATGCGGTGCTGGGAAGCGATTCGAGCGTGGACCCGAAGCAGGCACTGGACCGCGCGGTGCAAGTGTTCTTGGTCGAGGCGGCGCCGGGGACGGTGGATACGTTGCAGAAGCAGATGGATAATCCGCAGGTGTTGCAGGCGAAGCTGGATGATCCGGTGAAGCAGGTGGATTTGGGAGTGGTGACGGGATTGGTGCTGGGAGCGCCAGAGTTTCAGCGAAGGTGATGGCCATGAAACAGGAATGCTGCGAAGGAACGAGGGCGGCACGATTTTCGCGGCGGTATTTTCTGAAACAAGGCGGGATTGCTCTGGTCGGGATGAGCACGATGCCTGCGTTTTTGCAACGCGCTGTAGCATCAACACCGGAAAACGCGAAGAAGCAGATGGTCGTGGTGTTCCAGCGAGGTGCGGCCGACGGGTTGAACATTGTGGTGCCGTTCGCGGAGGCGAATTATTACCGGTTGCGGCAGACGATTGCGATTCCGCAGCCGCGGCGCGGTGGGACGGATGCGGCGCTGGACCTGGATGGCTTTTTTGGATTGCACCCCAGCTTGGCGTCACTGCAACCATTGTTTGCAAAAAATCAGCTGGCGATTGTGCATGCGGCTGGCTCGCCCGATCCGACGCGGTCGCATTTCGACGCGCAGGACTATATGGAGTCGGGTACGCCTGGCGTTAAAGCAACGGAGGATGGCTGGCTGGACCGCGCGCTGGGCACGATTCCGGAAGAGAATGCTTCGCCATTTCGCGCTGTGGCCATGGGACCGAACCTGCCGCGGATGCTACACGGGAGCGCGGCGGCGATTGCGATTCCGGACTTGAAGCAGTTCAAAGTGCAGGCGCAAAGCGCCGCGATGGCAAAAGTAGCCGAAGGCGGGTTCGAGGCGATGTACGCGCAGTCGGTCGACACTGCGCTGCACGGGACGGGAGCGGAAACGTTTGAGGCGATTGATTTGCTGCGGAAAGTCGATGCAGTGAAATATCCGCCGGAGAATGGCGCGGAGTATCCGAGGACACCGGTGGGGCAGCGGATGCAGCAGATCGGCGTGATGATCAAAGCGCGGATCGGGGTGGAAGTGTTGTTCGTGGATTGTGGAGGCTGGGATAACCACGTGAATGAGGGTGGCGTGCAGGGGCAACTTTCCAACCTGCTGAAAGATATGGGTGCTTCACTGGCGGCGTTTCATCAGGATATGGGTGACCGCATGGGCGACATCGTCGTGGTGACGATGAGCGAGTTTGGACGAACGGCGAAAGAGAATGGGAATCGCGGCACGGACCACGGGCACGCGAACTGTATGTTTGTGATGGGCGGGGACGTGAAGGGCGGGCAGGTGTACGGCAAGTGGCCGGGGCTGGAGTCGCACCAGTTGAACGAAGGAAGAGATCTAGCGCTGGCGACGGATTTCCGGTCGGTGGTGGGGGAAATTCTGGTAAAGCATCAGGGAGTAAAGGATCTGGCGGCGGTGTTTCCGGGATTCGGGAGTGATCCCAGAAAGTTTGTGGGAGTGGTTAAAGGCTAGAGCCGCTCTTCGCGGATTCGTTGAATAAGTTTCGGCGCTCGCCGAATCAAGCAAAAGGCAGGCGCAAGATACCAGTACTGGCGGTGGAGGTATTTTCCGCAAAGCTTATCACTCCACTTATCAGCCACTTCCTCCCGATCTTCGTATTTTGGAGCATGGACACGATGAATGTGGTGGCCGATCTCATGGTAGAGGAGCCCCGCCAGCGGAACGTCGCGAATGATTCCAAAGCGCAACCAGCCTCGCCCCCAACTTTTTTCGAGGTTGTCGATCAAGAGCGTAACTTGTGCTGGTTCACCTTTCCAGGATTGGGTGTAGTACCCGAGACTCTTGCCCAGAGCGAGCTTGGTTTGGCTGAGAGCTCTGCGATCGCGTTCTTTCCGCGAGAGCGCTTGCACATTGGTGAGTATAACGCTGTGTAGGCCCCAGAGGTATTGGGGAGGAACCACGCGTAGCATGTTGCCGATGACTTTTTTGGCATTGAAGGGCGGCGTGTAATTCTGGAAAGCAACAACTATCTGCGGTCCGGATTGAGACTTTTCGTCCACTATTGTGCAGAGTTCAGTTCGCGGAGCCAGATGTTGCGGTAACGGACGGGGTTGCCGTGATCCTGCAAGGCTAGCGGAGCTTTGTCGGGGCCGGGCTTGTAGGGCGGACGGGCTTCATGGGCAGTGGGGCCGGAGGGTTCGACGTTGTCCTGTGCGAGGACGCCGTTGTGGAACACGGTGACGCGCGCGGGCTTGAGCAGCTTACCGGTGGGATCGAAACGCGGTCCGTGGAAGACGATGTCGTAGGACTGCCACTGGCCTGGCGGGCGCGCGGCGTTGACGAGCGGGGGATATTGGCCGTAGACAGAGGCGGCCTGGCCGTCGGCGTAAGTGACGTTGTCGTACGAATCGAGGACCTGGATTTCGTAGGTGTTCATCAGGAAGACGCCGCTGTTGCCGCGTTCCTGGCTCTCTCCGTGCGGCGGCGTGGGTTCCATAAATTCCACGTGAAGCTGGCAATCGCCGAAGGAATCCTTGGTGTGAATGTTGTGGGTGTGCGCGACCACTTCCACGTAGCCGTTTTCGACTTTCCATTTTGCGGCGGACCCGTCTTCAGCGAGCCATTTGTCGAGGCTGGTGCCATCGAACAGAACGATTGCGTCTGATGGCGGCTTGCCCGGCTGTTCGGGAGTGGAAAAGGTGCCAGGCGTGACGACGGCGGGAGTGGGGCGGGTGGTGTCGTGAATTTTCCATTTGGGATCGGGTTGGGCGTTGGCGATGGAGGAGCAGAAAAGCAGGAAGGCAAATACGACGACAATCTTTTGCACGAGGACCCTCGCTGAAAAGCCGTGTGGATTTTAGCACACGCGGAAGAGTTAGCAGGAAGGCTAGGATTAGGACCATGAACTCGCCAACACGGCGGTTGGCGTTCCCGGGCGCGCTCGAAGACTTGCGCGGGCCGATCTAGAGATTGACCACTCCACAAATGAAAGAGGCGCCCGGGGATCGAGCGCCTCTTGTGAGAAAGCGGTTCGCTCCGTCTAGGCAGCGGAGCCCTTGATGCGCATGCCGTAGAAGGAGCGATAGACGAAGAAGAACGAGACGATGAAGAAGACGGCGGCGAGGAGATGCGAGAGCGAGCCGCCGGTTTCAGCCGTGAGTTTCACCGCGAGTTCGACGGCGAGCAGGCCGAAGAGCGTGGTGAACTTGATGACCGGGTTGAGGGCGACGGAGGAGGTGTCTTTGAAGGGATCGCCAACGGTATCGCCGACGACGGTGGCGTCGTGGAGCGGCGTGCCCTTTTGCTTAAGTTCGACTTCGACGATTTTCTTGGCGTTGTCCCAAGCGCCGCCGGCATTGGCCATGAAGATGGCTTGGTAGAGGCCGAACGTGGCGATGGAGACGAGATAGCCGATGAAGAAAAAGGGTTCCAGGAAGGCGAAGGCGAGAGTGGCGAAGAACACGGCGATGAAGATGTTGAGCATGCCCTTCTGCGCATATTTAGTGCAGATAGCGACGACTTTCTTGGAGTCTTCCACGCTGGCCTTCTCGACACCTTCGAGCTTGATATTGGCCTTGATGAATTCGACCGCACGGTAAGCGCCAGTGGTGACGGCCTGCGTGGAGGCGCCGGTGAACCAGTAGATCATCGCACCGCCGGTGATGATGCCGAGGACGAAAGGCGCGTGGAGAAGAGAAAGATTGTTGACGTTGGCGGTGAGTCCGTGGGTGAGGGCCATGATGATGGAGAAAATCATGGTGGTGGCACCGACGACGGCGGTGCCGATGAGCACGGGCTTGGCGGTCGCCTTGAAAGTGTTGCCGGCACCATCGTTGGCTTCAAGAAGGTGCTTAGCGGATTCAAAGTCTACGTCGATGTTGTAGTCCTTCTTGAGCTCGGCCTTGATGTTGGGAACCTGCTCGATGAGCGAAAGCTCGTAAACAGACTGGGCATTATCGGTGACGGGGCCGTAGGAGTCGACCGCGATGGTAACCGGGCCCATGCCCAGGAAGCCGAAGGCGACGAGGCCGAAGGCGAAGACGGGCGCGGCGACCATAAGGCTTCCGAGGCCCAGGCGGCTCATAAGGAAGCCGACGGACATCAGGAAGACCATGGCGATGCCAAGGTAATAAGCCGAGAAATTGCCTGCAACAAAGCCGGAGAGGATACCGAGAGAAGCGCCGCCTTCTTCGGCGGAAGTGACCACTTCCTTGACGTGGCGCGATTCTACGGAGGTGAACACCTTCACAAGTTCGGGAATGATGGCGCCTGCCAGCGTGCCGCAGGAAATGATCGTCGCGAGCTTCCACCACTGCGTCGGATCACCACCGAGCGTGGGAATGACAAGCATCGAGACGATGTAGGTGAGCACGATGGAAACGAAGGAAGTGATCCATACGAGCCACGTCAGCGGCGTTTCGAAGTTCATCTCCTTGGCGTTGGCGAAACGTCCGCGCTGGATGACGCTGTTGATGAAATAGGCCGCAGCGCTGGCGATGAGCATGATGATGCGCATCACGAAGATCCACACGAGAAGCTGGACCTGAACCGTTGGGTCTTTCACGGCGAGAAGGATGAAGGTAATGAGGGCAACGCCCGTGACGCCGTAGGTTTCGAAGCCGTCGGCGGTCGGGCCAACTGAGTCGCCCGCATTGTCGCCCGTGCAGTCCGCAATGACGCCGGGGTTGCGCGCGTCGTCTTCCTTAATTTTGAAGACGATCTTCATCAAATCAGAGCCGATATCGGCGATCTTGGTGAAAATGCCGCCGGCGATACGGAGAGCGGCGGCGCCGAGCGATTCGCCGATGGCGAAGCCGATGAAGCACGGACCAGCGTAATCACCGGGGATGAAGAGCAGAATGATGAGCATCATCAAGAGCTCGACGCTGATGAGCATCATGCCGACGCTCATACCAGATTCGAGGGGAATTGCGTTGATCGGGAACGGTTTGCCACGAAGAGCGGCGAAGGCCGTGCGCGAGTTGGCGAACGTATTCACGCGGATACCGAACCAGGCGACCGCGTAGCTGCCGGCCATCCCGACGAGACTGAAGAAAAGAATTATGGGGAGAGTGACGGCTACGGATTTGTTCGGCACGGGCGAGAGCACGCCGAAGTAGAGGACGATGATGATGGCGATGAAGATCCAGAGGAACAGAAGGAACTTACCTTGGGTGTGGAGATAGGTTTTGCAAGTCTCGTAGATGAGTTCGGAGATGTCGCGCATGGACTTGTGAACTGGGAGGTTCTTGAGGCGCACAAAGATGGCCATGCCGAAGCCAAGACCCAGGATACAAATCAGGATGCCGAAGAGCAGAAGCTTGTGGCCGTCGACCCCGAGGAAGGAGACAGAAGAGAGGTCGGGGAGACGTAGATTGGCTTCGCCGCCGGCTTCATCGGCAAAGAGTGCGGCGCCAGACACGAGTGAAAGTGCCGCGAGAGTACCGAAGCGTTTCGTGAAGCGGCTGCCGGGCATGCGGGCAGCGTCAATCGAGATGCGCATGAACATTCCTCCAAAGCGAAACGGATCAAAATGTGGGGCAGAGCGCCGGCGAAAAGAGACCGTGGCCCCAATCAACCGCACAACCACACACACCGACGGTCGTCGGCGAACGCAGCGAACTGAACCTTTGCCAAATCCAGCAGCGTCGGGGGAGCGCCTCGTCCGAAAACACGAGACTCCCGCAAATCTTCAGACAGGTCGGGAATCCTTCGGCTCACCGGCGATACCCCTCAAGACCCCTGGGCGGGTCAAGACTCAGGACCACCCCGGAACAACCCTGTTTCGCGGGGGAGCGAATGGAATCGCTGATTTATAACATTTCGCCCAATAAATGGTCAAACCATTTGACCTGAAGACGAGAGGGAAGTCTGTGCGGAATGAAGGATTTGAATGGGTAGCGAATACACGGGAATGTGAGGCAGGAAATGGAAGGAATCGCCGGGCTAATGATAGGATGGAAAAGTTTGTGGCCAGTGCGGCGAGTTTCCATAGGGCAAAGCGGACGAAATGATGAGTGAGAACAGCGTAGCGGTGCAGGCGAAGAGTGACCCAGTGTTGCGTCACGATTGGACAAAGGCGGAGGTCCAGGCGATCTACGAGACGTCACTCCTGGAACTGGTATTCCGAGCGCAAACAGTGCACCGTCAACATCACCAGGCGGACCGCGTGCAAACTTGCCAGCTGATTTCTATCAAGACTGGGGGGTGTCCGGAGGATTGTGCATATTGCCCGCAAAGTGCCCATTATGAGGCGGATGTCGAGCGGCAAGGGCTGCTCGATCCGCAGCATGTCATAGGCGTGGCGCGTGACGCTGTAGCACGCGGGGTGACTAGGTTTTGTATGGGAGCGGCGTGGAGGGAGGCTCCCGAGGGGAAGGAGTTTGAGAAGGTTCTGGAGATGGTGCGGGGAGTGTCGGCCTTGGGGATGGAAGTGTGCTGCACGCTGGGAATGTTGACGGATGAGCAGGCGGTGCGGCTCCAGGAAGCGGGGCTGACTGCATACAACCACAATCTGGATACTTCGCCGGAGTTCTACGGGTCGATCATCACAACACGTGTTTATGACGAGCGGCTGCGGACACTGACGGCGGTGCGAAAAGCGGGAATCACCGTTTGCTGCGGTGGGATTTTGGGGATGGGCGAGCGGGAGAGCGACCGCGTGGGACTTCTGCAGCAGTTAGCCACGCTAAAGCCGCATCCAGAGAGCGTGCCGATCAACATGCTGGTAAGGGTAGAAGGAACACCTCTGGCGAAGATCCCGGCACTGGACCCGCTGGAAATGGTGCGGGCGATTGCGACCGCGCGAATCACCATGCCGGCTTCACGGGTAAGACTCGCGGCGGGGCGGAAGCAATTGTCGCCGGAAGCAGTGACGTTATGCTTTCTGGCGGGAGCAAATTCGATCTTTGTGGGCGAGAAGTTGTTGACGACACCTAATCCGGGTCCCGATGAGGACGAGCAGTTGCTCCAAAGCTTGGGGATGAAGCCACTCGAATCGCATGCAGGATGACGTCATCAAGAAGTGGACGGCAGGACTCGAAAAAGGATTGCGGCTTCTGGAGGAGCGGCACCAGCGGCGGAGCCTGGTAGAAATTCACGGTGTAAATTTCTGTTCGAACGATTATTTGGGATTGGCGGAGCGCGTGGAATTGCGGGACGCGGTCGTTGGCGCGCTACAAAGTGGCACGAGGGCGGGGGCGACGGGTTCGCGGCTGCTTTCGGGTCATACGGAAGCCTGGCGCGAACTGGAAGAGGAGTTCGCGAAATTTGCCGGAACGGAAGCGGCGCTGTTTTTCGGCAGCGGATATGCCGCCAATATGGGGACATTGGCGGCGCTGGTCGGGCCAGACGACGTGCTGTATTCCGATGCACTGAATCATGCGAGCCTCATCGATGGAATGCGCTTGTCGGGAGCCCGCAAAGTCATCTATCCTCACCTCAACCTGGATGCGCTGGAAGACAGGTTGAGGGAAGACGCCGGCGCGCCATGGCGGAGAGTCATCGTCACCGAAAGCGTGTTCAGTATGAACGGCGATGTTGCTCCTTTGCGGGAGCTGGCATCGCTTGCGGAGAAGTATGGGGCGGCGATGATTGTCGACGAAGCCCACGCTACCGGAGTGCATGGGCCGGAAGGGCGAGGGCTCGCGGCGGAGACGAGAATCCTGCCACAGGTGTTGGCGACCGTACACACTTGCGGGAAAGCGTTGGCATCGGCGGGCGCGTTTGTGTGCAGTCCGGCGGTGTTGAAGGAGCACCTGATCAACCACGCAAGGACGTTTATTTTCAGTACAGCTTTGCCGCCGTATCTTGTGGAGCAGATTCGAACCGCTTTACGGCTGGCGATCGGCATGGAACGTGAGAGGGAAGCGTTAAAGAGGCGGTCCCAGGGAATGCTTCACGCGCTGCGGCAAAGCGGATTCGATACAGCGAACAGCAGCAGCCAGATTGTGCCGGTGATTTTGGGCGGGAATGAGGATACGTTGAAGGCGGCGGCACATCTGCAAAAAGAAGGATTTGCTGTAAGAGGGATTCGTCCGCCGACGGTGCCGCAAGGGCAGGCGAGGCTGAGGTTGTCGTTGACGGCAAGAATCCGCGAAGAGGATTTACAGCGAGCAGTAACCGCGCTGGCAAATTGGCGGGAGCACCATCCCACGAGACTGGCGAGACCGGCATGAGACGGCATTTCTTTATCACAGGTACGGATACGGGTGTAGGCAAAACCACACTGTCGGCGTTGTTATGCGCGGCGCTGGACGCGGTGTATTGGAAACCGATACAGACGGGCACGCTGGAAGGATCGGACCGCGTGACGGTGATGCGCCTGGCGGGGATCGGCACGGACCGAACGTTGGAAGAGGTGTACAAGTTTGTGCCGCCGGTGTCGCCGGACCTGGCAGCGCGCTGGGCGGGAGTGGAGATCGATCTGGCGCGGATCAGCCCGCCGACGAGCTTGATGAATGATTGGCTGATCGTCGAAGGGGCAGGCGGCGTGCTGGTGCCGATCAACGCGAAGCAGTTCATGCTGGACATGATGGTGAAATTCAAATTGCCGGTGATCCTGGCGGCGCGCAGCGGTCTCGGGACGATCAATCACACCTTGCTGACGCTAGCAGCATTGCATGCGGCGGAATTACCCGTGCATGGCGTGGTGCTGATTGGCGATCAGAATCGCGAAAACCGCGAGACCATCGAGCGATTCGGCCACGTGCGGGTGATTGGCGAAATTCCAAAGCTACCTAATCTCCATCGCACCGCGCTCATGCAGGTGTTCCTGAACCACTTCGATCGATCCGCCTTCGCGCAATGACGTCTTCCGCGTTACAAATCTGGCATCCGTTCACGAACCGTGCGCTCGATCCCGCGCCGATAGAGATTGCGCGTGCGGAAGGCGCGTATCTGTATACGAAGGATGGACGGCGAATTACGGATGCGATCTCGTCCTGGTGGGTCAACCTGCACGGGCACGCGAATCCACGAATAGCGGCGGCTCTTGCTACACAGGCAAAGAAACTGGAGCATGTAATTTTGGCGGGCTTCACCCACGAAGCCGCGGAAGAGCTGTGCGCGCGACTGAAGAAGTGGGTTCCCGAAGGGCTGGAGCACCTATTTTTCTCGGACGACGGATCGACGGCCGTCGAAGTGGCGCTAAAGTTGGCGGTGCAATATTTTGTGAACCGGGAGCGTCCCGAGAAGTGCGAGATTGTGGCGCTGGCGCACGGGTACCACGGGGACACGGCCGGAGCGATGTCGGTGAGCGACGAGTCGCCGTTTACCGAGCCGTTTGCGGCGATGCGGTATCCGGTGCACCGCGTTCATTCGGCGTATTGTTACCGGTGCCCGGTGGGGTTAAAGAGAGAGAGTTGCCACATCGAATGCGCGGAGCAACTTGAACATTTGCTCGAGGAACGCGGCGGACGGGTTGCGGCCGTGATTGTGGAACCGCTGCTGCAAGGCGCGGGCGGGATGATTGTCCATCCCACGGAGTTTTTGCAGAAGGTGCGGGCGCTGTGCACGAAACACGATGTGCTGTTAATCGCGGATGAAGTGCTTACGGGATTCGGGCGAACGGGGAAGATGTTCGCCTGCGGGCTGGCGAATGTCGTACCGGATTTGATGTGCGTGTCAAAAGGCATTACTGGCGGTTTCATGACGATGGGCGTGACACTTTGCACGAGCCGGGTAGAGGCGGCATTTCGGAGCGAGAAGCGGATGCACACCTTCTATCACGGACACTCGTACACAGGAAACGCGTTGGCGTGCGCGGCAGCGAACGCGAATCTGCAGATTTTTGAGGATGAGCCGGTGTTTGACCGGATTGCGACGATCGCGAAAATTCATGGAGAACGGCTAGGGCAATTGCGCGAGATGCCTCAGGTTGGGGATACGCGGCAAGTGGGAACCATGGGAGCGGTGGAGTTGGTGGCCGGAGACGCGGGATACCTTTCGGCG
>Ga0335080_10001695_pt1 | contig 21816 bp, 20 predicted proteins | sample Lox_Sample_34_FD_206720 | JGI IMG/M metagenome (GOLD analysis project Ga0335080, IMG submission 206720) | Soil microbial communities from Loxahatchee National Wildlife Refuge, Florida, United States - Lox_Sample_3.4 | ecosystem: Environmental > Terrestrial > Soil > Wetlands | place: USA...
GGCCGCCGCGCCGAGCCGCTCGCCGAGCGAGGTGGCCTCCGCGGGGTCGAACGGAGCGAGCACGTAGTCGACGGAGTCGACGCCCGGAGGCGGCCGCCCGATGCCGAAGCGCACGCGCGGGAAGTCGCTCCGCCCCAGGCGCTCCTGGATGTCGGCGAGCCCGCGGTGGCCGCCCGCGCCGCCGCCCGCCCGGATGCGGAGTCGCCCGAACGGCAGGTCGAGGTCGTCGTAGGCGACGACCAGATCCTGCGCCGGATCGAGCGGACCGAGCGCAGCGAGCGCCGCGGCGACCGAGCGCCCGGAGGCGTTCATGAAGGTGAGCGGCGCGAGCAGCGCAACGCGCTCGCCGCGCACCTCGCCGCGGCCGAGCCGCGCCTCCAGGCGGCCCGCGACCCCGAGCGCGATCCCGTGGCGCTCCGCCAGGCGCTCGAGGATCCGCACGCCGGCGTTGTGGCGCGTGTCGGCGTACTCGGGCCCGGGGTTGCCGAGCCCGACCACCAGCTTCACGCCGGCGCTCTACTCCTCGCTCTCTGCCGGCTCGGCCGGCGCGGCGGCAGGCGCCTCGCCCTCCACCGGCACCTCGGCGGCGGCGACCGCCTCGGTGGCGGGCGCCTCCTCGGCGGCGGGCACCGCGACGTGGGCGACGCCGAGCTCCGGGTCGGTGACGAGCTGCACGTCCGGCGGCAGCTTCAGGTCGCTCACGTGGAGCGTGTCGTTGATCTCCATCTCCGAGACGTCGAGCTCGATCGACTCGGGGATCGAACGCGGGAGGCACTCGATCCGCACCTCGCGCAGGATGTGGTCGAGCACGCCGCCCTGCTCGATGCCCTTCGGCTTCCCGACCAGGTGCACCGGGACGTCCACCTCGATCGCGCGCGTGAGATCGACCTGGTAGAGATCGACGTGGGTGATGGCGCCGCGCAGCGGATCCCGCTGCAGCTCCTTCACCAGCGCCACGGTGGTGCCGAGGTCGCTGCGGCCTTCGACGCTGACGTCGAGGAGCGCGTTGAGGCCGCCGGCGCGAAGGATGCGCTCGAGCGCGCGCGGGTCGAGCGCGAGCGGGAGCGTGTCGCGGCCGCGGCCGTAGAGGACGGCCGGGATGCGGCCCGCGGCGCGCAGCTTGCGCGCGACACCCTTGCCGGTGCCCTCGCGAGCCTGCACCAGGAGTGCGTTCTCGGACACGGAATCTCTCCTACACGAAGAGGGAGCTGACGCTCTCCTCGTTGGTGATGCGCCGGATCGCCTCGCCCAGCAGGTTTGCGATCGACGCCACGTGGATCCGCCCGGAGGCGTGCGCCTCCTCGGCGAGCGGGATCGTGTCGGTGACGACCAGGTCCTCGAGGTCGGAACTCTTGATCCGGTCGAGCGCGGGACCGGAGAGCACCGGGTGCGTGATGGCGGCGTAGACGCTGCGGGCGCCGGCGTCCTTGAGCGCACGAGCCGCCTCGGTGAGCGTCCCGGCCGTGTCGACCATGTCGTCGACGATCACGCACCTCTGGCCCTTCACGTCGCCGACGATGTGCATGATCTTCGCGACGTTGGCCGCCTCGCGGCGCTTGTCGATGATGGCGAGCCGCGCGTCGAGGCGCTTGGCGTAGGCGCGCGCTCGCTCGACGCCGCCGGCGTCGGGCGAGATGATGCAGATGTCGGAGCCGAAGCGCTCGCGGATCGCCGGCAGCAGGACCGGCGTCGCGTAGAGGTTGTCGACCGGGATGTTGAAGAAGCCCTGGATCTGTCCGGCGTGCAGGTCGAGGCAGAGCACGCGGTCCGTGCCGGCCGTCGAGATGAGATCGGCCACGAGCTTCGCGGTGATGGGGACGCGCGGCGCGACCTTGCGATCCTGCCGCGCGTAGCCGTAGTACGGGATCACGGCCGTCACGCGCCGCGCCGACGAGCGGCGCAGCGCGTCGATCATGATCAGGAGCTCCATCAGGTGGCGGTTGGCCGGGTTGCAGGTCGACTGCAGCACGAAGCAGTCGAGTCCGCGCACGTTCTCGTTGATCTCGACGGAGATCTCGCCGTCGCTGAAGGTGTTGACGGCGGCCGCCCCGGGCAGCACGCCGAGATAGCTGGTCACGGCCCGCGCCAGGGTCGGGTTCGAGTTGCCGTGGAAGAGCTTCATTCCCAGCATCGGCTGGCCTCATCTCGCTCGGGCCTTCTGGCTCTCTTCGGGCTCTGGGCTGGGGCGGGAGGATTCGAACCTCCACACACGGCTCCAAAGGCCGCTGTCCTACCGTTAGACGACGCCCCACGACGCGAGCGCTCGACCCACGTGAACCCGGTCCGAAGCCTCGAAGCGGCCCCGCCCCGCCGCGATCTCGGCGCTCCGCAGGTCGCGGAACACACCGAAAACGCTCGGGCCGCTTCCCGACATGCCCACCGCCCTCGCTCCCGATCGCTCGATCTCGCCCCGCAGCCGCCCGATCGCCGGCTGGAGCCGGCTCGCCACCGCCTCGAGGTCGTTCGCGAGCAGGGCTCTGAGCTCCCGATCGCCCGCCGGAGCGCCGACCGGCGCAACGACCGGAGCGGCAGCGAGGACCCGCTCCGGGGACGCGATTCGCTGCGGGTCCGAAGGAAGCGCGAGATTACGGCCGGGCGCCGAGGGCGTCAACGCGGGCGACGGGTGCGCGGCCGCCTCGCGGTCCCACGCCTCGAAGACCGTCCGGGTCGCGAGCGGCCCGGCCGGCGTCACCACCAGGACCGGGAGCTCGGGCCAGCCCGGAATCGGCTCGATCCGCTCGCCGATCCCGGCGACACGCGCCGGCCGGGGGTCGAGGAAGAAGGGCACGTCGGCCCCGAGATCGAGGGCGAGCCGGCGGAGCGCCTCCGGTCCCAGGGCCCCGGGAAAGACGGTGGCCAGGACGCGCAGCAACGCGGCCGCGTCGCTCGATCCGCCGCCGAGCCCGGCGCCCACGGGGATCCGCTTCTCGAGGACGATCCCGACCGACGCCCGCAGCCCGGCGGCGTCGAGGAAGGCGCGGGCCGCCCGCGCGGCGAGGTTGCGCTCGGGGTCGGCGAGCTCGGCAGAGCCGCCGTCGACGCGGAGCGAGATGCCCGACCCATCCGGGTCGACCCGGACCTCGAGTCGGTCCTCGAGGTCGAGCGGCACGAACACGCTCTCCAGCAGGTGATAGCCGTCGGCGCGGCGCCCGACGATGCGCAGCCCGAGGTTGAGCTTGGCGGGCGCCCGCATGGCGCGCAGCGCCTGGCCCTCAGAACCAACAGGCATGGCGCGCAGCGCCTGGCCCTCAGAATCAACAGGCTTGGCGATCATTCCCCCGGCGGCTTCGTCGCCTCCACGAAGCGCATGCGCGCTTCGTAGAGCAGCCCCTCGAGCAGCCCGGCCTCGTCGGGTGTCAGGTTGCCGCGGGTCTTCTCCTCGATCAGCTCGAGGATGTCGATGTTCTGCCGCGCGAGCGCCGGGTTCGGCGTCGCGGTCCTCCCGGTCTCGGGGTCCGGCGCCGCGCCGAGGTGGTAGAGCGCGGTCACGAAGAACGAGTGCACGAGCACCGCGAAGTCGACGCGCGGCGCCGTGCGCGGCGGCGGGGCCGCCTGGGCCTGCGCGCGCGGCGCGGGCGCGGGCTCGTCCTCCGACCCGCTCGCGCTCGAGCGGCGGTCGATCACCACGAAGCCGCGATCCTTCTCTTCCTCGCCGCGTTCGCTCATCCCGGATGCTCTCCCAGCTCGCGCGGGCCCGGCGCCTCGAGGCGCGCGAGGGCCCGATACGCCAGCGCGAAGCGATAGGCCACCGTCGCGGTGCCGAGCACCGCGAGGATCCAGAGCGCGGGCACCAGGTACCCGGTCACAGCGCCCATACCCAGCACGAACAGCCTCTCGCCGCGCTCGAGCAGCCCGCCCTCGAACGACGAGATGAACTGCTCGGCGCGGGCCTTGGCATACGAGGTCAGCACGGACGCGATCAGCGCAACCCCCGCGAGCAGCACCGTTCCGGCGTCGCCGCGCGCGGCGTAGTGCAGCATGATGCCGAGCAGGATCGCCATGTCGGCGAGCCGGTCCATGGTCGAGTCGAGGAAGGCGCCGAAGGCGGTCGCGGTGCCGTGCCGGCGCGCGATCACCCCGTCGACCAGGTCGAAGATCCCTCCGACCAGGATCAGGACCGCCCCCCAGCCGAAGCGCCCGAGAGCGAAGGCCGCCGCTGACCCGATCGAGACCAGGGTCCCGACCACCGTCAGCAGGTTGGGATTGATCGGGCGGCGGAACAGGAAGGGGACGGCCGATTCGAGCCATCCGTCGAGCCGGTCGCCGAACTTGGCCTTGATCACGGCACCTCCCCGTGAGCATCAGCGGGCCGGGGGGTGAACGACCCGGCTGGTGGATCCGCGGACTGGCCCGGCGATCAGTGCGCCCCTGGTGCCTCGGGAGCCCCGGCCGGCGGCGGCGTCTCTTCAGGGGGGGCGATCTTGTCCGATACGTCGGGCAGGGCCGCGAGCGCGCGGTCCAGCTCCTCCTTCGAGGCCCAGCCCGGGCGGTCCGCGAGGCGGCGGTCCAGTCTCAGTTTCTTCAGGGACTCGTCGATCATGCAGAGGCTCCTTCGGGGGCGCGCAAGCTAGCAAATTGACAGCGATCCGGCGGTTCCTGTAGGGTTCGGACGCCGGAAGGGCTCACAGGTGGGAGGGGGAAGCCGTGACCCGACACTCCGCGATCCGTGCGAGCATTCGTCCTGGCCTGCTGCTGGCTTGCGCGACGGCGCTCGGCGTCGGCTGCGCCAGCGCGCCTCCGCCGCCCAAGTTCGAGGATCTGCCCTCGGCCGAGGAGCTCTACAGCCGCGGCCAGGAGCAGCTCGCCAAGGCGGACCAGGGCTGGCACATGTTCTCGGGCAACTACGCCAAGCCCATCGAGACCTTCCAGGACATCATCGACAACTACCCGTACAGCGATCAGGCGGTGCTCGCCCAGCTCGCCATCGCCGATGCCTACTTCAAGCAGGGCAAGTACGAGGAGTCGATCTCCTACTACCGCGATTTCGTCGAGCTGCACCCGGAACACCCGAAAGTGGCGTACGCGATGTTCCAGACGGTGATGGCGTACTACAAGCAGAGCAAGGACGCAGGTCGCGACCAGACGGCCACCCGCGAGGCGCTGAAGCAGCTCGACCGGATGCTGGCCCGCTTCCCGCACTCGGAGTACTCCGAGCAGGGTGAGCAGCTCTGGAAGGAGCTCCGCACGCGCCTCGGCCGACACGAGATGAAGGTCGCCGACTACTACTTCAAGAAGGACGAGTTCCCCTCGGCGGCGGACCGCTATCGCGACCTCTTGAACCAGTATCCGGGCCTGGGGCTGGATGCGCAGGCGCTCTACAAGCTGGGCGTCTGCTACACCAAGATGAATCGCGAGGCCGAGGCCCAGAAGATCTTCCAGGTCATCCTCGAGAACTACTCGGGCAGCGAGGTGGCGCAGTCGGCTGCGGACCTCGTGCCCACCGCGAACTAGCCCGACCGCGCTCCGGCCGGGCCTCCCGAGGCCCCGAGGGGTCCTACACCGTTCAGACCGCCTCCGGGTGGCCGGGGGGTTCTCTTTTCCCCCGATTCGTGCTCGAATGGGCTCACGCCGCCGGCGCGGCCCGCCCCACCCTGATGCTCCAGCGGGCCAGGCGCAGTGCGCCATGCGCTGTGAGGCCGCGCGGCGACGGGAGGTCGAGCCATGCATACCCTCGAACAGGTGCTTCGACACCGGAACCTGCTCGCCGCGCAGCCGGGCGAGCCGGTGCTCGACGTGCTGCATCGAATGACCCTCGCCAAGGTGGGTGCGGTCACCGTCCTCGCCGGCGAGCGGCTCGTCGGCGTGTTCTCGGAGCGCGACCTGATGACGCGGGTCGTGGTCGCGGGGCTCGATCCGGCGGCCACGCCGGTCGACGCCGTGATGACCCGCGACGTGATCACCGCCGAGCTGCACGAGACGCGCGACCAGTGCCTGGAGAAGATGCAGCGCCGCGGCTGTCGCCATCTGCCGGTGATGGCCGCGGGGCGGGTGATCGCGATGCTGTCGATGCGCGATCTGCTGCGCGACGAGATCGAGGAGCAGATCGAGGAGATCCGACACCTGCGGGCGTACGTCCATCAGACGCCTCTGGCGTAGCTGAGCTGCAGCGCGTCTGTGTGATTCAGGCGATCGTCTTGCCCCGGAGGCGACGTGAGCGGAGGATCTCCCGCGCGGCGTTGCGACCGCAGGCGCCCATCACGCCGCCGCCCGGGTGCGTCCCGGCGCCGCAGAGCCAGAGCCCCTCGATCGGCGTGCGATAGCGGGCCATGCCCGGGAGCGGTCGCAGGAAGTAGAGCCGGTCGAGCGTCATCGCGCCGTGGAAGATGTTCCCGCCCGCGAGGCCGAACACCGCCTCGAGATCGGGCGGCGCCAGCACGTCGCGGTGGAGAACGCTCGCCGAGAAGCCCGGCGCCACCTCGTCGACCAGCGCGAGGACGCGATCCGCGAAGCCGTCTCGCTCGAGCTTCCAGCGCCCTGCGTCCCAGTCGGGCGGCACGTGCTGCACGAAGAGCGATGCGACGTGCCTCCCGGGCGGCGCGAGCGACGGATCGAGCGCGGAGGGAATGGTGAGCTCGATCATCGGGCGCGACGGCAGGCGTCCCGACGCGGCCTCCGCGAACGAGCGCTCGAGCGCGTCGAGGTCGGCGGCCCCGACGTGGATGGTGCCGGCGTGCTCGGGCCCGGGGCGATCGCCGCCCGCGCCCCGGAAGCGCGGCAGGCGGTCGAGAGCGAGGTTCAGCTTCACGACGGGGCTGCGGAAGTCGAGCGTGCGGAGGTCCGCCTCGAGACCCGGCGGAAGCGCCGCAGCGCCGACGAGCTCGAGCAGCGTGTGTCGCGGATCGGCGCAAGAGACCACGAGCGGCGCCTCGAAGCGGCGGCCGTCTGCCATCGCGACGCCCGTCGCGCGGCCGCCGCTCACGTCGATCGCGGCGACCGGCGCCTCGGTCAGGATCTCGGCGCCCGCCGAGCGCGCCGCCGACGCGATCGACTCGGCGAGCGCGCCCATGCCGCCCGCGACGTAGGCCCAGACACCCCGTGCGCCGCCCGTCTCGCCCATCACGTGATGGAAGAGGACGTAGCCGGTGCCGGGGGTGCTCGGCCCGGCCCAGGCGCCGATCAGCGCGTCGGTCGCGAGCGTGGCGCGCAGCGGCTCGCTCTCGAACCACGATGCGAGGGTGTCGCGGGCGGGAGCCAGGAGGAGCCGCGCGATCGGCGCGAGCTCGCGCCGCAGGCCGAGCGCGCGCCACGCGAGACCCGCGAGCGCCGCGAGATCGCTCGCGCGCGGCCGGCCGGGATCCGGCGGCGGGCGATCGAGCAGCGGCTCGAACGCGCGCGCGGCGCGGTCGAGCATGCGCTCGTAGTCCGGGTAGCGCCTCGCATCGCGGGCCGAGAAGCGGCCGATCTCGCGCGCGCAGAGCGCCGGGTCGGCTCCGAGCAGGAGGCCGCGGCCGTCCGCGAGCGGAGTGAACGAGGAGGGATCGCGCCGCAGGAGCCGCAGCCCCCGCGCGGTGAGGTCGAGCTCCCGCACCACGGTGGGTCGCAGCAGGCCCGCGACGTACGCGGCCCGCGACACGCGATAGCCGGGCCAGAGCTCCTCCGTGACGCACGCTCCGCCCAGGCACCCGCGGCGCTCGAGCACCAGGGTGCGCAGCCCCGCCCGCGCCAGATAGGCCGCGGCGATGAGACCGTTGTGGCCGGCCCCGACCACGATCGCGTCGACCCGCACGGCGCGATTCTAACGGCGCGCGCTCCGGCTAGAATCCGCACGGCGCCCATCGCCTGGGGGGAAGCGTGCCCTTCGTCGACATCGCCGCGGCGTGCGTGCTCGCGATCGCCGGGCTCCGCGGCCTCTGGATCGGGCTCGTGCGCGAGCTGTTCTCGCTTGCGGCGCTGGCGGCGGCCTGCTTCGCCGTTCGCGCGTTCACCGAGCCGGCCGGCGAGCGGATCGCCGCGGCGGCGAAGATCGACCCGCTCGCCGGGCAGGCCCTGGGCGGCGCCGTCGTCGCGGTCGGAGCGATCGTCGTGGTCGGGCTGATCGGCCTCCTGATCCGGCGCACCCTCCACATCGCCGGGCTCGGCCTCGCAGACCGCATCGCAGGCTGCATCCTCGGCGTGGCCGAGGGCGCGGTGGTCGTCGCGGTCGGGATGTTCGTCGGGACGCTCGTGTTCGGCCGCGCCGAGCCCGTCCTCTCCGACTCGTACACCCTCGCCGCCTTCGAGCGCCTCGAGACCTGGGTGACGGGCAAGCCCCCGCCGGCGCGCACCGACGCGGCGCCGACGAGCACCCCCGCCCCCCACCGCTGACCGACCCCGCCCCCTCCGAGGCAACCCGACCGGCTGGATCATCCCCGCAAGCGATCGCGAAGCGATCGCGCGCAGCGAGCCGAAGGCGAGCGAAGTCAATCAGGACGTGCTGCAGCTCAGCAACCCAATCGGCCGCAGGCCGATCGCGCGCAGCGAGCGAAGCGAGCGAAGTCAATCAGGCTCGACCCACCGCCCGTGTCGGCGGATCAGCTCGACGAGGCGTCGATCGGCATCGGCCTGCGGCACGTGACGCTCGACGCACTCGTGGCCGACGTAGAGGTTCACCAGGCCCGGCCCGGAGCCGACGTAGCCGAAGTCGGCGTCTGCCATCTCGCCGGGCCCATTCACGATGCAGCCCATGATCGCGATCTTCACGCCCGAGAGGTGCTTGGTCTGAGCCTGGATCCGCGCGGTCGTCTCCTCGAGGTCGAAGAGCGTGCGGCCGCAGGAAGGGCACGAGATGAACTCGGTCCATGTGGTGCGCAGCCGCGCGCCCTGGAGGATCCGGTAGGCGAGCGCCAGCGCCTCGCCCGCATCGCCGCGCACGGGAAGCACCACCGCGTCGCCGATCCCGTCGCACAGGAGCGAGCCGAGGTCCATCGCCGCGTGGAGCAGGGCCTCCTCGGCCGACTCCGCGGGATCGCCCGCGTACGCGAGGACGATGGGTGGGGCGGCGCCGCGCGCGCGCAGCCGAGCCACCACCGAGCGGACGGCGGGCACGATCCTCGGGCTCTCGATCGAGACGAGGAAGCGCGGCATCGCGGCATCGCTCGACGCCGCGAGCGCCGCATCGAGCGCGGCGAAGAGAGCCTCCGGCCGTGTGCCGCTCGCTGCAGTGACGCACCACTCGACGGCGACCCCTGCCGCGACTGCCGCACGCGCCGCGGCGGCGAGCACCGCAGGATCGGCGTCCGGCGCGACGCGGAGCACCCAACGCGGTGCCAGGTCCTTGGCCTGCGGCGCCAGCGACGGGGGCATGCGCAGCGCGAGCGGCGCCGAGATCCGATGGCGCGCCAGCGCCTCCGCGAGCTCGCGCGACCGCCCGAGCGCGGCGGCGTCGGGCACCTCGATGCGCAGCCCCTCGCAGGCGATTTCGCGCTGCGCGCGCAACGCGTCGGCCAGCCGCCAGGCGGCCGCCTCGGCCGAGGCCGGCACCGGCCCGAGATCGAGCTCCGCGCGCACCGGCGCGCCACCGCCGACGTCGATCGCTCCGCTCCCAACCGGATCGCTCGCGCGCCGGCCGTGCTCGAACGGATCGTCCACGAACGGCGCGCCCGGATCGAGCCGCGGCGCGGGCGCTCGCTCGGCCTCCCGCCAGCGCCGCTCGATGCGCCGCGCGATCGCCTGCGCCACCGGAATCTCGCGCACGGGATCCTCGGTCAGCGACACGCGGATGGTGTCGCCGAGCCCGTCCTCGAGCAGGGAGCCGATCCCGATCGCGCTCTTCACGCGGCCGTCCTCGCCGGCTCCGGCCTCGGTGACCCCGACGTGGAACGGGTAATCACCGTCGCGCTCCGCGAGCCGCGCCGCCAGCAGCCGATACGCCTGGATGGCGACCTGCGGGTTGCTCGCCTTCATGCTGAACACGACGTCGCGAAAGTCCTCCTGCTCGCAGACGTCGAGGAACTCCAGCGCCGACTCGACCATGCCCATGGGCGTGTCGCCGTAGCGATTCATCACGCGGTCGGAGAGCGAGCCGTGGTTGGTCCCGATGCGGAGCGCGCGCCCGAGCTCCCGGCAGCGTCGCACCAGCGGCCGGAAGCGCTCGGCGACGCGCTCGAGCTCCTCCGCATAGTCCGCGTCGCTGTACTCGCGCACCTCGAACTTCTTCTTGTCGGCGTAGTTGCCGGGATTGATCCGTACCTTCTCGACGAACTCGGCGGCCAGGAGCGCCGCGTTCGGTGTGAAGTGGATGTCGGCGACCAGCGGGACGCGCACGCCCCGGCGGTCCAGCTCGCCGCGGATCTCGCGCAGCGCCTCGGCGTCGCGCAGCGAGGGCGCGGTGACGCGCGCGATCTCGCAGCCGGCGTCGACCATGCGCTCGATCTGCGCCGCGGTGGCCGACACGTCCTGCGTGTCGGTCGTGGTCATGGACTGCACGCGGATCGGGTTCGCGCCGCCGACGCCGACGTCCCCCACCGCGACCACGCGCGTGCGACGCCGCCGCGGCGCGTAGGGGTCGCCGGGGAAGGCCCGGATCACGACGCGCCCTGGCGCACCAGCTCGCGCAGGCGCGCGAACGCCTCGTCGATCTTGCCGGGATCGCGCCCGCCCGCCTGGGCGAAGTCGGGGCGCCCGCCGCCCTTGCCGCCGACGATGACCGCCGTCTCGCGGATCAGGTCGCCGGCCTTGAAGCGGCCGACCAGGTCCTGCGTCACGCCGAGGGCGAGCGTCACCTTGCCGTCCGCCGGCGCCGCCACCAGCACGATCCCGCTCCCGAGCCGCTCGCGCAGCTCGTCGACGAGCGCGCGCAGGTCCGCGCCGCCGACGCCTTCGACCCGCGACGCGAGCACGCGGACACCCCCGATCTCCTCCGCCTGCAACGCCAGGTCGCCGGACGCCGCGCGCCGCTCGCGCGCGCGCAGCTCCGCCAGCTCGCGCTCGAGCGCGCGGCGCTCCTCGAGCAGCTTCTCGACCCGCGTCTCGACCTCGCCGACCGGCGCGCGCAGGAGCTCCGCGGCCCGCTCGAGCGCGCGCTCCTGGTCGCGCCAGCGCGCCAGCGCCTCGGCGCCCGTCAGCGCCTCGATGCGCCGCACACCCGCCGCGATGCCGCTCTCGCCGACGACCTTGAGCGGACCGACGTCGCCGGTGGCGCGCGCGTGCGTCCCGCCGCAGAGCTCCTTCGAGAAGTCGCCGAAGCTGACCACGCGCACCACGTCGCCGTACTTCTCGCCGAACATGGCGAGCGCACCCGCCCCGATCGCGTCGCGGTGCGGCATCTGCTCGACCACGGCCGGCGCGTTCTCCGCCACCCAGCCGTTCACGAGGTCCTCGAGCGCCTCGATCTGCGCGCGCGAGAGGGGCGCGTCGTGGCTGAAGTCGAAGCGCAGGCGGCCGGGCGTCACCAGCGAGCCGCGCTGCGTCGCCGAGGGCCCGAGCACCTCGCGCAGCGCCGCGTGGAGCAGGTGTGTTCCGGAGTGGTGTCGCACCGCGCCGCCGCGGCGGACCGGGTCGACGAGCAGCCGCGCGGCCTGGTCGACGTGCACCTCGCCCGAGACCACCTTGCCGCGATGGATGATGAGGCCCCCAGCCGGCTTCTGCGTGTCCTCCACCTCGACGCGGCCGGTGGCCGTCTCGATCACGCCGCGGTCGCCGACCTGGCCGCCACCCTCGGCATAGAAGGGCGTCTCCTCCGCCACGACCTCGACCGCATCGCCCGCGCGCGCCTGCGGCACGGCCGCGCCGCCCGAGACGAGCGCGAGGATGCGCGAGTCGGCGGCGAGCGCGTCGTAGCCGCGGAAGCCGCTCTCGAAGTCGGCGGCGAGCTGCGCGTAGATCGGCCCGACGGCGGACTCGCCGCTCCCCTTCCAGGCGGCGCGGGCGCGCTCGCGCTGCTCGTTCATCGCCGCCTCGAAGCCGGCGCGGTCGAAGCCCATCTGCTTGGAGGCGAGGATGTCCTCGGTGAGGTCGAGCGGGAAGCCGAAGGTGTCGTAGAGCTTGAAGACGACGTCGCCCGCGAGCGCCGTGCGCCCCGCGCGCTTCGCGGCGCCGACCTCGTCCTCGAGCAGCCCGAGGCCCTTGGCGAGGGTCTCGCCGAAGCGCTCCTCCTCGCGCCGCACGCGGTCCTGGTTGTAGCGGCGGCGCGCCGCGATGTCGGGGTACGCCTCGCCCATCTCGTCGACCACCGCGTCGCAGACCTCGAACAGGAAGGGGCGATCGAGCCCGAGCAGGACGCCGTGCCGCGCCGCGCGGCGCAGGATCCGGCGCAGCACGTAGCCGCGGCCCTCGTTGGAGGGAAGCACGCCGTCGGCGATCAGGAAGGTGACGGCGCGCGCGTGGTCGGCCACCACGTGGAGCGACACGTCCTTCTCCGGGTCGGCGCCGCGGCGCACCTGCGAGAGCTCCTGCGCACGCGCGAGGATCCCGGCGAAGAGGTCGGTGTCGTAGGTCGAGCGCACGCCCTGCAGCACCGTCGTCAGCCGCTCGAGACCCGATCCGGTATCGATCGACGGCCTCGGGAGAGGCCGCATGGTGCCGCCGGCGTCGCGGTCGAACTGCATGAAGACGAGGTTCCAGATCTCCAGCCAGCGGCCCGACTCGTCGGTCGGATCGAAGCCGGGCCGCGCGCCGGGCGTCGGCCCGAGGTCGTAGTAGATCTCGGAGCACGGCCCGCAGGGGCCGGTGTCGCCCATCGCCCAGAAGTTGTCGGCCTCGTCGAGCCGCACGATGCGGTCGGCGGCGAGCCCCACCTCGTCGCGCCAGAGGCCGGCCGCCTCGTCGTCCTCGCGGAAGACCGTGACGCCGAGCTTCTCGATCGGCAGGCCGAAGACCGCGGTCACCAGCTCCCAGGCCCACGCGATCGCCTCGCGCTTGCCGTAGTCGCCGAAGGAGAAGTTGCCGAGCATCTCGAAGAAGGTGTGGTGGCGCGGGGTGCGCCCCACGTTCTCGAGGTCGTTGTGCTTGCCCGAGACGCGCATGCACTTCTGCGAGGTGGCGGCGCGCTTGTAGTCGCGGCTCTCCTCGCCGGTGAAGATGCGCTTGAAGGGCACCATGCCCGCGTTGGTGAAGAGAAGGGTCGGATCACCGGACGGCACCAGCGACGCGCTCGGCAGCACGCGGTGGCCGCGCTCCTCGAAGAAGCGCAGGAAGGTCGCGCGGATCTCGCGGCTCGGAAGCGACACCGGGCTCGGCTCCTCGGACTGCGGCGGGCGCGCCGAGTCTAACGGATCGCTCCGCGCGTGCCCCCGAGGGATCGCGCGCGTGCGCCGTCGTGGATCCACGGACCTCGTCGGTTGGAGCCCGTGATCCGTTAGGCTGTGGCCGCCGTGGGAGGGGAGCCCGCCGCGATGAAGGTCGTCGTCCTGGCTGGAGGTCTCGGCACGCGCCTCGCGGAGGAGACCGAGACGCGGCCGAAGCCCATGGTGGAGATCGGCGGCCGGCCCATCCTGTGGCACATCCTCAAGCACTACGCGGAGCACGGCTTCCGCGAGTTCTACGTCGCGCTCGGCTACAAGGGCGAGCAGATCAAGCGCTTCTTCCTCGAGTACCGCTCGATGAGCTCGAGCATGACCGTCTCGCTGCGGGACGGCCGCGTCGAGGTGCACGACGACAGCACGTGCGACGACTGGACCGTCCACCTGATCGACACCGGCATCGAGACCAACACGGGCGGGCGCGTGAAGCGCCTCGAGCCCTTCCTCTCGGACGGGACCTTCATGCTGACCTACGGAGACGGGCTCTCGGACGTCGACCTGCGCCGTCTCCACCAGTTCCACGGGCGACACGGGCGGCTGGCCACGGTGACGGCCGTCCGTCCGCCCGCGCGCTTCGGTGGCCTGGTGTTCGATGGCGATCGCATCGCCGAGTTCACCGAGAAGCCGCAGATCGGCGAGGGCTGGGTCAACGGGGGCTTCATGGTGCTCGAGCCGGGGATCTTCCCGTACCTGGAGGGGGACGGCTCCAGTCTCGAGGCGGACGGGCTGGAGGCGATCGCTCGCGACGGGCAGCTCATGGCCTACCGGCACGAGCAGTTCTGGCAGTGCATGGACACGGTGCGCGAGCTCCGCGCGCTCCAGCGCCTCTGGAGCGAGGGCCGCGCGCCGTGGAAGATCTGGAAGTGAGCGACTTCTGGGAGGACCGGCCGACCCTCGTCACCGGCGCCACCGGGCTGGTCGGCTCGCGCCTGGTGGCGCGCCTGCTCGAACGCCGCGCCGACGTCGTGTGCCTCGTCCGCGATTGGGTACCTCGGAGCGAGCTGGTGCGGGGCGGCCTGCTCGAGCGCGTGACGGTGCTCCGCGGCGACGTCTGCGAACAGGCGCTGCTCGAACGCGCGCTCGGCGAGTACGAGGTGGACACCGTGATCCACCTCGCCGCGCAGACGATCGTGCCGATCGCGAACCGCAACCCCGTCTCGACCTTCGAGACCAACGTCGGCGGCACCTGGTCGCTGCTCGAGGCGTGCCGGCGCAGCCCGCAGGTCAAGCAGATCCTGCTCGCCTCGTCCGACAAGGCCTACGGCGACACGGCGAAACTCCCCTACCAGGAGGACGCTCCGCTGCAGGGCCGTCACCCGTACGACGTCAGCAAGTCCTGCGCGGACCTGATCGGCCAGAGCTACGCGCACTCGTTCGGGCTGCCGCTCGTGATCACGCGCTGCGGCAACTTCTACGGTCCCGGCGACCTGAACTGGAATCGCATCGTCCCCGGCACCATCCGCTCGGTGCTGCGCGGGAAGCGACCGGTGATCCGCTCGGACGGAAGCTACGTGCGCGACTACTTCTACGTCGACGACGGCGCGGCCGCCTACCTGCTCGCGGCCGAGGCGCTGGCGGCGAACCCCTCCCTGCGCGGCGAGGCCTTCAACTTCTCGAACGAGGAGCAGATCACCGTGCGCCAGCTCGTCGACCGCATCCTCGCCCGGATGGGGTCGGACCTCGAGCCGGAGATCCGCGACGAGGCGCAACGCGAGATCCGCCATCAGTACCTGAGCGCCGAGAAGGCGCGCCGCACCCTGGGCTGGAAGCCGCTCTACACGCTCGACGAGGGTCTCGAGCACACGATCGCCTGGTATCGCGAGCATCTGGGGCGCGGCGCGTGACCCGCATCGACGGCTGCCGCTCCTGCGGCTCGCCCGGCCTGCGCGCGATCCTCTCGCTCGGCGAGACGCCGCTCGCGAATGCGCTGCTGCGGGAGGAGGACCTCGACCGCCCCGAGCCCCGCTACCCGCTGGAGCTGGCGTTCTGCCCGGCCTGCAGCCTGGTCCAGATCACCGAGACGGTTCCGCCGGCGGAGCTCTTTCGCGAGTACGTGTACTTCTCCTCCTACTCCGACACCATGCTGCAGCACGCGAGGGATCTCGTCCGGCGGCTCGTCCGGGAGCGCGGTCTCGGGCCGGGAAGCCTCGCCGTCGAGGTGGCGAGCAACGACGGCTATCTCCTGCAGTACTACCGCGAGGCCGCGGTCCCCGTGCTCGGCATCGAGCCGGCCCGCAACGTCGCGGCGGTGGCGGAGCGCGAGCGCGGCGTCCCCACCCTCACCGAGTTCTTCGGCCTCGACCTGGCGCAGCGCCTCGCGCGGGAGGAGCGCCGGGCCGACGTGCTCCACGCCAACAACGTGCTGGCGCACGTGGCCGATCTGAACGGCTTCGTCGCGGGGATCCGCGTCGTGCTGCGCGAGGACGGCATCGCGGTGCTCGAGGTTCCGTACCTGGGCCAGATGATCCCGCGCCTCGAGTTCGACACGATCTATCACGAGCACCTCTGCTACTTCTCGCTCACGGCGCTCGTCCGCCTGTTCCGTCGCCACCAGCTCGATGTGGTGGACGTCGAGGAGATTCCGCTGCACGGCGGCTCGCTGCTGCTCCGGGTCTCGCACGCATCCGCCGGCGCGGTTTCGGAACGCGTAGCCGAGCTGATCGAGCGCGAGCAGTCGCTGGGAATGACGGCGCACGCGTACTACAGGGACTTCGCGCCGCGCGTTGCGGCGTGGCGCACGTGCTTCCGCGACTTCCTGGAGAGCCAGAAGCGCGCGGGCCGGCGGCTCGCCGCCTACGGTGCGGCGGCCAAGGGGAGCACGCTGCTGAACGTCGCCGGCGTCGGGCGCGAGCTGATCTCCTTCGTGGTCGATCGCTCCGAGCACAAGCAGGGGCGCTACATGCCGGGTGCGCAGCTCCCGATCCGGCCGCCGAGCGCACTCCTCGAGGAGAGTCCGGACGCGGTCGTGCTGCTGGCGTGGAACTTCCAGGAGGAGATCCTCGCGCAGCAGGCCGAGTATCGGCGCCGCGGCGGCCGCTTCGTGGTCCCGATCCCGGAGGTCGCCTTCGTTTGATCTTCGAGCCGACCGCGATTCCCGGCGTCGTGATCGTCCGGCCCGAGCGACGCGACGACGAGCGCGGATTCTTCGCGAGGAGCTGGTCGGTCGACGAGTTCGCGGCGCACGGCCTCCCATCGCGGTGGGTCCAGACGAGCCTCTCCTGGAACCGGCGCCGCGCCACGCTGCGCGGGATGCACTACCAGGTGGCGCCCTTCGAGGAGGCCAAGCTCGTCGCCTGCGTGCGCGGCGCGCTCCACGACGTCGCGGTCGATCTGCGTCCGGGATCGCCGAGCTTCCGGCGCTGGCTGGGGCTGCGCCTCGACGCGCGCTCGCTCGACACGCTCTACCTGCCGCCGGGTATCGCCCACGGCTTCCTCACGCTCGAGGACGACACGCTGGTGCAGTACCAGATCTCGGCGCCGTACAGCGCCGAGCACGCGCGCGGCGTGCGCTGGGACGATCCTGCGCTCGGCATCGAGTGGCCCGATCGTCCCGCGGTCATCTCCGAGCGCGACCAGGCCTTCCCGCTCCTCGAGGAGCGCCGCTGATGCGGGCGCTCGTCACCGGAGCGGCGGGATTCATCGGATCGCATGTCACGCGGGCACTCGCCGACCGCGGGCTCGCGATCGTGGCGACGGACCGGCCGGGCGCGGCGCTGTCGCGCCTGGCTCGTGTCGACGGCCGCGTGCAGATGGAGGAGGCGGACCTGGCCGATCCCGAGAGCGCGGCGGCGCTCCTCCGTCGACACCGACCCGAGCTGCTCGTTCACCTGGCGTGGTACGCGCACCCCGCGGACTATCTCGACTCTCGGGAGAACCTTCGCTCCCTCGCGGCCACGTCGATGCTCCTCGCTGCCGCCGCCGACGCGGGGTGCCGCCGTGTCGTCGGCGTCGGCACCTGCCTCGAGTACGCCGCGTCCGAGGCACCGCACCGCGAGGGCGATGCAGCGGCCCCCGACACGCTCTACGCTGCATGCAAGCACGCAGCGCATCTGGTCGGCGACCAGCTCACGGTGGGGCGTACCTCGTTCGCGTGGGCGCGCATCTTCCACGTACACGGCCCGGGGGAGGATCCGGCGCGATTGATCCCGATGGTCGCGAGAAGGCTCTGCCGCGGTGAGGCCGTCGATCTATCCACCGGGGATCAGATCCGCGACTACCTGCACGTGGAGGACGTGGCGGACGCGCTCGCTGCGATCGCGCTCTCGGACGTCCGCGGCAGCGCGAACGTGTGCTCGGGGGTGCCGGTCGCGATCTCCGATGTGCTGAGGACCCTCGGCGAGCTTCTCGGCAAGCCGGATCTCCTCCGCTTCGGCCGAGCTCCCTACCGCGCGGGCGAGCGAATGCACATCGTGGGCGATCCCGGGGTGCTGCGAACCCTGGGGTGGGCACCGCGCCACACGGGTCTCGCCGCGAGCCTCGCGTATCTGCGGGATGCGCGCGCGTGAGCATCCCGCCGTGAAACTTTCTGCCGACTCGAAGGCGAACACGCTCGTGGTGGAGGTCGACGGCGCGCGGCGGGAGCTCGAGCTCTACTCGGAAGCCGGCTTCGCGGCGCTCTCGCGGCTCTGGGTCGAGGTCGGATGGTCGCTCAAGTACACGTACGCATTCACCTGGATGGGCAGGCCGATCATCCAGCTTCCCGAAGACATCGTCCGTGTCCAGGAGGTGATCTACGCGCTGAAGCCGACCGTGATCATCGAGACCGGCGTGGCCCACGGCGGGTCCCTCGTGCTCTACGCGAGCCTGCTCCGGTCCATGGGCTCGCGAGGTCGCGTGGTGGGCGTCGACGTCGAGATCCGACCGCACAACCGCCGCGCGATCGAGGCGCACGAGCTGGCCCCCGCAATCACGCTGGTGGAGGGGAGCTCGATCGACCCCGCGACCGTCTCCCGCGTACGCGAGCTCGTGGAGCCCGACGATCGGGTCCTGGTGCTCCTCGACTCGAACCACACGAAGCTCCACGTGGCGCGCGAGCTCGAGGCGTACGCGCCCCTGGTGAGCATCGGCTCGTACATCGTCGCCACGGATGGGATCATGGAGACCCTCGACGAGGATCCGAGGGGGCACCCGGGCTGGAAGACGGACAACCCCAAGGCGGCGGCGGCCGAGTTCGCCCGCGCGCACGCCGCGGAGTTCGTACTCGAGGAGCCACCGTTTCCCTTCAACGAGGGGAGCATCCACTTTCGCGTCACGCACTGGCCCGGGGCCTGGCTGAAGCGCATCGCCGGACCGCGAATCGGCGCTCGATGACGAGCCTCCGGACACAGCCCCTGGTGAGCTTCGGCGTTCCGGTCTACAACGGCGAGCTCCATCTCGAGGCCTCCGTCCGCAGCCTTCAGACCCAGACGTGGTCGAACCTGGAGATCCTGATCTCCGACAACGCCTCGACGGACGGCACGGAGGCGATCTGCCGCCGGCTCGCAGCGAGCGATCCGCGCATCCGCTATCTGCGGCAGCCGGTGAACCTCGGCGCCGCCGGCAACTTCGATCTCGTCGCCCGCGAGGCTCGCGGCGCGCTGTTCGCATGGTGCGCGCACGACGACCTCCACCTGCCGCGCTTCGTCGAGGCATGTGCCGCCGAGCTCGAGCGGCGACCGGATGCGGTCGTCTGCAACCCGGCCGTCGCCTTTCTCGACGAGGAGGGTCGCATCCGCCCTGACTGGAAGGACTCGAACTTCGAGACCCGCAGCTCGACACGGCCCGAGCGGGCGCAGCGGCTGATCGACCACGTCGACTGGGTCGACGTCTACGGGCTCGTACGGCGCGACGCGCTGCTCGCGGCGCTGCCGTACGAGCCGATCTTCGGCAGCGACGTCGTGCTCACCATGCGGCTCCTCATGCTCGGCGAGTTCGCGAAGGTCCAGGAGACGCTGTTCCACTACCGGGTCCGCCCCCTTCGCCAGCGCACCGATCAGATGCGGCAGGAGCGCGTCCGGAATGCACGACCCTACACGGGCATGATTCGCGCGCTCCTGAGCGTGGCGATGCAGGCGGCCGCGGACCACGCGGAGCGGGCGGAGCTGCTGCGCCGCTTCCTCCGCACCCTGACCGATCTCGGGCGCGAGGGACCTCACGCGAGCTGGCGCGGCCTCCTGGGCCAGGAGCACCGCGCGGCGCTCGGCGCGGACCCGGCTCGCGAGACCTTTCCCCGCCACCTGCTCGGCTGGCTGGCCGAGGGCCTGCCGGGTCCCGCCGGCGGCCGCGAGGCGCTCGCGCTGGTGCTCGCGGACGCTCGGCGGGCGCTGATCGCGGTCCCCGGCCATGCCGAGGACCTCGAGCGGGTGCCCGCGCTCGTCTCGGCGCTGCGCGCGCGCCTGCCGCGGGCGACGTTCGGCGTGCTCTGCCCCGAGCCGTGTGCGGCGCGGCTCTCGGGCGCGGACGGACTCGAGGCGGTGCTGCCGTTCGCTCCGCTCCCCGACGCGGCGAGCGGCCCCTCGCGCGACCGCGATCCCGAGCTCGCGCGCGTCCGCGACTTCGGCGCCGACCTCGTGTTCTGCCCCTCGACGCGGCGGACGCTGCGCATGGACAAGCTCGCCACGCGGTCGGGTGCGCTGCTCGGCTTCACCTTCCACCAGCCCGCGATCGACCGCTCGCGCTGGTACCGCCGGCGGACGCCGTACGATCCGAACCGCCACTGGGGATTCGTGCTGCCGGGCCGCGGCGAGGTCGCCGAGCTCATGGCCTTCCTGGATCGCGCAGACCCCTGCGCCGAGGCGCCTCGGTCGAACGACGCCCTCTGCTCGTCGGGTCGCCCATGACCGCGCCCGGACCGGCACGACCGCGCGCCGTCCTCCTCGGCGTGCAGCTCCCCGACGTCTCGGACGGCGAGTTCGCGTCGTCGCTCGCCGAACTCGGCCGGCTCGCCAAGACGCTCGGGCTCGAGGTGGTGGGCCGGGTGACGCAGCGGCGCGACCGCCTCGCGGCCGCCGCCGTGGTCGGCGAGGGCAAGCTCGCGGAGCTCGCGCGCTGGACGGGCGGCAGCGGCGTCGTTCCGACGGGACCGCCGGGCGCGCGCCGCAAACCGGCCCGCGACGAGGCGAAGAGAACACCGGACGCAGGCGAAGCGCCGAGCCCCGAGCGCGACGACGATGCCCGATTCCCGCGTAGCGAGCCGCAGGCGAGCGGCGAGTCCAGCAGGCCGGCGCGTAGCGAGCCGCAGGCGAGCGGCGAGTCCAGCAGGCCGGCGCGTAGCGAGCCGCAGGCGAGCGGCGAGGGAGGCGCCGAAGGCGCCCCGCAGCTGGCCTCCGTCGTGCTGATCGATCACGACGTGACGCCGTCGCAGACGCGCAACCTCGAGCGCGCGACCGGGGTCGAGGTGCTCGACCGCAGCGCCGTGATCCTCTCGATCTTCCAGCGCCACGCGCGCAGCCGCGAGGCGCGCCTCCAGGTCGAGATCGCGCGCCTCGCCTATCTCGCGCCGCGGCTGCGCGAGACGGGCGGCGGGAAGGACCGGCAGGGCGGCGGCATCGGCGGCCGCGGCGCGGGCGAGAGCCAGATCGAGCTCGACCGCCGCAAGCTGCGCGACCGCATCGCCGAGCTGCGCGCCGAGCTCGCCGGCATCGAGCGCGACGCGGGGACGCGGCGGCGCCGCCGCAGCCGCAGCGGGCACACCGTGGCGCTGGTCGGCTACACCAACGCCGGGAAGTCGTCGTGGATGCGCGCGCTCACCGGAAGCGGAGTGCGCGTCGAGGACAAGCTCTTCGCGACGCTCGACACCACGGTGCGCGCGCTCCAGCCCGAGACGGTGCCGCGCATCCTGGTGTCGGACACGGTGGGCTTCATCAAGAAGCTGCCGCACGACCTCGTCGCCTCGTTCCGCTCGACCCTCGACGAGGCCCGCGACGCAGACCTGCTGCTGCACGTGGTCGACGCGGCCGACCCGGCGATCGAGGCGCAGATCGAGGTGACCCGCCAGGTGCTGGCCGAGATCGGCGCGGGCGAGGCGCCGCAGTGGCTGCTGCTCAACAAGATCGACCGCGTGGACGCGGACGCGCGCGAGCCGCTCGCGGCCGCGTGGCCCGACGCGATCGCGGTCTCGGCGCGCGATGCGGACGACGTCGCACGGGTGCGCGAGCGGATCCGGAGCTTCTTCGAGCGCGACATGATCGAGACGGAGCTCGTCGTCCCCTACGCGAAGCAACGCGTCGTCGGCGAGGCCCACGCGGCCTGCCGCGTGCTCTCGGAGCGCCACGACGAGCACGGCACGCACCTGCGCCTGCGCGCGCGGCCCGAGGTGATCGCGCGGCTACGCGCGGCGCTGTGAGCGCCCGAGAGCCCGGCGTGCGCCGAGCGCCGCGAGCGCGGCCGCTGCCGCGAGCGGGGGCGCCGGCTCGGGCACCCGCACGCAGTCGCCCGCGTACGCGAAGCGCGTCCCGCCCTCCACCATCGCGAAGTCGGTGATCGCGATCGCCTCGAGCGCGTGCGAGTCGAGTAGGTCGCTCCACTGCGCCGCCGTCCGGCGGTCGCTGCGCGCGGTGAGCGCGATCGAGCCCGCGTCCGCGAGCACCATGCCGTAGATCTGGAGCGCTCGGGCGATCAC
>Ga0335080_10001696_pt1 | contig 21816 bp, 22 predicted proteins | sample Lox_Sample_34_FD_206720 | JGI IMG/M metagenome (GOLD analysis project Ga0335080, IMG submission 206720) | Soil microbial communities from Loxahatchee National Wildlife Refuge, Florida, United States - Lox_Sample_3.4 | ecosystem: Environmental > Terrestrial > Soil > Wetlands | place: USA...
GGGCTTTTGCTTTGTGCAAACGTACCGGACTGGTCTGAGCAAACGATGCGATCCCGCAGTTTCCTGATCACAGGGGATTCGCTTCGAGGAATTCGTTGACCTGTTTGTACTGATCGTCTGTGAGCCTGAAGTGAAGTGCGGGAGCGACGCCGTCAACCTGTTGCGCGCTACGGCCACCAACGATGGCTGCGGTGATGGACGGGTGGTGCAGCGTCCATGCAACGGCTACGACGCCGGGCTCAGCGTTGTACGGCTTGCCGATCTCACGCAACAGTTCTACGAGACGCAGATTGCGGCTGAGGCGCGGCTCGTTGAACTCGACAGCGCGTTTGCGCCAGTCGTCCTGGGGCATTGCAGCGATGCGCTCGCGCGTCATTTTACCGGTCAGCATGCCGGAAAGCATTGGCGAATAGTTGATGACGCCGATGTTGTTGGCTTGTGCGAAAGGCAAGATCTCCTGCTCGATTGCGCGGCGAAGCATGGAATACGGCGGCTGGAGGCTGGTGATCGGCGCGATTTTCTGAGCCCGTTTCATCTGTTCAACGTTGAAATTCGAAACGCCGATGTAGCGCACCTTCCCTTGCTCCTTGAATCTTGCAAGCGCCGTCCATCCCTCTTCGATTTCCTCTTCGGGGTTTGGCCAGTGGATCTGATAGAGGTCTATCGTGTCGCGGCCGAGACGGCGGAGGGAGTCGTGAAGTTCTTCTTCGAGAGATTTGGCTCGAAGCGAACGGAAGATGGAGCGATCGTCTTTCCAGCGCATTGAGCACTTGGTGAAGACGTACGGTTTGTGGCTTGTGGTCTTCAGGGCTTTAGCAACCACTTCTTCGGAGTGGCCGAGGCCGTAGATTGGGGCGGTATCGATCCAGTTGACGCCCATGTCGAGGGCACGGTGGATGGCGGCGATGGACTCGTTGTCGTCTTGCGGCCCCCAGGCGAACTCCCAGTTGCCCCCTCCGATGGCCCAGGCGCCGAAGCCGATGGGAGTGAGCTGGAGGTCGGAGTCGCCGAGGGTGCGAAGTTCAGGTGCGCTGGAGGTCGTGGATGTCATAGCAATTCGTTGGATGGAAGTCCGCCGAACATGGTTTCACTTTTGTTTTCTTTAAGATGGGGGGGAGAAACAGTTCGTGGTTTGTCGTTCGCAGCTCTTTGATCGTCGTCCAGGAGGATACCGAGGTGCACCCCTCCCCCTCCCCCCTCCCCTTCCCCCTCCGTTAGTTTTAATCAGATAATTGTTTCTAAAGGATTTGCGGCACTTTTTAATCTGCATATAACGGCTTATAAGGATCCACAGGCTCAGGATCGCCTCTCGCTATCTGAAGACCAGCTGACATGTCACGGAACGCAAGCTTCAGTTTAGATTATGCAGATTTCCTCGAAATAATCTGCAATTCGAACGGTGATGCGTGATGGAGATCACGGGATGGAACTAACTTCTGACGGGAGAAGGAAGTGACTGTAGCGTGCGACGTTGTGCTTAGGGAAGGGAGTGCGATCCAGTGATTGATGTCACTTTCCTCCTTGTTATCGATATGGCACTCTCTGGTTCATTACAGGAAATGGGCCTGATGGATCTCCTCGAAAAGCTTCGCGCCAACCTTCAGCATTTTGAGAGCAGCCCCGATTTTGGAGATGGTGAGGCGGTCGAGGAGATTCGGAGGCATCTTGAGGTACGGATTCGCGAGGCAGAAGGACTGGCGCGCATGCTCGAAGGTGAGGCGGTCGCGCGGCAGGGACGGTGGTTCAAGACGGAGGCAGCGTAGCGTCATGTCGATGTTTGACTATTGCAAGCTACAGGTCGGCCGCGAGGGATGATCTGAAGGCACTGCAGAAAACGATGGGGAGGCTAAATGCCGATCCGGAAAAGACGCCGGAGATCCTCGATCTGAATCGGATCCTGGCGGCGAGAATTGCGGAAATGGAGCGCAGATCAGCGTAAGAGCGAAGGAAGAGTCGCGTGGGACGATTCGATCTTTGTATTGATTCTGGCGTCTATTCCAAGCAGTCTTGATTTCAAACTCTCGGGAGTTGGGGTCCGATGAACGTCATTACGTCCATCTTTGTGGTCGAAGCAAGCCAACGAGAGCCGCTGACTTTTGAGGACCTCGAGGAAGCAAGCGCAAAGGCGAACGATCGTGAGGATGGGATGCGTGAGTTGATCGGCCTCTACGAGGGCAAGAACCGCCTGCTGCCGATGGAGTGATGGAGGCGGGAGTAGGGAGTAACAAAACGCCGGCTCGCGGTGGATTCTCAACTCTTCAAGCCCACCATCCATCGAGAAGAGGCTGTCACTCTGAAACAATCGCAAACAACCCAGCTTTTGGAAACGCGCGAACTCAGCGATGCGGGGAAGTGCGTTTTGGATGCGCAGAATATTTCCGCTGGGAATTGCATCTTTCGCGCTCTTTCAGTGTTCGAATCAAGCAGAGGTAGATAGAAGAAGTAAAGGAAGAGGGTTAGAAATATGTTGATCGTCACGACTATTTACACGATGGAATCTGAGACCGCGAAGAAGCTCGCCCCGGAGAGGCCGGCCGAGGAGAGCGCTATCAATCTGCCGGGCGATGATCGCGAGTTCCTGGGAATTTACCAGGGGCAGAGCCGCGTGACTGGAACAGGGAACAGGGAGTAACCGACCTTGCTCTGAGATGCAGGCGAAACTGGCTCGAGGAGATTTCCGGAGAGCGCCGGGTGCGTGAGAGAAGTACGCGCCCGGCGCAAAAATTTTGCGAGGCGTACATCTCTCAAGCTGTTGAAGGTCTCAAATGGTCTTAGACGTATGTAGAAATTGCAGTGCGGGCCTGCAAGAGAAAATCACGGAAGAAGGTCCGAATATGGTATTGGTCACGACTATCTATTTTGCGAAATTGGAGACTGTCCGTGAGCCGGCGACGGGCAGGGTTATTGAGAGAAAGGTATCCGACCTCGTCGACGTCGAACGCGAGATCGTGAGCATGCACCAGGGGAGCAGCCGGGTGGGGCCGGGCGGGGGTTCGTAGCGACTCTGGTCAATACAACTAGAGATAAGTCAAGCAAGCTAGATGGTTCGCAACGACGCGACTCGAGAGGACCATGCGAAAACAATCACTTTTGGCAATTTTGATCGTGGCTGTTTGCAACGCCCTTCCGTCCATCTCAATTGCGCAAGAGTTGGACTGCAGCAACGCGCCGAGCACAGCGGAGCAATATCAATGTGCAAACAACGCGCTCGCAACGGCAGAGCAGGATTTGAATAGCGCTTTTACCGATGCTCTCCAGCACTACACGCCGAAGGCCGATGATTCGAACGCTCTTCCTCAACCGGAGAGAGACCAGCAGGTCCAATACGAGAAAAAGATGCGGCAGAGCTTGGAGCTTTCGCAAAAGATGTGGCTCCAATACCAATCAGCAGCCTGCGCCGCGGTTTCGGACATGTATGAAGGCGGCACAATGGGGCCGACGGCTGTTGCGAATTGCAAGGCCGAGATAGCGAAACAACGGGCGAAATTCCTGCGCGAAAACTTCGGGGAATATACAAGGTCTGCGCATTCAGAGAACCCCTAGCGTAAATCAGGTACGCGCAGCCTAGATCGCGAGAATCAGATGTTTCGCGCCGGTACGATAGCCCTTCTGCCCAGGACACCAACCATTCATTGACAGCCCTCCATTGCTATTCGAGTGGTGCTGAACGAAGCATCGTTCCCATGTCTCTGAAGCTAAGTTCTTCGGGAGGCGTCCACGCCTCATCGCGAGAAGCAGGTTGTTCGTTGCTGAGAAGAAAGCCCCGCCGGTCAGAATGACAGGCACTCATGACGGTTGGCCGGCGTCGCGTGATCACGCAGCGGTGTCTTCGGGGGTGGCAACGAGTTGAGGGCTGGTGTCGAGGGGTTGGGGGACGGCGGGTTTTGGTTCGGTGAGGGACGCAGCTTGTGCGAGTGCGTCTGCGAGGGATGTGGAGATGTGAAGCGGTTCGGTGCGGCTGATCATCTGCGCGGGGCGAGCGGGGTCCTCGGTGTAGTTCCAGATACCAATGACTACTTTGGGCACGCCAGCGACGAAGACCTCTTGCTGGGGAGCCCGCGTGCCTTCAGTCTCTGATTGTGCGGTGCGGAGGCTGCGATAGAGGCGACTCGCGCGGGCCATGGCGACGGGCGGCATTCCAGACAGAACGATCATGGCCGGCTTTTTTTCTGTGACGGCGCGAACGGTTTCGTCGATGGAGCGGATGGGATGCGCGGTGGCATTGAATCCGGCGATTGAGAGGACCTGGGCGAGCATGGTGGAGACGAGCGAGTCGGCGCCGTCCCGGACCGGCAGGATCGCGATTTTAAGGTTGAGTGAGGGACCGGGGACCAAGGACTCAGGAGCAGTGGATTCCGTGGAGGATCGGACCTGTTCTTCCAATGCGCGAAAGCCGAGTTCATCGACCATTTCGGAGGTAGTCTCCCGGATGAAGTGAAGGGTGGAGTCGTCGAGTTCGCCCTGCTGTCGGGCTTTTTCGACGAGGGTGAGAGCGGGGATGAGGATGGAATCGTAGACGGAGACGAGGGGCTCGTTCTTGAGGGCGGAGTCGAGGATGGCAGCGGCTTCGCGTTCGTCGTGGGCGAGAAGTCGCTGGAAGAAGCAGGTACAAGTGGGGATGGCAGGCTGATCGCCGAGGAGGACAGCAAGGAATTCGAGCGACGGGACATGGCTGCCCATGACGACGAGGCAGACGGTGAGGGGGACGGAGAGGATGAGGCCGACGGGGCCCCAGATGAGCGTCCAGAAAGCGGCGGCAATGAGGACGGCGAGGGAGGAAAGGCCGGTGTGGCGGCCGTAGATGTGGGGTTCGATGTAGTTGGCGGTGGCGATTTCGAGGACGGTAAACGTGGCGCCGACGAGGAGCGTGTCGCGCCATCCGTGAAAGACGGCGATGGAGAGGAGAGTGGGGAGGATGCCGGCGACTGGGGTTCCGACATAAGGGACGAAGCGGCAGAGGGTGGCGATAGCCCCGAAGAGCAGAGGATGGGGCAGGCCGATGAAATAGAGCGCGGCGGCGATGAGGATGCCGAAGCAGAAGTTGACGGCGAACTGGAGGGCGAAGTAACGGGAGATGCGGCGGCTAGCGTCGCGCATAGCCTGGGTCATCAGGGAGAGGTTGCGATCGCCGGAGAGCCGGATGAGGCGGTTGCGGAGGTCTTCGCGCTGGAGGAGGACGAAGAAGGTGAAGACAACGGCGAGGAAGGCGGTGGTCAGGGGTTCGAGGATGCCGCCGAGTTGGTCAAGACGCCCGGTGGAGCGGCTGACTTCGCGCACCTGGAGCGGGTGCTCAGGGGTGGTGCCGATGGGCTTCTGGGCAGCCTTGTTGGGCGACTGAAGGGCGGCGGTAGCGGTGGCGTTGACGATGCCGAGTTCGTCGCTGATCCTGTCGAATTCGCGCTGAGCTCGACCGATGGCGGAATCTTCGGGACGGTGGAGGGCGTTGAGCTTGGTGGTGATGTTGTCGCGGTAGGTGGGGAGGTCATCGACGATCGAGACGAGCTGAGAGAAGAGGGCCCAGGCGGCGACAAAGAGGAGCGCGGCGAATGCGACGATGACGAGCACAGCGGCGACCGGACGAGGGAGACGAAGGCGTTCGAGGAAAGCAACGACGGGCGCGAGCAGGAAAGCGAAGAGGATGGCGATGCCGAGGGGCAGCAGGAGGATCTTGGCCAGATAGAGGACAGCAACGGCGAGTACGGCGATAGTGAGGAACCAGAGCTGCGTCAACAGGCGCGCAGTGGGTGAACCGTTCATTTTCTCTCCCTGGGTGCCGAATTCTCTACAAGATGAGATGCGGGAAAGCAGGGTATCGGGGGAAGAGATGTTGGGGCGGATCGTGGGGTAGATCCGCCCCTGACGGCTGCGCGCGTTGGAGACCGCCTTACTGCAGCCGAACCGCGGTTGCTGTGGCGCATCCGTGGGCAAGCGGATTGTGTGCGGCATCATAGAACTGGACGCTAGCCACGTCGCTCCACTTGGTCGCATGTCTGTTGAGGGTGATGGAGTGGGTGATCTCCTGTGTCCCGGCCGAGAACATACCGGCGGTGAACTGAATGAAAGCAACATCGGTGCCCCCGTAAGTGCCGTTACCATTCAGCCACCAGACGCCAAGTCCGGTACTACGCTGGCCTGGCTGGAAGGCTGGGTTGAAGGTGGTTTCAGTTAGGGTACCGCCGCGAGAAAACATGAGCATCGAAGGGAAGGTTCCCTTGACGTTTCCGTTGCAGTCGGTAAGGGTGACGGTGACGGACCAGGCGCCGACGAGGCCGAGGGGCATCTGGGGGGATTCAGCCCGGGCGGCGGGTGCTGAAAACAGCGAGGCCGCGAGAGCGAGGGTGGCGATGGGGAATTTTGCTGACTTGAGCATGTGGCGATCTCCTTTGAGGAAAGTGACTTGCGACAACATGGTCACGGTATCCCGAGTCTGGAGGCGAAGTCTTGAGGGCAGCATGAGCATTTATGCCTGAAATCTTGAGGCGATCGTTGGGGGGTCCGATTTGATCCTGCTAGAATCAGCCAGCATTCGAGTCGCACATGGCGGCCAAATCTCAAGTTGCATACGAATTTGCGAACTTCAGGCTGATGCCCGGAGAGAAGCAGCTGGTGCGCGACGCGAAGACGGTGAAGCTGCAACCGAAGGTGTTTGACACGCTGCAGATGCTGGTGGAGAACCACGGGCGGCTGGTGGACAAGGATGATTTTCTCAGGAAGCTCTGGCCCGATACGTATGTGGAAGAGGCAACGCTGGCGCATTGTGTGTCGGAGCTGCGGAGGACGCTGCGCAAGGAGAGCGACGGAGCGGAGCTGATTGAAACGGTAGCGAAACGCGGGTATCGGTTTCTGGCGCCTGTAAAGACGGTGACGTTGGACGCTCCGCCGGCCACGAAGGCCGGCTCGGTGCTGGCAGTGCTGCCATTTGAGAATCTTGGCCCGGAAATGGATCGCGAATACCTGGCTGACGGGCTCACGGAAGAGGTGATCGCTGCGCTGGGGCAGGTGGATCCGATGCGGATGAGCGTGATCGGGCGAACGACAGTGATGCGCTACAAGCGGGCAACGAAGTCGCTTGAGGAGATCGGCGATGAGTTGAATGCGGCGTTCCTGGTGGAGAGCTCGCTACGCAGTGAGGGTGGACGGATCCGAGTGACGTCAAAGCTGGTAAGAGCAAGCGACCAAGTACAGATTTGGTCGGCTACCTATGATAGTGAACCGAGGAGCGTGCTGGCGTTTCAAAGGGAGCTGAGTACCACGATTGCACAGCAGATCCGGCTGCGGCTCGATCCAGAACGGCTGGATGCACTGGCTCGCAGGCAGTCGCGTAATCCGGAGGCATATGACGAGTATCTGCAGGGTCGTTATTACTGGAATTTATTTACGCCGGCGACGACACGACGTGCGATTGAGCACTACATGAGGGCGACGCAACTCGATCCGAATTATGCGCTGGCGTGGTCGGGGCTGGCCGATGCATACACCTCGAGCCCGATACATGCGGATGCGCGACCTCGTGATGTCTGGGAGAAGGCGAGGCGCGCAGCGGAGCAGGCTATTGCGACGGAACCGGAACTTGCAGAGACACAAACTTCATGGGGGTTCGTGAAGTTCTGGCTGGACTGGGACTGGAAAGAGGCTGAAGCAGCGTATCGAAGGGCGATTGCGATCGATCCAAATTACTCGCTTGTGTACCGGATATTAGGGATTCTCCTGGGACATGTGGGGAATCGCGAGGAGGAAGCGCGGGAAGCGATGGAGCACGCGCGGGCGCTGGATCCATTGCAGGCCATGCATCATGCCCTATCAGCGCAGGTTGCGTTTCTCGGGCGAGATTATCGTGCCGCACTTGGATTTGCCCGGCACGCAGGCGTGGTGATGTCGGACTTCTGGATTGCGAATCTACAGATGGCGCAGGCTTACGAGGCTCTTGGCGAGTATGACCTGGCACTGGACGCCTTGAACCGGGGAGGCATGGGCAGCGGAAACAGCAAAGTGATTTCGCTGCGCGGGTATGTGTTGGCAAAGATAGGGCGCGTGGAGGAAGCGCGCGAAGTGGCAACGGCGCTCGAGGAGTTGGCAAAGACGGGCTATATGCCGGCATGTGCGATTGCGATGGTGTATGCGGGGCTTGGCGAAGTGAACGAGGCCTTCCGATGGCTGGAGCGCGCTATCGAGGAACACGACGTGCATCTCTCATCACTCCCGGCAGACGCAAAGTGGGATGTGTTACGGAGCGATCGACGCTTTGCAGAGGTGCTACGAAGATGCGGCCTGCCGTATGCGAGGTCGTAGTTCGCAGTTCATTGCTCTCAGCTGGAAATTTCTCAGACTCGGTTGGCTCAGGGATGCGTAACCACGACGAATTCAAAGATGATTCAGCAAACGGAACGCCGGTGCGGGGATTTCTGCATCGGGCGGAAGGCGCCGGTGCGAATGGACTGGTGTTGACGCACGGGGCGGGCGCGAATTGCCGTTCGGAGCTCTTGACCGCGATGGCTGAGGCGTTTTGCGGAGCGGGCGTCACGGTCTTGCGGTGTGATTTGCCGTTTCGGCAGGCGCGGCCGCATGGCCCACCCATGCGGGGGAGCGCGGAACGGGATCAGCAGGGGTTGCGCGCGGCGGTTGCGGCCTTGCGGCGCGAGACGGGCGGGCGGATTTTTCTCGGTGGGCACTCGTATGGCGGGAGGCAGGCCTCGATGCTGGCGGCGAGCGAGGCAGGGCTGGTGGAAGCGCTGCTGCTGCTGTCGTATCCTCTGCATCCGCCGGAGAGGCCAGAGCAGATGAGGACAGTGCACTTCTCTTCTCTGCGGACACCGACGTTGTTTGTCAGTGGAGAGCGGGATGGGTTTGGGACGCGCGAGGAACTGGAGGCGGCGTTGAAGATGATTCCCGCGCGGACGGAGTTGATGGTGGTGGCGAGCGCCGGGCACGAGTTGATCACGAAGAAGAATAGGGCGGAGTTGCCGGGGCGCGTTGTGGATGCATTTTTGAGTCTCGTGCGAGAGCAGCACAACCGCGCATAGAAATTTGCAGCGAATTCATTGGCAGGTTGGCTATACTGGCGGCCTTCGGCTTCGCTGGCTGAGTGTCCCGCCCGAAGAAATCCCCAATCTGAGGAGAAATCGACGATGAAAGTTATGGCAACGTGGACGGTGCGTTCCGGAGCAGTCAGGGATGCAGTCAACCGATTCCTAACAACCGGAGGAAAACCACCGGAGGGAATCAAATTGCTGGGCCGCTGGCACAAGACGGATTCGAGCGGCGGCTTCGCGCTCTTTGAAACGGATAGCCCGGCGGCGTTGGCGGCAGCCTCGGCAGAGTGGACCGATGTGCTGGAATTGCATGATCACGTTGTGCTCGAAGATGCCGAAGCGGCACCGGTGCTGGCGAAGATATTTGGGAAATAGAACAGCGGCGGATCAGGATCGAATGGGGCGGAAAGGATCCGTCCCGTTCCATTTCTCAGACTCGGAGCAGAAATTGATATGCCTGGCGAACGACACCGATCTCATCGCCCGAGGCGGTTCCATCCTGCTCGATGAAGATTTGCTTGACGCCGTCCTTTTGCAGCGCGGCGAGGAGCTTTTTCCAATCCGTGGCACCTTGGCCGAAGGGCGCGTACTTGGGGAAATGGCTTGTGAAGCTCGGCGTAAAGGGCGTGGCCCATTCCTTGACATGGGCGAGTTCGAAGCGGTGAGCATATTTTTCAAGATATGGGTAGGGATCGCCACCGCCAGCGATGAAATTGCCGATGTCAAACTCCATGCCGACCAGGCTGGGATCGGTGATGCGCAGCATTTCATCGAATGCGACGATGTTGCCGTAGTTCTGGGCTTCGATGTTGTGGTTGTGATAGGCGAAACGCATGCCGGCGTCGCGGACGAGAGCACCGATGATGTTGAATCGCGCTGCGCTCCACCGCCAGTCTTCAAGATCAATGTGCTCGAAGGGATTGCCTGCGGGCTTGCCGGGAGCCGACCCAGCGGGCGGCTTGATAGAAGGCACGGCGGCAATCATGTACGGCATGCCGACTTCGTGGCAGAAATCGATGGTGTGTCCGACCTCGTCGTCGGACATGCTGGCTAACAGACAATGTGCACCGCTTGCGGTGAGCCCGGCGTTTGCGAGGCTGGCGCGAACTTCTTTTGATGAGCGGCCGTAGAAACCGGCGAATTCGACGGTTTTGATTCCGATCGCCGCAACCTTTGCCAGCGTGCCGTCGAAATCCTTGGCAAGCAGCGATCGAAAGACATAGAGCTGAACACCCAGCCGGTTCGGGCTTTCTGCCACGGCACGGAAAAACCGGGACGATATCGTGGCCACAGCTGCCATGGCTCCGGTTGCGAGAAAATCGCGTCGCGCGATCACCTGTCTCCTCCTTGAGCGAACCACTTCGAATGATACAGGCCGGGGACGGTTGTTATTCGCGGGTGACCTTGTAGCCTTGTTTTTCGAGCAACGCGGGGACGCCGTCTTTGCCCACCAAATGGCCTGCTCCCACGGCAACCAAGGTGACGCCATCACCCTTGAGCATGTCCTGGATCTGCGTGGCGAAGTGCTGGTTGCGTTTGACGATGAGGAGTTGGAAGAGATCTGGGTACTTATCGCGGAAGTCGGCGTTGTTGAGCGCATCAAGTTTTTCGATATCGCCTGCGTACCAGGCGGCGACCAACTGCTTGAACTTATCGACGGCGGAATCGGCATCATCGAGTTCAGAGGCGAGGAAATCGAGCTGCGCCTTGTCGCTCATATCCGCGAAGTAGTGGAGCTGCTGTTCGGCGGTTTCAAAGCCCTTGACAGGCTTGTTGGCCTGGGCGAATTCAGGCTTGAGCTGGAGCTCCACGGCGCTCTCGGGATCGAAACCTGCCTGGAGGACCGGCCCAAGACTGAGCATCATGGCGGCAAGCCAGGGCTTCATGGGCTCAAGGAGCGCGCTTCCACCGGGCAGGCCAACTGCCGCTTTGCTCAGCTTTGTCTGCTGATCGGCAGTGAGTCGGGAAGAAAGCGGGTGAGCCATGTCCATGCCGAGCTGAAGGATGAGCGGCTGCATAGAGGCAGCGTCTTCAGGATTGGGGATCTCGAGCCAGAGCGCCTGGCTCTGCTGGATGGCGGCATCGACTTTCGCGGAGCGCCAGGGGTGTGTTTTGTCGAGCGCATGGATCGTGCCGAAAAGATAGACGGTGGCATGCGGCCCTTTGACTACCCAGATGGCGGGCTCGGCGACCACGCGGAGCGCGGAGGCTATGAAGATGATGAGGACGATTGGGAGTCTTCGGCGGAGGCTCATCGCACTTCCTTTCGGGACGGACTCAGGATTACAGAATTGGCGGAGGTGGGCAATACGCGGAGGTACCCGGTGGCAGTTCCACGGTGGATTGGATTGAAGATCGGCATCCTCCCAAAATCTCAGAATCGAGACCACGGGCACCCACCTTGGGATCAGCGTAACACTCGTCAGGCGGTGATGAGGAAGCGGCCATTCTGCATGATCTGTTCTTCGCCGCTCTCGTATTCGAGCCAGATATTGAAGCCGAGCCCGACAACGTCAATGTGTGTCGAGGAACGCCAGGGGGCGCCGGTGTGCTCGCCGTAGGGATTTCCGAAGGCGATATGGATGCCGGGAAATTTTTCGTCCTGAAGGATGTTGCCGATGACGTGGGAGACGCCGATGTTGGTGCCGATGGCGAATTCCCCGACGCGGTCGGAGTTTTCGTCGGTGTGGGTGTAGGCCCAGAAATCCTGTTCGAGCTGCTTGTTGGTGCTGGAGCAGGAGACGATGCGGTTGCGCGCGATTTCAATTGTGAGCGGAGCAGCCTCAAGCAGGCCATAGCGTGCACAAAGCCAATCGCCGACAACTCCATCGACAACGAATTTGCCGTTCACTTCGCCCGGGCTGGTGAAGCATTCGCCGCCGGGGAGATTGCCCCATTTCTCGGGTGAGATGATGCCGGAGGTTTTGAACCACTTGTATCCGGGATTCATCTCGGAGACGATGCTGGTGCCCGCGGCAGTAGTGGCGCGGATGCGGCGTGCGCGGCGCGCGCGGTCCAGAACTTGTTGAGACAGGCGGTCGACAGCGTCGTAATCTGCCCTCATGCCGTCACACATAATCTCCGACGTGATGTTGACCATGTGCGCGTGGCGCATACGGCGGCGATTGACCACGTCGGTCATCTGCATGCGCGAATGTAATTCGTTGGGCTGCACCTGCACGGCGAAGATGGAGACGGCGGAGGTTTCCATGTCTTCGAGGATGGAAGCCGGCATATCGGCGAGCGGACGCGGTGCTTGGTCTTCGAGGATAAAGGCGTTGAACGGACAGCCGCGCTCCTTCAGCTGGGCAGCGATGGAAGCGGCGATAGGCTCAGTGACTCGGTCGGTGATGAGCGTGACCTTCTCGTCAGGCTGGATGCGCAGGCAGGTGAAGACGGCGGAGCGGGCGCCGGGCATGAATTCAGCGGGGTAGGCCTGCGACAGCAGGTGCGAGGCGGTTGCGGTAAGGCTTGCGATGATCGTGCTCCGATGATGAAATGCGCCCTTCGCCAACCGCAGCAGAGTTCGGTTGAGGGACCCGGCTTTGTTTCCACCCAAGCAGAGCCTAAATGGCGCAGCCAGCCTTTTCAGGGTAACAAAATCACGCGACTCGAGCAGGCAAGGGCAAGCGCGGACGCTCAGGACCGCGTTCAGGTAAGATAGCGGGCATCAGCTTTCCTAAGCGCTAATTCCTTGAAAAAAATTGCAAATCTGGGGCTTACCAGACGGAAGAGCGGCTGCAGCTTTGAAGGAGGATTGAGTGACAACACGAAGGAAATTGTGTGGTTCGGTGATTGTGGGGGCAGTCGCGACTTTGATGGTTGCGGCGGCAGGGTCGCGGAGCGGAAGGGCGCAAGGACCTGCCTCCGAGGAGCCGGATAAATATACCTGGCTCGAGGACATTCACGGCGAGAAGCCTATGAAGTGGGTAAAGGCCGAAGACGCGCGGACGGCTGCAATCATCGAGAAGGAGAAGCCGTTCGCCGAACTGGAAGCGGATGCCCTGCAAGTCCTGGATTCGCCGGAGAAGCTGCCTACCCCCCAGTTTTATGGCACGGTGGTGTACAACACGTGGCACGACAAGGACCATGTGCGCGGAATTGTAAGGCGAACGACACTGGAGAGCTATCTGACACCGGATCCAAAATGGGAGACGGTGATCGATTACGACGCGCTCGGCAAGGAGGACAAGCAGAGCTGGGTGGGTCACGGGCTGAATTGCCTTGAGCCGGAAGAAGATCAGTGCCTTGCAGCGCTGTCAGTAGGCGGTGAGGACGCGGTTACGCTGCGTGAGTTTGATCTGAAGGCGGCGAAGTTTGTCAATGGCGGGTTCATAGCACCTCGCGGAAAGCAGCGGACGGAATGGCTTGACAGGGACACGCTGCTGATAGCGCGCGACTGGGGTGCGGGAACGATGAGCGTCGCCGGGTATCCCACGCAGGTGAGGAAATGGAAGCGAGGGACGCCGCTCGAGAGCGCGGTCGAGGTGTTCCGCGGCAGTGCGAAGGATGAGGGCACAGGTGTCGATCCGGTCGTGTTTGTGGATGGGCAGGGCCATCGGGTTGCATTGATCGATAACAGCAGGACGTTTTTCGAGAGTGAGTACTACCTGTTGCTACCAGATGGCCCGAAAAAACTGGGGTTGCCACTGAAGGCGAATTTGCGAGGCTTGCTAGATAACCAACTGCTGATTTCGCTGGAAGAGGATTGGACGCCTGCGGGACAGACGAAGAGCTATCCGCAGGGGTCGGTTGTCTCCGTCGACGTAAGCGCAGCCAAGGCGGACCCCGAGCATCTGAAGCCGACGGTCCTGTTTACCCCGACGCCACAGGAGTTTGCTCAGCAGGTGGCAGGAACGAAGAACCACGTGCTGCTAACCACACTGGAGCATGTACAGGGGCGTGCCTATGTATACACGCACAAGAAGAACGGGACTTGGACGCGGGTGAAGCTGCCAGTGGCCGACAACCAGACTGTGGGCATCGCGACGACGAACCTGCTCGACGACAACTTCTTTTTGTATGAGACGGGTTTTCTGACACCCTCGAGTGTGTTGCTGGGTGACGCGGCGAATGGCACATTGAAGCCGGGCAAGACGCAGAAGCCGTTGTTTGATGCGACGCGCGACGTAGTGGAGCAGTTCGAGGCGACATCAAAGGATGGAACCAACGTGCCGTATTTCATCGTGCACCGGAAAGATATTCCGATGGACGGAAGCACTCCGACACTGCTGACTGCGTACGGTGGTTTCCAGATTTCGATGACGCCGAACTACAGCGCGGTGACAGGCAAACTGTGGCTGGAGCGCGGCGGCTCCTTGGTACTCGCAAACATTCGCGGCGGCGGAGAGTTTGGCCCAGCGTGGCATGAGGCCGGGTTGAAGACGCATCGGCAACGCATCTACGACGACTTTTATGCTGTGGCGAAGGACCTGGTGGCACGCAGATTTACGTCGCCGGAGCGACTGGGAATTGTTGGGGGATCGAATGGCGGGTTGCTGATGGGCGTCGAATTCACGCAGCACCCGGAGATGTGGAAGGCAGTGGTGATCCAGGTGCCGTTGCTGGACATGTTGGGGTATGAGCACATGTCGGCTGGAGCGTCGTGGGTGGGCGAATACGGTTCAGTCAGCGTGCCGGAGGAGAAGACGTTCCTGGCATCGATTTCGCCGTACAAGCAACTGAAGCCGGATGTGAAGTATCCGGAGCCGCTGATCTTTACGACGACTGCGGACGATCGTGTGGGACCTGTGCACGCGCGGAAGTTTGCGGCGAAGATGGAGGAATATCATGAGCCCTTCTTCTATGACGAGATCACGGAAGGCGGCCATGGCGCGGGAGCTGATAATCGGCAGGCGGCCCGTACGTGGGCGGAGGAGTTTACGTATCTGACGATGAAGCTGATGGAGTGAGGTAGATTTTGATTCCTGCCTTTCCACACTTGGCGCAAAAGCGAAGACGCGCCAAGGGTGTAGCACCCACCTTACGCGGCCAGCGCTTCCTGTTCTTCGGGCGCGTTCCGGCGCATGGGTTGGCGTTTCCAGTAAGTGAGTGAACGCCAGACCCACTCCATTGGGCCGAACTGGAAGTGGCGGAGCCAGATGGGGCTGAGCGTAAGGTTGAGCAGCCAAACGCAGGCGACGACAGCATAGAGCTGATAGTACTCGAGCTTGCCGTAGAGCCTGAATCCCCAGAAGAACGCAGTACAGGCGATGCTGGTGAAGAGATAGTTGCTGAGTGCCGTTTGCCCGACGGCGGCAATGCGGCGGGTGATGGATGGAACAAGGCCGGCCTTGCAGATGATAACGACGAGTGCGACGCCGGCAACCGCTCCGGTGAGACGGCCGAGCTGGTAGAGCACCCACCATGGAGTTTCGGGCTGGAAGTTGTCGCGGATCAGTCCCCATGCTTCGATGCCGTTGATGGGGATGCTGAGGAAGAAGCCAACTCCGATGGTCCAGGTGTAGGCGCGGTAGCTGAGTGCGCCGGTGAGAAAGCCCATGCGATAAAGCCCCATGCCGATGAGCATCATGCCGAGGACGTCAGTGAAGCCAAACATGTAATAGGAGGTGGCCTGCACGCGTGGTCCCCACTTGAGGTGTGACTTTACCAAGTCGAGATAGCTGCCGCGATTGGCTTTGAGGTCGGCTTCGTTTTGCTTCTTGCGATGTTCGAGTTCGTCGGTCCATTTCTTAAGGGCGTCCTGCTGCGCCTGAGTGAGCTTCTTTCCGGCGGCCTGCAGAGCCTGCGCGGCCTCGCCCTGACTGCGCGTTCGGATTCCGTCGAGGGCGAAGTAGACGTCAGAGCCGACACCGACCGCCAGCACGAGAGCACCGGCGATGATGAGATTGCGAAAGCGGACCTTGCGGCAGGGATAGAGAAACAAGAGTGCCGTGAGGCCGTAGTAATAGAGGATGTCGCCCCACCAGATGAAGTAGAAGTGCAAGACGCCGAAGAGAACGAGCCACATGTTGCGGCGGAGGAAGATGTCGGCAACATTGCGGCTGCCGCGGCGCTCGGCGCGCTCGGTGAGGAGAATGACTCCGGCGCCAAAGAGCATGGAGAAGGCTGCGCGCATTTTGCCTTCAAAGAACACCCAGCGAAGAACCCAGGCGAAGATGTTGTAGGAGCGGTGGCCGGGAACCGCGAGCGGGTTGACGTACATTTCGAACGGCCCGCTGAAGGCGGCGATGTTCATGAGGAGAATGCCCATAAGGGCGACGCCGCGCACAACGTCGATGGTCGGGATGCGTTCGCGCTGCGTGACGGGTCGCGGAGCCGGGTCGGGGGACGAAGCGGGTTCAACGGCCACGGTTGTTGGAGAACCGGTAAGCGGTTCGGCAACCGCAGATGCTGTTTCAATGAAGGCCGGCGTGGAAAGTGCGTCGGACACGGGTCGCCTCCGGGGGAAGTAAGAGTATGCCCATAGAAATTGATGGCCTAATCTAGCATGATTCGGAATAAGATGTCGCCCAAAATGAAGGAATCTCTGGGACTCGGTCCCGCCCTCAAGACGGCAACCTAAAATAGTGAGAGCTGGCGGTTCGCCGTTTCGGCGAAATCAGGAAGAATTTTACTTGGATGATTTTCGGATCAATGGAGGTACGCGATGGGGTCTGCTATGGCGGCTGTGGAACGGACGCACGAACAGAAGCTGGACCTTCTGGCGGAGGTGGCCGTCAAGATTGGGTTGGGATTGAAGGAAGGCCAGGAGCTGGTGATGACCGCGTCACTCGATGCTGTTCCGCTGGCGCGGAAGATCACTGAACAGGCCTATCGCGCAGGCGCACACCTGGTGACGACGCTCTATGCCGACGACGAGGCTGCCCTGATGCGGTATCACTCTGCGCCCGATGCGGCCTTCGACAAGGCTGCCAAATGGCTTTATGACGGGATGGGGGCGGCGTTCAAAAGCGGAGCGGCGCGACTGGCGATCGCGGGCGGGAATCCATCGCTGCTGTCGAATGAAGATCCGGAAAAGGTGGGGCGCGCGAATCGCGCGGTCTCAGCGGCTTACCGGCCCGCGCTGGAGTTGATCACGCGCCACGAAATCAACTGGACCATCGTGTCGAGCGCGACGCCGGCGTGGGCCGTGCAGTTGTTTCCCAACGATGCCCCTGAGGTAGCGCTGGAGAAGCTGTGGGAAGCGATCTTCCAAACGACGCGCATCAACGTGGATGATCCGGTGAGCGAGTGGAAGAGGCACGATGCGGGGCTGCAAAAGCGAGCGGCGTATCTGAATCAGAAGCGCTATTCGGCGCTGAAGTATCGCGGGCCGGGCACCGATTTTACGCTCGGACTGGCCAATGATCACGTATGGATGGGCGGTGGAACGACCGCGGGGAATGGGATCTATTGCATTCCAAACATGCCGACGGAAGAAGTGTTCAGCATGCCGCACAAGGATCGTGCTGACGGAGCCGTTACCGCGACAAAGCCGCTTTCGCACCAGGGGACAATGATCGAGGGCATCCAAGTGCGCTTTGAGAAGGGGCGCATCGTTGAAGCGCATGCGAGCCGCGGCGAAGGAGTGCTGCGGAAGTTGATCGAAACCGATGATGGAGCGCGGCGCCTGGGAGAAGTGGCCCTGGTGCCGCACTCGTCGCCAATTGCGTCGAGCGGGATGGTATTTCTGAATACTCTATTTGACGAAAATGCGGCTTCGCACATTGCGCTGGGTCAGGCTTACTCCTCATGTGTACGCGATGGAGACAAGCTAAGCAAAGAAGAGCTTGCGGCGAAGGGCGCCAATGACAGTCTGATCCATGTGGACTGGATGATTGGGTCGGACAAGCTGGATATCGATGGCGTGACGGCTACAGGAACCGTAGAGCCACTGATGCGCGGCGGAGAGTGGGCCTGAGTCACATTCGGTGCAATGTCCTGAGTTCGGGGTTTCCCACCTATGCGGCAAGACAACTGCCGCATGGATGGGGTACCCAGGGTGTTAAAACAGGCAGAGAACAATTCTTAAATCTCGCGGGTCGGGCGAGGGATAGATGGCAAAGATCGGAATTATCGGCGCCGGGAGCGTTGGCGCGACCATTGCGTATGCGGCTCTGATTCGCGGAGTGGCGCGGGAGATCAGTCTTTTTGATATTTCGCGCAGCAAGGTGGAGGCGGAAGTTCTTGACCTGAACCACGGGCTGCTGTTTCTGCCGCAGGCCAGGGTGGAGGGGTCGGACGATGTAGAGGTGCTACGCCGCGCCGATATCGTTGTGATGACGGCGGGCGCGAAACAGAAGCCGGGACAGACGCGGATGGACCTGGCCGGGGCGAATACGCAGATCTGCGCAAAACTACTGCCCGAAGTGATGCGCGTGGCCCCCGATGCCCTGCTGCTGTTGGTCACGAACCCTGTAGACGTGGTGACTGAAATCGCGTTGAAGATCACCGGACTGCCATGGCAATCCGTCATTGGGTCGGGCACAGTGCTGGACAGTTCGCGATTTCGTTATCTGGTGGCAAAGCATTGCGATGTCGCGGTGCAGAATGTGCACGCCTACATCGCGGGAGAACATGGTGACTCGGAGATCCCGCTTTGGGGTAGCGCAACGATTGGGTCGATTCCGCTGAGTCAATGGAGCGTGGCAGGGCACGGCAGGCTCACCGCCGCCGACAAGAACGCGATCGTGAAGAACGTGAAGGAAGCCGCGTACCAGGTGATCCAGGGCAAAGGCGCGACAAATTACGCAGTGGGGCTTGCTGTGTGCAATATCCTCGAGGCGATCCTGTTCGACGAGAGACGTGTGCTGCCGGTATGCGGACAGTTGTGCCGGTTCAGGGGGATGGAAGATGTAAGCCTGAGCCTGCCGCGGATCGTTGGGCGCAAGGGCCTTGAGCCGCCGCTGCCGATTCCGATGACGGTTGACGAGGAGAGCGGGCTACAGGAGAGCGCGGAGCGCATTCGGTCAGTAGTGCAGGGGCTGGGATATTAAGGGCGCGACAAGATTCGCGACCGACGAGCTATTTTGCTGATCGGATTTGGAAGTGGTAGTCGGTGTATTCAATAGTGACGACGGTGTGGCCGAAGAAGCCTGACGATTCGGCGCGGGCGTGGGTGGCCATCGCGTAGCCGCTCATATTTGCGTAACGTCGCATCATCCTTGTGGTTCCTGCAAACACCGTAGGGCTTTTGGAGGCGACGCCTTCCACCTCGACCTGGATATGATCGCCCGCGGCAATCCACAGGGTACCTTCAATCATATTGGGCGCTTTGTGTCGCGGAGTGATGGCGATGGCCAGGCAGGTGCGCCCGTCAATAATCTGTGTGACGCCGGGTTTGAGCTGCATCCGATAGTTCTCTGATGTGAACCATGACTGAGAAACTTTGGCTGGGTCGTTGATGGCCTTTTCGTTATCGAGCAGGGGCTGAAGGCCGAGTTTCTGGATGAGACTGGAACCGGACTGAGCGAGCACTTTGTAGGTTTTGCCAGTTCCCTTCTTGTAGGTGGTGCGGACGGTCATCTCGGCGGCGGGATGCAACTGGTCATTGCCACGGTAGACGGCATAATGCTCGATGTCGGTAAAGCCAAGAACATTTTCGAAGCGGGACTGGTTAGCGATATCGAGATCGCGGATGATCTCCGCTGCATTGGGCTGCTGCGCACGGGTCAAGGAGCTGGCGAGAACGGCGAAGAGTCCGATGATCAGAACACGCATGGTCATTACCTGAACGGTCGAGTGGCGCTGCTGCAATTATCGTGCCTCAGGTTCGATGAGCTATGGGCGCGATGGCGCCACATTCAAAATTTACGAGCGATCGAGCAAGCGCAGCGTCAAGTGTGTAGATGCGCGACGATCTGATCCCCAGGGCTGCCGCGTGTTCAACGTTCAACTTGGAGAGGCTTGCGATGAGAGCGGATGAAGAGCGAAGGCGGAAGTGTGTTCGCGCGGCGGCAGGCGCCGCATTGGTGTTGACGATTTGCACGGCGGGTGCGCTGGCACAGGGTCCCGAGCAGAAGCACGCGGAGAGCTATCAGACGTTCTACCTGAAGAACTCGACTGGACAGGGTGCGGCGAACGACATTCAAAACGCGCTACGCAACATGCTGCCACATGCGAGGATCTATTACGTTGCTACCGAGAATGCAGTTTCGATCAGCGGAAGTCCGGAAGAGATTGCTGGCGCGCAGAGGATCCTGGGGGATATTGACCGGCCGCAGAAAACGTATCGCGTGACGTACACAATCTCGGAGAGCGGCGGTGGCCAGGGTGGTACGCAGCAACATTTTGTACTCATTGTGTCGCCGGGAAGCAGGACCTCCTCGAAGCAAGGCACTCGCGTTCCGATCGTGACCGGGCAATACAAGAGCGACGAGCCGCCGAATACTCAGGTTCAATACATGGATATCGGGCAGAACATTGAGGCCTCGCTCGACGGGTCTGGCGAGGGTCTGCGATTGCACTCGAAAATCGAAGAGACCAGCATTGCCGACGAGAAGTCCAACGTGGGGATTCAGGATCCGATTGTTAAACAATCAGTGCTCGAGGCACGATCCGCTGTTGTGCCAGGCAAGCCCGCTATGTTGGGCTCAGTGGATATGCCTGGAGGCAGACACATGGAAGTTCAGGTAACTGCGGACACGATGCAGTGATGGGAGCGCCCGGTCGATCCATTTGCGGATTCGGCCAGGCACATTTTGCCGGGAAGAATCGCACACGCCGGAAGGCTGCGACGGCGGTTGACGGGACTCATCCCTTATCCAGGGTATCGAGCCACTTCCTGATGACGCGGCGGATCGTCGCTTCTTTTGACCGCACTTCGTCTATGGTTGGAAAAAGAGCCAGTCGCCGTCCGTCCGCGTAGTCGCCTGTGAGGAAGCCTGATTTGTCGCCTATTCTGGCTCCGCTTGGAAACACCAGGCGAATGCAATCTCTCTGGTAGAGATTGAAGACGATGAGGTATCGCCTGTACTCCTTCGGGTTAAAGGGCGCCATCTCTCCGGCGAAGAAGAATGTTGGCGCGTTCCACTTGATTTCCTCACCGATCGAGGGATCCGAGCTCAGAATGATCTTTCGCAGCTCTGCTACCACGTTCTTCAATGGATGCTTCAAGTCTGCCATGTAGGCATTCACTCGTTCGGGTTCCGATTTTTTGGTCGTGACAGCCTGTGCGTTCTTCATACAAACTCCTCAAGTGCGCCTGAACGAACTCAGCTAAGGTCTTTCTGCGTCTGCATAACCCGAAGCTTTCCTCCAAGCCAGCCCGTTGGCAGGGCCAGCACGACAAGGGCCAGCGGATACCAGTGTGGCCCTAAGGCTCGATTCCACGTCGCAACCGCGCCGACAGTGGCAAGTACCATTCCAATCGCTGCTCCGGTCAATGCGTGTTCCAATGGGCGATATGGGGCGAGCCGCGCAACGGCATAGGAGCTGATCACGCTGTAGAGAGTACGGTAAGCGGTAGCCAGGACCGACTGAAGATTGTTCAACGGCTGTCCGAGCGGCGGTAGTATTGCCGCCGTGTGAAGTCCAAAATCAGTTGCAAGCGTGAGAGCAATATTCACCGCAAATCCTGCAAGCAGGGCGGCGATACTTCGACCAATTCTTCGGGGAGGAGCCGAAGTCTCCGCGATTTCGCTGTTCATTTTTGCCTCCTCTTTTCGCCTTTGAGTGATTCAAGCAACGACTCCAGCCTGTCGTATCCGAACGCTATGCCATGCTCCACGGGGGTTCGCAGAACCTGCTCACGCGCCGAACGCGACTCGTAGCGGATGGTCTGCGTGAGCACCGTGCGTCCCTTCTGTTCTTTCAATTCGATCTTGCCTAGCGCCTCGCCGGGATA
>Ga0335080_10001699_pt1 | contig 21798 bp, 18 predicted proteins | sample Lox_Sample_34_FD_206720 | JGI IMG/M metagenome (GOLD analysis project Ga0335080, IMG submission 206720) | Soil microbial communities from Loxahatchee National Wildlife Refuge, Florida, United States - Lox_Sample_3.4 | ecosystem: Environmental > Terrestrial > Soil > Wetlands | place: USA...
TCTGGAACACAGCTTTATTCCAGGCGCAAGTTTGTGGAGCGAAGGACGCGAGTTCCGCCGCGCCGAAGCGTGCGAAGGAGAAAGCGCCTCCGGCGACGACGTTTCCAAAAAATGCGGAGACTGGCTGGCCGCGAACGAACGCGCCCGTGTGCAGTGGCAGCTTGAGAAGGCGTTCGCAGAGTTTGAAAAGAGATTCTAGGGGCGCGCCCTCGCCCCTTGGCCCTCAGTGTTCCCGTCCTGAGCTTCTTTGCCGGTGGGGAAGGAATACCTGGAACCGTTAAGATGGAACGGAGATGAGACTCTGATACTTTGCAACCTGAAACATGACCCCTGATCTCTTCGCCCAGGCTGAATCCGCCGCCGCGTTCGTTCTTTCGCAGGCCAGACTCCGCCCCAAAATCGGCCTCGTCCTCGGCTCCGGCCTCGGCTCCTTTGCCGATGACCTCACCGAAGCTGTTCGTATCCCCTATGCGCAGATTCCATCGTTTCCGCGCTCGACCGCCATCGGACATGCCGGGCAACTCGTCATAGGCAAGGCCGCCCATGTGCCCGTCGCCGTGATGCAGGGACGAGTTCATCTCTACGAAGGCTATTCTGCCGCCGAGGTCGCGTTCCCCGCGCGCGTCCTCGGTCGCATGGGCGTCAAGGCTCTCATTCTTACGAACGCCGCGGGAGGAATCAACACTTCCTATGGACAGGGCGCGCTCGTCATTTTGCGCGACCACATCAACCTGCAAGGGCAGAATCCGCTGACCGGCGCGAATGACGAGCGCTTTGGACAGCGCTTCCCGGACATGAGTTACACGTATTCACAAAAATTTCGCGAGATGGCACTCGAAGAGGCAAAGAAGCTTTCGATTCCGCCGCACGAAGGCGTCTATGCGGCGCTTGCCGGGCCGAGTTATGAAACTCCCGCGGAGATTCGCTACCTGCGCACCATCGGCGCGGACCTGGTTGGCATGTCCACTGTTCCCGAAGCAATCGCTGCCCGGCACATGGGAGTTGAGGTGCTCGCCATTTCCTGCGTTACGAACATGGCGGCCGGAATTCTCGACCAACCGCTCAACCACGAAGAAGTGCTCGAAACCGGCCGCCGCGTCATGGGCCAGTTCATCGCATTGTTGCGAGCGGTGCTGCCGCGTATCGCGGCGGAAATCGACAAGACTGTCTAGCCGCCCTGCTAGAACACCACCTTCAGGGCGAGCTGAATCACCCGCGGACCGCCGCCGCCCAGCCCCGGATTGGTCTGCGCCACGTCGGGCGTCTGCGTTATCAAGCCCTGGTTTGCCGCGGCGCCCGTCGACGTGCCATCCGCGTAGGTTGCCGGCGTCACGAAGAAATTAGGCAAGGCAAAATTCGGATGGTTGAAGATGTTGAAGAACTCCGCCCGCAGCTGCATGTTAACGTGCTCGCGGATCGGCGTATTCTTCGCTACCGCAAAATCGACGTTCCAGAAGTGCGGCCCAAAGATGGCGTTTCTCCCAAGATTGCCGAAGCTTGGAATGTCTCCAGTCGGATAGAGCGGCTGCGTGAATGCCGCTGGATTGAGATAGCCGATACCGTCCGGTGATGACTCCCAATTGGCGACAATCGGGTTTACACCCGGGATCAGGTTGGGCCGTTGATGTGCGTTGGCCGGTTCGGGGTAGCTGTTGCCGCTGGTATCAAGTTCGCTCACAATCGGCACGGGTCGGCCGCTTTGCGCGGTGACGATGGTGTTGAGCTGCCAACCGTCCGACAACCTGCGTGGTCCGCTGAACCGCGGAATCCGATAGGTGAAAGCTGCGGTAAAGCGGTGCCGCGTATCGAAATTTGAGGGGCCGTGCTCCGCTTTCAGGTTGTTCGAGTCCTGCGGCAGTGCGACGGTAGCAAAGTTGTAGTCGATTCCATCTGAAGCGTCGTCCAAAGATTTCGAGAACGTGTAACCGGCGAACCCTGCAAGTCCGTGCCAGTTTTGTGTGCGGAGCGTGGCCTGCAGAGCGTGATAAGTGGACCCGCTGATAGTGGCGAACTCATCCATGAAGCCGTAACTTGCATTCGGTCGTGAGCCATCGACTAGTGCCTGGTTAGCGTCGCGTAGCCGAACCAGTTTCGTTCCCTTGCTTCCGACGTACCCAAGCTGCAGAGCCAGATTCTTGGCGATTTCATGTTCGACATTCAGATTCCAGCTTTGCACATAAGGCGTCACGAGGTTTCGTGGCGTGAAGAAGACGTCGAAGGAGTAAGGCAGCGTGACGGCGGTGAAAACCGGCGCTCCGGCAGAAGAACCATCGAATGCGTCGGAGTCGAAATTCATCGGCTGCACTGGTTTTGGTCCAATGGGGGGCGTGGTCAGACCAGCATCGTTGGTGTAATTGGTGGTCATGAGGTGCTGGGGTATGTAATCGTAATAGACACCATACGAACCGCGAACGACGGTGCTCGAGATGGGGTTCCAGGCGAAACCGAGGCGGGGGCCAAAGTTATTCAGGTCCCGCTTGTAGGCGCCATCGACTCCGTCGCTTCCCACCATAGCTAGGTTCCCGTCGCTGCCCAGATTGGCAAGGATGTTATGGGCTTCGCTGATCGGCCCGAAATACTCCCACCGTACGCCCAGGTTCAAGGTCAGCTTCGTGGTAGCCCGAAAGTCATCCTGCGCGAAGAATGCCAGCCCGTTGTTGGCGGTCGAGCGGTGCGTGTCGCCCTGGTCGATTTCGGTGAAGTAGTCGTAACCCAGATAGTAGGCTGCAAGGATGTCCGTACCAGGATCAGAGTCAAAACCATTGTCTGTAGTGAAGACGATGCCGCCACGTTCCAGGTTGTCGTTAAAAGAACTGATCATCGCCCGCCGGTATTCGCCGCCAAACTTGATCTCGTGCCTGCCATGGTTCCAAATGAAGTTGTCGAGTATCTGAAAGCTCTGGCTGGTGCGCCCGCGGGGAATGCTGTAGGCGGAAGCGCCGAGATTGTCGAAGACGCCGCCGAAGTCAATTTCCGGAAGCCCTAGCTTGCCGGTTCCGAAGTCGATCCCTGCTTGCGACGGATCATAGTTGGCATCCAGTGCGCTGAACGATGTGCGATACCGGCTGTAGCCAAAGCGAATCTCGTTCAGCTTCGAAGAACCGAGCATCGAGAGATGGCTGACAGAGACGACTTGAACGCGTGTCGGGGAAGTTTGCGAAAACTGCGAGAGGCGAGACGCCGCCAGTGTTCCCAGGCCTCCCAGCGGGAAAGTCTGCGAGCTCTGTGCGAAGGCATAGCGAGCGGCAAATTGTTCCTTGCTGGTAAAAGCTTGGTCGATCTTCGCAATCATGCTGTCCACATCGTTCTTGTCACGCACCGCATACGCGACCGTGCCGGAGGTGCCATTAAATCCCGTCGGCTGCGGGAAGAACCCAAGAAAAGTTGTGAGCGCCGAGCTGGGCGTTACGCCATTCAGGACCGCATCCGCCTGAGCATTCGTGATTTGCGTCGGTGTGGGCACCAGCAGCGTGAAGTCGGAACCGACCCGCTCGCGCTGGCCTTCATAGGCTCCAAAGAAAAACGTTTTGTCCTTGACGATCGGGCCACCCAACGAAACGCCGAAGTTGTTGTTGCGGAATCCCGTTTGCGGAGCTGGTGCCCGGTTGAAGTAGTTCCTCGCGTCCAGGACGTCATTGCGCAGAAATTCGAAGCCGGAACCGTGAACCTTGTTGGTCCCGGATTTCGTGATGATGTTGACCACCGAGCCGCTGTTGCGGCCATATTCCGCCGGAAACTGCGATTGCAGGTTGAATTCCTGAATCGCGTCGATCGGCAGTAGGGACCCGGGGGCGCCCCCGATGCCGGTCTGGTTTAGGGCTGAATTGTTGAAAAACGGATCATTATTGTCCGTGCCATCGAGCGTGTAGTTGTTGGAACGGTCGCGATTGCCGTTGATCGTGAACTGCCCGAATCCACTCTGCACTGCCGCCACACCGGAGGGCTCAACCGTCGCCCCGGGAACAAGCGCCACCAGTTTGCCAAAGTCACGACCGTTGAGAGGCAGTTCGTCGACCAACTCCCGCCCCACCACCTCTCCCAGCACATCGCGGCTCGTCTCAACCACTGGAATATCTTCCGCGATGACAATCACTTGTTCGGTCACCTTCTGCACTTTTGTGAGATCGAAGTTGGCCGTCGTGTCGACGCCGACGTTGACCTGCACGTTTTGTGCGGTGGGCAAGAGCTGGCCTGCTTGCGCAACTACGGTATATTCTCCGGCCGGAAGTTCAGCGATCACATACCCGCCATCGGGACCCGTAGTTGCCTCCCGCTCCAACCCGGTCGCAATGTTCTTGGCGCTGACCTTCGCATTCGGCAACACTCCCCCGCTGGGGTCGGTCACAGTTCCGCGAATCGTGCCGCGGAAGCTCTGGGCAGAAGCGTCGGTGAACAGAAAAATCGACAGCACAATTCCGGTGAGCAGGAAGTAAGCGATCTTGGTAGAGCGCATGAGATTTCTCCCGGTTGAAGATTCTGAAAATCAATGCCCCTTGCGCGGGATGAAAACCGGCTGCGGGGGCCGAATGTCGTAGGCAGTTGCAAAGCTGCTCTGGTTCAGGGCGAAGCTCGCTCGCCCGCGCGAGTCGATATAGAGCAAGGGCTGTTTCAACGGGACATCGCTGAAGGTCTTGACGAACGGCATCTGCACTTCCTGCCCCGCAATCCTCACCTTCACCGAGTCCCCGCGCTGGTAACCGAGTTTCAGAAAATCATCGGCGCTGATGTTGGTAACAAGGTTGCCAAACGGGCCATCCAGGGCAATAACCTCTCCGGTCAGGCCACGCTCGTCAACCACGGGCGGGCGCAGGTCAAGCCGCACGAGTTGCTTCAGCTCGGGACCGACCTGGGTCCAAGCGTCGCCCCGGGCCACCCGGGCGCCAACCGGCGAAAAAATGTCGCGCCCATGGAAGGTCGAGGAAACCTTCGCCCCGATCATCCAGTCAGGATTGGTGATTTCGCGCATGCTTTCTATGCCGTCCCGATCCGCAACCAGGGTCATAAGGCCATTGTCAGGAAGCACGAAAAACTGTCCGCGTTTGGACTTGACTACGATCGCTTTGCGAGCGCTGCCGACCGTCGGATCGACTACCACGACGAAGACCGTGCCGGCCGGAAAATACGGAGTCGTGCCAAACAGAAAACGAGCGCCATCGGCAATTGAGAAGGCATTCACCTGGTGAGTAAGGTCGACAATGCGCAGGTTTGGCGTAATGCCGTACATCACTCCTTTACACAGCGCCACCGAATCGTCCACCACCCCGAAATCGGTCATGAACACTATCGTCGGAGGCGGAGCGGGAGCAGGCGCCTGGGCAACCAGCCATGGGGACTTCAGCACGAATACAAGGCAGAGCAAAGCTGTCGCCGAAGCAGAGCGTCTGCAGCCACAACGACGCGGCAGGTTTATGCGGCGGATAGCGGGGCTCATAGCGCGCCTTTCCGTAACGACAAACTCTTTTCGCAGCTTAAGAACAGGGCGGCGGCGGAGCTACGTTGCACAACCGAACCCGCGACCAGGCGTCTGTTCTGTGGAGCTCAACATTGTAGCGGAATGTGAGACGATAGGCCTGCCACGACGCCCCGTTCCCCTGCGCTGAGCGAATATAATCGCAAAAGCAATTTCATGGTCGAGGAGAAGTCCGCAATGTCGAATGTGATTCCGGAGAAGTACCGCGATCTTTTTCAGAAGCGCGCTTTCGCTAGCCTTGGCACGCTGATGCCCGATGGTCGTCCGCAGGTCACCCCGGTGTGGTGTGACTTCGATGGCGAACACGTCATATTTAACTCGGCAAAAGGGCGGCAAAAAGACAAGAACGTTCGTCGCGATCCTCGAGTCGCGCTCGCCATTCTCGATCCCGACAATCCTTACCGGTATCTTGAGATCCGTGGCACAGTGGTCGAAATCACCGAAGAGGGCGCCGACAAGCACATCGATAAAATGGCGAAAAAGTATCTCGGGGCTGAAAAGTATCCCTATGGTCAGCCGGGCGAGGTGCGGGTCCTCTACAAAGTTAAGCCCGAGCACACCACCGTAATGGGATAACACCCACTGAAACCGTATACATCTGGCGAATCGGTCGCCGTGCGCTCTTGTGCGTTCCTTCTTGTAGTACCAGCTGTGAGCCGTGGAATGACGCCTGTTGCGTGCTTCCTTTTTCCATTCCAATGCGTCCAACAAGATTAAATGGCGGGTTCCTGGGTACAGTTGCCCGAACACTCCCCGGAGCGCGAAGTTCTGTGGAACCCCGTCGGGGTGGTCGCCGTACCTAAGTGGGGCTAATGTGTCGTTCCGTCTGATGGGAGGCTTCATGGATATTGGGAAGAACAATCATAATGGTCTACACGAACTCCCGGCTCCCGGTAGCGAAATGCCAGTGCATCAGGTTGTAATGGCGGCACAGGAGGAACTCCGCCAGTTGCTGCAGCAGCGGGCTGACATTATGAAACGGATCGGCACCGTGAAGCAGACCATCGCCGGCCTGGCAAATCTCTTTGGTGAAGAAGCTCTGGGTGAAGGCCTGCTGGAGCTTTTGGACCGCAAGCCGAGCGGACGCCAGCCCGGGTTTACAAAGGCCTGCCGCAGAGTTTTGATGGAAGTGCGCCGTCCCCTGGGAGCACGCGAAATGTGTGCCGAGCTCGAACGCCAGGCTCCGGCCATACTCGCGCGCCATAAAGATCCCCTGGCTTCCGTCACCACAGTTTTGAACCGATTGGTCGATTATGGCGAGGCCCGCAGTCTGACCAATGAACGCGGCCGCAGAGTGTGGGAGTGGATAAGCGAGGGGGGCAAGGCTGAACAGACGAAGTCAATTGTCCAGCCTATTCCAGCCTAGAACAAAGTTCCCAATGTGGGCATGGGTCCCCCATCGAGCCGTCCTACCAAGGACGAACTCTGACCTGTTCGGCAACGGTCAACCCCGTAAAGAGAACTCCTTCCCCGTCTGTCCGGGCGCAACTTGCTTCGAATTTCCCAGTACTTTCGTAACTCCCATTGGTCAGGTGCACGACGCTATCCTATGTGTGATTCCTCCCCGATGTTTCCGGGATGTCCCGAGGATGTTCCGAGCCGATTCCCCCGGTGTGGAACGGCTTGCCCGCGAGGCGACTGCAATGGCAACGATGTTCGGCCGATTCGAAGTTCAGAGCGAGATCGCAAAGTCGGCAACTTCTCACATTTACAAGGCTCTGGATTGCAAGACCAACCAGATTGTTGCACTCAAGACACAGAGTCTTGCGCCTCTCGGCAACCGCGCAAAATCGTTTGTTGACACGCTGATCGCCGAAGGCGAACGCACGCGGGATCTTGCCAGCCAGAACATCGTCGTGCTCTATGGCGCCGGCGAAGTCGACGGTGAGTTTTGCGCGGCCATGGAATATATCCAGGGCAACAGCGTCGCCACCATGCTGGCTCGCAAGGAAGGCTTTTCCATCTGGGATTTGCTCGACATCTCCCGTCAGGTATGCGCAGCCCTAGGACACGCCGACACGTTGGGCGTCGTACACTACTCGCTCGAACCCGCCAAGATCATGGTGCAGTGGGATGGCCTGGTCAAAATTCTCGGCTATGGCATTTCGAACATGAGCCTGATCGGCGCTGAAGTCGGAAACGGCCTGGGACACCTCATGCCCTATTGTTCTCCCGAGCAAATTCGCGGAGAAACAATCGACCAGCGCTCGAACTTGTTTACCCTGGGAGCCATTCTTTACGAGATGGTTGTCGGCAAGAAGGCCTTCAGCGCTGAGGATCCAGTTGCTTTGGTTGGGCAGATCGAGAACGAAATGCCCGCCGCACCCGAATCAGCGAATTCAAAAATTCACCCGGGCGTGAGCGCCGTGATCATGAAGGCGCTGGCCAAAGACCCCGCTGAACGCTATCAGACGGCCCGCGCATTCGTCCACGAACTGGAGCAATGCAAGGAAAATGGCAAGAAGGCCGACGCGAAAAAAGCATCATCGGCAGCTGACAGAGTCGATCCGGCGGCGAGAGCGGCGGCTACTGCGAGGTTTGTGTCGTCAGCCGGTGCCTTCGAGCCGAAGCCCCCCTTTTCAGCCAGAACACGCGAAAGCGCCCCGAGCCCATCGCTTCCCTCCGCTGTTTCGTCGCCATCTACACCTCAGCCGGCATCATCTTCGTTCCATACCATGACAGCGGCAGCAGCAGCGGGAGTTACAGGCGCGAAGCCCACTCCTTTCGAAGCCGAGCCCCATTCGGCGGAGACGTATACTTCAGGCTCCCAGCTGCTCGAAGACTTCGATGGTGCTGCCAAAACCGAGATAAGCCACGGCCGGACGTCTCCCGATTCCGTGCTTTCCGCATCGGCAGTCGAGTCCGAGCCGGAGACCCGTTCGTCCAGGCTGCACGTGGATCCCCTAATGGCGGGAGGCGCCGCCACTGCACCAAGAACCAGCTTTTCCGAAATCAGCGAACTGCCTCCGATGAAGGAGCCCGGTTTCGCACCACCTTCGGTTCCGGACCCGGTTGACCTCGGGCAAACGCCGCCCGAACTCGGCTCGAAATTTCCCGGGAAAACCGACGAGAAGGAAGAAAAGCCCAGGATCCAGGCGCGTGAGGTTGCCCAAAGGGCCTTGAAGGAAGTCGCGACCATTCCGCCGCGCCTCATGATGTTCTCGATTATGGCCGGTTTGGCCGTGATCCTGGTCGTCGTTCTTTTGTTATTCCTGCACGTACACTCTGAGGACGACGGCTCGACCGCAGCGCCGCGTCCCGTCAAGTCCTCACCCGCGCAGCCGGCGTCCGCTCCGCAGGCAGAGCCTGTCCAAAAGGCGGCCGCGCCCGTTCGAGTGCCCGCTCCGCCCGTTGAACCGCAACCTACCATGACGATTCGTCCGGTTGCCCACAGCCGTGTCAAGACCGCCCGCCCGCCCGCTCCCGCTCCGGTTCCCGTCATTATCCCGGGGCAGGCTTTTGTTGATTCCACGCCGCAGGGTGCGCCCTTCCAGTTAGATGGAAAGAGTGATCCCTCGTGGGTTACTCCCTTTGACCTTACCGGATTGGCCCCTGGCAAGCACATCGTGGTCGTGAGCAAGAACGGCTACACGGCCGAAATGCGCTCGGTAGATGTTGTTTCGGGCAGCAAGTCATCTCTCGTGATCCACCTGGCTCCTATCAACGCGCTGGTGATCGTAACCAGCACTCCCTTAGGAGCTGAAATCACGCTGGACGGCAAGGCGACCGGGCGCGTAACTCCAGCTCAGTTCGCGGTCGAAAAAGGCAGCCACACCGTCTTGCTGAAAAAGCAAGGCTTTCTGGACGAAACCACGACGGCGGACCTTGGACCTGGACAGAATTTTCAATATGCGCCCACCCTGAAAGCCCTTGGCAATGCCGAGGAAATCCGCACCGTTGGCAAGTTCAACAAACTATTTGGTCGTAATGGAGACAGCACGGCGGGCATGGGGGCAGTCAGCATTCACACCCAGCCGAAAGGCGCGCAAGTAGCCCTCAACCAGCGCCTCCTCGACAAGCTTTCGCCAGTCGAGATCATGGTCGGCCCCGGAACCTATGTCGTGGATATCACCCTGACCGGCTTCAAGCCCGTTCACAGGGTCATTAATGTTGAAAAGGGCGGCAAGGTCGCGATCGACGAAATCCTCGACCGCAACTGAGCCCCGCCGCTACAAATTCGACGTGCTTTAGACGGGCTGCGGTCGCGTTTAGTTAACTACTTGAATCAACGCCGGGGACACGCTCTTTGCAGATGCCGCGTCGCCTTGATATGTTGCCGTAATCGACAGGGGCCCGACAGGTAAGTGCGACGTCGTGATGGTCGCTGTACCTGTGCCCACTCCGGCACCGCTCACCAGATTCGCGCTTCCCAGCAAAGCGGAACCATTTTTGAAGATTACCCTTCCGGTTGGAGTCACGCCCTGAGCTGCGCCAGCCGAACTGACATATGCGGCAAAAACGACGGCCTGCCCTTGGGCAGACGGATTGGGATTTGAATCCAATTCCGTGGAAGTCATGTACTTGGTAACGACTTGCTTCACCGCCTTCGAGCTCTTTTCCGGATAGTTCTGGTCCCCCGAGTAGCTAGCGATAACGGGAAAGGTTCCGGCCTTCGTGAAGGTTGCTGTGACGCTTGCAAATCCGTTCGTCAAAGCCGCCGTGCCAATGACAACTGACCCTTGTTTGAATGCTATAGACCCGGTTGGAAGAACCGGATCGGCCCAGGCTACTGCGTCGTAGGTAACCGGCCGCCCAATGGCTACTGGATTCTGGCCCGACGCCAAGGTTATCGATACACCAGCGCGGGCCGCGGTCTGCAATAAGATGGAGACCGTGTTGTCCCCTGCATTCGTGACGGCGAGGTCGAGTTTTCCGTCTCCATTGAAGTCTCCGACGGCAACACCGTAAGGAGCGTAGTCGATTGCCTCAGCAAATCCAGTCTTGAATGTGCCGTCCCCATTGCCCAGAAGTAATGAAAGGGTGTTCGCCTCGCTCGAGACAACCAAATCGAGCTTTCCATCGGCATTGAAATCTGCAGCGGTGACGAAGTTCGAAAACTGAGGGAGTTCAGGTTCTCCGCTCAATTGCGTGAACGTTCCATCACCGTTGCCTTTGAGTATCTCGAGAGCTGTAGACCCAGAATCTGCAATCGCAAGATCGAGAATGCCGTCGCCATCGAAATCGCCAGCAACCACCGAGGCCGAATAGACGAGCGTCACTGAGGGTTGCGACGGAGCCAGTGTGAACGACCCATCGCCATTGCCTAGGAGAATCGTCACAGGTCCAGCAGCAATCGCTAAATCGAGGATTCCGTCGTTGTTAAAGTCGCCTGTAGCCAGGTTCGCATGCATGGGTAGACCATCAGGCCCTGCCTCGGAATATGGTGACAAAGTTCCGTCGCCATTGCCCAAGTACGTATAGATAGTATTTGCCCCAAGGAAATCCGCCGGAAAAACTAGGTCTAGCTTGCCATCACGGTTGAAATCGGCGGCTATCGCCCCTCCCACACCGTCCCAGGCGCCGAATTCGCCCGAATTCGTAAACGTCCCATCCCCGTTGCCAAGAAATATCTGATTTTCCACCCTACTATCTCCCAAAAACCAAGCCGAAATGTCCACGTTCCCATCCCCGTTGAAATCGCCGACTTCTAGTTGCGGCGCCAACCAGTAATTGGATCCATACTGCCCGAGGTAGGGGACGCACAAAGTCGATTTATTTGAGAACTTTCCATTCCCGCTCCCTAGGAAAATTGAGATGGTTCCGGCCCCATTGGGGCGGTTGATACACGTCGGGTCAGGTTCGGATTGGTTGACAAACGCCAAGTCAAGTTTGCCATCATGGTTGAAGTCCGCGACCACAATGCCACCGGGGTTCAGGCCCGAGGGAATAATCTTCGGGGCGGCTAAGGCAAGAGTGTTAGTCGGTTTCCTGATACTAAAAGCCACCGCGTCAGATATCCCTCCGCCTGCGGCCGGATTCGACACAGTCACGCTCGATGTACCGGATACCACAAGGTCGGAGGCTGGTACGTAGGCCTGCAAGTGGTTAGCGCTGACAAATGTCGTACTTAGTGGCACTCCATTCCAGTTCACAACTGACGTGGGAACAAATCCCGCGCCACGTACGGTTAACGTCAACCCTGGTGAGTGGACAATCGCACTCGTTGGCACAAGCGGCTGGTTGACGAAGGGAACGGGACTTGACTGTGATAGTAAGAAAACGCTGCTCAGAAAAGGAACGAGGCAAAGCAATTGAACATACTTCATAGGTAACTCCCGTCGTGGCTATACGGTGTTCGACTCCGCTACGGGCGAAGGGACGATCTGTGCGGCAGCCGGGCGGACCGAAAATTGTCGTTCCTCTACAGACTGGTGTCAAGCACCAGCGCCTTCCAGCTGACGCGCCCAAGAGTTCCCGGAGGTTTGCTTAGGAGCGACTTTCGCCCGCGCGGAACTTTCCCGCCCGTCCCGTCGTATCTCTACCAGATCGAGGAACAACGCTTAGGGAGCGGTCGATCGAAGGAGGACACAATGGACGGCACGATTGTCGGTTTTGCAGCGGTGGTTTTATCGTTGGGAATCCCAATGGCAGCGATGTACACGTTCTACCGCGTGCGCAAACTGCGCAGCGACGAACGGATGGCCGCCCTGGCCCGCGGCGTAAATGTTCCCATGGAGCCCGAACTCAGCGAGTCCGCTCGCTCACGTCGATACGGAATTCTGCTTGCCTCCGCTGCGCTCGGATACATCGGGTGCTGCGCGCTGATGGGCCGCTCAGATCCGGATCTCTGGACGGCGGCGGCGTTCGGCGTGATTCCGTTCATGATTGGCCTCGGATACTTCGTCGACTTTGCGCTCCTCCGCCGGGATCTGAGAACGCAGTAGGTCTGACGGCGCGCCGGGAGAATCCAGGCAGCTCTGTTCCTGACAAGTTCATTGGAAATTCGGGAGGGATGGTATCCACCCTCCCGCTTCACTCCTCGCCTCGTTTCCCTCTTGTTCCACTACGGGTGCCCCGACCGGCATCGCGTGGCTCCCCGATTCCGTTTATCATAGGTATAGCGTTGCTTTCGGAGGGGTGATGGCTGTTCCCGTATCCCAGATGTGGACGGTGGCGACCTACGTCCTGCGGCAAAAATTCGCCGGACGAAAACGCTACCCTCTGGTGCTGATGCTCGAGCCGCTGTTTCGCTGCAACCTGGCTTGTGCGGGCTGCGGCAAGATCCAGTACCCGGCCCACATCCTGAAGAAAGATCTCTCCCCGGAAGACTGTTTCAAGGCGGTCGATGAATGCGGTGCTCCCGTCGTCTCCATTCCCGGCGGCGAGCCCCTCATGCACCCCCAGATCGAGAAGATCGTTGAGGGCCTGGTCGCGCGCAAGAAATACATTTACCTCTGCACGAATGCGCTGCTGTTGAAGGAAAAACTGCACCTTTTCAGGCCCAGTAAATACCTCAGTTTCTCAGTCCACGTCGACGGGCAGCGCGATCATCACGATTTCTCCGTCTGCCGCGAAGGCGGATACGACATCGCCGTCGATGGCATCCGCGAGGCCGTCAAAGCCGGCTTCCGCGTGACGACCAACACGACGCTCTTCGACGGCGCCGATCCCAGGAGCGTGCGCGCCTTTTTCGATGAAATGATGGACCTGGGCGTCGAGAGCATGATGCTCTCGCCCGGCTACTCCTACGACAAAGCGCCCGACCAAAAACATTTCCTCGGCCGCGCCCGAACCCGACGCCTGTTCCGCAGCATGCTTTCGAATCGCAAGAAACGGTGGCGCTTCAACCAGTCGCCGCTTTTCCTCGAGTATCTGATGGGCAAGCGCGACTACAATTGCACGCCCTGGGGCATGCCGACCTATAGCCTTTTCGGCTGGCAAAAGCCCTGCTATCTGCTGCAGGATGGCTACGCCGACTCCTACAAAGAGCTGATCGAAACAACCGACTGGGATGCCTACGGCACGCAGTCCGGCAACCCGCAGTGCGCCAACTGCATGGTCCACTGCGGCTACGAACCAACGTCGGTAGACGACACCTTCGGCTCCCTGCGCGGATTTATCGATACGGTCAAAGCGACGTTCTCCCGCTATCCCGACAAAGATGCCCTCGCCGACCTCGACCGAGAGATTCGCCCGGTCTATTCGTACAATCCGCTGGTTAGGATCGAGGCCGCTCCCGAGGGCGCGGCGCCGCGTGATGATTCTGCCGCCGTGGAAGAAACCCACGCATGAGCGGGCGGGAACATGGGCATGAGGGCGCGCTGCCGCACGGCGCACCGGCAGCTGCGGTAGCGCCGAGCGCGAACGATTCCCTGGAAGTCGTCCCGGGCTTCGAGCGCGAAAACCTGCAAGGCTGGATTCCCCCGCTTGCCACCGAAGCCGACATCCGCGCCGTCATCGAAAAGGCTTTCGACTATCGCGGCGACGTCACCATCACCCGCAAGGACGGCACCCATCTCACCGGCTACCTCTTCGACCGCCGCATCGGCAAAGCCCTCGCCGACTCCGTCATCCGCCTCATGCTCGCCTCCGGCAACGGACGCCCCGCCATCGCCTATTCCGATATCGCCGCCATCGCCTTCACAGGACGCGACACCGCCGCCGGCAAAACCTACGAAGCCTGGGTCAAAAAGTATTGGGAGAAGCGCGAAAAGGGCGAGAAGAACATCTCAATCGAGCCCGAAGCGCTGGAATAGCGCTCGACCCGGAAGTTGACCCGGGAATTGCCCGGGATTTCACCGGCGCGAAATTTCACCGGCCTGGCCACACGCCTCAAAGCGCCGCTAACACGTTTGCTGATTCTTCTCGGGATCCCTCACTTGATTACCCGATGTTCTTTAAGTATGTCCACGGTCTTTTCAATCGGTAGAGCTTCGATCGTATGACCGTTGCCCGTGACGCTCGTTGCCCGAAGCATCGAGTTGTAGATCGCTTCCTCCGTTGCTTCGATGGATGCTTCGAATAGAGGCGATATTGCGTCATTGGTCACCACTTCGGTGCGGCGCGTAATCGCTTTGTCAGCGGTATGGATGCGCACCTCCGGCGCCGTCGAGAATGCGATGGCATAGTCTCCGCTCCCGTTGGAGCCCGAACTCCCGGTACGAGCCAGGCCCATCAAGGCCCGTGCTGCCAGCCGCTTCAGGTTGCGCGCGTCGAGTGGCGCATCGGTCGCGACCACAATCATGCAGGATCCGTCTGCCTTCGTCTTCTGCTGATCCGTGCTGTCTGTCGATTTTCCAACTTCCTTGCGCAGATAATACTGGCCAAGTTCCTGGCCTACCGGAGCCCCGCCAATCGTCAACACCCCGCCAAAATTCGTCTGCACCAGCACTCCCACAATGTATCCCCCGAGTATTGCGGGAAGCCGCCGCGAAGAGGTCCCGATCCCGCCCTTCCAGCCAAAGGCCACCGTTCCCGTGCCCGCGCCGACAGCCCCTTCTTCCACAAGTCCTCCCTTGGCATTCTTGATGGCCGCAAAAACATCGTCAGGCGTAATGTTGCGGGCGCGAATGTCACTTAAGTATCCGTCATTTGTTTCGCCCACGACGGGATTGATCGACAGCACATCCTCGTTGCCGGGCAGAGCCAGCATGTACGTAATCACGGCGTCGGCTACTCGCGGCACGCTCGTAGTAGACGTCAGCACGATTGGCGTTTCAATATCTCCCAGCTCCTCCACTTGCGTTGAGCCCGTGATCTTCCCGAATCCGTTGCCCACAAAAATGGCGCCCGGCACTTTCTCCAGATAAAGATTGCCCGAATGCGGAAGAATAGCCGTCACGCCCGTGCGGATGTTTTCGCCGCGAATAATCGTCGTTTGTCCCACTTCTACTCCGGCAACGTCCGTGATCGCATCCAGCGGGCCTGCCGGTAAGACGCCCACCTTTAGGCCTATATCGGCCACGCGCGGCCGCGGTTTTGGCGTTGCGTCTTGCGCACTGCTCGCGCCGGCCGCCAGCAGGACCACAGGGATGAGAAGGAGTCGGTTAAGCATGGGGACAGAATACCGCGATCGGTGCCCGTGTACTCCAGCGACGGTAGTGGGCTGTTTTGAATTCAAAACAGCCCATTATTCCATCGACAAATCCCTGGCCCTAACCACGGCCACTTGCATCCAACCGGGCGTTAAGGAGTGAATACGATGCTTATCTGCCCACGCCGCGCCTGTTTCGTCTTCGCTCTTGCCCTCGCGCTCGCGATTCTGGCCTCCTGCACACAGAAGGAAACTCCTCAACAACTTCAACGCCAAACCGCCCAGGCAACCGCGGCGGCTAAGAGCGACGCCAAGGCAATCGCACAGGGACTGCGGGAAGGCTGGAGTCGCGACCGGCCCCTCGACCTCAATACCGCCACGAAAGACGATCTCGTCAGCTTGCCGGGCGTAAGCGACACCGACGCGGACCGCGTCATTGCCGGCCGCCCTTACAGCGATCCTCGTGAGTTGGTGACGCGGCGCATTATGTCCAAGGCCGAATATGACAAGATCGCGGATCGATTAACTGCCAGATGATAATCCCCACTTTCCGCATCTCCCAGGCATGGGTCTTGCGGGAATCTGCGCTTGCGCCCCGTTAGAGCCCCGTACAATGTACGGCATGCTTGTCCTCGCTTCCGCCTCGCCTCGACGCCAGGAACTCCTCCGGGCAGCGGGAATCTCTTTTGAAGTCGATCCCGCGCACATCTCAGAAGATCCTCTTCCCCGCGAAACCGCCGGAGATTGCGCCGAGCGCCTGGCCCGCGAAAAAGCCTTCTACATCGCCCGGAAACGTCCCGGCGATGCCGTGCTCGGCGCCGATACAGTTGTCGTCGTTGACGGCCAGATTCTCGGGAAACCCTTCGATTCTGCGGACGCTTCGCGCATGCTGCGCCTGCTTTCCGGGCGTTTGCATCGCGTCATCACCGGCATTTGCCTGATTGTGAGTGGGCAGTCTTCGGTCGCCAGCGAAACCACTTCGGTTACGATGAGCGAAATTTCCGAGCCCGAAATCTCCGCTTACGTCGCCACCGGTGAACCCATGGATAAGGCGGGGGCCTATGCCATTCAGGGCATTGCCTCTCGCTGGATTCCTCGGATAGAAGGGGATTACAGCAATGTGGTAGGACTGCCGGTTGCGCGCGTGTATCGGATGCTCAGAGAACGGCGCCTGATTTGACGATGCTTTACCGGCATGACGCAGGACGCCTTCTCCGCGCCCCGCTTGCTACGACTTCTTCTCGCCGTCCTTCTTCTCGTCGCCCTCTTTGACCGCCTGCTTGAAATTACGAATGCCTTCGCCCAGACCCTTGCCTAGATCGGCAAACTTGCTGGGTCCGAACAATAACAGCGCGATGCCTATGATCAGCAGGATATGCAGCGGCTGGAATAGACCCTCACCCATGACTTCCTCCATTGCGGGACAGAGGACATGTTAAGGGCCTCCGAAATCCGCAGAAACTTCCGTTGACCTGGATCCACACGCAATCTCCCATGCAAATCCGAGCCGGAAGCTCAATTTGAATTCTAGGTCAGTGTAGAAGGCTAGTCAAAGTACGCCCGTACTCCTTATCACTCGCAACTGTGATTCCGGTCACATGGCGCAAAGCTGCTCAATCCGCTCACTTTAGGCCAACTCGATCAGCCCCGCCATCAGCGCCGCCCGCCGCGGGAGTTCCGAAACCACAATGTGCTCATGGGAGGCGTGTGCCCCGTCTCCAACCGCCCCCAAACCATCCAGAGTCGGTATGCCAAGCGCCGCAGTGAAGTTGCCATCCGAACCGCCCCCCACCCCTGCCTCTTCCAGCTTCCATCCCAGTTCGCGCGCAATGGCAACCGCTTTTCCATAGAGCCCGGCAACCCCGGCCGTCCGTTCCATCGGCGGGCGGTTGATTCCACCGCTCACCTCAACCCTGCATTTGCGGTTGAAAGCCCGTAGGCCCCGCATCTTCTTTTCGATTCCCGCAGCATCCTTCATCCGCGCAATCCGAACATCGATTTCCGCTGTCGCTTCAGCCGGAACTACATTCACGCGCGACCCGCCGCCGATAATTCCCACATTCACGGTTAGACCCCGCTTCAAATCGGTGAACGCGGTCACCTTCTCCACTTGCCGCGCCAGCTCAACGATCGCGTTCACCCCTTTTTCGAAATCCAGGCCCGCATGAGACGCCTTGCCCGTGATTTTGATCCGATAATCGCCCACCCCTTTGCGGGCTGTTTTCACCGCTCCTTTGGCGCCATACGACGGCTCTGCCACCAGCACGCCGGCCGACCGCTTTGCGAGCTGTTCGGTTATCTCTCGTGAAGAATCGCTGCCCACTTCCTCGTCCGAGACCAGAAAAACGGTAACTGGCCGTGGCAGCTCGCCATGCCAGTCGCGGAGCCCCGCAATCGCTGAAAGCATCAATGCGATCCCGGACTTCATATCCAGCACGCCCGGCCCGCTGAGTTTCCCGTCCTTTAAGCGACATGGCATCGTCGCCAAGGTCCCAAGGGGATACACCGTGTCATAGTGCCCGAGCAGCAGAACGGGCTTGCCGCCCATTCTTCCTCCGAAATCAACTTGAAGGTGATTGCCGAAACTGTCAGCGCGGTGAAGCCGTACCTGTCCGCCGATGGCGGCGAAGTTCCCTGCCGTTAGTTCCGCCATTTGGTCGACTGCCGGCTTGTTGTCGCTCGGCGATTCGATTTCCACGAGCTCGCGAATGCTTGCGACGATCTGCTCTCGCCGATCCTCAAAATAGGCCAGTCGACTCGCAGCATCGCGCGCTCCACTCGCTGAGACATTTCGGGATTTCAAGTTCATCCAGCTACTCTAACCGCAAACCTGCCAAGCGCGAAAACGCTGAGAATTCGGTCAAGCCGCCTTTGCCAACGTCTTATACTCCTCCTCCGACTGCGATGGCAGGAGCACCCACAGCGTGTAGATTCCGAGAGCTGTCCCCACCGGTACGCTCAGCAATGCCAGGAATCCCATGACCAGCGCGACCACGCGCGCCCATTCTTCATGCTGCAACAAACCCCAGCCCGTGACCAGTCCCGCGGCCGCCTTCGCCAGAATCAGCCAACCGATCACGGTGACCACCTCAGGCAACCACCCCATGATCTCGGGAGGCGGGCCGTTTCCGGTCGCCCCTAGCTTTACGATCACCACTTTCCCCACCAACATCACAATCACTCCGCCGACCACATGGAGCGCGGAATATGCCATCCACAGTATGCCGACCAATTTCACGTGTTCTCGTACCCGGTTTCGGCCATACTCGAGCGGCCCGGTAATCGCTTTGCCGCATTTCACACAGTGGCCTTGTCCCGCTTGCAAATGCGCTCCGCATTGATCGCAAAACATCGGTCTCCCTCCAGCCGTTTATGCGTGCTGCTTTCCAACAATACGCTTGCCGCGCCTGGAGGGTTCCCGCCCCAGGTCTTAAGTTCTTAGCTCCACGAAATCCTCGCAGTTTACAACCGGGGATGGATTAAGGATGAGAGTGTCGGGTGACGCGCCCGCTGTGCGACAACTCCAGTCAAAACGAAAAGGCCACCCGGCAACTTGGGCGGCCTTCTCTTTTCAAGGGAGAATAGTTCCAACGGAGCTTTGTGACCCATCAGAACTTTCTGCGGGAATCTTATGAGCCGGAAAAGCAGGGTGTCAAGCAAAATTTGTGAATTAAATAGTCTTATTTTCAACAACTTACAAAAAGTGTCCACAAACCGTCAAACCGAGCCAAAACAGGATCGAAAGCGCACTTCCGCGCTTAACGAGCCTCGTTTGAATCACTTACCGCCCGCCACCTCTCTTCTCCGATTTGGTCGTCCAAGTGCAGCGCGATGATTTCCATGTCCGCTGCTCGGTCAAACACCCGGCCAGGAAACACTTTCTTGAGCACAATTCGCATGCCCCCAAAGCCCACTCCCACCACCACCGCCAGCCCAATCACGATGCCGCACAACACGATCACGTTGAATAACAGGTTTGCCAGATTGTCGCGTTTCGTCAGATACGTGTTTTCGTTCCACGTCACGTCGGCGTCGTAACTCACTGCTCCCAGAATTGCCTGTGCTTCCTTTCGCGAGAGCGGTCCCGATGCAATGGCTATGATCGGTCCTGTGCGTTTGTCGAAGAACGGCCCCACATCCAGCATCGGGGCTGCTCCCGGCTGCGGAGTGGTCACTTGATGTGCGGCATCGATCTGCCGTAATTTCTCCGCCGCAATCTGGGGAGTTGGATACTCGATCAGCATCAGCGTCGCGTCACCCAGTTGCGCCGCATATCTTGCGAGGATGACTTCGGTATCTGATTTGAAATCCACGACCGGGCTCGCCAGGGGCGCGTTCATCCGGTCCAACGCGGCTGGCCCCATGACATATCTTTCCGTGTTCTTTTCGTATCCCCGCGTCGGCAGGTAATTTCGCAGCGGAGGCAGTTTGCCTGCGCTGCCGACGGGCACCGGCAGCGTTCCTGCAAGCTCGCGCAATTCCGCGGCCGACATCGCCGTCAGCTTGTCGAACACCGCATCCACCAGCTCGTTTCCCTGAAAAAACAGGACCCGGTTATTCAGCGAACTCCCCTGCCCGCCGATCTTCTCCTCCAGCATCTCCGGTGTCCGGTAGAACGTGAACGCTCCATAGGCGCCGCTCGCATCCTCAAACACTGCTGCCTTGATAGCCAGCTTGCGGCCGTCCTCCCGTTTATATTCCGCTTTTTCGAAGTGCTGGAACCCGTATTCCTTCAGCACGGCCGCGTTCGCGGCATCCGCCACGACCGCATCGGAGCTGTTCGCCACAGCTCCATTGATTTGCCAGCCGCCAAATTGCGCAGGGAGCACTGCAAACGGCTTCGCCGCATCTGCGGCGAAAGCACACGTCTGCGCCACGGCTATCAAAATCAATACCGTCGATGCCCGAAGAGTCGATGCCCGAAGAGAATTCATGCGGGAATAAAACACACCTGCCATGCAGTTAGACTACCGGCAGCCCCACAAAGTTTCCACCCCGCCCATGGTTGGCGTGCCCGCCGCTCTTGAACGCTGCGCGCTCTCCTTCCGCTCACTCTCCCTCCCGCCTTGACAACCATCGGTAGAACGACGAACATGGCTCGCCGCGTTCCCGCGGCACTTCCAGACTAGGAGAGGCAAAATGAAGACGAAAAAGATCGCATTGACAATTGTGATTTGTCTCCTCGGGGCAACGACCTGCCTTGCCAGCCCCATGATGGGCACGTGGAAGCTAAACGAAGCCAAATCCAAGTTCAGCCCGGGAGCTCCCAAAAATCACACTGTTGTTTACGAAGCCGCAGGCGACAAAATCAAAGTTACCGTCGATGGCGTCGCCCCCGACGGTAAACCGACACACAACGAATGGACCGGCAAGTTTGACGGCAAGGACTATCCGACCACCGGGGATTCGACGTCGGACTCGCGCTCGTACAAGATGATCGACAATAATACTCTGGAGTTGACCATCAAGAAGGATGGCAAGGTCACTGCGACCGGTCGCATCGTCCTCTCGGCTGACGGCAAGACTCGTACCGTGACCATCGAGGCAACCGGCTCCATGGGACATGAGGTCGTGGAGAGCGCGGTGTACGACAAACAATAACAATCACCACGCGCGCATTCCGGGTACAACGGCCGCTTCCATCAGCGGCCTTTTTCGATTCGAATGCAACGTAACGCCCCGCCGGGCTCGAGTTACTGCGCCGTTTCCGTGAACACCACTCTTGGATGTCCCAGCCCATACGGACCCTCCGCAGTCACATGCACCGTGCCCGCCGTCGGCGGCAGAGTCAGTACCGCCGCCGCGTTTCCTGATGAATCTGTCGTCACCAGCCGGCTCGAAAGCGTTCCGGCGTCGGTGGAAAAGAAAATGGTCGCCCCCTCGGCGCTTCCACCCGACGCCTTGGGCTCCAGCGTCACCGACAGGCTCAAGTTCGTGCCCCGCGCTCCTTGTTGGCCATCGCCCTGTTTGGTGAACGCGGCGGGAGCGTTCCCCACTACAATCCACCCACTCTGTTCCTGCTCGGTCCCGGAGCTATCGGTACCCGGAACCGCGTAATGGTAAAAGCCCGGCTTGTTCCCGGCCGTCACTGTGATCGTTCCGTTCTGACTCGCCGTTATCGTGCCCGCTGTCACAGCGACGGTAATGCCCGCGTCAAACACGGGCGTGCCCAGCGTGACCGTCCCGGATCCCGAAACGATTTTCGGCGTCAGTGATACCGTCCCTCCCGCTGGAAGCATCGTCGTATCCGGATTCAAGTCCCATTCCGCCTCCGGCAGCTTTGCCATCGCTCCCGTTATCACCAGCAGCGTCGCGCTGTAAGGGGCGAAGCTCATTGTCGAGGTCCATGCCTGCG
>Ga0335080_10001701_pt1 | contig 21796 bp, 17 predicted proteins | sample Lox_Sample_34_FD_206720 | JGI IMG/M metagenome (GOLD analysis project Ga0335080, IMG submission 206720) | Soil microbial communities from Loxahatchee National Wildlife Refuge, Florida, United States - Lox_Sample_3.4 | ecosystem: Environmental > Terrestrial > Soil > Wetlands | place: USA...
CGAGGTGTTCGTGCCCCGGGTCGCGACTCGCGAGGGGGTGCCCGCGCTCGAGCGCCGGCTCGCGGAGATCGGGACGTCGGTGGCGGCGTGGGTCGAGCAGGACGAAGCGCAGGCCGCGGCGCTGCTCGAGATCGTCCACCGGGCGCTGCCGCCGGACGCGTTGATCGTCGCCGACATGTGCATTCCCGGCTACTGGCTCGGCGGTTACTGGCGGGTGCCCCGCCCGCGCAAGCTCGGGTATCCGCTCGGGTGGGGCACGCTCGGATTCGGGTTCCCGGCCTCGCTCGGGGCGGGTCTCGCCGGCGTCGGCCCGACCGTGTGCGTGGTCGGGGACGGCGGCTTCATGTACGCCTGCGGCGAGCTCGCGACGGTCGTGCAGGAGCGCATCCCGCTGACGATCGTCCTCGTCGAGGACGGCGGCTACGGCATGCTGCGGTTCGACCAGGTGCAAGCCGGCGAGGAGCCGTTCGGCGTCGACCTGGTCCAGCCCGACTTCGCCGCGCTGGCCGCGTCGTTCGGGGTGCCGTCGACGACGATCGATGGCTTCGGGCCCGAGTTCGAGGCGGAGCTGCGCCGGTCGCTGGCCGGCGACGAGGCTCGGATGCTGATCGTCCGCGCCCGGCTCAAGCCACCCCCGACGACCTCCCCGCGGTGGTACCGGCGCGGATGAGCTCGCTCGCGCTGTCCGTGTCGTCGACCGAGTCGCTCCGGGAGCGAGCGCGGCTCGCGCTCGAGCGCTGCGGGGCGGGTACGGAGCCCCGGCGGGGGCCGGTCGCGAGGGCGCGATCGCGGCGGCCAAGGTGGCGTTCGCGACCTGGCGCACGGTGCCGGCGCCGGTCCGGGGCGCCCTCGTGAAGCGACTCGGCGCGCTGCTGGGCGAGCACAAGGCCGACATCGCCGAGCTGATCACGATCGAGGCGGGGAAGATCCCGTCGGAGGCGCTCGGCGAGGTTCAGGAGATGGTCGACATCTGCGACTTCGCGGTCGGCCTCTCGCGCCAGTTGGAAGGGCGCACGATGCCGTCCGAGCGACCGGGCCACCGGCTGATGGAGACGTGGCACCCGCTCGGAGTCGTGGCCGTCATCTCGGCCTTCAACTTCCCGGCCGCGGTGTGGTCGTGGAACACCGCGGTCGCGCTGGTGTGCGGGGACAGCGTCGTGTGGAAGCCCTCGCCGATGACGCCGCTGACGTCGATGGCATGCGCCGCGGTGCTCGACCAGGCGATCGCCGGCAGCGGCGCCCCGGCCGGATTGCATGCACTGGTGATCGCCGATGCCGACGCCGGCGCGGCGCTGATCGACAGCCTCGACGTCGCGCTCGTGAGCGCCACCGGGTCCGAGCGGATGGGCGCTGAGGTGGCTCCCCGCGTGGCCGCCCGGCTCGGCCGCTGCCTGCTCGAGCTCGGGGGCAACAACGCCGCCGTGGTGGCGCCGTCCGCGGACCTCGAGCTGGCGACGCGCGGGATCGTGTTCGCCGCGGCGGGCACCGCCGGCCAGCGGTGTACGAGCCTGCGCCGGATGATCGCGCACGAGGACGTCGTCGACGATCTCCTCGCCCGTCTGCGCGACGTGTTCGCCCGCCTCCCGATCGGCGACCCGTCCGCCGACGGGACGCTGGTCGGTCCGCTGATCAACGAGCGCGCCTACCACGACATGGTGCGGGCGCTCGACGAGGCCGCCGCCGACGGCGGCGAGGTGATCGCCGGCGCGGACCGGCGCCCGGTCGACGGCGCCCCCGATGCCTACTACGTCGAGCCCGCCCTTGTCCGCATGCCCGCCCAGACCGCCGTCGTCCGCCGTGAGACGTTCGCGCCGATCCTGTACGTGATGACCTACCGCGAGCTCGAGGAGGCGATCGCCCTCCACAACGGCGTGCCCCAGGGCCTGTCGTCGAGCATCTTCACGCGCGACCAGCGTGAGGCCGAGCGGTTCCTCGCCGCGGACGGTTCGGACTGCGGGATCGTCAACGTCAACATCGGCACCTCCGGGGCCGAGATCGGTGGCGCGTTCGGTGGCGAGAAGTCGACCGGCGGCGGCCGCGAGTCCGGCTCTGACGCCTGGCGCGCGTACATGCGCCGGGCCACCAATACGATCAACTATTCCGACGAGCTTCCGCTGGCGCAGGGCGTCGAGTTCGGCTGAGCCCGGAAGTCCTGGGCCTCTTGGTATCAGGCACCCGCCTGCCGCGCTCTCACCGACGTAACGCGCGTGGCCCGGGCTGGTCCAGGGGAGCCGAGCGGGTCGCACGCGTTACCGCCACCGCGGGCGACGAGGTGGCGCTCCGCCTGAGCGCGGGAATCCGGCGCCCGCTGATCGCCCCCGCCGGCGGGGACTCGGGCGACCGGCCGAGCCCCTAGCGATCCCTCCCGCCCAAGTTGGTGAGCGAATGGTGACCGGTGGTGACCGATCGGTGACCGCCACCTCGGATCCTGCACCCGTGATCAACCACCGAGGAGCGCGGATGACCATCAACCCTCACATCACCAAGCTGGTCGGGATCGAACGGAACGCCGACCTTCGCCGCGCCGCCGCCCCTCGTCCCGAGGCGACGGCCAAGCGGCCGGCGGCGCGCCGCATCAGGCGAGCGCACCGATCGCCACGGGCGATCCGGGTCGCCGGGGCGGAGGACCGCTGACGCGGTCCTCCACTGAACCGGGGACACGACGATGACCGCGGCACCCGAGCCCAAACCAAAGCGTCGCAACGCGCGTGCCCGTCTTTCCGGGGAAGCGATCGCGATCCTCGTGAACGCGGCCGGCGCGGGCGACCAGAGCGCCTGGAACCGCCTCGTTCAGGAGTTCGAGGGCCTGATCTGGGCGATCGCCCGCGCCCACCGCCTGCACGACGCCGACGCCGCCGACGTCTCGCAGGCGACATGGCTCGCGCTGCTCCAGCACATCACGCGGCTGAACAACCCGGCGGGCGTCGGCGCCTGGCTCGCGACCACCGCTCGTCGCGAGTGCCTGCGCGTCCTGCACCGGAGCGAGCGCCGCGTCCTGTTCGGCGACGACTGTCCCGAGCACGAGTCACCGGAGCCACGACCGGGCGACGCGCTCCTGATCGGCGAACGCGACGACGCGCTGCGGCGCAGCTTCGCTCGCCTGCGGGAGAGCGATCAGGCGCTGCTTCGGCTCCTGACCGCCGATCCGCGTCCTCCCTACGAGGAAATCGCCGCCGCCCTCGACATGCCGATCGGAAGCATCGGCCCAACTCGGCAGCGCGCGCTCGCGCGCCTGCGAGAGCTGCTCGACAGCGAGCAAACGCTCACCCTGATGATCGACTGAAGCGGAGCCGACAAACATGATCGACAAGATCGAAATGGACATCGCCGCGATCGGCGTCCGTCTGCTCGACAACGCCTACCTGGCGTGGTTCGGCGCCGAGACCGAGTGCGAACACGCGCTCCACGCCTGGTTCCGGCGAACCGGCGACCAGCGCGCGACCGCCTACTTCGCCTACTGCGCGGCGCTCGACCGCGAGGAGGCGGCCGCGCGTGACCTCGAGCGCGTGTGGGAATTGGCCGCGCCGTGTCGCCACCCGGCCCTCCGCCCGGCTGAGAGCGCGGCCGAATGACTCGCTGCGGCCACACCCGCCACGTTGGCACGTGCCCCGAATGCCAACGCGCCCAGCTGGCGCGGTGGCGCTCCCAGCTGATCGCCGCATCGGGCGCGGCGCGGGTATCACCCGCGCCGCCTCGCTCCTCTCGCATGCATGTGGCGAACACCGCCCGACCCGGTCTCGCTGCGTGACCTCCGCGCCGCGCTCGGGCGCCGGGCCAAGCGTCCGCGGCATCCTCGCTCGCGGTCCGCTGCCGAATCACTCCGGCTCGGGTTCCCGCAGCACGGTGATCGTCTCGTCCGGGAATACCGCCTGGACCTCGAGGTGACCGCCGAGCGCGGCGATGTACCGCGCCAGCGTTGACAGATAGACGTCGTCCTCCTGCTCGATCCGGGAAACGTTCGGTTGGCTGACCTCGAGCGCCCGCGCGATCGCGGCCTGGCTGACCCCTCGCCGCCGTCGTAATTCTGCGAGCCGAAGCTCGGCTGCCATCAGCCGCTTGTAGGTGGCGACTCGTTCTTCGTTCAGCGGTCTCTGTCCGCGGACGGTCCGCCAATTCCTGGTGGCCACGGTCCATCCTTTCCGAGTGAGCGCAAGTGCCGGTCGTACAGCTTGTCGGCGAGCGGAATGTTGCGCGTGTACCAGCCTCGCCAATCGCCGGTCTTGTCGCCGGCGAGAAGTACCACCGCGTGCCGGCGCGGATCGAATGCGAACAGCGCACGCAGGTGGCCGCCCACCGAACGCAGCTCCTTCATGTTGTGGTGGCGCGAGCCCTTGATCGAGTCGACGAACGGTCGCCCGAGCGTCGGGCCGAGGCGTCCGAGCTCGTCGAGCGACGCCGCGATCCGGTTCGCATCCTCCTCGCCGAGCCTCATGTACCAGACCTCCACCTGTTCGCTGAGCACGACCGTCCAGCCGCGAGGCTCGGGCGAGCCGCCACGGGTTGATAATGCATGCATTATAACCGCCAGTGGCGTCCGAGTGCCATCCGGACAGGGTCACGTCACCGCCTGTTACAGAACAAGGCGCAAACGTTCCGTCACTGTCAAATCAGCTCAGCCACCCCCGAGAACCTTGAGCAGCGCGCCGCCGTCGGGTGAGCCGTTTCCGGTGCAGGCGTCCCAGCCAGGCCCCGCCTGGTACGCGACGTTGTCGCCCTGCGTGATGTCGTGGAATCCGGTCGCGGCCGAGGGAGCGTAGATCTGCGGCTGGAGGAACCCGACGGGGCTCGCGAGCGACTCATTCAACAACACGATCAGGCCGGCCCACAGCGGCGCCACCGCGCTCGTGCCGCCGATCGTCTGCTCGGTCCCGTCGACCAGGACCGAGTAGCCCGTCTCGGGATCCGCGTCGCCGGCGACATCGGGCACGCCGCGGCCGGGCTTGCCCGTGTCGACGTTGGTCGGCATCTTGGTCGCGGACTGATAGGAGGGCACCGCGAACTCGACGCTGATGCCTCCGCCGCCGGCGCCATGGCTCGGCAGTTCGTTCCAGACGGTCTCGGTCGCGATCTGACCGTTCTGGATGCTCAGCGTCGTGCCCCCGCAACCGAGTGCATGCGGCGCCGACGCGGGAAAGTCGACGTGTTGCTTGCCGTCGGTTACCCCGTCGGTCGAGCCGCTGTCGCCCGCCGCCACGGTCACGGTTACGCCGACCGCCGCTCCGTCGGTGAGTATCTGCTCCATCTGCGTCCGGGCCTGCTGCGTCCAGGAATCCTCGGGACCGCCCCAGCTGATCGAGACCACCGACGGCTTGTTCGTGGTGTCGTGCACCGCCGTCGAGAGCGCATCGATGAAGCCCTGATCCGTGTTGGGGGCGAAGTACACGACGATCTTGGCGCCGGGCGCGACCGAGCCGAGGACCTCGATGTCGAGCATCACCTCCCCGTCGGCGTTCGGGTCGGTGCCCGGCGAGTTGGTGGCCCCGTCGACGCTGACCGCGCTCACGCTCGGCGGGGTCAACCCGAGACCCGTGAAATAGGTGTCGAGATCCGTCTGGCTGAAGCCGCCGCCGAGCTCGAGGATCGCCGCCGTCTGCCCCGAGCCGTTGACCCCAGACGGGAAGTTGTAGGCGGCGGCGACCTGGAGCGGCGTGTACGACTGAGCGCTCGCCCGCTGCCGGCGCCGCAGGTGCGGCCGGGCCTGCGGCCGTTCGTCGATCCCGAACACCCCGGTGATCACGTCGCCGAGCTCGCTCGGAACCGTGAGGGGTCCGCTCCGCCCGCGGTAGCGCCCACCGGTCGGGTGCTCGAACAGCTGCAGCCCCTGCGCCCCGAACGCTGTCGCGACCGCTTGCACCGTGCCACGCAACGACACCGCCCGCCGTCCCTTGTCGGCTCCGGTCACCTCGAGGCCGTACTCGCCGGCAAACGCGCGTACCGCGGCGACGTCCCCGTCGCTCGCCCCGGTGGCGCTCGCGAGCTCCTCGCGCGACACCGTCCGCCGCTCCCCGGGCGCACTCGCCGCCTCCTGATCGACCCAGTCAAGCGACGCGGACGGCCGCAGGTACACCGTCACCTCGATCGGCTTGTCCTGATCGACGTCTCCCACGGTCTGATGCTGCGGGCCAGCGACTCGCTCACTGCCGGGGATCTCCACACGCTGTGCCATCACACGTCCTCCTGATCGAACGCTCCGAGGCCGTCCGTGGCATCCCTTAGATCGCCGGTCCCACCCCTGGACCGGCCGGATCCTGGGGGAATCGTACGCTCCCGGCGCCGAGGATTGCGGAATACCCGCACGATTCTTGCGATCCCCTGTATCAGCGACACGCCTTCGGTCTCTACCCGGTTAAGAGCTCACCGGGTAGGGGCTGGGTTCCAGGGGAACCGAGCAGTGGACCCGTCGCCTTTCTCCTCTCCTCGGGCGACGGGTCCACTCGACCAAGTACCGAAACCTACCCAAACATATCGATCCGAAGTCGCGACGTTGTGAGGAGCGCACAACCACGCATCACGCGGCTTCAAGCGCTCAGAACTGCTCGGCGCGCCATTGGAGATCGCGAACACACTGACGGTAAGGTCACGGCGCCACCGCGAGCGCTCACCGTGGGCAGTGACGTGTACGCCTCCAGCGACGATTATCGGATCGGCGGCAGCCAGCCTCGGCGCCCGTGAGCCACGAGGTGCTCACATTCCGCGCGGACTGACGGGCCGCTCACGGTGACCCCGTCGTTCGAGAGTTTGGTGGCGGCGTATCAACGGAGCGCAAAGTCGCTCTTACATCAGATGGACAGTTCGGACCTGAATACGACGCAACGACCCACCGGGAGGGTCAGCTCACCAGATTCCCCGGCGATCGCCCCGGGGAGCTTCGATCGTTACCGGCTGGTCCGCTGGCTCGGCCACGGCCGTATGGCGACGGTGTTTCTCGTTCGGCAGGACAGAGTCGACCGCGATCTCGCGCTCAAGCGGTTTCGTGGCTTTGACCGGAACGCGCCCGCCAGGGCGCGCCGGTTCCTGCGGGAGGTGCCGGCCGCCGATGTGTTGAGCCACCGGAACGTCCTCACCGCATACGAGCGCTTCGAGGATCGCGGCGTTCCCTACATTGCGATGGAGTACGTGCCGCGTGGCTCACTCCGTCCCCACGTCGCGCGGCTGACGCTGGCCCAGTTCGCCGGCGTGATGGAGGGTGTTCTCGCCGGCCTCACGCACGCCCAGACGCGCGGGATCGTCCATCGCAACCTCAAGCCGGAGAACATCATGGTCACCGGCGAGGGCAGGGTGAAGGTCGCGGACTTCGGCATCGCAAAGGCGATTCAGGTCGCCGGAGCCGGAGCCCTCGCGACCGCCACCGGCATGACAGTAGGGACGCCCGCGTACATGGCGCCGGAGCAGGCGGTGGGCGAGGAGGTGGGTACCTGGACCGATCTGTATTCGGTCGGGGTGATGGCCTGGGAGCACGTGGTCGGGCGCGTCCCGTTCCCCCATGGCAGCCCGGCGGCCGTCCTCATCCGGCAGGTCAACCAGCGGATTCCGTCGGCGACCGAGTTGCGCCCCGAGACCGACCCGGATGTCTCGGCCTGGATCGACCGCCTGCTGGTGAAGGATCCGCATCGACGTCCGAGCGACCCGTCCGCGGTGTGGACCGAGCTCGAGGAGATCGTGGTGAGCAGGCTGGGTCCGCTGTGGCGGCGCGACGCTCGCCTCGTCGCCCGACGCGTGACCTGCGGGCGACCCGTCGAGAAGCGCGGCCGTCGCGTGAGGGCGTTGAAGCTGGTTCGGGGGAACCACGCCCAGGTGATCCCTGGGTGAGCCGGGGACCCGCCGCCCCGGTCTGTCAGGGGCGGCGGGTCCGCGCGTCGGGGATGGCTTCACCCCACAGCCGCTCCCGTAGACCCGATGCCCGCGCCACCGGGCGCGCCACCGCGTGCCGCACCGCGTCCTCGGTTCCGACGAGGATCAGCTCCCGGCGGGCGCGGGTGACGGCCGTGTACAGGAGCTCGCGGGTCAGGATGCGAGAGCTCGCCGCGGGCAGCAGGACCGCCGCGGTGTCGAATTGTGAGCCCTGGCTCTTGTGGATCGTCATCGCGTAGACGGTGTCGACGGCGCCGAGGCGCAACGGGCTGAAGTGGAGCAGCTCGCCTCCGCGCTCGAACGCCGCCGTCGGGCGCCCGCCGGGCCCGGGCACGATCACGCCGGTGTCGCCGTTGTAGAGGCCGAGCTCGTAGTCGTTCTCGGTCACGAGCAGCGGCCGTCCGACGTAGTCGCGGTGGTCGACGTCGACGCCTTCGAGCTCGCCCGCGAGCCATGCCAGCACCCGTGACGTCCAGTCGCTGACGCCGTAGGGACCGCGCCGGTGCGCGCACAGGAGCCGGAACCGCCCGAGCGCCGCGAGCGCGTCGATGCCGGCGCCGGCGCGCGCCGCCGCGAACACCTCGCCGCCCGCGGCCACCGCCCGCTCCCGGACGAGGCCGAGCTCCGCCCCGGTCTCCTGCACGTCGGTCTGGAGCCATGTCACCTCGTCTGGCGCCGAGCCGAGCGCCGCCACCGCCGCGTCGCCGTCGCCACGGCGGATCGCCTCGGCGAGCCTGGCGATGCCGCCGCCATAGCGGTGCACGCGATCGAGCACGACGATCCCCCCGCCCGGCGGGTGGGCACCCGAATTGACGATGTCCGCGAGCACGACGCCGGCCTCGATCGAGGTGAGCTGACCCGGGTCGCCGACGAGGATCAGCCGCGCGTCCGGTCGCACCGCCTCGACCAGCCGGGCCATCAGCGACAGCGACACCATCGAGGTCTCGTCCACGATCACCACGTCGTGCGGCAGGCGGTTGCCACGGTCGTGCGCAAACCGGCTGTGGCTGCCCGGCCGCCACCCCAGTAGCCGGTGGAGCGTCGACGCGCGCAGGCGCATGAGCAGCGCTCGGACCGAGTCGCCCACCGGTAGACGTACGGTCTCCTCGTGGACGGCCTCCTGCAGCCGCGCCGCCGCCTTGCCGGTCGGGGCGGCCAGCGCGATCAGCGGCGGCCGCGGGGGTGGGTGGGATCCAGTTCCTGCTGACTCGATCACCTCCGCGACCATCCGGGCGACTTGCGTCGTCTTCCCGGTGCCGGGCCCGCCGGCGATGACGAGGAGCCGGCCGCTCGCCGTGAGCTCGTTCAGGTCCGCCGCGACCGCGCGCTCCTCGCGCCAGTAGCGGTCGAGATACAGCCGGGTGCCGAGCAGGCGCAGCGGCGCCGGCTCGCCGTCTTCGCCGGCCGCGACCAGCTCGCTCGCCCCCAGCTCCCGCACCCATTCGTCGACGGCGGGCCACGGCAGCCCGGACAGGTCGACCGGCTCGTCGGACTCGACCGTTGCGGTCTCGCGAACCGTTGCCAGGTCGACGAACACGTGGCCGAGCCGCGGCCCGCGCACCGCGAGCGCCACCGCGAGTCGGACCGGATCGCGGTCCTCGCCCACCAGCTCGCCGAGGCGCGTGGCGACGTGCACGTCGGCCGCCGACAGCACGCCGATCTCGTTGAACTCGCGCAGCAGCCCGGTCGCACCCACCGCCCGCCGCGCCTCGAACCGGTCCCGCGCAGCGGCGTCGGCGGTCGCGCTCACGAGCCACCCCGATCGAGTACGTCGCTGAGCGCCGTGACGAGCTCACCCGGCGGGCGCCACGCGAACACCCCCGCCTCCGCCGCGCCCGCCATCCCACGCAGGAACAGATACAGGACGCCGGCGAGGTTGCGGCCGGGCCCGTAGCCGGGCAGCCGCCACCGCAGGTAGCGGTGCAGCGCGACGGTGTACAGCAGCGCCTGCAGGCCGTAGTGCGCGCGGTTCATCTCGACCGCGAGCGCGCTCGGCTGGTAGTGGCCGAGCGTCAGCGGCTCGCCGGCCGGGCCGAGCCAGTTCGTCTTGTAATCGACGATCGCGAATCTCGGGGTGGGCGGGCGCCTAATCCGGATCACGAGATCGATGCTGCCGGTGAGAAACCCCCGGACCTGCGAGCGCAGGGCGGGGTCCTCGAGTCGCGCGGCGTACTCGGCCATCGGATCGCACGCGGGCAGATGGTCGCGGAGGGCGGCCGCGATCGCGCTCAGCGTGAACCGGCCGGTCGGCTCGTCGCCGCCGGCCAGCGGCAGCTCGAACTCGAGCTCGTCGAGCCGGTCGGCGCGCACGACATCCCGCAACCGCATCCCGTCGAGCACCGGCCCGAGCGGCGTCTCGATCGCCGCCCGCAGACCCCTCACCGCCGCCCCCGGATCGCCCAGGTCGAGCAACCGTCGCGACCCGGCGACCGCGACATGCGATGAGAGCTCGGCATCGAGGTCGGCCGCGGCGAAGTCGGTCGCCTCGAGCACCCGGTGCACGAACGTGCCGAACTGGACCCCGACCGGCATCGTCCCGAGCGGTGGTTCCAGACCGAGCTCCAGACCCAGCGCCACCGGCACCTCGGTCAGGACCGGCGTGGCCGTCTCGGGCTCGTCGCGCAGGACCGGCCGCTCGGGCTCACTCGCGACGAGCGGGTCGTGGGCCTCGGCGGTGATGTCGCTGTATGAGGTCCGCCGCCACCACAGGTCGAGATGGCGGTCGAACCGCGCCGCCTCGAGCTCGGCCGGCGCTTCGATCGGCGGGCGCCACGCCCCCGGCATTCCGAGCGTCGAGCGCTCCACGGCGATCCGCCCCGGCGCGGTCGCGGCCAGCTCCCGAAAGCGCTCGAGCGCCGCGGCATCGGTCGGCGTCGGGCCGCCGTGCGCCGCGATGTGGCCGTCGGCATCCGTGGAAAACAGCAGACGCGTGAGCGGTGAGTTGCGGCTGTCCCTGGTGCCGGCCCACCAGATCACCGCCTGGTGCTTGGCGCGGGTGAGTGCGACGTACGCGAGGCGCAGGTCCTCGCCGCGCTCCTCGATCACGTGCTGCTCGAAATGACGCTTGAACGTCCGCCCCTCGAGCCCGACGTCGACCGTGTGCCTGTACCCGGTCGCCGGGTCGTGGAATGCCACCGGTTCCTTTTCCCGGATCCAGGTCGGATGCCACAGGTACGGGCAGTACACCACCGGAAACTCGAGACCCTTGCTGCGATGGATCGTCAGCACCTGGACCGCCTCGGCGTCAGATTCGAGCCGCCGCGCGCGCTCCTCCTCGCCCTCGTCCCGATCGGCGTCGGCGACGCGCTCGGCGAGCCAGCCGCGCAGCGCGGTCACCCCGAGCCGTTCGGTGCTCGCCGCGCGGTGCAGCAGCTGCGCGACGTGGCGCAAGTCGGTCAACCGGCGCTCGCCGGCGCCGGCCGCGAGCACGCGCGCGGCCAGGTCCTCGCCGACCGTGATCGCCTCGAGCAGCGCGGCGACGCCGCGATCGCGCAGGATCCGGCTCCAGCGATGAAGGCGCCGGTGGACCTCCTCCCAGTCTTCGTCGGTGGCAATCGCGATCCGCTCGGCCGGCCACCCCAGAAACGGCGTCAGAGCGGCGGTCCTCGCCCGGACCGGCGAGGCAGGCCGCTCGATCGCCTCCAGCAGCGCGAGCCAGTGACGCGCGGACCGGGTGGCGAACACGGTGCCGGCGCCGTTCAGCACCGCTGGCACGCCCGCCCTCAGCAGTTCGTCCTGGACGTGCTCCGCGTCCGCGTTTCTGCGAGCGAGCACCGCGATGTGCCGCGGGCACAGCGGCTCGTCACCGATCGGCTCGCCGCCGGGCGACCGGTGCTCGAGCCGCGCGCTCGAGGACAGCAGCGCAACGACGTCGGCGGCCAGATCGGCCGCGACGTGCGCCCGGACCGAGTCCGTGGCGGCGAACCCGTTCTGGGTGAGCTCGATCGCGGGATCGTCGCGGTGGACGACGCGCACCCGGAGCGCGGCCTCGCTCGGCGCGCCGGTCAGGCGGGGCGTCCGGTGCGCCGCCGTCGCCCGCACCTCGCGGTAGGCGATCCCCTCATGGCCGAGCTTGGCGCCCGCGAACAGCGCGTCGTAGGCGTCGATCAGCGTCTGGTCGGCGCGACGGTTCTCGCGCAACGTGGCGCGCGCCCCGGCGATCTCGGCCGCCTTCAGGTACGCGAACACGTCGGCGCCGCGGAACGCGTAGATCGCCTGCTTGGGATCGGCGACGAGCACGAGCGTGACGCCGCCCTTGGCGAACGCGCGATCCAGGATCTGCCACTGGATCGGGTCGGTGTCCTGGAACTCGTCGACGAGCACGACGTCGAACCGGGAGCGCAGGCGTGCGCGGGCGGCCTCGCCACCCGCTCCCTCGAGCGCGTCCTTGAGCCGGGTGAGCAGGTCGTCGTAGGTCATGATCGCCAGCCGGCGCTTGCGCTGCTCGAGTTCCTTGCGGACGGCGACGGCCAGCCGGTAGCGCATCGCCGCGGTGCTCTCGGTCGGCTCATCCCGCGGCTCGAGCTCGGCCATCGGGTTGTCCACCGCCGCCCTCGCGATCTTGAGCGCCTCGGCGCGCTTGAACCGTGCGGCCTCGCGGCGGTGAAAGCGCCGGACGTACAGGTCGTCGAGCGCCTGCTCGAGCAGATCCGAGACGTCCTCGACGAACGCGGTCTCGCGATCGAGATCGCCGACGGTGCCGAGCTCGGCCAGCACCTCCTGGCAGAAGCCGTGCGTGGTCGCGATCGTCGCCGCGTCGAAGTCGGCGACGGCGCGGGCGAGCCGGTCCCGCCTGCGTTGTATCTCCGCGTCGTCGCCGGTCGCCAGCAGCGTGACGACGGGATCGGCGTGCGTGTCGGGCGCACCGGCGAGGATCGCCGACAGCGCCTGCTCGCACCCCACGAGCCGCTCGCGGACGCGGTCGCGCAGCTCGCCGGTCGCCATCCGCGTGAACGTGATCAGCAACAACCGGTCGAGCGGGGTGCCCTCGGCGACGTAGCGCGCGGTCAGCGCCGAGATCGTGTACGTCTTGCCCGTCCCCGCGCTCGCCTCGAGCACGGTCACTCCGGACGGCAGCGGACCGCAGACGTCGAAGTCGGTGTAGGTCGGGACGGCGGTCATCGGTCGCCGATCTCCTCTCGCGCGAGCAGGCCGTCCCACAGCCGGCGGGCGTAGGCGCCAAAGCGGCTCGGCTCGCCCTCGTACCAACCCTCGTCATCGCGCGGCGGCCGCGCGAGCAGCTCGGACAGGGGAACCGAGTCGCCGTAGACGAGCACGTGCTCGGGCTGGCGGTCCTCCTTGGGATAGTCGAACGTGCTCGTCCACGCCCTGTCCGCCGCGACCGCCCCGTCGTAGCCGCGGGCGGCCGCTTCCGCGTAGGCGGCCGAGGCTTCGCGCGCGAGCGGCAGCGGCTCACGCATCCCGCGGTCGTAGAGGTCGACGAGCGCGGTCAGGTGCTCGAGGGCGGTCTCCCGCCGGGCCTGCGGGTCGTCGCCCAGCGCCCGGACCCGCGCCACCGTCACGTCCGCGCGGTACGCGCCGGAGCGAGCGCGCCCGATCACTAGCGATTCGAACGACCGCTCGGGGCGCGCGGCGGTCAGCGCCAGCAGCTTCACCCACGCCCCCAGCCGGTCGTGCGGCCTCGCCCTCGAATATGAGATCGCGCGGATCGTGTCACCGCACACTCCGGTGGCGGTGCCGGCGAGCGTGCGCCCGTCCGGCAGCGCCACGTTCACGTCGAGCGATCCCGGTGGTTCGTCGCCGCCGAACGTGTTCGCGGCGGCCGCGAGCTGCGCGGCGACCATGCCGATCTCGTCGAGCACCGGCAGCGCGAGATGACCGGGCGGGAGCGTCCCGCGCGCGGTCTCGGCCTGCTTGCACGCGTCCAGGTCGGCGCCGGCGAGGACCCCGTCGAGCAGGCGCTGCCCGACACCCCACTTCGCGAGCGGGTCGAGCTCGACCGGGAGCTCGTCCTGCACCTCGTCGAAGAACTCGCTGACGCTGATCCCGAGCCGGTCGCGCAGGAACGCGCGCACCGGATGCTCGACGAACCGCACGAGCCTGTCGAGCTCGATCACCGGATCGGAGCGCGGCGGGAGCGGCGCCGGCAGGAACGGCTCGTCGAGCTTGCGACGGCGCCTCAGGGCATGGGCGCCGGCGAGCGCCTGCGGGTCGAAGCTCCACGGCCGCCGCGGCACGAGCTTGCCGGCGATGAAGTTCCGAGGATCGAACGGCTGAAGGGGGTGGCGGAGCACGACTTCGTTGCGAGCAGGCCCGTTCTCGCAGCTGACCGTTCGATCGATCACGTCGAGCAGCTCGCCGACCGGGACCGCCGGCGGCCGGCGCAGGTTCGTGCGCTCGTCGTTGCCCGCGTAGGTGATGATCAGCCGCTCGGTCGCCGCCATCAGCGCGTCGAGCAGCATCTGGCGGTCCTCGGTGCGCGGGTCGCGGTCGCCGACGTGGGGCTCGGACAGCAGCAGGTCGTCGCCGTCGCGGCGGGCGCGGCGCGGGAACTGGCCGTCGTCGAGGCCGAGGACGCACACCACCCGGTGCGGAACCGAGCGCATCGGGACGAGCGTGCAGACCGTCAGGTGCCCGGTGCGGAAGTTCGCTCGCGTCGGTCGCCCGCGCAGCCGGTCGGCGAGCAGCACGCGGGCGTCGGCGAGCTCGAGCTCGGGGCCGCCCGCCCCGCCGACTCCGTTGGCGCTCGCGTCGCCGTCGGCGTCGGCGTCGCCGTCGCCGTCGCCGTCGCCGTGGGCGGATTCGTCCGCGAGGTCGCCGAGCACGCGCTCGAGCTCGCGCCGCTGCCAGGAATCGCGCTCGCTGGTGGCGGTGAGCGAATCGGCGGCGTCCGCGATCGCGCCGATCCAGCGCCCGACGGGCTTGGAGTCGGCGAGCGCACCGGCCGCCGCCTTGACGCGGTCGACGAACTCGGCGAACCGGCCGGCGAGGTCGATCGCGCCGCTGTCGACGTCGTCGAGCGGCAGCACGCCCCGGACGAGCCGCCGGTCCTCCTCGGTCATGGCGACGCCGACCAGGATCCGGTCGAGCCCCCGGCGCCACGTGTTGGCGCTGAGCGACCCGAGCTTGAACGGCTCGCGGTGCGCGGCGTCGAACCCCCACCTGATCCCGCTGTCGGCGACCCACTCCTGCATCCGCGACAGGTCGTCGTCGTCGAAGCCGAACCGCCGCCGGACCGGCTCGCGCCCGGCCAGGTCGAGCAGCTGTGACGCGGTCGCCCGCTGGTCGGCCAGCGCGAGCAGCTGGCTGACGACGCCGAGCACGGGGTTGGTCTGCCGGAGCGAGCGGTCGGCAAGCCGGACCCGGAGGTCGGGCAGCGGTTTCTCCTCGGTTTCACGCTCGTCCTCGTCTTCGTCGTCGGCGCGGGGACCGGAGCCGAACGTGGCCTGGATCAGCGGTGCGAACGTCTCGACGTCCGGGCACATCACGATCACGTCGCGCGGCTCGAGCGTGGGGTCGTCCTCGAGCAGGTGAAGAACGACGTCGCGGAGCACCTCGACCTGGCGCGCGCGGCCGTGACAAGCATGGATCTGGACGGTTCGATCGTCGTCGTGCAGTCGGGCCCGGCGATCGGGTTCGCCGGGGAGCGAGGGGCCTGGTGGCTGGCGGTCGTCGCGGATGTCTCCCTGAAGCGTCGCGAGCAGGGTGCGGGACTCGGCGGCGGGCAGCTCGTGGTGGTGATCGGTGCCCTCGCCGGCGCTCGCGAGCACGAGTTGGAGCTCGCGGATGTCGCGGCCCCACGACGCGAGCAGGCGGTTGGCCGGTTGAGTCGCGGTCCGGTCATCGCTCCGGTTCGTGATGGCCGGGCCGCCGTGGAGCTCCTTCGCCACGGCTTGCCAGAGCGCCGGCGACGGGTGGAGCGCGAAAAGGTGCAGCTCGCGCTGGTGTGCGATCGCGGCGAGCACGTCGAGATAGGAGCGCGGTATTCGCGTCAGGCCGAACAGCGACAGCCGGGCGGGAAGGTCGAGCAGCCCCGGTTCGTTGCGAATTCGCTCGCACGCAGGCGCGAGCCGCTCGGCCGGACTCGGGGCGCCGATCCGCGCGCGCAGGCGCCGCCAGAGCTCTGCTTGCCACGCGTCCACGGCTTCGTCGCGCCCGGCGACCCAGGTCAGCACCATGTCCGGCCGGTGCACCCCGTAGTGGTCGAACAGATCGGCGATGTGCCGCACGACCCCGAAGCGGCGCATCGGATCCTCGGGGTCGCCGCGAGCGCCCTCGAGATGGCGCGCGAGCATCGCCAGCCACGGCTCGCCCAGGCACTCGTCGACGACCTCGAGCAGCGGCCACACCGAACGCTCAGCGACCCAGGGGTCGCTTTCCGGGTCGATCCCGGTCGCCGCCGCCAGCGTCCGCTGGACGAGCCGCCCCGGAAACGGGAACTCGACGTTTGCGCACACGCCGTCCTGACGGCCGGCGGTCGTTCCGAGCCGCGTCGACAGGCGCTGGGTCAGCCAGCGCTCGACCCCGCGCGTCGGCACCGCCACCACATCGGGCGCGAACGGGTCCTCGAGCGGCGTGAGCAGCGTCTCGGCCAGGCCGTCGGCGAGACGGTCCGCGCGCTCGGCTCGGTGGACATGAAGCATTGGTGACTGAGATGGTCGGCGGCGCCTGACGGCGACGCCTCAGAACCCTAGCCTTGGGGGGAGACTTCCGGGCCGCGTGCGACTCTTGGTGTCAGAGTGCCGATCACCGACCCCGAAACCAGCCCCGCGGCCGCCCTGGACCGGCTCCGAATCTTGACCGACGACCCGGACGCGGAGTTCCGCCCCGACCAACTCGAGGCGATCCGGGACGTGGTCGTCGACCGGGCTCGCGTGCTGTGCGTGCAGCGGACAGGCTGGGGAAAGTCAGCCGTGTACTTCGTCGCGACCGCGCTGCTGCGGGACGCCGGCGCGGGACCGACGCTGATCGTCAGCCCGCTGCTGGCGCTGATGCGCAACCAGCTCGCCGCCGCCGAGCGCCTGGGTCTGCGGGCGCACACGATCAACAGCACCAATCGCGACGAGTGGGACGACGTCCGCGACCGGCTGGCGGCCGGGACGATCGACCTGCTCCTGATCAGCCCCGAGCGGCTCAACAACCCCCGCTTCCGCGACGACATGCTGCCGCTGTTCGCCACCTCGGTCGGCCTGCTCGTGATCGACGAGGCGCACTGCATCTCGGACTGGGGGCACGACTTCCGCCCCGACTACCGCCGGGTCAAGGACATGCTCGATCGGCTGCCGCGCGGGGTGGCGGTGCTCGGCACGACCGCCACCGCCAACGACCGCGTCGTGGCCGACGTGGTCGCGCAGCTCGGCGCGTCCTCCGGCGAAGGGTTATTGGCACGGTCGGCGGCGCCTGACGGCGGCGCCTCGGTGAAACGGTCGGCGGCGCCTGACGGCGGCGCCTTGCGGACCTACCGCGGCCCGCTCGCCCGCGCCAGCCTGCGCCTCGAGGTGCTCGAGTTGCCGCGCCCGGCGGAGCGGCTGGCGTGGCTGGCTGCGAACCTCCCCTCGCTCCCGGGGTCGGGGATCGTCTACACGCTGACCAAGCGCGACGCCGAGCAGGTCGCGGCGTTCCTGTGCGCGCAAGGCATCAGCGCGCTCGCGTACAGCGGCGAGCACGACACCGATGTGCGGATCGCCACCGAGGACCGGCTGCTCCGCAACGAGATCAAGGCGGTCGTCGCCACCAGCGCGCTCGGGATGGGGTACGACAAGGCCGACCTGGCGTTCGTCGTCCACTATCAGGCGCCGGGCTCGGTCGTCTCCTACTACCAGCAGATCGGGCGCGCCGGCCGGGGCGTCGAGCACGCCGACATCGTCCTGCTCCGCGGCGGCGAGGACCGCCGGATCCAGGACTTCTTCATCGAGCAGGCATTCCCCGATCGCGAGCGGACCTCAGCCGTGCTGGCCGCGCTGGCCCACGCCGGCGAGGAGGGGATGACCACCCGCGAGCTGATGGCGGTGGTCAACCTCGGCATGGGCCGGATCGAGGCGATGCTCAAGATCCTCGACGTCGAGGGCGCGGTCGCGCGGGCGGGCAGTCGCTGGCAGCTTCTCCCCGACGCGGACTGGACCTACGACGCCGAGCGCTACGCGCAGGTGACCGCGCTGCGCCGCGCCGAGCAGCGGGCGATGGCCGCGTTCGGCTCGGACGGCCGCTGCCTGATGCGGGTGCTCCAGGAGCAGCTCGACGATCCGGCGCCGGCCGATTGCGGGCGCTGCTCGGTGTGTGCGGGGCCGCGCTTCGACGCGCCACCGGATCCCACACTGGTCGAGGCGGCGGGCCGGCACCTGCGCTCGACGCCGATCGAGCTCGAGGTCAAGAAGATGGCGCCCGACGCGGCCGGCGTCATGCGCAAGATTGCGGCGGACGTGCTGGTCGAGCCCGGGTGGGCGCTGGCGCGGTTCGGCGACGGTGGCTGGTGGCCGGCGGTCGAGCGGGGCCTCGAGCGCGGCTCGTTCGAGGACGACGTGGTGGAGGCATTGGCGGACGTGGTGCGGCGCGCCGGCGGCGTCGGTTGGGTGGCGTCGGTGCCGTCCGTCCGCCTCGGCGAGCTGCTCCCGCGTTTGGCCGATCGCGTTGCCCAGGCGCTATCGGTGCCCTACGTCCGAATCGTCGAACGGGTTTCCGAACGGCCGCCTCAGCGTGAGATGGCCAATGCCGCCCAGCAGGCCGCCAACGTCCGTGGTGCCTTCCGCGTGATCGCCGCCCCGCCGGCGGGGACGGGCGTCCTGCTCGACGACCGCCGCATCTCGGGCTGGACGCTCGCGATGGTCGGCGGCCAGCTTCGGCGCGCCGGCGCCGATCGCGTGGTCCCGCTGGCGCTGGCCACTCTGCAGTAGCGTTCGCGGCCTCGGCAGTGATCCATCTGGCGCGGGCAACCCGTGAGCGGGTGCACAACTCACCAAAGCGCGCCAACCCGCGCCGTGTTTGCGCACATAAGCATCCCCCAGATGCTTATGTGGGCAAAGCCCGCGCCGAGGTCGGACTTTGGTGAGAAATGCATGTGGGCCGCGCCCGTTGGTCGTCCGGGCCGGCGGCAAGGTCGGCGCCCACCCCGAGGCCGGGCACGCCTGCGGGCCGCGCCGGCGCCCCCCCAGGCCGGCCTGCGGGCCGCGCCGGCGCCCCCGCCACCGTCACCCCGCGCTCTGCCTGGCCTCGGGCGACGCCTGCCAGAAATCGTCGAGCTTGGTCGAGTCTCGCCGGCCGAGCCGGCGCGAGATCGCCCACATCTCGACGGGCTCGTCTCCCTCGTTACGGTGCGAGCGCGGCGTCGTCGGCGCGACGCGCACCGCGGCCGGCGCGCTGACCGTCCGGATCTCGTCGCCAAACCGCATCGTCAGCGTTCCCCGCGTCACCAGGTACAGCTCCTCGATCTCGTCGTGATAATGGCCGGTTCCCTGCTCGAAGTCCGCGTGCGACGGCACACGGATCAGGGTCACGGCCAGCTGCCTGCAATCCAGTGCGCCCGTCAGGCTGCGGAACTCGCCGGGGACGTCGGTGCCGGCGTAGGCGTCGTCGGCGTCCTCGGGATCGACGATGGCGAAGTCGGCGGTGGTCTCTGCGTTGGTGGTCATGAGCGTGTGATACCCCAGCTTCACTCCGCGGTGAACCCGCCGTCGACGGGCAGCGCCAGGCCGGTGATGAACGACGCGCCGGCGGAGGCCAGGAACAGGGCGGCCGCCCCGCACTCCTCGGGACGCGCGAGGCGGCCGAGGGGCCGGGCGGTGGCGGACTCCGCCCGCGCGCGCTCGGAATCGGGCAGCTGGTCGAAGAAGCTCTCGAGCATCGGGGTGTCGACGATCCCCGGGCACATCGCGTTGACGCGGATGCCCTCGGGAGCCCAATCGAGCGCGATTGCGCGCGCCAGCTGAATCGCGGCGCCCTTGGTCGCGCAGTAGATCGGCGAATCCCGCCGGGCCACGAGCCCGGTCTTCGAGGCCATCACCACCAGGCTGCCGGTGGTCCGGGCGAGCGCGCCGTGCGCGGCCTGCGCCAGGTAGATCACCGCGCGCACGTTCACGGAGAACAGCCACTCGATGTCCTCATCCCCCGTGTCGTCGATCGAGCGCGCGAGGTTGACGCCGGCGTTGGCGACCACCGCATCGAGCCGGCCGAACCGGTCCTCGGCGAGCCCGACCGGCGACGTCGCCCGCAGCACCGCGGGGCCGACCGCTGGGCGATGCGCACCGCCGCCACCGCCCCACGTCGCTGGCCTCGTTGGCCGCGAACACCCCCTTCAGATCGGGGTTGGCGGTGAGGATGTCGGCGGTGACAGTCAGCGCCGTGTCGTAGTCGTTCTGGCTGTACTGGACGCCGAGGAGGTGCAGCTTCGGATACCTCTTGAGCTCCTCCTCGAAGCCCTGCACCCGCTGGTCGTTGGTCTCGCTGCCGGCGTGGAACGCGATGATCGCGACCTTGCCTCCGCCCGGTCCGATCGCCTTGGCCAGCTGGTCGGCCGCCAGCCTGGCACCGCTGATGTTGTTGGTCGCGATCAACGGGACGTTCGACGGCTGCGGCGTCGTGCCCGAGTCGATCGAGACGACCTTGATCCCCGCCTAGGTGGCGCCGGTCGACACCTCGTTCATCGCGGTGGCGTCGGTGGCGGCGTACACGAGACCGTTCACTCCCTCGGCGATGTAGTTGTTGAACAGGTTGAGCTGTCCGACCACGTCGGTCTCATCGGTCACGCCGTTCCAGGTGACCTGCACCCCCGGCAGCCGTGACGCCGCGCACGTCGCGCCCTCGTGCACCTTGGTCCGAAAGTCGAGTCCGACCGACTTGGGGATGACCGCGAGGTGAATCGGTGGCGTCTTCTGCAGTCTCACCTTGGCCTTGTGGTCCTTGACCACCGCGCATCCGGACAGCGCCACCGGGGAGCGCTCAGTCGTGAGCCCTAAGCGACCGGCGGGAGCCTGGGAGATCCCGGTGGTGACGCCGCCCGGCCCCCGGTCCGCCCCGCCGCCGGGGTCCGCCGCGCCGCCGCGCCGGCCGGGATCCGCCGCCGCGCCACCGGGTCTGCCGCGCCGGCGGCCGGGGTCCGCCGCGCTGTGCCCACCGGGTCTCCCGTGCCGGCGGCCGGGGTCCGCGCCACCATCCCGAGTTTCTCGCCACTCGACCCGCTGCCGCCGCCGAATGGCGATTCGGTCGGCTCTGGCCCGAGTCTCTCGCCACTCGGCCGGGGACGGGCGCCGAGTGCTGCGTTACTCGGGGTGTGGGCCGGGCGCCCGCGGTCAGCCGTGCGCGGCTTCTGCCGGCCCCGGCTTCTACCGCCGCGGCGCGCCGGCGCCGGACGTCCGGGGCCGGGCGTCCGGCGTCTGGCGGCTCGCCGCCGGCGCGATACCGATCAGGATCAGTCGCTGACTCGAAGAACCTCTCTTTGGTTGAAGGCATGAACCGCTCCCTCGTTCAGGCCCACACAAATCCTCGGACACCGCGGCCAGTTGCGAGGCGACGTCCTGCATCCGTTCGCGAACGCGGTTGGGCACACCAAACGAAGCCGGCGCGCGTGACGCTCCAGCGTGGGTACTCATCTCATGCATCCTCCCTCTCCACGCCCGACGCGAGCGCCATGATCCGCTCCGTCGAACTCGTTGCGGCTCATCTCCCCCACCGTCCGGCCGTCGCGCATCACGACGATCCGGTCGCACATGTTGGTCAGCTCCGGCAGGTGGGAGCTGATCAACACGATCGCGTTCCCGTCCGCCGCCAGCTCACCGATCAACTTGAACAGCTCCGCCTTGGCCCCGACGTCGAGCGCGCGAGTGGGCTCGTCGAAGTGCAGCACGCGCGCCTCGGTCTCGAGCCACCGGCGAACCCGACGATCTCGCCGGCGCGCACCTCGAACGAACAGTCGTGAAGGATGCCCGGCCGCGTGATTCCCTCGGCGCGCGGTATCACCTCGCCGATCTCGCAGTCGCACTTGGGTAGAGATTCT
>Ga0335080_10001703_pt1 | contig 21795 bp, 17 predicted proteins | sample Lox_Sample_34_FD_206720 | JGI IMG/M metagenome (GOLD analysis project Ga0335080, IMG submission 206720) | Soil microbial communities from Loxahatchee National Wildlife Refuge, Florida, United States - Lox_Sample_3.4 | ecosystem: Environmental > Terrestrial > Soil > Wetlands | place: USA...
AAGCATCGCTTCATACACGCCTTCCCGAACGTCGACAACGCGCCGTCGAACGCGATCTGCCGCAAGCTCGGCTTCGAGCTGCTCGAAGCGTGCGAGTTCGAGTTCCCGAAGGGGCACTTCATGACCTGCAACGACTGGCGTCTGGACCTGCGAGCCGGTTACGCCACCGCCGGTGACCGTCGCCAAGAGCGAACCCCGGCGATCGACGCCGGCACACGCCACAGCGATCCCGCTCACGAGCCTTCACCCCGCCAGCGATGATTTTTGTCGTCGGTAACAGCGTCACGGAGGCCGAGGAGCTGACTTCCAGGCCCTTCACGGGGCCGTTCATTCCCGGGCAGAACGCGAACTTCCAGTACCAGGGGACTGCGTTCAAGGTCGGCAGCGGGATCCATGTACAGTGCACCGTTCCGGAGTCGAGGCGGGAAGCGGGACCACCCGCACGGCCACGAGGCACATCGCGCCCGCGCCCCCAGTCACCGAATGAATGAGCACCACCATCGGCTTCGGACACGAACGCACCGCAGCCGATAGCGGGCAAACCGTCTCCCGCACGCTCACGAGCGGAAGCCTCGCTCCTCCCTCGACCCGGAGACGCCCACCCCAACCCGGCGCCGCACGGGCATCCTCGCTGGTGTTGGATCCTCCGGCTCGGTCTCGAGCGGCATATCCGGATTTGGCGTAGGTCGTCCGCTGCGCGGCCGGTGCTCGAGGCGGCGTCTGCGGAGAAGTACTAACGCCTCCCGTGAGCGGCCACGGATGCGCGGCCGTCGGGGCGTTGGGAGCCTGACTGATATGACCCCGGCAACGGCGACCGGCGCGCAGGAGCCGCTGCGTACTGCGGTTGGTCGTCGCGCTCATCCGGACAAGTCGCCGCGGGTGGCCAACCGCGCTGCCGATCCTGGACCCGGGGAGGCGTCGAGTTTCGACACGGTCTCGCACTACTTCGCCGTCGCGGCCGACCGACTCGAGGTGCCCGAGGATCTCCGGACGGTGATCGGGAGCGCCTATCGCGAGGTACAGGTTCAGATTCCGGTAAGGATGCGTGACCGCGGGATTCACGTGTTCTCTGGCTACCGGGTGCAGCACAACGGGGCACGCGGGCCGTTCAAGGGTGGGGTGCGCTATCACGAGCGAGTCAACCTCGATGAGGTGCGGGCGTTGGCAGCGCTGATGACCTGGAAGACGGCGATTCTCGACATCCCGTTCGGCGGTGCCAAAGGCGGTGTCAACTGTCCGGCTCGAGATCTGGACCAGGACGAGCTGCAGATGATCACCCGCTCGTTCGTGGACAGGATCGCCGGGATTCTCGGCCCGACGCGGGACATCCCTGCGCCCGACGCCGGCACCAACGCTCAGGTGATGGCGTGGATGATGGACGAGTACGCCAAGCTCCACGGTGATGCCCCGGCCGTCGTGACCGGCAAGCCGATCTCGCTCGGCGGCTCGCCGGGACGCGAAGCCGCGACCGGTCGCGGCGTGGTCTACGCGTACCGCGAGGCTGCGCGGTCGCTGGGGCTGCACCCGGACGCCACCCGCGTAGTCATCCAGGGCTTCGGCAACGTCGGCTCATGGGCCGGACGGATCATCACTCAGCTCGGCTGCACGCTCACTGGTGTCTCGAACACGAGCGGGGCGATCTACTCGGCCGCCGGGATCGACCCCGAAGCGCTCATTTGCCACCTTGCCGCTGGCGGAAAGCTCGTCGAGTATCCGGGTGCCGAGCCGATCTCGGCCGGAGAGCTGCTCGCGCTCGAATGCGAGGTGCTGATCCCGGCTGCGCTTGGGGGGACGATTCACGCCGCCAACGCGGGCTCGATCCGGGCTCGAGTCGTGATCGAAGGTGCAAACAACCCGACGACGCCCGCGGGCGACGCGATCCTCAACGACAACGGCATTCTCGTGGTCCCGGACGTGGTCGCAAATGCCGGCGGGGTAGTGGTGTCCTACTTCGAATGGGTCCAGAACCTCCAGCACCTCCGCTGGGAGGAGCGCGAGGTCAACAACAAGCTCGGCTCCAAGATGCGCACCGCCTACCGCGAGGTCGAGGACCGTGCAAGCCGCGGCGGCCGGGTGCCGCTCCGCGTGGCCGCGTATGAGTTGGCCATCGAGCGTGTGCTCCAGGCAACACGTCTGCGAGGGTTCGGCGGCTACGCGTGAGGGGAGAGACCGGCGGATGATCTGGTTGTGACCGCGGCGGCGGCCCCTGTGTGGGCGCGGCTCCGTCTGCCAGACTGCTTGTTCGCGGCCTCGACGGTGGCCGGGGGATCAACGACTTCGAAGGGGTGTCGTGAAAATGGCGCGTTTCGCTGGACGGACGGTGCTGGTCACGGGGGCTTCGAGGGGTATCGGGTTGGCGACCGCGAGGCGCTTTCACATGGAGGGAGCGCGTGTCGGTCTGGTCGCGCGGGATGCGGACCGGTTAGCGTCGGTGGTGGCTGATCTGGATGGTTCCTGCTGCGCGGTGGCGGCGGATGTAGCCGTGCCGGGAGAGTGTGTGCGCGCGGTCCAGGAAGTTGAGGATGCGCTTGGTCCCGTGGATGTGCTGGTCAGCAACGCCGGGGTCCTGCGGCGCGACTTTGTGAGCGACGTCAGCGTCCAGGATTTCGAGGAGAGCTATCGGGTGAACGTGGGGGCGGCGCTGTGGCTGACGCGGCGGGTACTCCCGGGGATGCGCGAGCGCGGGTACGGGAGGATCGTGCTTGTCGCGTCGGAGCTTGGGTTGTTCGGAGGCCCATCCTACGCCTCGTACTGCACGAGCAAGTTCGCGCTCGTCGGACTGGCCGAGGTCCTCTGGCACGAGCTGGCGGGCAGCGGCGTCCGGGCGTGCGCCGTCTGCCCCGGTGACGTTCGCACCGACCAACTCGAGCAAGAGCACCGGTGGGGACCGACTGGTGGTGTCCCGCCAGAGAAGGCCATGTCGCCCGAGGATCTGGCCTCGGCGATCGTCCGGTCGCTCGACTCACGTAACGCGGTCGTAATCGTCGATAAGCCGCACCTGCGGGCGGTCTTCAACCTGTGGGGAGGCTCGCGACGGCTGCGCCTCGCAGCGGTACATGGCGCTTACAAGGAACTCCTGAAAGCGTGACGCGAAGACCGGCGCTCCCGGCCGGTGTCTCAAACAGGTGCTGCCTGTTCCAATCGGGCAATGAGTGTTAGGCGGGCGCCATGGAGCCGAACGCATACGTCGCGGGCCGCAAGCTGCACGGACGGTCCGTCCTGGCGCAGGTAGTCGCACCTTCATCGAGTTGGGCACGCGACCACGCCTGACGAGCTGTCCATTGGCCGACCGTGGCGCGCCGGCCACCACGAACCCCGCACGGCAGGCGCCGCGATCCTTTGCGCGACGGCTTCCGTGCGTAGCGGCACTGTGCGTTCGTCGAAGCGACCGACCCGTCGGGGCGTTCGGTGGGCGCGTGGCAGCAGCGGATCGCTGTGCCGAGAGCACCGCCGGGAGGGGCGGCCTCGCAGCAATGTCTCGCCGGCGAGATTCATCATCTTGTTGGCGTTCGGGCGGCTGGTCTGCATGGGCTCTGGTGCGCGGGTCAGGCCGTCGGACCGGACGGTCCGGTGAGCGAGGGGCCCTGGATGGCCGGTGGCGTCGCGAGCGCAGCGTGGCCGGGGTCGAGGAAGTCCATGACGGTGGTCGCGTTGGCATCCCGGTAGGTGAGCGCGGGGAGATTCCACTTGGTCTCGATCGTGGCCAGGATCGAGGTGTGGTCGTGCACGAGGTCGGTGACCGCGTGCGGCTTGGCGTACGGCGAGACGACGACCGCCGGCACCCGCGGCCCGTACATGTCATAGCCGCCGGGCACATCGCCGGGGGCCAGCTGCGGCGGGATCGGGTCGGGTGGGATCGCCGCCGGGGGCGGCACGTGGTCGTAGTAGCCGCCGTGCTCGTCGTAGGTGTAGATGAGCAGCGTGCGCGGCCACGCCGGTGAGCTCAGAACGGCCTCGACCACGCGGTGTGCCCATACCTCGCCGTAGAACATGTCCTGCGGCGCCTCCTCGTCTCCACCGACCGTGCCGAGCGTGCCGAGAAGGGACCCCACGACCGGCACCGAGGCGAGCGTCTTGCCCACCAGCGACACCGCGCCCACCTCAGGATCGACGAAGCTAACCGGCGGAAGGGTTCCCTTCGCGCAGTCCTCAAAGAAGCCCTCCAGCGTGGCCAGGTTGCCGGGATACCTCTCGACGATCGACGGGATGATCGCTGTGTACGGGATGTCGGTGAAGTAATCGCGCCAGTCGATCCCGTGCGCGTGGAGGCGGTCGAAGATGGTGCCGTTGGGAGGCGGTGGATCGCCCAAGCTCCGCAGGTCGGTGGCGATATCGCCGTACGCCGTCCCGGCCATCAGGAACCGCCGATTGGGGAACGTCTGGCAGGGCGCCGAGCAGAACCAGCGGTTGGCCAGCGTGAAGGTCGCCGCGAGGTCATATGCGAACGGCAGAACCTCGCGAGGGTAGTAGCCCATCGGCTGGGTGGCGTTGACCGACCGGACAAACCCGTCCATCCTGCCGCCGTCTATCTGCTCGTGCGTCGCGTTCCAGGTTTGTGAGACGTGCGGGCCCTGCGCCGTGCTCGAGACCGCAAACGCAGCGACCGTCGCGGGCGTGCCCGGGCCGCCCGGATTGGTGTTGGTCGGCCTCCCGGCGCTATCGAACATCAGCCCATCGGCCGCCGGCTGCCCCGAACGCGCCAGGCCGCCGAGCAGGTTGTCGAACGAATGGTTCTCCATCATCACCACCACGAGGTGGTCGAACGGCATCGCGTCGTCGAGCGTCCCAGCTGGCTGGCCGGGATGCGGCAAGCTGTCAGGATCACGCACACGAGCCATCGCGGGCCGACCCGAAAGCCTACGGCCCCGTCAAGGGCGGTGCGGACGGGTTGCGTGAAGGTTATGCTCGCCGCCGCGGGCACCGCGATCACCTCAGCCGTTCGGTCGCCCGGCCTCGCGCTTTCGTGTCAGCGACCAACCGCCCGCTTCGCGACAACGTGTGCGAGCCGCCGGCAGGCAGGCGAAGGCTCTCCGGGTGGTCGCCTGGTTCGCCGGGCGCTACCCCCGCGTGTGCACGAGCGCATGTGGTCGTGGTTTGGACTCACCGAAACGACAACACGCCCCACCACTACACAGCGCACGCCACTCTTCCTTCCACGAGCCGGATGAGACGCAGCGCCGGACGACCCGAAGAGAGACTGGAACTGGAGGCCGCGCCGATGCGCCGCAAGCGTCAGCCTCGGTCGAGTTCGCGCTAGCGGCCTCTCTCCAAAGGTTCTTGGTCGATAACTGGTGCGGACAGGCCGCGCGAGCCTGGGAATCGGAGAGCGGCGCGCCGGGCACGCAGGTCGCCACGCCGATCGGCCGGCTCGACTTCCTATGCCGCAATACAGCCACCGTTACCGCCCCAGCCGCTCCGCCCAGCCGTCCCCGTGTCCCCATCTCCGCCTCCACCCACCACCGCCTCCGCCGCCGTGGGCGCCGCAATGTGGTGGGTGTCGAGGTCATTGGGCCGTGTGCAGCACGGGTGGTGCCGGGTCTTGATGGGTCGGTGGGTCATGCGCAAGTGGGATGTCTGCGGCCTTGGTGATCAGGCGGGTGCCGCGTCCGTGGGTGATGAAGCTGTGGCTCCAGCGCAGTAGGACGAGCAGGCGGTTCTCGAACCCGATCAGGTAGCCGAGGTGCACAAGCAGCCAGAGGATCCAGGCCAGGCGGCCGCTGAGCCGCAGGCCACGGAGGTCAGCGACCGCGTGGGCTCGGCCGATCGGCGCCAGCTGACCTCGGTTGTGGTAGTGAAACGGCGGGGCCGACTGGCCACCGAGACGGCGGGCGACAAGCCGCCCGGCGTAGCGGCCTTGTTGCATCGCCACGGGTGCGATGCCGGGCAGCGCCTGCGGCACACCAGTCTGGTGATCGCGGACGCGGACCATGTCGCCGAAGGCGATCACATCCTGGTGGCCAGGGAGGGTCAGATCCGGTTCGACCAGCACGCGGCCGGCGTGATCGATCTCCGCGCCCGAGGTCTCAGCGAGCATTCGCGCGAGCGGCGAGGCCTGTACCCCGGCCGCCCAGATGACGTTTCGCGTCGCGATTTGGACTCTCGCGCCGTCGGCGGCTTGGAGCTCGACGCTCTCCGGGTGCAGGTCAACCAGCGTGTGGGAGAGCAGCGGCGTGACCCCGAGTCGCTCCAGCGATCGTGCGGTTCGTTGCGACAACGACGGGGCCAGCGCCGGCAGCACTCGCGGGGCCGACTCGACCAGGAGCACGCGCCTCGCGCGGGGGTCGCTGTCGCGGAACTCGGCCGGTAGCGTGTCGCGTGCGAGCTCAGCGATCTGTCCGGCGATCTCGACCCCGGTCGGGCCGGCGCCCACCACCACGAACGTCAGCCAGGCCGCCTGCAGATCGGCATCGGGCTCGAGTTCGGCCGCCTCGAACGCTTGTAGGACGCGCCCGCGGACCCGCAGCGAGCTGTCCAGGGACTTGACCTCGAGCGCGAGCGATCGCCACCGCTCGTGTCCGAAGTATGAGTAGCTGCTTCCGGCGGCGACCAGCAGCGTGTCATATGAGAAGCGGCGCGGCGAGCGGCTGGCGAGATTCGACTGGACCAGCACTTCGTGGCGCTCGAGGTCAAACCCGCTGACTTCGCCCAACACCACGCGTACGCGGGGTTCGCGCCTGAGGATCTTTCGTAGCGGCACTGCGATCTCTCCCGGCGACAGCGAACCCGTCGCGACCTGGTAGCTCAGGGGCTGGAACAGGTGATAGTTGTTGCGGTCGATCAGCGTCACATCAACGTTCGCTTTCGCGAGCGTCTTGACCGCTTGCAGGCCGCCGAACCCGCCACCGACGACGACCACCCGACTGCCACCGCCGCTCAGTCTCATCTCGGACGTCACCGCGGCTCAGTCTCCGGCTTCGCGGGGTCTTCCGGCTGGCTTGCCGGACCGCTCAGTATCGACTCGAGCGCGGCGTTGAGCTCAAGCCACCCGTGAAACTGACGGCACTCGCCCGTGGGCGCGGTGGTGGTGCCGCGGATCACGCCCCGGTCGATCGCAGCGTTCGGCGCCATGCGCTGTTTGTTCATGGCAGGCAGTCTCCTCGTCTCGGGTGCGGGGGGCATCGGCCGCACCGGTCCAATCTTTTGCCGGCCGAGGCCTTAGGAAATCGCCGCGGCCGCGCGCGGATCCTCGCGTCCGTCGTCGACGAGGCCGCTGAGCGCGGTGGCGACTTGGCCGCGCCGGGTGATCCCGAGCTTGCGATACACCCGGCTGAGGTGCGCCTTGGCGGTCTTGGTGGTGATGAACAGCGACTGGGCGATTTCGCGATTGGTGAGCCCCCCGGCGGCCAGTCGCGCGACCCGCAACTCGGCGGCGGTCAGCGCGTCGCGGCCGGTGATCGCATCGCGCCTGGGCTTGGCACCCGCGGCGATCAGATCCGCGCGCGCCTGGTTGGCGATCCGCCGCGCGCCACAGTGATACGCGAGATCCAGCGCGCGTTCGAGCTCGGCGCGCGCCTGGACGCGCCGCCCCGCGCGTCGCAGAGCGGCGCCGTAGTCCGCTTGCGCGCGCGCGAGCTCGAGTGGCGATTGCGACCGCTGCAAGGTTGTGACCGCCTCTGCGAGCCGCCGAAGACCCGCCTCGCCGCCCTCGACCAGCCCGCGCGCGCGCAGCGAGACGCCCAGCGTCCGCGGACGGCCGAACGCGCGCGCGAGCTCGAGCTGCTCACCGGCGAGTCGCTCCGCCTCGTCGTTCTCCCCCAGCGCGGAGTGCACGAGTGCTGCCTCAGCCCGCCACGGAATCGCGCTCAGCTGAGACAACCCGAGAGCCGCGGATCGCGCTCCGAACTCCAGGAAGTCGTCGAGCGCCTCCCGCAGACGACCCTCTCCAACGCGAAGAAGGCCCCGCGCGAGGAGAAGCATCCCTGCCATGCTCGACCGTGAAGGGCGCGGATCAGCTGCTTGCCGCAGCATGTCCGCTGCCGCCGGGAGCTCGTCACGTTCAATCAGCACCCGGATCAGGTCGCTGACTGCGGCCATCCGGTAAACGCCGGCCGCATGCTCGAGGGCCCAGCGTGCGTCCGCCTCGGCGTCGGCCAACGCGCCACGGTCGCACAACGCCCACGCGCGGCAGACGAGGATCCCGACCGTCTCCTGCATCGCGCCGCGGCCGCGCGCGGCGGCAATCAAGTCGTCGCATAGCCGCTCCAGCACGTCGTAGCACTCCACCCATGTGAGGGTGATGATCAGCTGCGGACTGATATCGGGTGAGGGCGGATAAGGGTGGCAGGCCAACGCCCGTCCCGCCAGCTCCTCCGCCTCCGCCGCGCGATTGGCTCGTGCCGCATCAACGGCCGAGACCACGAGCACGAGCATGGGCGGATGCACCACCGCGTCCAGGCCGGCGCGCAACCGCTCAGCACGCCGCAACGCAGCCGGGGCCGTGCGCAGGTCGGATAGCCCGACCGAGGCGATCCCGCCCTCGAACATCATCGCCAGGTCGGGGTTCGTGTCGCCGACTGCCGCGAGCGTACTCTCGATCACCTCGACCGCCCGCACAGTCTCGTCGCGAACGGCGTACGCAAGCGCCAATTGCGAGCAGGCAGCGATCATTGCGCCGGGATCGTCGATCGCCGCCGCGCGGGCCTGCTCGAGGTGCGTGATCGCATCCGGTTGTCCGGCGCGCCACTCGGCGGTGCCCAACAGCAACATCAACGATGCGCGCTCGTCAGGCGTGGGCGGCTCGGACAGCGCCCGCCGCGCGTAGTCTGCGGCGACGTCGGCCGCGCCACGCTCCAGCGCGTCGCGCGCCGCGTCGCGCAGCCGCTCAACCACCCACGCATCACCGGCCGGGCCGCATACAAGCAGGTGCGCAGCGACCCGTGCCAGCGACTCCCCGCGGTCACGATCCAGGAGCGCCGCAGCCCGCCGATGTGCCACGCGACGCGCACCCGAGGCGATGTCCTGTGCAACGGCCTCGCCTATCAACGGATGAAAGAACTCAAGCGGACGTACGGGCGCGAAGATCTGCGCCGCCGCCAGCCGGTCGGCGGTCAACTCGGCAGCCACCGGCTCCAGCTCCGCCAGCCGCGCCGCGAGCACGACCTCAGCGCCCGCGCCGAGCACGGCGACCGCCCGGGCAAGCGCGACCGCCTCGGTACCCAACCGCCCCAGGCGCGCGAGAACCGAGGTTCCGACGGCCGTCGGCGCGATCCGCCGCAGGGCCGGCACGCTCTCGGCTCGAGCAGCCAGACCCTCGTCGCGAGCTGCGGCCACCAGCTCTCGCGCGAACAGCGGGTTGCCGCCGCTCAGCTCGGCGCACGCGGCGCAGAACGGCTCGTCGGCCTGCGGGTCCAGCTGCGCACGCACGATCGCGCCGACGGCCGCAGCGCTCAGCGGCCCAGGTGCAAGTCGCTGAACGCCGCCGGTTCCCACGAGCCCGTCGAGCTCGCCGCGCTCCGCACCCGGATCGCCCGAGCGCAACGCCAGCGCCAATAGCACCGCGAGGTCTTCAGCTCGCCGCGCCAGATAGCCAAGCCACGCCAGCGACGGATCATCGGCCCACTGCACGTCATCCACGGAAACGACCACCGGGCCACGGTCGGCTCGATTTGCCAGCAGCCAGTACAGCCCGTGAAACGCAGCGAACCGATCCGCGGGCGGCTCGCTCGCCTCCACGCCCACGGCCCGTGCGCCAACGCGCGCGACACCATCAAGCAGCCGACGCCGCTCCCCCGCGGACGCCGCGCGCAGCATCGGCTCCAACAACTGGCGCGCCACCCCGAACGCGATCTCTATCTCGAACTCCGAGCCGCGCGCACTCAGCACGCCGACCCCACGCGCCTGCGCGTTCGCTCGTACCGCTCTCAGCAACTCGCTCTTTCCGATCCCAGCTGGACCCTCCACGACCACCACAGCGCCCCTCCCAGCGCCGACTCGATCAAAGAGATGATCCACGCGCGAGAGTTCGCCGTCGCGCTCCAATAACCGTCCGTGAACGCGTGCCGGCACGATGCTCACGACGCCGTCACCGCAGCCTGATCGCAACCGCGCCCGATCCGAAGCCCACGCCGCTCCGCGTAGCTCACGGGCAACAGCATAAGCACCCGCGACGCGCTGTTGGCGGACTCCGTCGGGGAGACGGTGGCGAGTCGACTCGATGCCGTGCTGGCGCCCACTATTCGGATTGGCCACGCCCAGCAACACATGAGCCGCGCGAGAACGCTGTCCGTACCGGCCGAGACAGGGCCACGACTCCCTGCCCGGTGCAGGGCGTGATCCGGCGCAGTGGCTGTCTCAGGTCCGAACATGACCTAAAACGGGGTTAGGCTGGGTCCGGAACGAGCTACCGGAAGGAGATTCGATGGCGGAGCGAGACGGATACATCCCCGGGGTGCCGTGCTGGATCGACACGAGCCAGCCCGACCCGGACGCGGCGGTGAAGTTCTACGAGGGCGTGTTCGGGTGGGCGTGTGAGGACGTGATGCCCCCTGACTCGCCGGGCGGCAAATACTTCATGGCGCGGCTCCGCGGTGGCGATGTCGCGGCGATCTCCTCGGTCGGCGAAGGAGCACCGCCGGTGGCGACCTGGAACACGTACATCTGGGTAGATAGCGCTGGTGAGACCGCCGCGAAAGTTACGGATGCGGGCGGGAAGGTGCTGATTGAGCCGTTCGACGTCATGGAGGCCGGCCGGATGGCTGGTTTTGTCGATCCCGAGGGTGCGGTGTTCTTCGTCTGGGAGGCCAACCAGCACAAGGGCGCACGGGTCGTCAACGAGCATGGAGCATTGAACTTCAACAATCTTGAGACACGCGACGTGGCGACCGCCAAAGCGTTCTACGGCGCCGTGTTCGGCTGGCGCACACTCCGCCTCGATGGCGGATTTCAGGCGTGGACGCTTCCGGGCTACGGTGATTACCTGGAGCGCGACAATCCCGGCCTGCGCAAGGGAATGGAAGAGATGGGCGTGACGTCCGAGTTCGCCGATGTGGTCGCGACCATCAGTCCGATTACCGAGGGCCAGAGCGACGTTCGGGCGCGTTGGAGTGTGACGTTCGCGGTCGACAGCGCCGATGCGAGCGCTGAGAAGGCCGGGGAGCTGGGCGGGAAGGTGCTCGCCGGGCCATTCGACGCCCCATGGGTACGGATGGCGGTGATCGCGGACCGGCAGGGAGCGACCTTCATCGCGAGCCAGTTCGTGGCCGAGAACAGAAACGTCCCGACGGCGGAAACGACGAGCGCGGCATGAGTCGCCGCCAGCGCGGCTGACTTCCTCTGAGCCGCCTCGTGAAGGAACACCCGCGCCGTAGACAGCCGGACGGTCGCGCTGTCTTGGGAGAGCCGGGCGTGGGGCTCGGGCAGCGTGCCAGAGCCTTGATGCGGCCAGGGGTCGGTCGTCACTTCGGCGATCTCGTCCTGCGCTGTCTCGAGCAGCCGCCGTCCGGCTTCGACCACGCGGTCCGCCGGCGAGCGCGAATCGCTCTCATATCCAGCGACCGCGAGCAAAATGTCGACGCCAGCGCCGCCGTCCCGGACGTCGAGCACGTCCACCGTGCCGCGCTCGGTGGTCGCGATTCCGCACCTCGGGCGGCGCGCCGGCGGCGAGCGGAGCCGCGCCGGGTTGGCATTCCCCGGCATGCGGGCTACCGTGGCGTGTGATGCCGAGCGCGAACCGCTGCCCGAAGTGCCGCCAGACGATTCATCCTTTCGCCGCCACGTGCCCCTCCTGCGGTGCTGATCTTGATGCGCACCGCCGCGGGTCCGCCAGCCGGCAGCGGTGGCGGCAGATCGAGCTCCCGCACCTCACGAACAACGTCACCGACCTGATCGTGATCACCTTGATCATGCTGCTGCTCGCACTCTTCGCGCCGCTGTTCGGTGTGCTCCTGGCCCTCTTCATCGTTTGGCACGCGCACCACAATGGCCCGGTTGCTCGCCGCAACATCGCCATCGTCTGCGCGGGTATCGCCATAGTCAACCTCGCGGCCCCGAACGTGTTGCTCCCTCACCTGGTCTAGGCGACGAGTCTCGGCATGGCCCGCGCCAGCCACCGACCAGCCCAGAGGCAACCAGCCTGACTCAGAATCGGTGCCCCCTGCACCCCACACGTCGGTCAAGCTCGACGCCGCGACAGGGCCCGGCAAGCGCGGAGTGCCGTACAAACCGCGGGCCTCCCGGGGCGACTCCTTTCGCGCTCTGAGCGCTCCCGGTCTGAGGAGTCCTTGGCGACAAGGGACGCGCCGGCATCATCCGTCGGCCGAAGCCAGCGGAGGAACGCTGCATGCGAGGCGGCGCCCCTCGGAAGTGCGAGGTACCGCGCCAGGTCGAGAGCCGTGCCGGAGCGCAGGTCGGTCCTCGCTGCCTGGCAACGTCCCGCAGGCTCAGCGCTCGCGCGACAAACGCCGGGCTATGCTCAGCGAGTGGGCGCCCGCGCCGCCCGCGTGTGGGACGGGCGCTGGGAGGAATGTTCAGCGTAGGCGGTTACTCGCGGCAGAACCGTATGAAACCGCCGCCAACTCGAGAAGGAGAAGCCTCGATGGCTGAGAGCAGACTGATGACCGCCGAGGGCGTGGAGCGGCTCCGCACCGAGTTGCACCGCCTGGAGACCGAGGAGCGCGCCAAGGTGGTCGAGCAGATCAAGACCGCCCGCGAGTGGGGCGACCTCAAGGAGAACGCCGAATACCACGCCGCCAAGGACGCTCAGTCGCGTCTGGAGACCCGGATCCTGCGCCTGCGCGAGAAGCTGCGCAGCGCCGAGGTGGTCGAGGCGGGCGCGGCAACCGACGGCACCGCCCGGTTCGGTGCGATCGTGACCTTCGAGGACGAGCTAGGCGGCCAGACTCAGAGCGTCCGGCTGGTCGCCTCCCATGACGCCAACCCGTCGGCGGGGGCGCTGTCGGTCGAATCACCCATCGGAGCGGCCCTGAACGGCCGCGGCGTCGGTCAGGTCGTCGAGGTCAATGCGCCCAAGGGCGTTCGCCGGCTGCGCATAACCGCTGTCAGGTAGCGCGCGGGAGTGCGGACGCCGACGCCCTCAAGCAGCCGCCGTCGCTCACGGCGTGAGCGAGGTCCCGATCCGATAGGGCAAGCCGAGCCGCGCAGTTGAACGGGCGGCAGGGGGGAGAGGTGTGCCGGGGGCATTAGCCTGACCGAGCTGTTCCGCTGGCGACATGAGGTGCCGCTTCCTCGGAGTCAGCCGGCGTGGCGGCTGGCGGCGACCATCGCGGCGAGCGCTTCCGCCTCTTCGGCCAGCTTTCGATACTCCGCCAGCATCTGGGGCGAGTCGATCTCGGGAAGCTGGCGGCGGCAGGCCAGGACGTACGCGTAGCCGGCGGTCGGAAACACATCCTTCAGCGCCTCGTACGCGGCCTTCACGCGGGCTTGCTCTTCGGTCAGGGCCATGGCCATGGGGTCTCTTAGCCTAGAGAACGTAGTGGTCGCTCAAACCAAGGGTCCCCGCGCCCCAGCTGGTGGCGGGGCGCACGTCGGTTCGGGTGCATCATGCACCCCGCGTCTTGTCGGCGGAGGAGCGATAGACCGGCGTCGGGTCTGCGGGTCGAGAATGGCGCCGACTGGAGCGTCCCTGTGCGCGCCGATCTCGATCGAGAGGCCTGGCGAAAAGGCGCGTGCCCAAGACGCGGATCGACGCGTGGATCCTGGCGAGCCACGAGTGCGGAAGCCGTTGCTTGTCCCGGCAAGACAACGCAGGTGTGGCTTCGCTCGAGCATGCGGTAAAGAGTGCCGGTCGCGCGCATCCTGCGTTCGGCGTCGTGATAGATCTCGCCAGGCAGCACCGGTGGCTGTCGTTCGCGGGCACGACAACCCGGTCGAACTGCTTCCCGTCGAGAAGGTGTTTGAGGGCGTCGCGGTACGTGCGCCCGCGTGGGATATTCGCGCACGGTTCACAGGAACGACGTGATGGCCTTCAGGGGCGGGCTCCCAATGGTCGGCTTTGCTGAAGCGTTCGTCGTGAGTCTGTGGTCTGTGGAGTGGCGGAGTAGCTCGACGCCAGCTGGAGTGAGCTTGATCTTCACGTGGTGCCGTCGCCGCCGTAGTTGCCGGTGATCGTGTAGCCGCCGGCTGCGGACGGGGTGAACGTCCGCTGGCAAGTGGCGACGCCGGTTGTGCCCGTGCCCGCCGGTGTGCTCGCTCCGCTCGTCGCCGCGCCGGTCACCGCCGCCGTGCTGTGCGTCGCGCTTCCGGCCGCCACCGAGCTCGGCGAACACCCAACGCTCGTCGAGGTCGAGTCAAGCGGAACCGAGTACGTGAGCGTGAACCTTTCCGCCTTGCGCTCCACGGTCGGGCGGGTGTGGTTGTAGGCCTGCTTCCAGGCGGGAGCGGGCAAGCTGTCCGTCCTTGACCGGCGGCATCGAACGCGGGCGGGGGGGAGCCTTCGTGAGCGCCGACACCGGGACCGCGAGAGACATCGCGCCCTTGGACGTGTCGACATTCCCCAACCCTAGCGGCACCGTTGCGACGTGCTGGCACGGACCGATTCCTCTGCCCGGCCTACCTTTGCTCAGGCGGCCTTGAGCTCGGCGGGCGGCGGCGGTCCACACTGTGAGATGTCACTAGCAATACGCGTCGCGCTCGTCTGCGTCAAGCGACCGGTGTCTACAAGCGCGCGACACAGACGCTCGACACCCTGCAGCGCCGCGCTGGCTGCATCGTCCTGCAGCAGATCGCGGGTGAAGATGAGGCTGTCCGCAGCGTGGCGGATGATGTCCTGCTCCCGGCTGCCCAGCGTGCTAGCGCCCAGCTCGTTGAGAGTCTGGATCACTCGTCGATAGGCGTGGGCACGTTCACGGGTCATGGCGCACCGAAGCGGTAGAACCCAGGGTTACGATGGGGCCCATCATGATCACCGCCGCTTCTCCTGTCTTTAGCCCAGTGATCAAGGATCGGGGCGCAGTTTCGTACGCGTGGCCAGCGGGCGGTCGAGTCCGTGGCACCGTCCGCCAGCCGCGCCTCGCGACGAATGCCAGCACCAGCGTCAACGTTCCCGCGCGCCTCCGCCCGCCCACCCCAACCGTCGTCGACCGCGGCCTCGGACAATCCCTCTTGCCTGCCCGACATCGGTGCGCGCGATCGCGTTGGCGATAACGGGGTCGCGCCGATCCGGGCGGGTGAATCGCAGAGCGGATGGTCGCGTTCGCCCAGATCCACGCCACCGGCCCCCGCGGTGACTCGCTTCTCCTTCGTCGCGCAGCGACTGTTGCTTGCGCCGTGCGAGCGGCGAAACAGTAGTGAATCATGAGTGCTCCGTCGTTGACCCGCGGCGGTCCTGACGGGCCGGTGATCTCCACGCCGGTTCCCTTGAGGGCACCCGCTGCGCACGCTTCCGGGGAGGCGTACTCCCCGAGCCCAGCGACCCGGAACGCGACAACACCGCAAGTCGAACGCGCTGCGGTGCATCACGCACGATACGACGGCGTGGACGGCGAGCCGTCCCCGGTTGCCTGCGACTCGCTGGACGCCTGCCGCGGGGCGGATGGCTTGACGCCGTGACCTTGTGGATCGAAGCCCGCCGGCCATCTGGTTTTGGGATCGCCCGTCGCACCGCTCAGATCCGCCTTGGCCAGGTTCCGCGCATCGGAGAGAAGCGCCCCCTCGAGCCGGGCATTGCGTAGGTCGGCGCCGTGTAAGTCGGCCCGGCGAAGATCTGCCTCGCGGAGCGATGCGCCGACGAGGTTGGTGCTGTGCAGATACGCCTGCTTGAGGTCCGCTTTGTCGAGGACGCTGTTGGCGAGGTTGGCCTTCGACAGGTTCGCCTCGAACAACACCGCACGCTGCAGCTTGCATTGGTACATCTGTGTACGAGCGAGATCCGCCCGGGTGAGGTCGCCTCCACGGAGATCCGCCCCGCTCACGTTGACCGCCGCCGCCGCATAGGCCCCACGGAGCCCGCCGCTGCCTGCGCCGCGGAGAAACTCACGGATGGTCGTGCGCGGCCGTCGCCCGAGCACACTCATGGCGGCTTGGACGTCCCGCGCCCACCCCCTCAGCGGACGCTCGCCGTCGGGCACTCCGGGCGGAGGCTGCCCATCCCGGATCGGCTTGTCAGTCGGATACGGTGCGTGCGCCAGCACGTATGACGCCAGCAGCTCGATGATCGCCCGTCGCTCGGGGCGCGACGTCTTCATGATCTGCTCCAGCGCATAGATCGCGCCGACCCGAACGTCCGGATTTTGTTCACCGAGCTGTGCTGTCGCTTGCCCGAAGCGCGTCGTAACAACGATTCTGTTCTGTCCGCGATAGTTCAGAAGGCCGACCATCAGAGCTCCGATCGCCGTCGCGATGGCGCCGAAGATCGCCACGTTGGTTCCGGAGTCCACGGTCCCAGATCCGTGCAGCGCACTGATCGTCAACATCAGCACCAGCGCGAGCCGCCCCCGGCCATGAACGCAGCGGCTGGCGATGACGCGCCTGCAGCTTGGGTGTCCGTGCGCCCAGAACGACTCCACGCCCGGAAGACGCTGAATGCTGACATGGGGTCCTTTGTTCGTCGACGGTCCGATCACCGTCCGTTCATGTCTGAAGAGGCTGGCAGGGGAGAATTGATACGAGCGCGGGTAACAGCGAGCTTCCCCAACTCGCTTCCGGTCGTGCCCGATCAGCGACACCCCGCCGTCCTCGCCGAGCGTGTTGCGTGCGTCATGTCCTTGCAACGTACGGACTGCCTCCACGCAACGACGGCGGAAGCCGAGATGCGCCCGGTCGTGCGGTTCGAGGCTCTCGGAACGGCGGTGAGGAGCGCAGACACGCCTGTCGCGATGCGGATGAGGCCGCCCGGAATGGGATCAGCCACACCTGAGAGGCCGACCGAGACTTCTGGATCGTCGACGACCGAGCCACCGGCGCGCCACTTCCGCATTGGCTCCCGGCTGATCGATGAGTCGTCGCCCGCGGGTCTGTGGCCTGCGCCGTTGTGTTGGGAATGCCGGGCGACTTGCGGTCGGCGCTCGTAGGGGCGCTTGCGGGCGGTCTGCTGATCGACGCTGTCGACGTGGACCTACCTTCGCCGCGCACGGGATGCGCGCTGGGGATGATCTGGGACGTGGTCAGGATCCGCTCGGCCGGTAGGTGCGTAATACTGGGGTCGCTGAGGATGCTTTGACCGTGGGTGCCAATGTGATCATCTCTTATGACGGAACTCCGAATGATGACGACGCGCTTGCGCTGGGCAAGATGCTGTCGCGGGCCGGGTTCGCGTTGGCGCTCGCATATGTACGCCATTCGCGTGAGTTTGACCCGCGCCGGGAAGAGGTGGCCCAGCATGACGCTGAGCGACGGCTGGAGCGAGGCGCCGCAACGCTTGGTGATACGGACATCACTCGCCACGTCGTCATCGGTGCCTCAACCGGAGACAGCTTGGAGCAGCTGGCCGAGAGGGAGGGAGCGTCGGTCGTTGTGTTTGGCTCGGACTACCGGACCACACCCGGTCACGTCGAGCCCGGCACGTCCGCCCAGCATCTCCTCGACGGTGGCTCGGTCGCGGTTGCCATCGCCGCCGCCGGTCTGCGAACGCAGTTGGACGGCGCGATCAGATCCATCGCCGTGCCGCTTGCCGGCCCGACGAACGATGTCGCCCGGGAGACCGCGGGCGCGCTGGCCGCGAAGCTCGGGGCAACGCTTCGCGAGTCCCGCGCAGAGCCGGTGGATCTGATCGTCGTCGGGTCGCAGCCGGACGCACCGGCCGGCCACGTCGTGATCGGCGGTGACGTCCGCAACGAGCTGAGCAGCGCCCGCAGTTCAGTGCTGGTCCTCGCGGGCGGCGAGCCGCTTCTACCGTCCTAGTGCCTCGCCCTTCCCGAACCCGGGCCGCCGAGTCGGGAGGCTGTTGAAGCGGAGGTTCGCCACCGAGAAGCCGTGGGTGGCTGTGGGGTGTGCCCGCAGGCCATTCCGGTCCACGCGGGCAGGCGGACCTCGCCGGGCTCCCACCGCTGTTGTTCGTCATGCCGTCGAAGGCGAAGGTGCGGATAATCGCGATGGACTTGACCCAGCCGGCGCCTCGTCTGCCTGCGCAATAGGTCGGCTCGGGTCGGCCGGGTCGTCGGAGGAACGCAGCGGTCTGACGCGGCCAAACCCGAAAGAGCCTGGGCGCGAGACGGCCGTGGGCCTCCTCGTTCCACCCGGCCCCGATCGGTTGTCTGGAGCGCATGACGCAATCTTGAGCGCCTGTGGTGAGCTATCGCGAGTGCTCGTACACCGCGCCGTCGATCAGCTCCCGGCTGCCGACGGGCTGGGAAAGCGCGACCCGGACTGGCGTCTCCGGGTTCGGCGTGCGCATTACGAAGCCCTCGAGCGGCGTGACGAACATGGTCAGGATCAGCTCGTGCTCATCTTCGTAGAGGTCCGGGTCAAGCACCCGCCCGTCGGCGCGTTTGCCGCCCGCGTACGTCTGCTCGGTCACCAGTATTCGCACGGTCGTGTCATCTGCCCGCAGCTCGCAGGTGGGGTCCACTCGCCAGGACGACGCACGGATCCCGTCGCGGGTCACCCGCAGCGGTCGCCCTGCCGTCTTATCAGCGCGCGACCAGGTGCCGCGGCGGGCGTCCTTCCGCGCCGCGATCATCACCAGGTCCGGCGGCATCCCGAGTCCGAACAGAGCCTCCTCCCCGGTCCGCGCGATCAGCCGCCACCCTTCCAAAGCGGATGACGAAGGGCGCGGCTCGAACTGTTGCTGGGCCTTGCGCAGCGGACCCGATCCGGCGCGGCCTTCCAGCCACGCCGCCAGCGCTCCCACGGCAGGGTCCCTCGGGTCAAGCGGCTTGGATGGCCCGTCCAGAGCGTCTGGATGGAACGCCAGTCCACCCGCGTCGCTGATCAGCTCCGGAACTCGTGGCGCGTAACGCGGCTCGAGTAGGGCGGACCGCTCCCAGTGGCGCTCCGTCGGCACCCCGCGCGCACGAGCCACCAGGCGAGCACGCAGTCCATCGCCCGATCTGCTCATCTGGCTCCAGCGTAGCGGCAATGGTCCAGCAGGCGCCGGCGCGGCAGGCAGCCCCAACCGCACCAAACCGTGCGACTCCTCGACCCCGTCGCGCTTGTGCGGACGAGTGTGCACACACGAGGAACGTGCTACAGCTGTGCGGAAGGCGCCGGCGGACCGGGGATCGCCTCAGGACACGCGAAGCGGAGGCGCATGACGGCCCCAACGTCTGTCGGGGAGGAACGAAGTCCAGCGTCAAGTCTGTAGGTCGAGGATGGCGTCGCCCAGCCATGCGGCCTCCTCGGCCCAGAAGGCGACCGGAGCAAGTGGGCGGACTACGAACTTCGACAGGCCGGCGTCGACGTAGCGCTCGACGAACTCGCGCAGTCCGTTCCGGCCGACCGGCACGAATGCCATTGGGTCGACGTCGGGACGGCGGACGGCGAGCTGCCCCAGCAGCTCGGGCTCGGGAGCGACGCGGGCGTAGGGGACGCTCATCCCGAAGTGTTCGGGGTCGACCTCGCGCCCGACACGACACGCCGCCTCCTGGATCTGAACCCGGGCAGATCCGGCCTCTTCCGGGGTCAGCTGGGCGCCCAGCCACCCATCGGCGATCCGCCCGACCCGGTCCAGCGCCTGGGCTCCGCGTCCGCCCAACCACACCTCAAGCGGATCCTGGACCGGCCGAGCGGCCGGCGCCAGGCGATCGAACGTCCAGCGCTCGGAGCGATGCTGAACAATTTCGCCGGCCCACCAGCTCCGCACCAGGCCGAGCACCTCCTCGAGGACGTCGCCTCGCCGAGCACCGTTGAGCCCGAGCGCCTGGCGCTCCCCCGGCTGGCCGACGCCGGTGACGAAGCTGAGTAGCAGCCGGCCGCCGGAGGTCTGATCGAGCTGAGCCAGCTCCTTGGCCAGCAGGAACGGGTTGCGCCCCAGGGGGACCAGGTTGGCGCCGAGATGCAGCCGGTTGGTCCGGCCGGCGGCGAGCGCCAGCCCGAGCAGTGGGTCGAGCACCGGGGCGACGGGGAGATCGGACAGCCACAGCCCGTCGAACCCGGTGGCCGCGAGCGACTCGGCGAACGCCACCATGTCCGGCGCGGACAGGGATCCGGCGTGAGGGCCGACGGCGAAGCGGATCTTCATCCCTCACAGGCTAGATCCCTGCAGGGCCGTCCCCATCACAAGCCGGCGGTGTCGAACGTCCCGACGACTTGAAGGCGCGGACCTTTAGGGGCGACCGGAGGGACCAGCCGTGACTCCTTCGCGACGAAGGAGCTCGCCGGACCTGATTCGCCGCGCCACTTCTGCGACGGTTCCCGGCTGATCGCAAGGAGGAGCCTCGAGGCGACGACGGCGAGCCCATGACACGGCTCAGGCCTCGTGAACTGGAAGCGGCGGGTTTCGCTCGGAGCGGAGGTCTGGCGCTTGGCGTCAGGGCATGCTCTGATAGGTCGCCGACAGGCGGGCGACGACACGACTCTCGCTCTGGGTCCCACCCGGCCGGCAAGGGGGAGGCGGCGCGTTGTGAATCGTCGTTCTGGACGGGGTCGTGGGGGGCGTTAGGATCGGTGGGTGGCGGGTGAGGATGTGGCGTTTGCGGGCGTGGCGGGTCAGATCGAGCTGGTTCGACGCGGTTCGGTGTCCGCGCGGGAGCTTGTCGAGTTGTCTATTCGCAGGATCGAGCGGATCGACCGCGAGCTCAACGCGTTCGCCGCGGTGTATGGTGAGCGGGCGCTGCAGCAGGCGGACGAGGCCGATGCTCGGATGGCCAGGGGCGATTTTGCGCCGCTGATTGGGATCCCGGTCGCGATCAAGGACGAGATCGATATCGCGGGCGAGGTCACCGGCCGTGGGACTGGGGCGTACACGACCCCCGCGCCTGCCGATGCCGAGGTCGTCCGCCGGCTGCGGGCGGCGGGCGCGATCGTGATCGGCAAGACGAAGATGCCCGAGCTCGGGCTGTGGCCGTTCACCGAGTCGATCACTTGGGGGGTGACCCGGAACCCGTGGGACCTGGAGCGTACGCCGGGCGGCTCGAGTGGCGGGTCGGCGGCCGCCGTGGCGGCCGGGCTCGTCCCGGCGGCACTGGCGGTTGACGGCGCCGGGTCGATCCGGATCCCGGCCGCGTGCTGCGGGCTGTTTGGGCTCAAACCGCAGCGCGACCGGGTGGCGATGACTCCGCATTTCGCCGACGGCGTGCAGTGGGTCGTGTTCGGCACCGTGACACGCTCGGTTCTGGATACCGGGGTCATGCTCGACGTGCTGAGCACGCAGTCGCCGGGCTTCGCCCAAGCGGCTAGGACACATCCGGGGAGCCTGCGTGTCGGCGTCGTCAGGGGATTCCCCCTTGGCGCTCCCGGGAAGCTGAGCAACGAGGTCAGCGCTAGCCTGGACCGCGTCGCCGACCTCCTGGGCTCGCTCGGGCACACCGTCGACGAACAGAAGATCGACATGCGCCCGCAGGACACGGCGGTGATCCTCGGGCTCATGTTCCGGTTCGTCCACGAGCTGGTGCTCGACGCGGAGCGCCCCCAGCGGCTCGAGCGGCGCACCCGCGCGTTCGCCAGGCCGGGCGCGCTCATCTCCGACCGCACCAAGGAGCGCCTGCGGCGGGGGCAGGACAGGTTCGCGGAACGCCTCGGCAGACTGTTCGACGATCACGACGTGCTCCTGACGCCGATGATGTCCGAGCCCGCTGTGGCCGCCGGCATCATGGAAGGGCGCGGGGCGACGGCGACGTATTTCTGGGAGAGCGGATGGGTGCCGTTCACCATTCTCTGGAACGTCACCGGTCAGCCGGCGGCGTCGGTGCCCGCCGGATTCTCATCGCACGGTCTGCCCCTGGCGGTCCAAATCGTCGGCAGACC
>Ga0335080_10001704_pt1 | contig 21793 bp, 18 predicted proteins | sample Lox_Sample_34_FD_206720 | JGI IMG/M metagenome (GOLD analysis project Ga0335080, IMG submission 206720) | Soil microbial communities from Loxahatchee National Wildlife Refuge, Florida, United States - Lox_Sample_3.4 | ecosystem: Environmental > Terrestrial > Soil > Wetlands | place: USA...
TCTGCTCCACGGTGTCCTGCGGAATCCCCTGATCCTTGCCGCCGTACAACCCGAGCACGGGCGCCTTGAGCGAACTAACCACATCGATCGGATGCTTAGGCTGTAGCTCGCTTGCTTGTCCCACCATACGGCCGTACCACGCCACGCCCGCTTTCAGCTTCGGGTTGTGCGCCGCATAGAGCCAGACAATCCGCCCGCCCCAGCAAAAGCCCGTGATCCCCAGCCGGTTGACATCGCCCTTGCCGGTTTTCGATGCCCAATCCACAGTGGCATCGAGATCGGACATCACCTGCGCGTCCGGCACCTTGCTCACCACCTTCGAGATGACTTCCTGAATGTCCGCAAGTTTCGAGACGTCGCCCTGGCGCGCATACAACTCCGGCGCTACTGCCAGGTAGCCCAGCTTGCTGAAGCGCCGGCACATGTCTTTGATGTGCTCATGCACGCCGAAAATTTCCTGCACCACCAGCACCACCGGAAACGATTTCCCCGATTTCGGCATGGCGCGGTAACCGGGCATTTGTCCATCCGCGGTTGGGATCGAAACCTCACCGGCCTCCAGCCCTTCGGTGTCGGTGGTGATGGTCTCAGCCGAAACCGGCAAAACCGCCAGCGCAAATCCCGTTGGGAGTTTGGTCACGAGAAACTGCCGGCGATCCAGTCCGGCCGCAAACTGTTCAGGCATGAAGGGATTTTATCGCAACGCGATCAGGTTGTTCGCTAACACCAGACGATTGAAATCGGCACATCGGATTGGCCCTGATTACCAGATCTCCCGGTGCGCCGCCATGTCACTCTGTCTCTCGCCAGTCGACCGCTACCACCTGGCGCCTGCCTTTACACCCACTCCAGCGCGCCCTTCTTCCATGCCCAGATGTAGCCTACGATGAGGATCGCCAGGAACACGACCACTTCCGCCACGCCGAACCAGCCCAGCGCGCGGTATTTCACCGCCCATGGAAACAGGAAAATGGTTTCCACGTCGAAAATCACGAACAGGATGGCGATGATGTAGAAACGCACCGTGTAGCGGCCGCGCGAGTCCGACGCCGCCTTGATGCCGCACTCGTAGGCTTCCAGCTTGGCGAGAAACGGCGCCGACGGCCGGATCAGCTTCGCGATGATGATGGTGATCACCGGAAACGCAATCGCAATCGCCAGAAAGATGAAGATCGGAATATAACCGCGCGGCATCGCTCAGATAATAACACGCGACATATTACGGCGTGCCGAAGTTGACGCTCACAGTGGTTCCGTCGGCTGCTGCGGTGGCCGTGACCATAGCCTTGCGCTTGCCCCCGGTTTCTTCCGCGGTCACAAATCCCATACCTGTCTTGCCGTTTGCCTGCACGGTGTTGGTGTTGACCTTCAGCCCCGCCTTCTTGAGCGCGTCTTCGTAATAGCTCGTCACCTGCTCGATGGAATCTTTGGTCGTGAAGTGAAAGCTGCCGCCGCTTCCCTGAGCGTTCTGCACGCTCATGGCTCCCTGGACCGCGGCGCCTGGGTACGCCGGCAGCCAGTCAGGCAGCTTGTCGGCGCCGGCTCCCGCGTTAAACTTCATCGAGCCCTCGCTCGATTTCAGCTCGAGCGTGCCCTTGTCCCCGTCTCCGTGCGCCTCGAGGGCGAGCTTCTGGCCATCCTGCTCGAAGACAAACTTGCCTTTCTGCGCATCGGCCAGGTTCATGGTCAGGACCTTGCCGGTCTTCTTGTCGCGTACCGTGATCGTACCCTTGTCTTCATCGGTAGACACGACCTCCACATCAGGATTGACGGCGGCCATCATTCTCGCGACGGCGTACCCCGGGTTCTTCTCGATCAAGTGAGCGGCTTGCTTAGCTTTGTGCGCGATGTAGTACATCGTCAGCCCGCCGCCGATCGCCCCCAGCACCAGCAGCCCGAAGCATCCGCCCAGGATCCATACAAGCGGGCTGGTTTTCGTCGCGGTTGCAGGCCCGACCGGTGGCGGCGCCCCTGGCGCCGGAGGCGTCACAGGCGGTGGCGCACTCGCAGCGGGCGGTTGAACCCCTCCCGCGGGCGCCGGCGCGCCGCAGCTTCCACAGAACGGCCCCTGTACCTGGGCCCCACACTTTGTACAAAATGCCATCTCACCCCCGGTAGGCTCTAAGGTAACGAAAACTCGCGAGGGTTAGCAAGCCCAGTGTTTTCTGCTAAAGATTCCCGCGATTTAAGCCGAATCCTGTATTGATGGACTGGCAACGCCATCTTTGTGCGCAGACAGGCGCGGGCGTATGTGGCGCGGAGATTTTGACCCATCGGCCGGCGCGGCTCCGCGCCCTGCGCGCGTTTGTGACTGCGCTGACGCTGTTGATGGCGTGGCAGGGAGCGGTGCGAAGCGGCCAGGCGCAAGGGCCGGAGCAGCGCCTCGAGGCCGCTTTCTTGTACAACTTCGCCAAGTTCGTCGAGTGGCCTGGCGATGCGAGTGTTTCCGGCTCCACTCCGCTTACCTATTGCGTGCTGGGATCTGGGCCCCTGCATAGCGCTCTTGAGGAAAGTCTCGTGGGTAAAGCTATCAACGGGCGCCCCATTGTGGTGCGCCAGATGGCCCGTCCGGAGGATGCGCTGGCCTGCCAGGTAGCCTTCATTGGCTTGGACGAGAAGAAGCGTTTGCCGGAAGTGCTCGCGGCCTTAAACGGGGCTGCCGTGCTGACGGTCGCCGACTTCGAGCAGTTCGCCAGCTGCGGGGGGATGATCCAGCTCATCAAAGAAGCGAATAAATTCCGCTTTGCCGTCAACGTGGACGCTGTGCATCGTCATGGGCTCCGCGTGAGCTCGAGGCTGTTGCAACTGGCCGAGGTGGTCCACGATTCCGGCGCCGCGAAGGAGAAGCCATGACCCGCTGGTTCAGCAATCTCCCAATCCGGCGCAAGCTGGCGGTACTGATGCTGGCAATCGGCGCGGTCGTGGTGGCGCTGTCTTCGACTGCTTTGTGGATCTTCAAAACTCTCGATCTCCGCCAGACTGCCGTCGCCGAGGCCTCGATTCTCGCGGAGGTCATCGGCTCCAACACCACCGCGGCCCTCACGTTCCAGGACCGCCGCGCTGCGGAAGATACACTTAGCGCTTTACGCGCGGACGAGCGAATTCTACGAGCCGCCGTCTTCGCCAAAGACGGTTCCCTTTTCGCCCGCTATGTGCGGCGCGGCTCGCCCGGCAACGAAGGGCTCCGTGCGGTGGGCCAGTATTTCGAGGGGTCTACTCTCGTGGTTGCCCGTTCCATCCGTCTCGACGGCGAAATGATCGGCACCATATTGGTTCGCTCGAGCCTCGCCAGCGCTTACGCGCATATGGAACGTAACCTGGGGATCATGGTGCTCGTGATCTTCCTGTCGTTCCTGATGGCGTGGTTTTTCACCGCCAGCTTGCAACGCGGCATATCCGGCCCGCTGCTCGAACTGGCCGAGACAGCTCGGCAGGTTTCCGCTGAAAAGAATTATTCCGTCCGTGCTGCGCTGCATGGCGGCGGCGAAACGGGCGTGCTCATTCGAGCCTTCAACGAGATGCTTGCTCAGATCCAGGCCCAAGACCGGGAACGCGTCGGACATCATGAGCGCCTGGAGCAGCAGGTCGCATTCCGCACGCAGGAGCTCACCCAGGCCAACGCGCAGCTCACAGCGGCCAGAGACCGTGCGGAGAGCTTGGCGCGGGTGAAGAGCGAGTTTCTGGCGAACATGAGCCACGAGATCCGAACGCCCATGAACGGCATTATCGGGATGACCGAACTGGCGCTCGAGACTCCGCTGACGCCGGAACAACGGGAGTGTCTGACCGTAGTGAAAAGCTCGGCCGATGCCTTGCTGATTGTCATCAACGACATCCTGGACTTCTCGAAAATCGAGGCCGGCAAGTTCATTCTCGCTCCGGCTCCGTTCGAACTTCGCGCCCTGTTGCAGGAAATCATCAAGAGCATGGCCTTGCATGCCGATCAGAAAGGCCTGGAGCTGACCTGTGATGTGGGGCCGGACGTTCCCGGCGTCGTGGTAGCCGATGCCGCGCGCCTCCGCCAGGTGCTGGTGAACCTCCTCAGCAACGCCATCAAGTTCACCGAAAGCGGTGATGTTACGCTGCGCGTCGAGGCCGGCTCGATGCATGAACAAAGGGCCGTGCTGAACTTCGTCGTGCACGATACCGGCATCGGCATTCCAAAGGACAAGCAGGATTCCATTTTTGAGATGTTCTCTCAAGCCGACGCTTCCACCACGCGCCGCTACGGAGGCACCGGCCTGGGCCTCGCGATTTCGCAGCGTTTGCTGAACCTCATGGGCACTCGCCTGGAACTGGAGAGCGAGCCGGGACGCGGAGCGACGTTCCACTTCACTCTCAACCTGGAACGGGCGCCGGAACGGGAGATGATTCTCGAAGGCGGGGCCGAGACTCTGCGTGGCATGCGTACCCTCGTGGTCGACGACAACGAGACAAACCGCGGAATCCTCCAGCGCTTGCTCGAGCGGTGGTCGATGCCGGCGGTAATGGCAGATGGAGGCGCAGCCGCGCTGGCGGCTATCGACCGGGCATTCGAAGCGGGACAACCCTTCCGCCTCATTCTGCTCGATGCTCATATGCCCGGCATGGACGGCTTCGAGCTGGCCCGCTGCATTCAAGAGAGCCGCGCCGCTGCTGGCGCAGTAGTCATGATGCTCAGTTCCGCCCATCACATGGTGGATGCTCAGCGGTGCCACGAACTTGGCATTCACCGTTATCTGGTTAAACCTGTCTTCCAACGCGAGTTGCTTCAGGCGATCCTGCGTTCTGCGCAAGCTCCCAACGCGGGCCCGGAGCTCTGGAGCATCCCATCCGAGGTCCCGGCAGGACACGCGTTGCGCATTCTGCTGGTTGAGGACAACGTGGTGAACCAGGAAGTTACTGTCCGGGTGCTCAAGAAGCGCGGACATACCGTGACCGTAGCCAATAACGGAAGCGAAGCAGTGGCTCTTGCAGCCCGCCAAAATTTCGACCTGATCCTCATGGACGTGCAAATGCCGGGGATGGACGGATACGAAGCCACCGCCGCCATCCGCGCCACCGAAACGAAGACCGGCTCCCATGTGCGCATCGTCGCGATGACCGCTCACGCCCTGAAGAGTGACCAGGATCGCTGTCTGGCGGCAGGCATGGACGACTACCTCTCCAAGCCCATCCACCTTAAAGAACTCATCGAAAAAGTCGAGCAGACCGGCCCTCCGGCACTGGCCTCCTGAGATTTCCCCCCGCCAGGCGTATGTTCATGTTAAAATGGGGCTTACATCCCTTTAAGGAGTCCGCTTGGCAGACCAGGAAAACCCGCCTCAAGGCCCCCCCTCTACGCCCCCATTGCCCCTAGGCGGGGGTGGCGACGGAGGCAAAGACATCGTACCCATCAATATCGAAGACGAGATGCGGCGGTCCTACCTCGATTACGCCATGAGCGTGATCGTGGGCCGGGCGTTGCCGGACATCCGCGACGGTTTGAAGCCCGTGCATCGCCGTATCTTGTACGGAATGCACGAGATGGGCCTCACGCCAAACCGCCCGACGCGTAAGTGCGCCAAAATCTCGGGCGAGGTAATGGGAAAGTATCATCCGCACGGCGATGCGCCCATCTACGATTCTTTGGTTCGCATGGCCCAGCCTTTCACCATGCGGTATCCGCTGGTGGAAGGGCAGGGGAACTTCGGATCGATCGATGGCGATCCGCCGGCGGCTTCGCGGTATACCGAAGCGCGGCTTTCGCGAATCGCGACGGCGATGCTGGAGGATATCGACAAGGAAACCGTCGATTTCCGTCCCAATTACGACGAAAGCGAAGTCGAGCCCGAAGCGCTCCCCACGCGCATCCCCAACCTGCTGATCAATGGATCCTCGGGGATCGCCGTCGGCATGGCGACCAATATACCTCCGCATAACCTTACGGAAATCATCAACGCCACCATCGCCCTGATTCAGAATCCGCAGACGCCATTCGCGAAGATCGCGGAAATGGTCCCAGGCCCGGACTTCCCGACCGGTGGATTCATCCTGGGCAGGCAGGGCATCGTGGATGCCTTTACCAAAGGCCGCGGCCAGTTGAAACTGCGGGCGCGCGCGGCCATTGAGCGGATGGGTAAGGACCGCGAGCAGATCGTGGTCACGGAGATCCCGTATCAGGTGAATAAATCGCGGCTTATCGAACACGCCGCTTCCCTGCTGAACGACAAAAAAATCGAGGGCATTTCCGACATCCGCGACGAGAGCGACCGCGACGGCCTACGTGTCGTTTTCGAACTCAAACGCGGCGAGCAGGCCGAGGTGGTTCTCAACAACCTCTACAAGCACACGCAACTGCAGATCGGTTTCGGCGTCATCATGCTGTCCATCGTCAACGGGCAGCCGCGCGAATTGGGCCTCATCGACTGTATCAAGTACTTCATCGATCACCGCATCGACGTTGTACGGCGGCGCACCGACTATCTGCTGCGCAAGGCCAGGGAACGCGAGCACCTCCTGCTGGGCTTCCAGAAGGCTCTCGACAACCTGGATGAAGTGATCAAGTTGATCCGTGCTGCCAAGGCTCCGCGCGAGGCGCGCGACTCGTTGATGACCCGGTTTGCGTTCACCGAAAAACAGGCGCAGGCCATCATCGAACTGCAACTGCAGCGGCTTACGGGCATGGAGCGCCAGAAGATTCTGGACGAACTGGCTGACATCCAGCGCCGCATCGCCGAATACTCGGAAATTCTCGGATCTGAAAAAGTACTCCGCGACCTGATTGTCAAAGAACTAAAGGAAGTCCAGAAGGAGTACGGCGACGAACGGCGCACCGAGATCGTGGAAGACACGGGCGAAATCCTGCTGGAGGATCTGGTCCCGGTTGAAGACGTGGCCGTCACCGTAACACACGGCGGGTATTTGAAGCGCACGGCGGTTGATACTTACCGGCGCCAGTCCCGGGGTGGCAAGGGCCGCATCGGCATGGGTACGCGCACCGAGGACTTCGTGGAATACTTTCTCGTGGCTTCGACCCACAGCTACCTGCTCATCTTCACCGATCGCGGGCAGGTTTACTGGCTCAAGATTTATGAAATTCCCGACGCCGCCACCAGCGGCAAAGGAAAGCACATTTCGAACCTGATCAACCTGCAGCCAGGCGAGAGCGTGAAAGCCTTCCTGGCGGTTCGCGAGTTCGAACCCGGCAAGTTCGTCGTCATGGTGACCAGCCATGGCGTGATCAAGAAATGCGAGCTGACGGAATTCGACAACCCGATGGCACGCGGCATCCGCGCGCTCACGCTCGATGAAGGCGACGAGTTGATCGACGCCAACCTGACCAACGGGAGCAATTTCATCTTCCTCGGTTCGCACGAAGGACAGGCGCTCCGGTTTAACGAAGAGGAAGTGCGGCCCATGGGACGAACGGCGCGTGGCGTGCGCGCCATGGACCTTGCCGAGGGCGACCACCTGGTGGGAATGGAGATTGTGGAAAAGGAAGGTCTCATACTCTCGATTTCCGAGCTGGGATTCGGCAAGCGAACCACGCTCGAGGACTACCGCCTCACGCACCGCGGCGGCAAAGGCGTCATCAACATGAAAACGACCGGCAAGACCGGCAAGGTCGTTGCGATTCTCTCTGTCAAAGAAGAATCCGACCTGATGATCGTCACTAAGGACGGCAAAATCATCCGCATTGAAGCGGGCGAAATCCGTCAAGCGGGCCGGTCCACCCAGGGCGTTCGCCTCGTCCGCATGGAAGAAGGTGACCAGGTAGCCGCCGCCTCGGTGATTCCCGAAGCTGAGCCGGATGCGGGCAAAAACGGGTCAAACGGCCAGGGCGATCTGCCGCTGCAATAACGCAGGTTCCAGGTGCCAGGTTTCAGGTGTCAGCGAGCAAAAACTGGCACCTGACACCTCGTTTCACCGCAACGCCGCCATCACATTCCCGGTCTGGCGCAGCAAGTCCCACGCGGCTTTCTCGGCAGCGTACTGCGCATCGTAGAACGCAATCCACTTCTCGTCCTCGTTGAAGCGCAACTGCTCCAGTTGCTGCAGCGAAGCGCGGCCCTCGTTCCTTTGAGCCAGCAGAACGGAGACCTCGTCTCGCGCCACTTCAAGGTCCAGCCGCGCCACGTCGCGGGCCGTCTCGGCTTTGCGCAGGGTCTGGTAGGACTGGCGGGTTTCGAGCGAGATGCGATTGCGCGCGGCGTTCAGTTCAATGTGCAGCCGCGCCGCCTCGAGCTCCGCCTGAGCCACGGAAGCGCTGACGCGAGGTCCGGGAAGCACCGGCACCGTGATGGACACGCCGATCTCGCCGTTGTTGCTTTGAAACGCGCGGAAGTAATCGGCATAGTGATTGTACTTGGCAAACAGCGCCCACTGTGCGATGAGATCCACTGTGGGCAAGCGCGCGGCTTTCTCGGCCCGAACGTCCAGCCCCTTGGCGATGAGCGCAGATTCCAGGCGCCGTAACTCCTTGCTCGATTCGATCGCGCTTTGAATCGCAGCGTCCTCGCTGACCGGCAGCGCGAGTTCGGGTGGTTCGTCCAACGTTGCGCGCACCTGGTCATCGGCGCCGAGCCCCAAAACGACCGCCAGCGAGCGCTCGGTGGCGTCCTGGTCGGAACCCAACTGCTCCACGCGCTCACGCGCACGAGCCAGGCTCAGCGCCGCCCGCTTGGACTGCAGAGGAAGCTCCCGGCCTTCTTTCACGCGCTCTTCCACGGCCGTCTCGATCTTTTGCAGGCTCTCCACTTGATGGCGGGCCAGTTCCACCAGGCGCCCCGACCGCTGTGCATCCAAAAACAACGATGCGGTGCGGAATGCGACTTCGTCCCGCTTGGCGGTCGCGCCGATGCCGGCCCCGCGCGCGTTCTCGCGAGCCGCCGCTACGTTGTAGCTCTGCTGCCGGTTGAAGATGTACTGCTGCGCGCGGGCCTGGACGATGGAAGGCGCAGAGCCTTCGATGCTCATGGGGAACCCGTTGGCGTAAGCAATGCCGCTGCCGGCAAAGATGGCCGGACTGAACGGAGCCTTGGCCAGCCGCACGGCCTGCGCCGCCTTCTGTTCGTCGAGGCGCGCCAGAGCGATATCGGGGTTCTGCTCCAGCGCGCGATCCACGGCCTGCCGCAGGGTCATGGTATGGACCTCAGCGTGAAGGCCGGCCGCCAGCGTTCCCAGCACAAAGAAACGAACGAATCTTTCCATGAGGCTATTGTAAGTTCGGGGATCGAAGACCGGTGCTTTCGCCCCTACGGATTGACACCACTCTGCCACGTTTGATATATCTCGCGCGAACTTGATTGGTGGAGATAGGCTGTGAACAAGCGGGATTTGATCAAGAAGATCGCTCAGGATGCGGATCTCAGCAACGTGCAGGCATCCCGAGCGCTGGATGCCTTCCTCGAGAGTGTGCAATCGACCCTCATCAAAGGCGACCGCGTGACCCTGGTGGGCTTTGGCACTTTCGCCGTGTCCCAGCATAAGGCGCGCCTGGTCCGCGACCCGCGGCGCGGGGGCACCATGCAGATCGCCGCGCGGCGTGTTGCGCGGTTCGCCCCCGGGCTCGATCTCAAGCTCGCCGTCCAGAATTCCATAAAATCGAACCGGCTCCCTTCGTGAAGAAGAACATCCTGGCGATTCACGCGCATCCCGACGACGTCGAGATTCTCGCTGCGGGAACGCTCGCGCAGCTGGCGGCCGCCGGGCACAGGGTCACCCTCGTGACCATGACGCCGGGCGATTGCGGCTCAGACATGCATTCGTCCGAGGAGATCAGCGTCATCCGGCGCGGCGAGGCCGCACGTTCCGCGGCTCGTATCGGCGCTGCCTACCGCTGCGCCGAATTCGCTGACATGAACATCTTTTGCGATGACGCTTCACGCCGCCGCGTGGTGGAGATCCTGCGGCAGGTGGCGCCGGACCTCATAATGACCGCGTCCCCGGTCGACTACCTGTGCGACCACGAAGCCACCAGCCAGCTCGTGCGCGACGCCTGCTTCGCCGCCATGATCCCCAACTATGCGACCGGCGCGCCAAATGCCGCGCCCACGCTCCGCGCCATTCCACACCTCTACTTCATGGATCCCGTCGGCGGTGTAGATCGCGAAGGCCGCGCAGTTCTGCCCGACTTTTTCGTGAACGTCGCCGCCCAGATGGAAACCAAGACCGCCATGCTGGCCGAGCACGCGAGCCAGCGCGAGTGGCTCCTCAGGCATCATGGAATCGACGACTATCTCGAAACCATGAAGGCCTGGACGCATGAAAACGGGAGACGGGCGGGCGTCCAATATGCGGAAGGCTTCCGCCGGTACAAAGGCCACCCCTATCCGGAGTCGCCGCTGCTCGAAGAGTTGTTGGGGACAGCGATTATCCGCGGCTGAGCGGCGGACGCATCGAACGGAGCCACCCCAAAATTTTCCCTAAAGTCCTTCCCAGTTCCGGCCGATACCTACTTCACGTGGTAATCGAAAACCACTAGGAGAAAGGCCAAATGATCGAACGGCGTGCGGAGCAGCGTTTCCTGTGCTCGGACCTGGTCGCGGTCCAGCTCGAGAATCAAGACCTGCTATTGGTCGCAAATCTGGAGGACATCTCGCCCTCGGGGGCGTGTTTGGAGATGCAACAACCGGTGCCAACGGACGCCATGCTGGTGCTGAACTGCTCGGATTGCCGGCTTCGCGGGAAAGTCAAATATTGCGCCTTCCGCCAGAGCGGATATCAGGTTGGCTTGCAGTTCACGGAATGCAAGTGGTCTAAACAACAGTACGCGCCGAAACATCTGCTCGACGCGCCGATCGCCCGCGCCCTCACTCAGGATGATGCGAAAGTGGATCGGCTCCTCCGAGATCTGACGGCTTTTGAAGAAGCCCGGTCCAGAAGACCATGCTGCGATGAGGAATGCTGCCCGCGGGCGGACATCTCGCGTTTGATGGAACCTGAATCCCCGCTGCCCGATCGCGTTCGAATTGTCGCTCGCGCAGTCGCGTGGACATGCGAAAAGCTAGAACCCGAAGACGTCAGGCAGTGCTTTTCGCGATGGTTCCAGCTTCCGCCGGAGTGTATGCTCTGCGACGAGTTTGTGCGAGCATATCAAGACGAGCATGATGCCCTCTCCCCGAAACGACGGGCCGCCGGAGGCGCCTCCGATGTCTTCCAGCGCAGGAAGCGCTGAAGCGCGAGGTGACGGCCCGGTCATCCGCTGGACGCCGCTGGTCGAGCGGATACGCGACGGCGATGACACCGCGGTGCAGGAGCTCTATGCGAAGCTCTCCGCGGGCATGCGCATTCTGATTTGCCGCCGGTTGGGCGTGCAGGACGTACATGACCGCATCCACGATGTATTCATCATCGTCCTGAGCGCAATACGCAGCGGAAGCCTGCGAGAACCGGAAGCGCTGGCCGGTTTCGCGCTCGCGGTTCTGCGCAACCACATCGCCGCTTGCATCGGCGAAAGGCGCAAGAGCCGGGAGCAAACCTCGGGCACTACCGCGCTGGACGATATCGCGCACCACCAGCACAGCCCCGAAGATGTTCTGCTCAACCGGGAACGGGCCGACATCGCTTCCCGGGCCCTGAAGAGGCTCCGTCCGCGTGATCGGGAGATCCTGACCAGGTTCTATCTGCAGGGGCAAACCGAGGATCGAATTTGCGAGGAAATGCATCTGACCTCGACTCAGTTCAGATTGGTGAAGTCTCGCGCCAAGGCCGCCTTCGGCGAAATTGGCGGACGCATGATTCGACGAAGACCCGTCGCGAACAGAGTTTCAGGCGGCTGACCCGCGGCGGCCATGGACCCGGAAGCCCTGCGCCTCGCGCGGATCATTTGGGACTACCATCAACTGCATCAGGAGCCGGTCCCCGCCGAGGTGATCGTCGCGCTAGGCACCAACGACCTGCGTGTCGCCGAGTTCGCTGCGAACCTGTGTTTGCGCGGGTATGGAAAAACGCTCGTCTGCACCGGCGGATTCGCTCACCAGGCTGATCTGCTGGCCACCCCTTGGCCGAAAACCGAAGCCGAGATGTACGCCGATGTCGCTGAGCGCTGCGGGGTCCCCCGAGACCGGATTCTGCTCGAAACGCGCGCGACCAACACGGCCGAGAACATCCGCTTCGCGCGCGACCTGCTCACAGAGCGCGGAATCCGGCCGCGCAACATCGTGATCGCCGTGAAACCCTTCATGCAGCGCCGAGTCTGGGCCACGCTGGCCGTGGAGTGGTCGCAAATGCCCGCCACTCTCGCGTCACCGGCCATGACGTTGGACGAGTATTTCACCGAAGATCTGCCCGCCGGCAAAGTCATCCACATCATGGTGGGCGATCTGCAACGGATCTGGGTCTATGCGCGCCGAGGCTGGTCGGCGCCGCAGCCGATTCCCGCCGATGTGCTGGAGGCCTACCACGGCCTGGTCGCGCTCGGCTTCACCCAGCACCTGATCGCGGAGGAATGACTGCTATCGCTGCCGCCGTGCTCGCTCTCTGAATTCGAAACGGATCCTCCCCGTGCGATTTCGTATCGCCACCCAAAGAGCCTGGTCGCTGGTGGGATCAGTCGCCGTCCTCCGGACACTCACCGTCACCGTGTTGCCGCCTCCCCCACTGCGATACCCGACCTTGATCGCGCTTCCAACCGGAGGCCTGGCGCCGTGGACGCCGTCGCCGAACTGGACGATCGTCTTGCCATCCGCGGTTTGCACTGCAGTGAAGTCGCGATCGCGCGGGCCGGAACTAGCGAGGCTGGGAACCTGCCGCCAGGGCCTGTCATTCACGGTCACGGTAACGGCAGCCGCCTTCAATTTGGCGCCTTGCTTCACTTCCCGAGCGTTCCTTTCAGCCACGCCACCATCTCTTGCTTCCAGTGCGCCATCGCCGGATTGTTCTCCCAACTCAGCATGCCGTGCCGCCCGCCTTCAACCGTGATCACTTCGCACTTTACGCCGGCCTTCCGCATGGCCTCGCACATCTCCGGCGACTCCTCGTACAGCACCTGCTCATCTGCGTTGCCGTGAATGCATAGAAACGGCGGCATGTTTTTCGAAACCAGCGTGGTCGGCGAAACCGCGCGCAGCTTTTCCACCACGCCCTTGTCCTGCCAGCTTTTGAATCCCATGAATTCCAGCAATCCGGGCGAATGAGGCTTCGCGGGGTCCTCCGCCTCACTGCGCCGCTTTTCGGTTTGCCGCACCAGATCGTTCGGCCCGTAGAAATCAACCACCGCAGCCACTCGCGCATCGCCCTTGAAAGTTGTACCCGCATACGCCACCAGATATCCGCCCGCCGATTCGCCGAGGAGCGCCAGCCGCTTCGCGTCCACGTGATATTTCGCCGCATGCGCCCTCACCCATCGCACGGCGCTTTCGACATCCGCCACTGCCGCCGGAAGCTGATAATCCGGCGCCATCCGATAGTTGATGGTGAACCACGCGAAGCCGGCATTCGACAGCACATCGAACAGCGGCGTGACATACGTCCTCTTATTGCCGCGCGCAAAGCCTCCGCCGTGGACGATGATCGCTGCCGGGAACGGCCCGCTTCCATCCGGCGTCTTCACGTCAAGTGTCAGGGAGAAACCACCCGGCCGGGCAAACTCCACATCATTCTCTTCCATCGCCAGAATCGCGGGAACCCAAATCAGAGCCAGCAGCCAGACTTTGCGCATAGCGCAAATTGTATCCGAGAGAGTGCTAGATTGCCCGTATGGCAACTTTGGGACTCATCGAATACCAGCACGCGAGCGCCGAGGTGCGCGCCATCTACGACGACATCATGGCCACCCGCAAAACCGACTGGATTAACAATTTCTGGAAAGCGCTGGCTCATGACCCGCCCACGCTGCGCCGCACCTGGGAAAGCATCAAAGCCATCATGGCGCCCGGCGAACTCGACGCCCTCACCAAGGAGATGATCTATCTGGCCGTCAGCGCCACCAATCAGTGCGCCTACTGCATCGCCTCCCACACCGCCGCCGCGCGCAAAGCGGGCATGACCGGCGGGATGCTCGCCGAGCTGATGGCCGTCGTCGGCATGGCCAACGAAACCAACCGCCTCGCCACCGGGTATCAGGTGGAAGTCGACGAGCGTTTCAGAGTCTAACGCGTTAACCGATCGCGCTGCGGTATAATTCGCCGAATAGGGGATGCGGGAGGCCGTACAAACGGGTGGGGCCGACAAGGGCGATGTAAGCGAGCTTCTGCGCGCCTGGAGCGATGGAGATCAGGGCGCGCTCGATAGGCTGACCCCCATCGTTTATGACGAACTGCACCGCCTGGCCAGCCGCTACATGAAGCGCGAGCGCTCGGGCCATAGCCTGCAGACTACGGCCCTGGTCAACGAAGCCTACATGCGCCTGGTGAATTATAAGCGCATGCAATGGCAGAATCGCGCGCACTTCTTCGCGGTTTCCGCCCGGTTGATGAGGCGCATTCTGGTGGAACATGCGCGACGCCATAACTTGAAGCGCGGCGGAGATGTGCGGCACGTCTCCCTGGACGACGCCGTGGTGGGCAGCAGCCGAACCAGGGATCTGGTGGCGCTCGATGATGCTCTCAACGCACTGGCGCGCCTGGACGCACGCAAAGCTCAGGTCGTCGAGATGCGTTTCTTCGGCGGGCTGAGCGTGGAAGAGACGGCCGAGGTGCTCAAAGTCTCGCCCGTCACCGCCATGCGCGACTGGTCGACTGCCAAGGCGTGGCTCTACCGCGAATTGACCGACGCAACAGGCGATGGATCCCCAACGGTTCAAACAAGTCGATAACCTGCTGCAGTCCGTGCTGGAGCGTCCACCCGCCGAGCGCGATGCATTTCTGCATGCCGCCTGCGCAGGCGACGAGGCGCTGGAGCGCGAAATCCGTTCGCTGCTGGCCTCGCAGCAGCAGGCTGGCAGCTTCTTGGAGAGCCCGGCGATCGAGGCCGCCGCGCGCGCTCTCGCCGGCCGGCAGAACAACGACGCGGAGAGAAGCAGCAACTCTCCGAGCAGCCCGCCTGTTTCGCAGTTGGGGCCATACAAGATCCTAGCTCCCATCGGAGCCGGCGGCATGGGCGAAGTTTACAAGGCCCGCGACACCCGGCTGGACCGGATTGTGGCCATCAAGGTCCTGCCCGAACATCTGTCCAGCCAACAATCGCGCGAGCGTTTCGAGCGCGAAGCGCGGGCCATTTCCAGTTTGAGCCATCCCCACATTTGTCCGCTGTTTGACGTCGGGCACCAGGAAGGCATCGATTACCTGGTCATGGAGTATCTCGACGGCGAAACTCTCGCCCGGAAACTGAAGAAAGGGCCGCTGCCTTTGGAGCAGGTATTGCGCTACGCCATCGAGATTGCGGACGCGCTCGATCATGCGCACCGGCACGGAGTGATCCACCGCGATCTGAAACCGGGCAACATCATGCTGACCAGATCTGCGGCGAAAGTGCTCGATTTCGGGCTGGCGAAGGTACGCGTCGCGGAGTCCGCGCCGGGCATGACGCAGCCAACGGACATGCTCACTGAAGCCGGATCGATCGTCGGCACGCTGCAATATATGGCGCCGGAGCAACTGGAGGCGAAAGAGGCCGACGCCCGCACCGACATCTTTGCCTTTGGCGCGTTGCTCTATGAAATGGTCACAGGTAAGAAGGCGTTCGAAGGAAAGAGCCGTGCCAGCCTGATCGCCGCGATCATGGAGCACGAACCGGCCCGGATTTCCACACTAAACGTCATGAGCCCGCCGGCCCTCGATTGGATCGCGAAGAGATGCCTGGCAAAAGATCCGGAGGATCGCGTCCAGACGGCACGCGATCTGAAGAGCGAGCTCCAGTGGGTGGCTGAGCACGCGGCGCCGTCACCGCACCCGGGCGCGGCGCCGCCGGCGCAGAAGCGCAGGTGGCCGATCTGGGCAGGTGTGGTGGTTGTCCTGGCCGCTGCCGTGGCGGGCTACTGGCTGATGCGCGGTTCTCCCGCAGCACTGCATGATTGGAGATTGACGCGCCTTACCAACGGTGCCGGACTCTCGATGGATGCAGCGCTGTCGGCCGATGGCAGGCTGGTGGCTTACGCTTCCGATAGCGGCCTGGATAACGGGCTCGATCTCTACATCAAACAGGTTGCCGGCGGCCCGCCGATCCGCTTGACGTCCGATGGCGCGGAGAACAGGCAGCCGGATTTTTCTCCTGACGGAAGCAGAATCGTTTTCCAGTCGAACCGGGATGGCGTACCCGGAATCTATGAAATTCCGGCCTTTGGCGGCCAAGCCCGCCTGGTGGCACGGGGCGGAGTGCGACCCAGGTTTTCTCCGGACGGCTCCAAAGTGGCATATTTTGTCGGTTCCGAAATCCAGGTCCAGACGTCGCCCGGAAGCAGCACGGTGTGGGTGGTTCCGGCCAGCGGGGGGCAGCCACAACGCGTGGGAACGAATCTTACGGCTGCCCGCGCGCCTATCTGGTCTCGCGACGGCAAGCATCTCCTGTTCGTTGGATACACGTCCGCCAAATTGTACGACTCCTCCAGCCTCGACTGGTGGCTGGGCAGTCCGCAGGGAGGGCAGGCGACCAAGACCGGCGCATACGATGTGCTGGTCCGTGCCGGACTGGCGGCAGACTCGATTCCCGCGCCATCTTGCTGGTCGAGCGACACCAACATCGTAACCTTCCCCGCACCTGCCGGCGATGCCGCAAACTTGTGGCAAATTGGCCTTTCCCCCCGAACCAGCCAAGTAAAGGGTCCCCCTGGCAGACTAACGGCGGGCAGTGACGATGAGTCCAGCCCGTCTTGCGCGTCCACCGGAGCCTTGGCTTTTGACAACCGGGAGAGCCAGAGTAACATCTTCTTCTTGCCCTTCGACTTGAATCACGGGAAACCCGCTGGCGCTTGGGAGCAGATCACGCGGGGTCCAGCCATTCGAGGCTTCCCGTCATTTTCCAAGAACGGGAGTTCGCTTGCGTTTTATTCAAACCAAGCAGGCCAAACCAACATCTGGAAGCGGGATCTGACAACCGGAAATGAGTCCATGGTCGCCAGTTCCTCGCTTCTGCAGCGATATCCAGTCGTTAGCCCGTCGGGCGGCAGAATCGCGTTTGCGGTAAACGAAAAAGATGAGACGCGGACGGTGTATGTGGCTGCTCCCGATGCCGAACCGGAGAAGGTGTGCGAAGGGTGCACGCGAGCCACGGACTGGTCGAGCGACGAAAAGACGCTCTTGATTTACGGCGGCACTCCGTTTCAGGTCCATCTTCTCGATCTGGCTACTCATCGGCGGACCCCGCTGTTGAAGCATCCCACTTACGGTTTGCTGTATGGCCACTTCTCGCCCGACGGCCGCTGGATCAGCTTTACAGTTCGGACTGCGCCCAATCGCGCGCGTCTGGCCATCGCGCCGTACCAGGGACCGCGGCCGATTCCGGAAAGCGCCTGGATCAACATCGCAGACGCATGGATTGAGGACTGGGCCAACTGGTCGCCGGATGGCAGGACGCTCTACTTTCCCTCCGCGCGAGACGGGCACCGGTGCCTATGGGGACAGCGGATCGACGCGGTTTCCCATCGGCCGGTGGGCGAGCCCTTCTCCGCATGGCATTTTCACGGCCGCGCGTTCTATCAACAGGATGGCTGGTGGACTGCCGGCAGGCGAATCGCGATAGCGCTCAGGGAGAATACGGGCAATATCTGGATGATCTCACGATGACGCCATGAACACGCTGGCGCCACGGCCGCCATGCCTGCAAACAGGCTGGTATCAGGCCATCGGGACTGAGAACAAATAACTTATCGAACGTTTGATGTGATGGAACAGTCCATCCGCGCGCGAACTTGCGCGCGTATTCTCTTCGCTTCCCCAGGCAGGAACAACATTGCGGCCTGTCTGAAAAGTCCCAGACGAAAAGGGGACGAAAAGGGGACAGACGCATTTTCCATGAGAGCCCAGGCCCCCGTCAGCGACTTCAGATTCATGCCCCGACGTGCCCGCATCATCGTTTCGGGGATCGCCCATCACGTCCCAGCGCGGCAATAATCGCCAGCAGGTATTCTACTCCGTTGAGGATCGCCGTCTCTACCTGCATCTGCTGACTCGATATGCCGCCCGCTACGGCACGCAGATCGCCGGTTACTGCCTGATGACCAACCATGTTCACCTCCTGGTCGTACCGCGGCACGAAAATTCGCTGGCGCGCACGTTCGGGCCGACCCATGCCGAATATGCGCTGGCGCTGAACCTGTCCGAGAAACGTAGCGGGCACCTCTGGCAGAACCGCTTCTTCTCCTGCCCGCTGGATGCCGCATATCTGGAAAACGCTCTGCGTTATGTCGAACTGAACCCGGTGCGCGCCGGTCTTACCGTGATGCCATGGGATTGGCCGTGGTCGAGCGCCAGGGCGCACAGTCAGGAGGACGCGAGCGACGCCGTGTTGGACCGTAGCGGCCACTTGGACAGGTGGGATTATGCCGGCTGGAGAGAGGGTCTCTTGTCAGGCATATCTCAGACGGAGTACGATTCCATCCGCCGTGCGACCCACACGGGCGAGCCCCTGGGATCGCGTGAATTCCTCCGGCAACTCGAACGGCAGGCGGGGAGACGACTCCGAGTCTTGGCCCGTGGGCGGCCCGCCAAACGGCCGTGTCAGCCGGAGCGAACCCGCTTGCAGCAGGATCTATTTGGGGTTGAGGCCTGAGGCCAAATAAAGTGCGTCTGTCTCCTTTTCCCCCGGAACAGGAAATCCTGTGCGCGATCACTAGGACGACCAAACAGGGTGAGTCTATCGCCTCGGCGGGCCGCCACTGTGGCCCCTCTACTGCGAACCGTCGTTCTTTGCCCAGTCGATGAAGACTCCGGCAACCGACTTGCCAAGCGCCACGCCAGCAGCATTGTCCATTGGATAGTGAATGCCGGCCCAGATTCTCGAATCGCCAGCTTCCTTCCCAACCGCGCGAATGAAATCCGCACGCGCTGGGAACAGGTATGCGAGCACCTCCGACCGAGCGGCTGAAAACGTCGAGTGATTCGATGGGTAACTCGGGAAGTTCGGGACCGGGAACAAGGGTATTATCCGCGGATCGAGTTGAGGCGGCCTGATGTACCAGTACGTGAATTTCCCGTCTTGACTGGCAATGAAAGCGTCGTACAAGACAGCAGAGATCAGCGCATAAACCCGCGCGACGCGAGGTGGATTCTTGTCCAACCGGTCTTCGAAAATCCACTTGTCCGCATACCGGTATGGCCAGGTGAATAGACCCTCCGGGCTTTGCCAATAAAACGCTTTGTAGTTGGTAACGAAAGTCCGCGGGAAGTTGCGAACCGTATCCGTGTCCGCAACCACTGCAGGAGAGTCGCAGGGTGGCGGAGGAGCGGGCCGGAACTCGTCTGGGAAGTTCAACAGCAACAGTCGCCAATTGACGGCCGTTACGTTTCCCGGGTTGGTGCCGATCCATTTACACGGGCCCGTCGGCACGGTGCCCGTCCAGACGGCATCGGACCCGTCCGCTCTTGCCTTCGCCAGGACCTGGTCGGCGACCTTCTTACCCAGGTCCAGTCCGGCGTAATAGTCGCTGGGATACTGAAGCCCGGCAAGCACACGTGACCAACCCGCTTGTTCCGCCATGGCCTGAAACGTCTGAGCCTCCGCCGGCAGAAAATACGCCAGCACAGTGGCTGCGGCCTGGGCCGTCGCCGCGTGTTCGGAAGGGTACGAAGGGCTGTTGGGCACCGGTAAAGCAGTGGGCACGCTGTGATCCACTTGGCTGGGACGCAGCTTGTTGTAGGCGTACTTCGATTCCCAGGCAGCAATGGTTGCGTCGTACATCGCCAAAGCCAGGTACGTGTACACGCGGTGCGGGTAAGCTGTCGTCGGTGTACCCGCAAGAATGCGGGCGTGGATCATATCCATCCAGCGGTATGCGGGTGCCCCGGCATCCCAGTATTCGATTTGCTGCTGAACTTGCGCGTCGTTGTGGCTGATCAGTTCCTTGAGCGACGCCAATTCATCCGCGACGGCTTGACCTCCGGGTGGCAATGGAACTCGATAATCTATGCCTTTGGAAATCACCCAGGTCCGCCATTTGCCAGCATTCGGCTCAATCTGACCCGTTGATTGCGCCCACAGCGGGAGTGTGGCAGCGAGAGACACCCAAACGAGCTTCTGCACGGTCGTCATCTGATCCTTCCTTTCCGAAAAATGGGTTCAGTACAGGTTTGTGCGCCGGTGTCGCTAGTCTTCGGCTGGGAAGCCGCGACGTACGGCATCAGTTCCGCAACGCGGTCAAAAGAAATGTTCGCGATACCAGCTGATGGTATGGCGAAGCCGGCGGTCTCGCCTGTGACTCCAGGCTCCGGTCGACAACGGCTTAGAATCCTAAGGACAGGCTTTGCCGGCACCGCAGGCTCAGAGCAAACGCCCTGGTCCGTGATGGTTTCGCCAGTCGGTTTGCTGATCGTCCGCGCCAGGACCTGTGCACGAATTCTCTCTGCCTGCCCCGGCAAGAACAACATCACGCCTCGTTTGATCTGTTCCAGTTCTTTCGTCTGCCATGGAACGTGCATGATACCGGCAACGGCCGGGTGCCCGGCCTCACCAAGAAGCAGGTGGCCCATCTCATGCGCAATGAGATGTCCCAGAATCACTCGGTGCAACTGCTGGTCAATAGTGATGTCGCGCGCACGATCGGCGAAGACATTGGCAACCACACCAAAACCCCCGTATACCGGCAAGAGGACGAAGCCGAAGATATCGCCGCCCACTGGGAATCGTTGCGCCATCTCGTTGGAAAGGAGCCGGAGGGTACGCCGTGTGGACTGGCCAGGAACGTCACAAGTAGAATTCTGCGCTAACTCCTCCGGCGACAGAGGACAGATCAACCAGGCCATGGCGATACCGGCCCGTTCATAGATCGTCGCGGTCCGTTCGGCTCGAACCAGCGTTTCCGGAGAAGCACCTGCGTAGTTGTAAATATGGACTGCGATCTTCAATCCCGTATCCGGTGGTTGTGCGTCCAGTCGAGGCACGCTCAATCGATCTCGCATGGCGTGCGCCTGGGCCGCTGTAAACACCAGCAAGTTGGCGTTGGCTAGGCTCAGCTCCCGCAGACTCCATGGAAAGTGCATGATTCCGACAGGCCAGTGGCCTTCCGTCTGAAGCAGCAAGTGACCAATCTCGTGGGCGACCACTAAACCCAAGACGTGGCCGCGGGAAGCCGCGACGTACGGCATCAGTTCCGCAACGCGGTCAAACGAAATGTTCGCGATACTAGCTGATGGTATGGCGAAGCCGACGGTCTCGCCTGTGATTCCAGGCTCCGGTCGACAACGGCTTAGAATCCTAAGGACAGGCTTTGCCGGCACCGCAGGCTCAGAGCAAACGCCCTGGTCCGTGATGGCTTCGCCAGTGCGTCCGCAGTGGAACCAGGTTATGCCGATCGCCGCTTGCTGGAGGATTTTGCCGGCTTCCGCCTCGGCGCTGGCCAAGTCCGAAAGGGGCGCCTGCGCAAGGTTGTAAACACGCACGGCCATTGCCGGTGACCGTTCTGACGCTGGTTTTTCCAAGTCTCCCGGACACAAAAAAGACAGCATCGCCGCTACGCACTGGAATCCGTGGACAACGTGGGACAGCATCGGGGCGCCTCTGGAAGCCCACGATGCTCCTGAAAAGCCAGCTACGGCAGTACCTGCACGGTATCGTGCGGGCACGCGTACCGTACTTACTGAATGAAATCAGCAGTCTGTGGCTTGGCCGCCGTCGAAACCGCCCGGCACGATCAATGAACTGCGGCGTATGATAGAACGAATCCCCAGCCTAGATGGAGGGGCCACTGCCATGCAGCACAATGGCATTCCCAATGACGCCGTTGAGGCTCAGCTTGAAAAGA
>Ga0335080_10001705_pt1 | contig 21776 bp, 26 predicted proteins | sample Lox_Sample_34_FD_206720 | JGI IMG/M metagenome (GOLD analysis project Ga0335080, IMG submission 206720) | Soil microbial communities from Loxahatchee National Wildlife Refuge, Florida, United States - Lox_Sample_3.4 | ecosystem: Environmental > Terrestrial > Soil > Wetlands | place: USA...
GTACCCGTTGCTGGCCGAGGCCGCCCGCTGGATCGGCCACGCGGCCATCCGCACCCGCGGCACCCTCGGCGGCAGCCTGGCGCACGCCGACCCGGCCGCCGAACTCCCCGTCGTGGCCGCCGCGTCCGGTGCGGTCGCGCTCGTCGCGGGCCCCGGCGGCCGGCGCGAGGTCCCGGCCGCGGACCTGTTCACCGGCGGCAGCTGACCCGGGTCCTGATCACCCGGGCCCTGACCCAGGCCACCCGGGTCCGGGCGACCTAGGAGGGACGAGCCATGCAGGTCAGCTTCAACGTCAACGGCCGCCGCGAGCGGGCCGACGTCGAGCCGCGACGCACGCTGGCCGACGCGCTCCGCGAGGACCTCGGGCTCACCGGCACCCACCTGGGCTGCGAGCAGGGCGTCTGCGGGGCCTGCACCGTGCTGTGGACGGCGAGCCGGTCCGGTCCTGCCTCATGCTGGCCGTGCAGGCCGACGGGTGCTCGCTGACCACCGTCGAAGGCCTGGCCGCGGATGACGGTGAGCTGCACCCGCTGCAGCGTGCGTTCGCCGACTGCCACGGGCTGCAGTGCGGCTTCTGCACCCCGGGGTTCCTGATCTCCGCGCTGCACCTGCTGACCGAGAACGCCGACCCGAGCCGCGAGGAGATCCGCGCCGGGCTGTCGGGCAACATCTGCCGCTGCACCGGCTATGCCGGCATCGTCGACGCCGTCCGCCAGGCCGCCATCGCGATCAGGGAATAGCCGCGATCATCGGCCAGGTCAGCCCGGCTCAGGGCAGGATCGCGGCAAAGCGGTCCGCGGCCTGGCCGAGCTGGGTCAGGATGCGCTGGCGCGCGGGGTCGCCGAGCGGGGTATCGGGGAGGGCGACCACCTCCTGCAGGACCGGAACCAGCGGCGCGTACTTGGCGGCCAGCCGGCGCAGCCGCGGCCCGGTGGTATGGATCAGGCCCACGCCGTTGTCGGTGAAGTCCGAGGCCTTGATGACCCGTGCCCACGGGTCGCGCCGCAGGCTATCCGCGACGTGCTCGCGGTACTGCTCGTCCGCGTCGCGTCCCGCCGCGTACTCCGGGTTCGTTACCGCGGCGACGAGCCCGGCCACCCGCGGGCCGAACTCCTCTGCCAGCGCCGCGAACGCGGCCTCCCGGGTGCCGTCCGGGGCCAGTTCGGCGGCGTGGTCCTCGACCACGTCGTGCAGCAAGGCGGCGCAGACCACGTCGGCGTCGTGCACGCCGTAGTGCGACATGACCCGGATCGCCACCCGGAGCAGGTGGTTGACGTACGGCTCGCGCTCCCGGCGGTCAGCGGCGTGCAGCCGCCCGGCGAGGGCCAGCGCCTGGTTCAGGCGGCGCTGATCCGGTCCGGGCCACCGCTCGAGCTCGACGGCGAACCGGGCGCGCAGGCCTTCCTCGCCGTAGGTCGAGGTGATCGCGTGCAGCGGCATCGTCGCCACGAGCCGCCGCTCGCCGGTGTCCATCTGCTAGGAGTAGCACACCGGACGAGCCCGATCGCCTGTTCGTGCCTGGGCGCGGACATCAGGCTTCGGAGGTGCCCTCCAGGAACTCCAGGAACACGGCCGGGATGCCCAGGACGAAGGTGTGCGCATCGTGAGTCAGGCGAAGACCGCGGGGATCCCAGCTGAATTCCCAGTCGTGGCTGTCGATCAGGTGCGTTACCGCCCTGATCAGCGCCTCTTCCCTCATACCGCGGTTGAGGTCAGGCAAGTCGCTTTGCAGTGCGACCTCGTAGGCCAGCCTGTCCCGGTCCAGCCGGCCGAGTTCCTCGATCCGCGTATCCACCTTAAGGGCCACCGGCGCAAGGTACAGGTCGGCGAGGTCATGGGGTCTGGCGGCCATGGCTGCCTCCACGCATGGGACGAGAACACGGCAATAGTGCGGGGGCTGGCGTTCCCCGCACTAGTGCCAAAGGTCCCCTGGCCTGCCTGGTTCACGGAACGATGCAGGCGAGTGTGATGGTGGCGGTGTTCCCGGCGCTCACCACGACCGACGACGGCTGCGAGCACGGCAGCTCCCGGCTGTGCCCGCCGTCGACCTCCATGATGTCGGGCGACCGGCCGGAGACCTGGTACCGGCCGGGCGGCAGCGGCACCGAGAACGCGCCCGAGGATCCCACCGTGACCGTGACCGCCTGGTGCCCGGGCGTGGTGAAGGTCACCGGCTGTGCCTGCCCCCGTGGCCGAGGCGCACCCGGCCGCCAGCCCGGTCAGCAGCAGCCCCGTCAGCGCGCAGGCGCAGATCCGTGGTGATTTCATCGCTCCCCCTTTATCCCGTAAGCGACCCTTGGACGCATCCGCCCGCAAAGCGGTTCCCGGGCATAAACCAGGGGGTGCTTCGCCGGCCCAATGCCGCGTTCGGGATCAGACGGGGGAGGCCTCGGGCTGGTCGGCAGGCTCGCGCAGCAGCGGGAGGAGGATGGCGAACCTGGTCATGCCCGGCCGGCTGGTCACGGTGATGCCGCCGCCGTGCGCGGCGACGACCGCGTCCACGATGGCCAGGCCCAGGCCGGTGCTCCGGCCGGCGGCGGTGGCTTCCCTGGCGCGCCCGGCCTCGCCGCGGGTGAACCGCTCGAACAGTTCGGGCAGCAGCTCGGGCGGGATGCCGGGACCGTCGTCGGTGATGCTCAGCTCTACTCGCGGGCCCGGCGGAGCGACGCCGCGCTGCACCTCGGCGGCGTCCGCGTGCGAGCGCGACAGACCGCCGGCGGAGGAACCGCCGGGAGAGGCGTCGGCGAGGGCGAGCGCGACGCTGACCGTCGAGCCCGGCGGGGTGTGCTTGCCCGCGTTGCTCAGCAGGTTGGCCAGCACCTGATGCAGGCGGTGCTCGTCGCCCTCCACCAGGACCGGCTCGCCCGGCAGGTCCAGCCGCCAGCGGTGGTCGCCGCGGGCGACCCGCGCGTCGCTCGTGGTCTCGATGGCCAGCCGGGACAGGTCCACGGGCTCGCGTTCGAGCGGCCGTCCCGCGTCGAGCCTGGCCAGCAGCAGCAGGTCGTCCACCAGGACGGTCATCCGCGCCGACTCGGACTGAACCCGGCGCAGCGCGTGGCTCACGTCCTCGGGCACCGGGCCCGGGTGCCGCAGCGCCAGCTCGGCGTAGCCGCGGATGGCAGACAGCGGCGTGCGCAGCTCGTGCGAGGCGTCCGCGGCGAACCTGCGCAGCCGGGCCTCGCTGGCCGCCCGCCGCCCCAGCGCCCTCTCCACGTGGAAGAGCATCCGGTTGAAGGCGGCCCCGACCCGGCCCACCTCGGTGCGCGGGTCGCTGTCGGGGACGCCGGCCGGGAGCGTGACCTCACCCGAATCGAGTGGCAGCTCGGTCACCTTGGTCGCCGTGGCCGCGACCCGGCGCAGCGGCCGGAGCGAGAGCTGGACCATCGCGGTCCCCAGGACCAGGGCCAGCACCAGGACGCCCGCGTACACCATGTGCTCGGTGTTCTCGACGTGCTTGAGCGTCTGCTGGACCGTGCTCAGCGACAGCCCGGTGACCAGCGTCGTGCCCTGCTCCGGGCCGGCCACCTTGGTCAGCAGGAACTCACCGCCGAGGGAATCCAGCGTCCTGACGTACGTCTTGGCCGGCGGCGGCCCCGGCGGGCTCGTCGGGGCCGCGCCGGGCTGGCCGGACGGGTGCTGGCTGGCGTCGGACGGCAGAGCCGCGAGCACCGCCTCGTCCGAGGCGGACAGCGGGCATTCCTCCTTCACCGTGTTCTTGTAGCTGACCGAATCGCCGGTCAGCAGGAGCTCGAACGTGCCGGGCGCCTGGCTCGCGTTGCTGCACATTCCGTAGCCGGCTGAGGCGGGCCGGTGCGCCGCCTGCGCGGGGCCGTCCTGATCGGGGTCGCCGGTGTTGTTCTGGACGCAGCTGTACCAGGTGTCGCTGGCCGCCTGGAGCTGCTGGCTCAGCGAGGACATCAGCGACTGGTTGAGGGAGTGGTCGGTGACCACGCTGACCGCGACGCTGGCCACGCCGAACAGCAGCGCCAGCCCGATGATGAGCTTGCCGCTGATGGTGCGCAGCGAGAACAGGGCGGCCAGGCGCCTGAGCCCGCGCGCACCCGAAGCGGACGGCCCGGACATCAGCCAGCGGGCTTCAGCACGTAACCGACGCCGCGGACCGTGTGGATGATCGGCACCCGCCCGGCGTCGATCTTCTTGCGCAGGTAGCTGATGTAGAGCTCGACGACGTGGGCCTGGCCGCCGAAGTCGTAGTTCCATACCCGGTCCAGGATCTGCGCCTTCGACAGCACCCGCCTGGGGTTGCGCATCAGGAACCTGAGCAACTCGAACTCGGTCGCCGTCAGGTCGATGAGGTCGCCGTCGCGGCGGACCTCGCGGGCGTCTTCGTCCATGGTCAGGTCGCCGACCACCAGCGATCCCTCGGTCTGCGCGCGGGTCAGGTTGGCCCGGCGGAGCAGGCCGCGCAGCCGGGCCAGCACCTCTTCCAGGCTGAACGGCTTGGTCACGTAATCGTCGCCGCCGGCCGTGATGCCCGCTACCCGGTCCTCTACCGCGTCCCGCGCGGTCAGGAAGAGCACGCACACCTGCGGAAGCTCGGCGCGGAGCCGGCGCATGACCTCCAGGCCGTTGAAGTCGGGAAGCATGATGTCCAGCACTACCGCGTCCGGGCGGAATTCGCGGGCGGTGCGTACCGCCTCCGCGCCGCTGCCCGCGGTGACGACGTTCCACCCCTCGTAGCGCAGCACACTGGCCAGTAGTTCGGCCAGGCTGGGTTCGTCGTCGACCACGAGCACGCGCACCGGCGTGCCATCCGGTCGCTGCAGGCCCGCGTTGCGCGCGCCCGGAGTTCCTTGGGTTTGCGCCGCCCCGGGGCCGTTGTTCTCCATCGTCGTCAAGCTCGCCATCTCAATCGGACCTGTGCCCAGTATGCACACGCCATGAAGCCCTTCTCAGGGTCTCATCAAATGCCAGCCGGGTCGGGTCCAGTTGAAGATCAGCTCAGAATCAGCTCTGAAGCAGGCCCGTCTCAGCCGACCGCCAGGACGCGGGCCAGCTTCGATCCGGCGGCCGAGGGTCTCGCGCCGGCCTCGCGCAGCGCCTGGCCGACCCTCTCGAGCAGGGCCGCCGCCCCGGAGCCGGCCGACAGCGCCTCCACCTCGATCTCGCGCCAGGTCATCGGCTCGCTGCCGGCCTGGTCGAAACGGGTGGCCGTCACCTTGTCGTCCGCCACCTCAACCTGGGCATCGGCCGGCGGCCCGGGCACCCTGACCACGGTCCGTTCGGTGTCCAGGATGGCCACGGGCCGCAGGCGCTTGCCCGCCGTGATCTCCTTGACCTGGTCGGCCAGCCGGGCCGGCACGCTGGCGTCGGCCCCCTCGCCGAGCGGCGCGTGCAGCTCCTGCCTGGTGTCCTCGCGCACCGGCAGCTTGAGGTGCCAGCCCTCGTCGTCGCCGCCCACGCGGCGCCGCAGCGTGACCTTGTGCCTGAGGAGGTCGAAGTCCTCGGTGTCGAAGTAGGTGGCGCTCAGGTAGATCCGTCTCGGGTTCGCGATCCGCCGGCCGCCGAGTTCCGGCAGGTTGCCGAGCTCCGGCAGGACGAACCCGGCCTCGGCGTCGTATTTCCGCTCGATCTCCAGGTGGTCGCCTTCGCTGCTCGTCACGTCTCCAAGGCTAACGCGTGGTAGACGAGGAAGCGCGTGGCGGACCGCTCGATCAGCAGGGCATCGCCGACCGCGGACGGGTCAGGCTCGTCCGCGGCCGACCGCGGGTAGGCATCCACGTGCAGCCGCGCCGCGCCGGGCTGACCCGCGGCGTCCCAGTCCCGCACGTGCGCGGTGAGCGCGGTGCCGAGCTCGGAGCCGTGCGGGCCGAATCCGGCCACCGCCAGGGCCAGCTGCCCGTGGCGCGGCCTGGGCGCGGGGGCCGCCTTTTCCGCGGTGAGCACCGCGATGCCGCCCGAGTCCACGATCCCGGCCGTGGCCGCCAGCCCGGCGCCGCCCAGCGGTGCCCGGGCGAGCCGTCCCGGGCCGTCCCCGGCCGGGCGCTCCTCGGCGACCCCGCAGGACCGCCGGTCACGGGTCGCCAGCCACAACCCGAGCCCCCAGAAGACCTGCACGGAGCTGGTCCGGACCCCGGTGCCGAACTCGGCCGGCGGCTCGTCCATGAAGGCGGCCAGCGTTGCGCCGTCCACCTCCTGCCCGTCGGCCAGCGTGAGGCCGTCGGGCAGCATGACGGAGAGCCCGGGCTGGAGCACCACGGTGCGTTCCGGGCCGGCCAGCGACCCGCGCATCCGCATGAACCCGCACGGCGCGATCGACCGGCTGACCCAGTGCCCGCCCGATCCCGAGCGGCCGAACGCCACCGCCAGCTGCGACCCGCGGACGTCGAGCGGCACCACGATCCGGGCGCCGGGCCCGGCCTGGTCCAGCCACGCCGGGGCCAGGTCGCTGACCCCGACGGTGGCGATCACCCGGTCGTACGGCGCGCCCGGCGGATAGCCGTCCGCGCCGTCCGCGGCCACCACGGTCACGTTCCGGTACCCGGCGCTGGCCAGGTGCTTGCGCGCCCGGTCGGCCAGGTCGGCGTCGATGTCCACGCTGACCACGGTGCCCGCCGACCCGATGATGTGCTGCATCAGCGCGGCGTTGTAGCCGGTGCCCGCGCCGATCTCGAGCACCCGGTGGCCCGGAGCGAGGGTCAGCTGGTCCAGCATGATCGCCATGATGGCAGGCTGGGACGAGGAGCTGATCGGCTGGCCGTCCGCGTCGCGCTTGGTCACGATGGCGTCATCGAGGTAGGCCTCCTGGGGCGGCAGGTGCGGCAGGAACAGGTGCCGTGGCACGTCGCGCAGCGCCGCGGCGATGCGCTCGTCGCGGATCCCGCTGGTCTGCAGGACCTGGGCGACGAGGCGTTCCCGCAGCCCGGCAAGTGACAGGTCGTCGCTCATCGGCTACCCCCGGCGGAAGGCACGGGACCGCGACGAGATCGCGGCCCCCCCAGGGTACGGCCTACCAGGTCGCCGCCGCGGGCTCAATTCACCCGTACGTACAGCTGGCCGGTAGCGGGGCTATACGGCCCCGCCGGCCGGAAGTTCTGCCGGAACCAGCTGCTCAGCTCCTGCGTCCATGGGATGCGGCGGGCGTTTTCCGGCGACAGCCAGACGTAGCCGGCCCGGCCGAGGATGGACTGCCATGCCGCGACTACGGCTCCGGAGCTCGCCGCCCCGCCCTGGACGCTTATCCCGTGGCTGAGGACCAGCGTGGTCGCCAGGGAATCGATGATGTCGGGACAATCAGCACGCACGGGGGCGAACCGGTTCGCCGAAATCGTCAGGATGGTCTTGTCGGTGACGACGCATGCCCCGCGGGGAATCAGCCGACCGGCAGCCGGGCTGGCCGGCGCTCGGAGCGGCGCCACCTCGGCCAGCTGGAGGGCGGCTACGCCGAGGATGACGACGGCGAAGACGGCCAGGAGCGCTCGCCGGAACCGCGGGGAGCCCGCAAGACCGCCGGCCGCTCGTCCGACCACCAGGGCAAGCCACGGTGCCACGAAGGCCGGGTAGTGATAAAAGAACGCCGAGTAGCCGAGGATGAGCGCGGCTGCGAACGCCGCGGTAGCCAGCGAAAACCAGTCCAGATGGTCCAGCCGGCGCCATTGCCGCAGGTAGCCGGCGCCTATCGCTGCGGCGAGAACCGCGGTGACGGCCAGCGGCAGCAACCCCGTGCTGGCCGAGGAGATGCCGGCGAGCACGCTCCTGGCGAAAAGCGAGTGCGCTCCGGGGTGCAGCGACAGCTTTCCCGAGCCGTTCAGCACGTCAACCAGGCCGGTCACGTGGGCGAGCCGCAGCGATACCGGTACGACGGTCCCGACCCGGCTGGCCTGGTACAACAGCGTGCTGCGGATGAAGGTCAGGGGCGCAGCCAGCACGAACGGCACCATCGGCAGGGCGAATCCGGCTACCAGCCCGGCCAGGCAGGCCCACGTCCGGCGCATCCGCTGCTCGCCGGCGATGAGGCAGAGCACGAGCAGTATCGCGCCGGGAACCACCGCCCAGAACTTCACCGCGCCGGCGACGCCGAGCGCCGCCCCGGCCCAGGCCAGCCGGGCGGGTCGCGCGAGCATGCCGTGGCTGAAGGCGGCGGTGGCCGCTATCAGGCAGAACAGGTTCATCCAGGGCTCGAGCAGCAGCGTGTGGGCGGCGGCTATGTCGTCCGGGTAAACCGTGAGAATTCCGCAGGTCACGGCGGTCACCAGGGTGCCCCGGTGCCGCACCAGGTTCCCGGCCAGAGGCACGCATGCGGTGCTGGCGAATACGGTGAGCAACCGCGCGAACGACATTGCCGTGGTCGTGCCCGCCACCTTCGCGACCACGGCCGCGGGCGTCATCACCAGCAGTATCCCCGGCGGCTGCACGAAGGCGAAGTCACGGTAGGGCAGGACACCCTGTGTCAGGCGGATCGCGGCACCGAGGTAGACGCCATCGTCATACTCGGAGATGCCGGTGAGGAAGCCCGGCCTGGTCAGCGTGAACAGCCTGATACCCAGCGCCAGCACGGTCGTCAGCAGGATCGCCGCGCTCTGCGGGCTGAGCCGGTAGCGGACCGGCCGGGAGCCGGCCGGACCGGCCTCGCCGGGACGGCGTCTCGCGCTGGCTCCGTCCTCCCGGCGGTCAAGCCGAGCCTGCGGGTCGGTGATGTCGCTGGGGGTTCCGCGATCTGCCGCCATGCCCGGACGCTAGCACGTGACGCCGGTTCTCGCGGGCGCACGCGGTGCCTCGCTGTATGGTGAAGACGCGATTACACGGTACGCCGTGTCATGCCCGGGGCCAGCAGCGCCTCTATAGGGTCCGCCTAGGGTTAGGAATCCTGTCGTGAACGGAGTTCTGGGCGCTGCGGTTCGCGTTCGCCGGGCGATCGAGCGGCCGAGCGCCCCCGCGGGGGTGGCCGTCGCCGCGCTGGCCTGGGTGCTGACACGCGTCCCGATGTACTTCATCGACGCGGGCGTGATCCACGACCGGTGGCGGCGGTTCTACATCGGCGACGTGGTTCAGACATATGCGAACTGGCTGGGGCTGTTCGCCCATGGACGGTTTCCGCACGCAGACGCGCGCTGGCAGTATCCACCGGGAGCAGCCGCGATCTTGAGCCTGCCGCGGCTGCTTCCCGGTGGCTACCTCGACTCGTTCCTGCTTGTCGAGTTGCTGTGCGACCTGCTGATCACGGTGCTGCTCGTGCTCATGGCGATCAGGCGCGGCTCATGGCTCGGCTGCTGGTGCTGGCTGGCCGGAATCGCGCTGCTCGGCCCCGTCGCGCTCGGCCGCTTTGACATGTTCGCGACGCTGTTCGCGGTGGCGGCCCTCTACTTCGCCGGCTCACCGTGGGGCCTCGGCGCCCTCGCCGGGATCGGGGCGGTGGTAAAGGTATGGCCGGCGCTGGTGTTGTTCGGCGTGCCACCCCGGAGCGGCCGCAAGGCGGTGACCGCCGCCATCGCCAGCGCCGGAGCGGTCATCGCCGGCTACCTGGCCTTCACCAGCGGCTCGCTCAGCTTCCTGGCGAACCAGGACTCGCGGGGCATCGAGGTCGAGTCCGTCGCCGCCCAGCCGTTCACGGTGCTGCGTACTCTCGGGGTCTGGCATGGCCACGTGGTGTGGCGCTTCGGTTCCTACCAGCTCATCGGCCCGGGTGTCGGCGTCATGGCCGATCTTGCCCTGGCCGCCATGCTGCTGGCGCTGGTCGCCTTGGTGTGGTGGCGCTGGCGGATGTGCTGGCGGCCCGAGGTGCTCGGCGACGCCGCGCTCACCGCGACCCTGCTCGTGGTGACGACCAGCCGGGTGATCAGCGCGCAGTACATGATCTGGCTGATCGGCATGGCCGGGTGCGCGCTCGCCTTCCCGCGATCGTCACAGCGCCAGGTCGGGCTGGGGCTGCTCGCCGTTGCCGGGCTCACGCAGGTGGAATACCCCTACTTGTTCCACGACTTCCGTGCCTACGGCGCTGCCGCCGGTACTGCGGTTGTCGCGGTGCGCGACACGCTGCTTCTGGCCCTGGCCGTGCTGGCCTTCGCGCGGCTGTGGCGCTCGACTCGCCGGCCAGTCGACCTTGCGGAACCGGGAGTGATGCCGTCGGAGCAGGAGCTTCAGCGATGAGGACCAGCACCGACCTGGCCGGCCGTCGCCCGGCTGCCCTCGCTCAGGGGTGGCGGGAGCATCGGGTGCTGCTCGCGGTCGGTGCCGCCGTAGCCGCCGTGGCCGCGGGACTGTACCTCGCCGCGCTGGCGACTCACCCGGCGGTCAGCCTGCTGAAGGGATTCGACCTGCGCGTCTACCGGATGGGCGGCGTACTGGCCAGGCAGGATCCGGCCCGCCTGTATACCTGGCAGCAGCAGCCGGGTATCCAGTTCACGTATACCCCGTTCGCCGCGCTCGTCTTCGCGCTGATAACGCCGCTGCCGTTCCGGGCCCTGATGGACGTGGCGGCCGTGGTGTCCACCGCCGCGCTGGCGGTGACGGCCAGCATCGCGTTCCGCGAGCTCGGCTGGCGGGGCATGGCGAGGACCGGCGCGACCTTGCTGGTGGTCGGCGTGGCGTTCTGGCTGGAGCCGGTCCAGCGAACCTTGTACCTGGGCCAGATCGAACTCGTTCAGATGGCGATCATCGTCTGGGACTTGTGCCAGCCTGACCGGCGATGGTGGAAGGGCGCGGCGACCGGCATCCTGGCCGGCATCAAGCTAGTGCCGCTCATCTTCATCGTGTACCTGCTGATCACCCGCCGCTTCCGGCAGGCCGCGACAGCCGCGGCGGCGTTCCTGGCGACGGTGATCGCTGGGTTCGCGTTGCTGCCGCGCCCGTCCGTTCAGTGGTGGCTGCACGGCTACTTCCAGGAGGCGGACCGGACCGGATTCGTCGGCGAGATGGTGAACCAGTCCCTGCGCGGCACGCTCACCAGGCTGGCCGGCAGCGTCGCCAGCGGGCAGCCGCTGTGGCTGGGCGCCGCTGTCGCGACCGGGATACTGGGACTTGCCGCCGCGGCATTGCTGCACCGGGCCGGCTACACCTTCGCGGGGCTGACGGTCTGCGGCCTGACCGCACTGCTCATCTCGCCGATCAGCTGGGATCATCACTGGGTGTGGGTCGTCCCCGGACTTGCGGTGCTCATCGATGCCGCCGCCCGCACGCGTGGCTGGATGCGCGTTGCCTGGCTAGCCGCAGCCGCCGTGGTCGTCGCCACGTTCGGTGCGTGGCCGCGCTTCTGGTCGGGCGGCGCCACGCTGCTTCAGGGCGGGCTCATCTGGTATGCCCCGCTGACCGCCTTCGGCGCCGGGGACGATCCGAAGTACGCGGAATACCACTGGCACGGCCTGCAGCTGATCGCCGGGAACCTCTATCTTCTCGTCGGGGTGGCGTTCTTGCTGGTCGCGCTGGTGACCGCGGCGCTGGCGCTCCGGGCCGGGCCGCCGTCGGCCAGCTCCACGCGTACCGTGGAGCTGGCCGATGATGGGGTCACACCGCCCCGGGGGTTATCCGACCGTCTGCGTGGCGTCCTCGGTCTTCCTCCCGGGCAGCAGGCGGGTGTGCCCAGGCGTCGGCCGCGTTTCCTCGCTCCGGACCGTCTCCACCGGGACCGTGTCGTCCGGGACGGTGGTCTCCGGGATCTCCTCGACGTCCCGGATGCCGGACGCCACCGACGCGATCCGGCCGAGCGCCATCGCCGCCACGAACACGATCACGACGCCGAGCGCGGTGAAGAAGCCGAGTTGCTCCATGATCCTCATGTAGACGGTGTCGCTGGCCGGCGACCCGCCCATGGGGACGTGGCGGTTCCACAGCGGGCTCAGCACCGGGCCGAGGGTGAACCATGCGCCGGCCGCCGCGGCCAGCAGCGCTCCGAACAGCGCGATGTGCCTGCTCCTGGCGATCATCAGGAGGAAGCCGCCGACGAACACCGCGGCGCCCGGCAGCAGCTCCAGCCACAGCCGGCCCGTGTTGTAGGTCCAGGCCCGGTCCGGCGTGTAGGCGTAGTGGAAATACGGTCCGACGAAGGGGATGAGTGCGCCCCACAGACCGAGCAGCATCAGCAGGAATCCGCTGAAGGCTCCTCTACTGCGCCGCATCTGCAGCATCCCAGCCATTCCTATCACTTCCCGTGAGTAGCGATTCTTGTCGTGCCGGCCTATACTGCCCGCCCCCTACCCGGGGGAGGACGCAGTATTCCGGTGCCGCCGGCGTATCGTTCGGGACGTGGATGGCAGGCGCTAGTGCTCCCTGGTCCACCCGCGCGCGGTGCGGGTCAGCTCGCGGAAGCCCACGGCGGGCAGGAAGGCCCGGTTGTCGTCGTATCTCTGCCCGCCGGGGTCGGTACCTGCCAGCCAGGCGTAGTCCAGCAGGCGCGTCACCCTGGTGGCCGAGCAGCGCAGCCGGGTCGCCGCCAGGGTGACGCGCTCGCTCACCCAGGGATCCTCGATGAACTCGCCGGGCTGGCGTTCGAGCGAGCCCAGCACGGTGTTCACCGACACGCTCATTCCGGGCACCACTGCCTCGGCGTGCGCGTTGACGAGCATGGTGAGCTGGTCGCGGTCGCCGCGGCGGAACGGGCGTACCTGGATATCGGACATGACGGGCCTCCTGGCATGCTGAACGCGGGAGGATGGAGGCCGCTACCCGTGCGGTACAAGCCGAATGCTACCAACCATGAACCTGGAGATCCTGCAGGTGCCGGGGTGCCCTGGCGCCGACCTGCTGGCCGCCCGGCTGGCCGGCCTGCTGGCGGGCTGCCCCCCGGTCGCCCGGCGCGTCATCACCAGCCAGGATGAGGCCGAACGGCTCGGCATGACCGGCTCGCCCACCCTGCTCGCCGACGACGCCGACCCGTTCGCCCGCCCCGGCCAGCTCCCGTCGTTGTCCTGCCGTCTCTACCCCGACGAGCAGGGCCGCCTGGGCCCTGCCCCTTCGCCCGGTCAGCTCCGCGCCGCCCTCGGACTGTAGGTCATGCCCTCACAGGCTGCGGAACTCGGGGGAGCGGCGCAGGGCGTCGGCCACGCGGCGGGCGGTGCCGAAGGTGTTGACGAGGCGGAGGAAGATGAAGCCGCCGCCGTGGACACCGAACACGGACGCCCCGGGCTGGTCGCTGATCGAGATGTTCGCGTACCTGGTCGCGCTCTTCCGCACGGTGACCTGACGGCCGCCGTCACTCTCCACCCGGTAGCCAGGGCCGAGCCTGCGGCTGAGCACGGTGACGACCTCACCAGGCGTCACGTTCTTCCGTGGCACCCTTACCTTCGGCATGAGCTCAAGCGTAATGCCGTTGGCCAGGCACGAGCCTGATGCGTCAGGCGGAGAGCCAGGCGGCGGTGCCGGGCGGCAGGCTGCCGCCGGTGACGGGCCCGCTGGCCAGCAGGACCTCGCGGTGCGCCGGAAGCCGCGCCCGGGCCCAGGGCCGGGTGCTGGGGCTCGACGCTATACCGGCCCCACTCCGCAGGCTCGGGCAGCCATGGGGCGGCCGGGCCGCCACCCTGGCTCGTTAGGCTGAAACCGAAGCCCGTACCGGTACGGGACCAGGGACATGTGCCCGCCGTCACTCACGTGTCTCCCTGGTTCGAAGATCGACCGAATCTTAATGAGGCCGGCCCCGGGCCGGCCCCGGTATGCCTAAAGAAATCGCGGTCCCTGTATTGATCGCGGGCGAGGCCGCCTCTGAATAAGCACGAGGGCGGCTCATACCGGGCCGTTCCGGGGGAACCAAGGAGTTCATCATGACAGCAGTCGCAGATCAGCCTGCGGCAACCGCGCCAGCAGCCACATCGGAGGGGGTGGCCCTGGAGCGGGCCACGAAGTGGGCCAACGACTACGCGGCCCGGCTCACCGAGGGGACCGAGCGCAAGATGGCCGAACTGGCCGGCCGCTCGAACGGGGTGCAGCCCCGCATCGGCGAGCCGACGGTCGGTCCCTACGTGGCCTTCGACGTGGTCGCGACCTCCCCGATCCAGGTCGGCGGCCCGCCGCCGTACCAGCCCAGCAAGATCATCGCGGCGGGCGAGCCGGCGTTCATCGTCGCGTTCATGTTCGTCAACAACCTGGTCGACATCACTCACGGCTTTGCGGTTCCGCCGAGCGTCCAGCTCGGCGGGCGGACCTGGCGGATGACACTCGACCAGGGCAACCTGACCACCGGCGGCGTCCTGCCGCGCCTGGTCGTGACCGGCACCTTCGGCGCCACGGCGGGCCTCGTGACTCCGGTGGTGTTCAGCCTGGCCACGCCCAACCCGGGTCCCGACCCGGCTCTGATCGAGGCCAACGTCACCGTCGACATCGTCGACCCCGGCCAGCCCTACGCGGCGTTCGCGACCAACTTCCTGGACGTGGACAACGACCCGGGCTTCCTGGGCGTGCCGCCGGCCGCCCCCGGGTTCCGGCACGAACTGCCCAACCGCTACCTGATCTACAGCGAGTAGGCAGCTAACCGCACTGCCGCCGGCCCGGGGGCCGGCGGCAGTGTGCTGCGCGGCGACCGGCGTCGGCCTGGTCACGTTACCTATACTGATCAGGTCCGGGTGATGACAGAAGACCGGCCCCCGCCCGCACCTCCAGGGCTACGCCGAGCTGGAGGTGAAATCATGACAACCGCGCTGGCAGGCCTGTCCCGCACGCTGGCGGCTGAGCTGCCGTCGGCCGTTCCCGGTAGCCCGGTGCTGATCGAGGGCTGGGTGCACCGCCGCCGGGCGCTCGGCGCGGTGACGTTCCTCATCCTGCGGGACCGTTCGGGCCTGGCCCAGGTGGTCGTGCGTGACCCGGAAGGGCGGCGGGCGGTGCGGCGCTGCGGGGAGGAGAGCGTCGTCGCGGTTACCGGCGCGGCCACGCGCAACCCGGCCGCGCCTGGCGGCGTCGAGGTGACCGAACCCAGCATCACCCTCCTCGGCGAGCCTGCGCTGACCCCGCCGGTCGACGTGTGGCGGCCCGCGATCGGCGCCGGGCTGCCCGCGATCCTGGACCACGCCGCCGTGTCCTGGCGGCATCCGGCCCGGCGGGCGTGCTGGGAGCTGGCGGCCGCGTCGCTGCGCGGCTTCCGGGCCGCGCTGGACGCGCTCGGCTTCACCGAGATCCAGACGCCGAAGCTCGTGCCGACGGCCACCGAGTCCGGTGCCAGCGTGTTCGGCGTGGATTACTTCGGGCGGCCGGCCTACCTGGCCCAGTCCCCGCAGTTCTATAAGCAAACCATGGTCGGCGTCTTCGAGCGGGTCTACGAGACCGGGCCGGTATTCCGCGCCGAGCCGCACGACACCGCCCGGCACCTGGCCGAGTACGTGTCGCTGGACGCGGAAATCGGCTTCATCGACGACCACCGCGATGTGCTGGCGGTACTCCGGCACGCGCTGGCCGGGATGACGGCGGCGTTGCGAGACCAGGCCGCAGCCGCTGTCGAGCGGCTGGGGATCGAGATTCCGGAGGTCCCGGCGCAGATCCCGGTGATCGGCTTCGGCGAGGCGCTCTCGATCGCCGGCGCGCCGCCGGACGAGCCCGACCTCGCGCCCGCCCACGAGCGTGCCGTCGGCCAATGGGCGGTGCGGACCCACGGCAGCGAGTTCATCGCCGTCGAGGGCTACCCGATGAGCAAGCGGCCCTTCTACACCCACCCGCAGCCTGGCGACGCACGCCGGTCCAACAGTTTCGACCTGCTCTTCCGCGGCCAGGAGCTGGTGACGGGCGGCCAGCGCCTGCACCGGCACTCGGACTACCTAGCGGCCATCCGCGCACGCAGCGAGGACCCGGCCGGCTTCGCTGACTACCTGGAAGCCTTCGCGCACGGCATGCCGCCGCACGGCGGGTTCGCGATCGGCCTCGAGCGCTGGACCAGCCGGCTGACCCGGGCCGAGAACATCCGGGAGGTCGCGCTGTTCCCCCGGGACCTGCACCGCCTGACGCCGTAGGTCCGGACCGCCCTCTCCTTGATCGGCGAGCCGACCACGGTCGCGTTGCCGACACCCTGGCCGTAGGACCCGCACACCCCAAGGTTCGCGTTGGACGCGGCGATCTTGGCCCGGCCCGGCCGCGCTGGGGCTGCCGGGGTCTGGGTCTGGGTCTGGGTCGTGGCGGCGGTCATCAGTAGCTCCAGTACGCGACGGGCTGGCCGTCGTAGTTTGGGGCGTAGGCGATCTGCCCGTGCGCGGACGGCACGTCGAACGCGATGTAGCCGGTCACGGGTTCGCCGGGTTGGCGGGGGCCGAGGTCGACGGGGACGCCTTCGGCGCGGCGGCGTTCGGGTGGCTGGTCGCCGACCCGATCGCGATCAGCGCGACCAGGGCCAGGCTGATGCCGCCGGTGATCTGGACCCAGCGGCGCCGCCAGAACGGCGGCTTAGCGGGCGGGTTGGTCCCGGTGCCGGGAACCGGCAGGGTTGATTCGTACATGGTTGCGCTTTCAAGTCAGGTGGGGTTGGGCGGCGCGGCTAGGCGGCCGCGTCGGCGGGTGGTCAGCTCGCGGTGCCGATCGAGGTGTTGAGTTGGTCGACGGCGTGGCCGACGACGACCAGGCCGACGATCCCGAGCACGACGGCCAGGACCGAGACGAGCACGCCGACCGCCTTGTGCGGTGGAGGCGCTGACATCTGCCGGGCAGCAGCCGTGCCGGGCTGGCTGGACGCGGGCGGTACATCCCCGCCTGTCCTTGCCTTCGCCCGGCACGGCCTGAGCGCGGCGGCGTGTATGAGCGACGCCGCCGCGCTCTGGCTCCAGGGTGGCACGGCGATGCCTGGCGAACCGGCTGGGTAGACCTAATCGAGATGATCGGCCAGGCCCTGAACGCGAGCTGCATCACAGCAGGTGCCGGAGGCGATGGGCATCCACCGCGTCCGAGGCGCAGCGCCTGGTATGGGCGTCCAGGCCCGACTTTCGTCGGGCTTCGTTTGGCTTTCGCCGCCTTCCGCCCGTGGGACGGTCTTCAACATGGCGAACGGAAGCCCAGTCGCTCGTGACGCCATTGCCATGATCGTTCAGAGCCACCGGGCGATCTCACCGGGCCGAGGGCCTCGGCAGCGGCGGCAAGCGCGGCCTGGTCCGGGTGCCGGGGGTCGGTCCACAGGTCATAGGCCAGCTGGGTGCTGGCTCGCCCGGCAGTGATGGGAGCGCTGTCCAGGATGAGGCTGACCGTCTCGAACCGGCGCGCGTGGCTGCTGCGGGCCAGGTCCGCCCGCTCGCGTCGCAGCTGCTCGGACAGCGCCGCCACCATGTCATCGATGAAGCCCGGCCGGGCTGACGACGGGAGCCTCCGCCAGGTCCGTGCCGGACAAGCGTGCGGCCCCTCCGAGCGGAGGGGCCGCACGGCGAGCGACGTCGTTCACCTGCGAACGAGGATGTCGCCGCTCGTGATCGTGTACGGGTGAAGCTTGCCGAAGTGGCCCCAGAACGCGACACCCTGGGCGTAGGTGTCGAGCTTGAAGCCAGGACCGCCGTCGTGCACCTTGGCGATCATGTGCAGGCCCGCCAGCCGCACCGGCATCCTCGGGACGGTGAACCCGAAGATGGCGTCATGACGGCCGATCCAGGCCCACGTCACCGGAGCCTGGAACCTGAGCACCTGGAACGCCGAGCCGGCCGGCATCGTGAACGGCATCGTCAGCTTGTTGCTGTCCGTCGCGGTCCCCGACACCGAGCCGTCGCGCGCGATCACGCCGGTCGCGGTCAGGCTGTAGCCCGGGTCAGCTGTGCCGGTGTAGGTGATGGTGAACGAGACGTTCGCCTGGCTGACCGTGCCGCTGACGTTCCACGTGTAGTGGGTGGGGTCAGCGTTGTAGGTCCCGGTTCCGGAGAACGTCGTCGCGGTCGTCGACACCGGCGTCACCGTGGCGACCTGCATCGTGTGTGCGTAGGTCGTGCTTCCCACGGTGAAGACCAGCTGGTGCGTCCCGCCGATGTTCCACACGTTCGTGTGGGCGAAGGGAGCCTTGTACCTGAAGTTCGCGTAGTCGATCCAGCCGTGGTAGCGGCCGGACCCGGCTTGCGCCTTGAACGACACGTACTGGGACGGATGGGCCAGAGCGACGCTTCCGACTGCCTTCGGCACCGGGACCGGGTGGGCGCTCGCCGCGCCCGCCGTCGCCACGCTGCCGCCAGCTACCGCGAGGGCCAGCGCTCCGCCGATAAACATTGACCTAATCTTCATGGCTGCTCATACTCCTAGGTAGGTAGTTAGATACCGTGGAGGGTCGGCCTAGGCTGCCGGCCCTCCGTCTGTACTGATCCGCGTTCACCTTCTCGCCGCCCACCTCCTCCTGCCTCGGGCATGACGGGTACCGGGACGATTCGGTGCGCGCGGCCACGCGAGACCAATGGATCTCCGTGGCCGCATCCGAGGCCGGTACTGACCGGGACGGGCGCAGGCTCACCGCCGCGGCTTCCGGTGCCGCGCTCCGTGGCGAGCCGAGCCGTCAGCGGGACATTCGCCGCCGGTATGCAGGCATCGCGACACCCATGCCGCTCGGCTGCCCGCCCCGCTGTGTTCCTCATCGTCGCCGTCCCTGCACCCACGCTCTCTTTCTGCTCTAGGGCACCAGGAGCAGCGGTACCAGAGCTGTCAGGCCCGCCATCGACGGACCTTAGTCACCACCGCATGCTCCCGTGACTGCCCGTTTGAGTTGATCGTGAGGGCGGGCATGCGGCGTGCCCAGGCCCTTGCCCGTGGTGTTCCCGCGTTCCCGGCACGCTGCCGTGACGGGTGATACGTGCCCGCCGTGTGGTCATACGGCATGGATGCCGCGTGTCGCTGGTACGACGTGGATGCCACTACGACCTGGCACGGGTGGTGCCGGAACGACGGAAGCCCGCTCTCGCGTCCGCAGGCTGCCGGCCCCGCGGCTAGTCGGCCAGCTCGACCGTCACCCCGAGGCGCTTGGCCAGCAGGCCCGCGCGCTCCCGGTCCTGAGGGCTGAAGGCGCCCCCGGCGCGGGTGAAGCGGACGTGGTGCAGCAGCCCGCCGACGGGCAGGCCGTCTTCGCGCACCAGCCTGATCCGCTTCCCGCCGGGCCAGGTCAGCTCGGCGGCGTCGTCGCCGTCGGCTTCGAGACGGCCGTCCAGGACCTCGGCGAACAGCCGCGTCGCGCCCGCCAGGTCGCCGACATGATGCTCGATCAGGCCGAACGAGGTCGCCGGGCCCGGCTCGGGCAGCTCAGCCGGCGGCGCCCCCGCGGACGGCGATCCGGCCTGCTGCGCCACCTGGATGACGATGCCGTGCGCGTCCCTCGGGCGCAGGAACGCCTCCTGCCAGGCCGGGTGGTCCAGGCTGACGCCGACAGGCTCGATGCCGAGCGCCCTGATCCGGGCCAGCGTGGCCCGGATGTCGCTGACCGTGAAGTTGAAGTGGTGCGGGCCGGCCCCGCGGGCGGCCAGGAATCGCTCGAGGAACACCGCATCGGTCCCGCCGGTGGGGGTCAGCAGCTCGATCTTCGGCCCGGCGGCGAACTCCAGCTGGCCCCACCAGTAGCCGGGAGAGTCCATGCCGTAGAGCCAGGTCCCGCCCAGCACGCCACCGAACAGTTCCCAGCCGTCGGTCAGGGCCGGCGTGCCGATGGCGAGGTGATCAAGGACAGCTGTCATTCAACCGAAGGTACCGCCTGCGGCCGCGTTGCCGCCCACTGGTAGCACGTGCCCTGGTGGATCGCCAGGTAGACCCGGTCACGCAGCCCGTTGGCGGCCTCGTTCGTCAGAGTCTTCTCCAGGTCCCGCAGCACGACGCGGACGAGGAGGTTCTTCTGGCCGGGCCGGGCCCCCAGACGGCGGGCGGCCGCCCCGGGCAGCCGGTCGTACGGGGTGGCGGCGAGCACGCGCACCTCCTCGACGCCCGGCGCGTCCGCGCCGAGGGCCTCCCGGACCCGGTCGCCGAGCGTCTCCTCGTCCTCGTCCGCGTCCACCGCGACCGACAGGTCACGCGTGACCGGGGGCATGGACGAGACCGGCCGATAGGCGGCCAGGTCCTGCATCTGGCCCGCGACCCGCGGATCGGCCGAACGCAGCAGGCGGATATCCGGGATGCCCTTGACCAGCATCAGCAGCCGGTCAAGACCCATGCCCAGGGCCAGCCCGCCGTGGCCGGCCAGCCCGGCGGCGGCGAGCACGCCCGGATGAGCGAGCCCGCACTCCCAGACCTCCACCCAGCGGCCTTCGTGCCGCACGTCAACCTGGCGGCCGTGCTCGGTGTACGGGTGGGTTCGTGCCTGGAGCCGGTACGGCAGTCCGGGGACGAGCGCCTCGAGCAGGCACAAGATCATCTCGTCCAGGTCCGGGCCGGCCATCGGCCGGGGCGTGATCCGCCACAGGTCGAGCTGGTGCGGCGTCCCGCTGTGCTGCCAGTCGATGGCGTCCCTGCGGTACACCATCCCCGGACAGGCCAGCAGCACGTCATCGCCGGGCTGGCGGGCGAGCTCGCGCAGCGCAGGAGGGATCATGGCGGTGGAATGGCTGCGGAGCATCCGGCTTGCGCTCACGTAGCGGGTGTAGCGAGCTTCCCTGGTGATCGCGCCGACCGCGTAGCCGAGGCGATCGTAATTGTCGGCGACCGGCACGATCTTCGGCCCTCGGCACCAGCGGACCTCGCAGCGCCAGGCGCGCGACAGCGCCGCCACGGCCCGGCCGGCGAGGATCTGGATGGCGTGCGAGCCTGCCGCGGGGTCGGAAAGGTCGCGGATACCGAGGGCGGCGCATAGCTGCGCGGCACTGAGACGGGGAACAGAGCTGGACACGGTGACTCCCTGGCTGAGGTGAACCCGGCGGGGGATCCTCCCGGCCCCGGACTCGCCCGGGCGAAGTCGCCGTGTTAACGCGGCGAGACGCCTCCCGGCGGCCCTTCGTGGGCCGGGAGGCGAGAAAATCGCCGCGCTGCCATGCCAGTCATGCTTCCAGGATACGGGCGCGCCCTGGCGGGTCGGCAAGCGAAATACCACGGCGGCTAAAGCCAGCCGGCCGCCCAGGCCGATCACGGCGAGCGCCAGGCCTGCCAGCGCGATCACCGGGCCGGCCACGGCCCAGAAGGTGACGCCGGACATGACGCTCCCGCCGAGGACGCCCACCCCCTGCAGCGTGAAGACCACTCCGGCCAGCGTGAGGAGGAACCCGACGCCGACGAGCACGACCCGCCTCATGATGCCTCTTTCCCGGGCCGCTGGATGTGCCCGTCACCCGTGGAACGGGCCGGGGCAGGGTTCAAGGCGCCTGGCCGTGACCTGCGCGGTCACGGCCAGGCGGTCAGCCGAAGCTCTCTCCGGCAGGTCAGGGGGGGCGGACCTGCGGCGCTGCTCACGGCTGAGCGGTGAGGCACAGGAGGGACCAACGTGGCACGCCGTCTCCCCTGGCCGTACGTTAGGGAATACGTGCCGAACGGTCCTGCGGTTCAGCCCTGGCTCACCTATTTGCGCTGGCGAGGGGAGCGGCCTTCGGCCGCACGGGCGGGTACGCGGCCGCCGCTACCACCGGCTCGCGCCGGGCTTCCCGTTCAGGCACCCGGACAGGCGGAAGCAAGTGCATCTTTACTTAAGCAAATGTCATTTGCTTAAGGGCGGGGAATGTGCCGGACCGGCCGTCGGAGAATCAGGCAATTATTACTTTACTATCGCAACTATAGTTTGCGGAACGACCTGCCCACCGGCGGTGTCTTACCCGGCCGGAATGCGCTGAGCAGGCCTTTGTTTCGCATGCCTCAAATCCGGACCCTGCTGGGTACTGGTGCTTCGGGGCCTGGTAGTCCTAGGTTTGCACCAGGAAATACATCCTGCTCGCCAGGGGAGGAGATCGCATGGCAGACATCACCGTCACCGTCGATGGCGTGAAGTATGCGGA
>Ga0335080_10001706_pt1 | contig 21775 bp, 22 predicted proteins | sample Lox_Sample_34_FD_206720 | JGI IMG/M metagenome (GOLD analysis project Ga0335080, IMG submission 206720) | Soil microbial communities from Loxahatchee National Wildlife Refuge, Florida, United States - Lox_Sample_3.4 | ecosystem: Environmental > Terrestrial > Soil > Wetlands | place: USA...
GAGCATCGCCGGCAGCGTGATCGGCCTGACGGTCATGCTGGCCCTCGCGATGCCGGTGTTCGGCCTGTCGTTCCTCGCCCTGGGCGCGCATCTGCTGCTGTTCCTGTGCGTGTTGTATGGCTTCGGTGTCGCGCTCGGGGTGCTCTCGAGCGCCATGGTTCTGCGGCTGGGGCCGGCGTCCGAATGGCTGGTGTGGCCGATACCGGCGCTGTTGTCCCCGTTCTGCGCGGTGTTCTATCCGCTGTCGGTATTGCCGGGCTGGATGCGCGCCGTCGCGCACCTGCTGCCGCCTTCGTACGTTTTCGAAGGCATGCGCGCGCTGCTCGCCGGACGGCCGGTCGACGCCAGCGCGCTGCTGTGGGGGGCGGCGCTTGCCGCGCTCGAGATTCTCATCGCCGGCTACGTCTTCGTCGCGGTCTACCGCCACGCGGTGCGCACCGGACTCCTGGCACGCTACAGCGCCGAGACGGTGAGCTGAGGGGCGATACGCCGCAGCAGATCCTCCAGCGCGTGCGGCGCGGCGGTCGCGAGCTCGTGCACGAGAAAGCCCTCCGCGGGCACGATGGGCTCGAAGTGCGAGCGCTGCCACTCGAGCACCGCCACGTCCGCCTCGGATGGATCGGCGTCGCTGCGGCGCCGCTCCACGATGCGCGCTTCGAGCGTCTCCACGGGCGCCTGGCAGTGGACGATTACGGCCCGCACACCGAGCCGCGCGGCGAGCGCGGCGAACTGCGCCCGCTGCTCGCGTTCGCCGAAGGTCGCATCAACGATTGCGCTGTAGCCGCCGCCGAGAATGTCGCTCGCGCATTGCACGAGCCGCCGGTAGACCGCGCGCGTCGCCGCCGGCGCGTACAACCCCTGCGCCACGGCCGAGCCGGAGCGGTCCGCAGCCGCAAGGCCCGCCAGCCGCTTGCGCTCGATGTCGGAGCGCACATGCACGGCGGCAAGATGCGGCGCGAGGCGCTGCGCGAGCCAGGTCTTCCCCGAACCCGACAGACCGGACATCAGCAGCAGAAGCGGCGAGCGGGGCGCGAGCGAACCGAGTGCGCAGGCGAGGTATGCCTGCGAGTCGCGCCGCGCCTCCTCCCTGGCGCGCTCTGACTGCCTGCCCCCGAGCGCGCTGAGCGCGGCGACCTTGCAGCGCACCAGTGCCCGATGGGCGCGGAACAACGGCAGGCAGCTGCACGCCTGGTAGTCGCCGCTTGCGGTGAGGTAGCCGCCGAGGAAGGCCTGTGCGTGCAGTGGCCGCCCTCGGGCGCCGAGATCGGCGAGCAGAAACGCGATCTCGTCGGCGACATCCGTCCAGCGCAGCGCCGGCTCGAACTCGAGACAGTCGAATGCGCGCAACCCCGCGGCGAGTCGCACCACGTTGCGCGCGTGCAGGTCGCCGTGACACTCGCGCACCCGCCCGGCGGCAAACCGCGTGGACAGCGTCGGTAGCGCGGCTTCAACGGCTGCGGCGAGGGCCTGCGGCAAGCCTCGCGGAAACGGCATCTCGCCGAGCGGCGCGACGGCACAGGCCGTTTCGGCGATGTTGTCCGTGACGATGGTGCGCAGCGCTTCGGGGCGCCCCCACCGCTGGCGTGGATCGGGCAGCGGCAGCCGCTCGTGGATGCGGGCGAGCTCGCCGCCGAACACCTCGAGCTCCGCCGGCTCGATGCCGCCCGCGGCCAGCAGCCGATCGAGCTCGGCCCCGGGCGGGAATTGCCGCATCCGCACCGCGTGCTCGATGACCGCTCCGTGCCCGTCGATGCGCGCCGCGCCGTTCTCGACGGTGATGGCGCAGACATCGAGGTACAGCTCCGGCGCGAAACGGCGATTGAGGCGCACCTCCTCACGACAGAGAAATGCCCGCCGCTCGCCCGAGCGCAGGTCCACGAAGGGGTAGTGCACCGGTCGCTTGACCTTGTAGGCGAACTCGCCCGTGAGCAAGACCCAGGAAACGTGGGTCTCGATGAGCTGCACCGCGGTCACCGGGTGGGGGTAGGCGCGCGGCTCGAGCAGCGACTGCAGGTGAGCCGGCAAGGCGCTCATCGCAGCTTCCCGGTTTGGGTGCCGACCATGTCGCAAGTAGGAGCGCAGTCTCCGTGCGCAGCGTAGCACGTGTCGAGCCGGCGCCCTTTCAGTGCCCGCCTGCCCGGGCGGTCCCGGTGAAATGCGTATGGCATATGCCCGGCGAGGGACTACACTTTCGTCGATAGCCGACACCGGAGGTGGTGTCGTGCGGCCATCGTAGGGAATGCGGGAGTAAAGAATCATGAACGAGCACTATCACGCGCTGATCTGGATCGATCATCACGAAGCGCGGATCTTTCAGTTCAACGAGGAGCAATCCGATCGCACCATCGTGCGCAGCAGCCATCCCCATGAGCACCTCCATCACAAGGCCAATGCCCGCGACAGCGGCCACGCGCCCGTCGAACAGTCCTTTCTCGAGCGCGTGGCGCAGGCGGTGATGCATGCCGGCGCGATTCTGATTACCGGGCCGGCCAGCGCCAAGACGGAACTGGCACGACATATCGAGCGCAGGCATCCGGACCTGTCCAGGCGCATCTCTGCGGTTGAGACACTCGATCATCCGAGCGACGGCGAGATGCTGGCGCTGGCGCGGAAGTTCTTCCACGCCGACGATCGTATGCGCTCGCAAACACATCCGTGAGTCGCGCCGCGGCGCGGGCGGTGATGGGCGCAGCCGTGGTGCTGGCGGCGCTGGCGCCCTCCGCTGCACTCGCCACGCCCGGTACGCCCGCGCCGTCCGCGCCCGCAACCGCGCTCGCGCTGCAGGCCGCGGCGGCCACGGCCGATGCCGGGCACGGCCAGATCCTTTTCCTCAAGCATTGCGTGCCATGCCATGGGGCGCGCGGTTGGGGCGATGGGCCGCGGGTGATCCCGGCCATTGCCGGGCAACAGGAGCGCTACCTCGTGGTGCAGCTGGCACGCTTCGCAACCGGTGAGCGGCACGGATCCGACATCCATGGTTCGGCGATGCATGACACCCTGCAGCCTGCGGACGTGGATCGGCCGCAGGCGCTCGCCGATCTCGCCGCGTGGCTCGCTCACGCACCGCGCAATCGCGAGCCCGAGCAGGGCGAGGGTCGCGACCTGGCGGCGGCCGAGCGCACCTACGTCCGTGCATGCGCCGGATGTCACGGCACCGGCGGGGGAGGCGACGCGCGCGCCGTGGTGCCGGCGATTGCCGGCCAGCACTACAGCTACCTGCTCGAGCAACTGCAGAGTTTCGCCGCCGGCCGGCGCACTCATGCGCTGTTCACCGATCCGAGTACGACGCCCGCAGCGCCGCAGCAGCTGGCGATCGCCGACTACCTCTCACGACTCGCCCCGCCCGGGTCCGGACCATGAGCGCGCCCGAGGCTCACGAGATCACGCGGCTGCTGCGCAACTGGCGGGCGGAGAAGGACAGCGCGACGCTCTACGACGCGCTCGCGCGGCTCGACCGCGATCCGCACCAGCGGCGCGTCTACGAGGCGCTCTCGCGCGCCGAAGCGCGACACGCCGCGTTCTGGGAAGAGCGGCTGCGTGTCGCGGGCCGGCCCGCGCCCGCGTTCCGCCCCTCGGTGCGCACCGCCGTCCTCATCCAGCTGGCGCGCCATCTCGGTATCGGTTTCGTCGTGCCGAGCGTCATCGCCCGCGAGATGCACGATCACGACGACTACACCAGCCAGGAGGACGCCCGGATTGCGGGGCTGGCACGCGAGGAGCACGGCCATGCGGCGGCTCTGCGACGCCGCAGTAACGCCGGGCTCGGCAACAATCTGCGGGCGGCCGTGCTGGGCGCCAACGACGGTCTCGCCTCCAATTTCTGCCTCATGATGGGAGTGGCAGGCGCCGGATCGCCCGGCACGACCGTGCTGCTCAGCGGCTTCGCCGGCCTCGTGGCCGGCGCCTGCTCGATGGCGCTCGGGGAATGGCTCTCGGTGACCAACGCGCGCGAGCTCGCCATCAGCCAGCAGGACCGCGAGGTTGGCACGCGCGCAACCCGCCCGCTCGATGCGCAGCTGGGCTCCCCGGCAGAAGCTACGAGCGCCGCCAGCTTCTCGTTCGGGCTGTTCGCGCTCGGCGCGTTTATTCCGCTTCTGCCCTTTGGCGTTCTGCCGGCGCGGCTTGCCACTGCCGGCAGCATCGCGCTGTCGATCGCAGCGCTCTTCATCCTCGGGGTGACTACCTCGCTTTTCAACGCGCGCCCGCCGCTGTTCGCCGGGCTGCGCCAGGTCGCGATCGGCGCCGCCGCCGCGGCCGTCACCTATCTGGCCGGACGCGCCTTCGGCGTGCTGACCGGCGCTGCGCTCTGAGCGAGTTCGGCCAGCGCGGCATCGACCTCGGCCTCGGCTGCCAGCCAGTCATCGAGCTCCGCGCCCGGCGCGAACCCGCGGCGCTCGGCGCGAAAGTACGCGGCCTCGCGGACCATCGCTTCGCGGTCGAGCCTCGCCGGCATCGGGCGCGATGCGCACCGCGCTCCGCGGCCACGCAGAACAACTGGGTTTGGTACTGCTATCACAACTGTCTCCTGCATTTCCCTCGTCGCCGAGCATGCGGCGCACGGCCGGCGTCTTCCATGGCGGCTTGCCGCGGTGCGCGAGCGGAAAACACCTAGGGGTCCCGCCCGCGGCTGGCCCGGTGCGCGCCGCCGATCGCGGCGCATCCTCGATGCGCGTCTCCCCCGGCATAAGTAGTCCCCGCAGCCGCGTGCGATATCCGGCTATTCCGCGCCCGCCCGCCACGCGCGGATCATGCGGCGGTGCACTGAGCGGGCGCAACGCATGCCAGGAATCCTCCGCATCGCCTATAAGCTGCTGATCAACGACCGCGCCAAGTTCGCGGCGTTGCTGGTCGGGATCACCTTCGCGGTGTTCCTCATGATCGAGATGACTTCGCTGTTCGCAGGAATCCTGAGCCGTTCGTCCTCCACCGTCATCAACATCGGAGCATCGATCTGGGTGATGGACCCGGCGGTGCAGACGGTGGCCAACGTCATCCCGCTGCCGGACTACGTCCTCGATGAGGTGCGCAGCATGCCGGGCGTCAAGTACGCCGTGCCGCTGTACTCGGGATCGGCGCTGCTCAAGCTGCGCGATGGTACCTATCAGGCGGCGAACGTCGTCGGCCTCGACGACACGAGTCTTCTCGGCCGGCCGGAGATCATGGCCGGCAACATCCAGGATATTTTCGCAGAAAACGCCTTCATCGCCATTCGCGACGCCGAGTTCTACAAGCTCAAGAACCCGACGATCGGCACCGAGTTCGAGCTCAACGATCATCGCGGCGTGATCGTCGGCATCGCGCGGGTCGCCTCGAGCGCGCTGTTCGGCGTGCCGACGCTCTACACCACGTACAACCGGGCGCTGCAATACATACCGAACACCCGCTTCACTATCTCGTATCTGCTGGTCGAGCCGAAGACGCCGGCCGACGTCAAGTCGATCCAGGCGCAGGTGGCGTCGGCCGGCTACCTGGCGCTGACGAGCGACGAGTTCATCGCCAAGATCTCGGATTTCTACATGTACCAGACCGGCATCGGCACCAACATGATGCTGATGACGATCATCAGCTTCATCGTTGGTCTGTCGATCTCGGGTCAGACCTTCTACACCTTCATTCTCGAGAACATGGACAAGTTCGGTGCCATCAAGGCGATCGGCGCCAAGGGGCGCGAGCTCGTCGCGATGATTCTCTTCCAAGCGACCTTTGTCGCGCTCACCGGCTACGGCATCGGCGTCGGCTTGTGCGCTTTTCTCATCTGGCTGGCGCGCTCGCACCTGCCCGACTACGCCGCCATGATCACCTTCCCGAATCTCGGCACGGCGTTCGTCATGGTGGTGATCATTGCCGCCATCTCGAGCTACGTCGGGGTACGCAAGGTGCTGCGGATCGAGCCCTTCGACATCTTCCGGGGCTAGCGATGGCGAGCATGGCCATACAGGCGGTCACGATCAACAAGTGGTTCGGTGAGGGCGCGGCACGTACCCATGCCGTGAAGGATGTGAGCTTCGAAGCCAATTTCGGCGAGATGCTCTACGTGGTGGGTCCTTCGGGCAGCGGCAAGACCACGATGCTCAGCATGATCTCGGGGATCCTGCGGCCGAACTCGGGTACCGTGAAGATCGAGGACGCCGACATCTGGAGTCTCTCGAGCGATGCGCTGGCGGAGTTCCGGCTCCACAAGATCGGTTTCGTTTTTCAGGACTATCACCTGTTTCCGCGGCTAACGACTGCGGAGAACGTCGCTATCCCGCTCATCCTGCAGCATCACGAGTGGGATGCGGCGCTCACCGAGGCCGCCCGTAACCTGGAGGTCGTGGGCCTGAAGGACCGTGCGCAGCTCGCGCCGGTGAAGCTGAGCGGCGGCGAGCAGCAGCGGGTGGCGATCGCCCGGGCGATCGTCAGCCGCCCCGACATCCTCATCCTCGATGAGCCGACGGCCTCGCTCGATGGCGATACCGGGCGCAACATCGTGAAATTCGTGCGCGAGCAGATACTCACCGACAAGCGGTGCATCGTCATCGTCACGCACGACGCCCGTATCTATGAATTCGCCGACCGCATCATGCGCATGGAAGACGGCAAGATCAACGCCGTCGACCGCAGCCAGCTCGATGCGCAATAAGGTCATCTTCATCGCCTCTGCGCTCGGCTTCGTGCTGGCCGTGGTCAGCGCGTACATCTTCAGTCAGACGCCTAAGCCGCAGCCGCCGCTGTTCACCCCGGCAGCAAATCCGTACCCGCACGGCATCTACTGCAACGGCATCATCGAGAGCGATCAGGCACAGGGCCAGAACATCAACATCTACCCCGAAGTCCCGGGTCCGATCACCCAGATCCTGGTTGCCGAGGGACAGGCCGTGCACCGCGGCGATGCCCTGCTCACCATCGATGACTCGGTACAGCGCGCGACCGCCGAGCAGCAGCAGGCTCAGGCCGAGGCCGCCCATGCCATGTGGCGTGAGCTCAAGGCGCAGCCGCGGCGCGAAAGCCTGGACATCTCCACCGCCCAGGTGCAGAACGCCCGGGCAGCGCTCAAGAATGCCCGCGATCAGCTCGCCAAGCAGCAACGCGCCTATGACATGGATACGCGCGCGATCAGTGCCGATGCGCTCGACAACGCCAGGAACGCCGAGAACATCGCTGCCACCAACCTCAAGGTCATCGAGCGCCAGTACGCGCTCACCAAGGCCGGCGCCTGGATCTACGACATCCAGAACGCCGAGAAAAACTATGTAGCGCTGGACAAGGCGTATCAGTCCTCTGCGGCGCTGCTCGCCAAGTACACCATCAGGGCCCCGACCGATGGTGTGGTGCTCGCGCTGCGCTCGAGCGTCGGCAGCTACGTCTCCTCGCAGGGCGCCTACGATACCTACACCCAGGGTTTCGGACCGCTTGTCGTCATGGGACTGCCGCAGCAACACCTGCAGGTGCGTGCCTACGTCGACGAGATTCTGGTTCACGAGCTGCCGCCGGCCGGCAAGATCCAGGCCGAGATGTTCATCCGTGGCACCAAGCAGCACGTGCCGCTCACCTTCGTGCGCATCCAGCCTTATGTGTCGCCGAAGATCGAGCTCTCGGACGAGCGCGAGGAGCGGGTGGACCTGAGGGTCCTGCCACTCATCTTCCGCTTCGAGAAGCCGCAGCTCAGCCTCTATCCCGGGCAGCTGGTCGACGTCTATGTCGGCGCGCGCTGAGCGTCGGCGGCTGTCTCGAGCATGCCTCGCTGCTGCGGCGCTGCTGAGCCTGCTCGGCGTGCTCGGCGGTTGCGCGGTCGGCCCGGATTTCGTGCGCCCGCAGGCGCCCGCAGTGACACACTACGCCCCCGGCGCCGATCCGACGCAGACCGTGGCGGCGCAGGGCACCGCCCAGCGCTTCGCTCCGGGTGCGCAGGTGGCGGCAGACTGGTGGCGGCTCTTCAATTCGACCCGGCTCGATACGCTCATCGCCGAGGCGCTGCGCGCCAACCCCGGCCTCGAGGCCGCGCAAGCGAGCCTGCGTCAGAGCGAGGACACGCTGCGCAGCGGCTACGGCATCTTCTACCCTGAGATCGACGCGGGCGCCGCGGCGACCCGGCAGCGCTTCTCACCCCAGAAGTTCGGCGAGAACGCGCCTGCGAGCATCTTCAATCTGTTCACACTGTCGGCGTCTGTGAGCTATGCGCTGGATCTGTTCGGTGGCGAGCGGCGCATGGTGGAGGGGTTGCGCGCCGGGGTGGAGCTGCAACGCGCCACCGAGCAGGCCACCTATCTCACGCTGATTGCCAACATCGTCAACACGGTCGTTGCCAGAGCGGCATATCAGGCGGAGGTCGACGCGACCAACGAGCTCATCGCGCTCGAGCGCCAGCAGGTCGGCATCGCCGCAGTGCAGGTACGAGCCGGCACGGTGCCGTATTCCAACGTTCTGACGCTGCAAAGCCAGCTGTCCTCGAGCGAGGCAACCGTGCCGCAGCTCGAGCAGAAGCTCGCGCAAAGCGATGATCTCCTGGCGGCCCTCACTGGCCACGTACCCGCGGACTGGAGCCCGCCGCAGGTGAGCCTGGCGGATCTTGCCCTGCCGGGTGAGCTTCCCGTGAGCCTGCCCTCGGATCTGGTGCGGCAGCGTCCCGACATCCTGCTCGCCGAGGCCACTGCGCATGCGGCCAGTGCCAACGTGGGCGTGGCGACCGCCGCGCTCTTCCCGGCCATCACGCTGAGCGGCAACTACAGCGCCAACGGCCCGACCACCGGCACGCTTTTCGACGCCAGCGGCCGCACCTGGAGTATCGGCGCCAACCTGACGCAGCCGCTCTTCGAGGGCGGCACGCTCTGGTACAAGCGCAGGGCCGCCCTCGACAGTTACCAGCAGACGATGGCGCTCTACCGCCAGGTGGTGCTCGCGGCGTTTGCACAGGTCGCCGACACGCTGCGCGCCCTCGAGCACGATGCGGCCGCACTCCAGGCGCAGGACGAGGCGCTGCGCACGGCGCGCGACGCCCTGCACCTGGTGCAGATCAACTACCAGGCAGGCCTCAACACCTACCTCGATGTGTTGCTCGCCGACGTCCAATATCATCAGGCGGTGGTCAACCAGCTCGAGGCCACCGCGGTGCGCTATCAGGACACCGTGGCGCTCTATGTGGCAGTCGGGGGAGGGTGGTGGTCAGCAAGCAACGTCGCCACCGGCCTGGCACCGGGAGCACCAGCGGCCACGGGCGGCTCGCCCTGAGGGCGCGCGCTCAACGCGCTGCTACTGCAAGTACTGGCCGCCGTTGATGCAGAGCGTCTCGCCGGTGATGTAGGCCGCATCGTCGCTCACCAGGGTTGCATCGCGCGTGATGCCGGCGTTGTTCACGAGGATGTCGACCGGCCCAAGCCTGGCGGCGATTTCCGCGACACCCAGCTCACAGGCCGCGAAATCCGCCACGTTCCATTGAAAGGTGGGGATGCCGGTCTCCTCGCGGAAGGTCCTGGCGCTCGCAACGTCGTGGACGAAGGTCGCCGCGACCTTATAGCCGGCTTGCTTCAGCACGCGGCAGGTCGCGGCGCCGATTCCGACCACACCTCCGGTGACGATGGCGACGCGGGTCATGAAGGAGCTCCTTGCGCTGAACGATGCGGAAAATATCCGCTCGCCGCTCGGCCACGCGTCGGGGCTTGCCGCGGCAGGACAGGTAGTAGTGCCTTGGGACACACCTCTGTATGGGCTGATCCGCGATCGTCGGCTTCGGCCGACACCCGGCGGCGCGCCTTACAGCTCCGATTCCGCTGCGGCGTGCTCGCGCGGCTTCTCCGGGCGCTCGGTCATCGTCGCCTCGGTGAGCAGCAGCACGCTCGCAACCGACACCGCGTTCTCCAACGCCGTGCGCACTACTTTGACCGGATCGATGATGCCGGCCTCCAGAAGGTCCACGAACCGCTTGCGCGCAGCGTCGAAGCCGAGATTACCGCTGCCGCTCAGCATGCGGTCGACCACCACGCCGCCGTCGGCCGAGGAATTCGCGGCAATCTGCCGTGTCGGGGCTTCCAGCGCACGACACAGAATCTGCACTCCGGTACGCTCGTCCCCGGTGCACTCGCCCTCGCTCGCGGTCACCGCCGCGGCCGCGCGCAGCAGCGCGAGCCCGCCGCCCGCCACGATGCCTTCGGCCACCGCCGCCTTGGTCGAGCTGATGGCATCGTCGAGCGCCTCCTTCTTCGCCTTCATCTCCGCTTCACTCGGAGCGCCGACCCGGATGACCGCGACGCCGCCAGAGAGCTTCGCCAGACGCTCCTCGAGCTTTTCACGGTCATACTGGCTGGTGGTCTTCTCGAGCTCCTTGCGTATCATCTTGATGCGGCCGGCAATGGCGGCCTTGTCGCCGCCGCCGCCGATGAGCGTGGTGTTGTCCTTGTCGATGACGATGCGCTGGGTGCGCCCGAGCTGCGTGAGCTCGACGTCTTCCAGTTTGCTGCCGAGCTCCTCGGAGATGACCTGGCCCCCGGTGAGCGTAGCGATGTCCTGCAGCATCGCCTTGCGGCGGTCGCCGAAACCCGGAGCCTTGACGGCGGCGCTCTTGAGCACGCCGCGCATCTGGTTGATGATCAAGGTGGCGAGCGCCTCGCCCTCGATCTCTTCGGCGATGAACAGAATCGGCTTGCCGGCCTTGGCCACCTGCTCGAGCAGCGGCAGGAGATCCTTCAGGATATTGAGCTTGCGGTCGCAGATGAGAACGTAGGCGCTCTCGAGCACCGCCTCCATGGTGCCCGGGTCGGTGACGAAGTAGGGCGAGAGATAGCCGCGGTCGAACTGCAGGCCCTCCACGACCTCGAGGCTCGTTTCCGTGGTCTTCGATTCCTCCACGGTGATCACACCGTCGCCTCCGACTTTCTCCATGGCGTCGGCCACCATCTCGCCGATCACCGGGTCATTGTGCGCGGAGATGGTGGCCACCTGCGCCTTCTCCTTGCGGCTGCCGACCGGGCGCGCCAGCTCCTTCAGTTTCTTGACGGCCGCGGCGAGACCGCGATCGAGCCCGCGCTTGAGGTCGATGGCGCTCGCACCGGCGGCAACGTTGCGCACGCCGTCGGCGTAGATCGCCTGGGCCAGAATGGTCGCGGTGCTGGTGCCATCGCCGACCAGATCACCGGTCTTCTCCGCCGCCTGGCGCAACATCTGCGCACCGAGATTCTCTTCCGCATCGGCGAGCTCCATCTCCTTGGCAATGGTCACTCCATCGTTGCAGACGATCGGCGCGCCCCACTTCTTCTGGATGAGGACGGACTTCGATTTCGGACCGAGCGTGATGCGCACGGCATCGGCGAGCTGCGTGGCACCGCGCAGCACCTTCTCGCGTGCCGCGGACTCGAACAATACTTGCTTGGCGCTCACCCCGTATCTCCGCTCAGCAGACCACCCGCGCATGTTGCGGGCGTGCCGCCGAGTGCCGCCATACGCAATTGCCGTACGCACTCGGGCGCGGTGCGGTATACGCATTAGTGCCTAGCCGCCTGCACGGTGTGCGGATGTCGGCTGCCCGAGGCTGCGCGGATTATCCGCGCATGCCATGGGATCTTCGCCAGGGTTAGGGCTGAGCCGGACGGAGTTCGCTACATGTTGGTCAGGGACCTGTGTACGAGCGAGGTGGTGTGCTGTCGTCCGCAGACCAGTGCACTCGAGGCGGCGCGGCTGATGCGCCATAAGCACGTCGGCGATGTCGTGGTGGTCGACGATCCGCTGCAGCAGCGGGTGCCGCTCGGCGTCGTGACCGACCGGGACCTCGCTGTCGAAGTCCTCGGTGACGATCGTGATGCAGCGACCACGGCGCTATCCACGCTGGTGCACAGGCCAGTCGTCATCGCCCGCGACACCGAGGACGCGAGCGTAGTCATTGAGCGCATGCGTACTCACGGCGTGCGGCGCGTGCCGGTGGTCGACGAGCGTGAGTCTCTGGTCGGCATCGTGACGCTCGACGATCTGCTCAAAGCGCTTCTGTCGGAGATGCACACGCTGCTCGAAACGCAGAGCCGCGCGCAAAGACGCGAGCAGAGCGCACGACGTTAGTGACGCGCGGCTTGCAGGATCGGGTGTTCCGGGTGTTGTGCACGAGCGCGCTCGCCGTGCTGCCGCCCGCGGCTGCCGCGCTCTCCCCCGCGCAGCAGGAACTGCAGCAGGTCAGAGAGTGCAAAGGCGATCTCGACCGCGGTGCGGAGCTTTTCCGCCTTTGTGCCGGCTGTCACGGCGCGGCTGGCGTTGGGACTGCCGACGGTATGGTGCCGCGTATCACCGGGCAACACGCCTCGGTCCTCGAGAAGCAGCTGGTGGACTATCGTCACGACCGCCGCTGGGATCTGCGCATGGAGCAGATCGCCGATCGGCATCATCTCGCCGATGCGCAGGCGATCGCCGATGTGGCCGGGTACGTGAGCCGCCTCCAGGGCGATCGGCCGAACGGCGAAGGCAACGGGCAGCTCCTCGAGCACGGTGCCGGGACCTATGCTGCGCTGTGCCGCGGTTGTCATGGCACGGACGGACAGGGCGATGCGCAGCGCTCGATCCCAAAGATCGCCGGGCAGCAGTATGAGTACCTGCGGCGCCAGATCTACGACGCCGTGGACGGGCGGCGGCCGAACTTCTCGCCGGCGCATATCCGTCTGTTCGCGCGGCTCGACCACGAGGACATCCAGGCGGTGGCCGACTACCTCTCGCGCCTGAGAGCCACTACCGCAGCCGAGTCGCCCGCAGCGCGCAAGTAGGGCGGCAGCGGGGCGCGCGGCTCACTCGGCGAGCGTGTGCGCGAGCCGATAGAGCTGCGTATCAAAAGTCTTGGTCGAGCGGGTCACCGTGGCGAGCGGTGTGGCTGCAACTGCACCCTGCATCGACCCGAGCAGGATGCCGACCTCGCCCCGACGCAGACAGTCACTGGCCGCCGCGCCGAGGCGCGTGGCGATCAGGCGGTCGAAGGCGCACGGCGCTCCGCCGCGCTGGATGTGTCCGAGGCGCGTGATCCGCAGCTCGAAGCCGAGCCGCGCGGCGTGCTCACGAAAGTAGCGCGCACAGCCCTCCGCGTTGTAGCGCGCACCTTCCGCGACGACCACGATCGCGTGACTCTTGCCGCGCGCATAGCTGCGGCGGATCTCGCCGGCCAGCTGCTCGGCGTCGGTCGGCTCTTCCGGCAGCACGATCGCCTCGGCGCCGCCGGCGATGCCGGCCATCAACGCGAGATAGCCGCTGTCTCTTCCCATGACCTCGACGACGAACGCGCGCCGATGCGCGGACGCCGTGACCCGCAGCCGATCGATGGCCTCGAGCGCCGTGTCGAGCGCGGTCGTGGCACCGATCGACGGCTCGGCGCCGAAGACGTCGTTATCGATGGTGGAAGCCACTCCCACCAGCTGCACCCCGCGCTGCGCGAGCGACCAGGAGCCCTTCTGCGAGCCATTGCCGCCGATCACGACCAGGCCGTCGATGGCCGCCGCGCGCAGCCGCCCGAGGGCGGCATCCTGGCCGGCGCTGGTCTTCAGATCCTCACAGCGGCTGGTGCCGAGGAAGGTTCCGCCCCGCTCGATGATCCCGCCGACCTCGCGCGGCCCGAGGCGCACAAGCTGCCCGCCGATGAGACCGGCGAAGCCATCGCGCACGCCGAGTACTTCGAGCCCCGCGGCGGTGGCGCTGCGTACCACGGCGCGCACGGCGGCATTCATCCCGGGGGCGTCGCCGCCACTCGTGAGCACGGCAATGCGCTTCATGCGACACTCGAGGCCGGCGCGCACCGGCCGAGCGCTTTCTCGACCTCGAGCACGTGCCGCGTGGTGGCGACGATGGCGTCGGGATTCAGACTGATCGAGTCGATGCCGAGCTGTACCAGGTACTCGGCCATCTCCGGGTAGTCCGAGGGCGCCTGTCCGCACAGGCCCGAGTGGCGCCGATTGCGGCGGCAGCCCTCGACGGCCATGCGGATCATGCGCTTCACACCCTCGTCGCGCTCGTCGAAATCGAATGCCACCACGGCGGAATCGCGATCCACCCCGAGTGTGAGCTGGGTCAGGTCATTCGAGCCAATGGAGAAGCCGTCGAACAGCGCGCTGAACTCGTCGATCAGCATGACGTTGTTCGGGATCTCGCACATCACGTAGATCTCCAGCCCGTCAGCTCCACGCCGCAGGCCGAGCTCCGCCATCCGCTCGATCACCTGCCGGCCCTCGGTGAGGCGCCGGCAGAAGGGAATCATCAGCTTGATGTTGCCGAGTCCCAGCCGCTCGCGGGCGTACTTCATGGCGGCGCACTCGAGCGCGAAACCCTCCGCGTAGGCCGGGTGGGTGTAGCGCGCCGCGCCGCGGAATCCCAGCATCGGGTTCGCCTCTGCGGTCTCGAACCAGCGCCCGCCGAGCAGGCCCGCGTACTCGTTGGTCTTGAAGTCCGACATACGCACGATCACCGGCTTCGGGTAAAACGCCGCCGCGATCGTGCCGATGCCCTCGGCGAGGCGCTGCACGAAGAACTCCGCGGGCGTCGAGTGATTGCGCGCGAGGCGCAGCAGCGCGGCACGCTCGGTCTCATCGGCGACGCGCTCCGGGTGCAGCAGTGCCAGCGGATGTGCGCCAATGTATTCGGTGATGACGAACTCCATGCGCGCGAGCCCGACACCGTCATTGGGCAGGAAGCTCGAGCGGAAGGCGATCTCGGGATTGCCGATGATCAGCATGATCTTGGTCTGGGGTCGCGGCAGACTGGAGAGGTCGGTGCGCCGCACCTCGAACGGCACGAGTCCGCGATAGACCTTGCCCGCGTCGCCTTCGGCGCACGACACGGTGACAGGATCGCCGGTGGCGAGCACGGTCGTGGCGTTGCCGCAGCCGATGACGGCCGGGATGCCGAATTCGCGGGCGACGATCGCCGCATGACACGTGCGGCCGCCGCGGTTGGTGACGATGCCGGCCGCGCTCTTCATGATCGGCTCCCAATCGGGCGCCGTGCTGTCGGTGACCAGGATCTCGCCCGCACGGAAGTCGTTGATCTGCGCTGCGCTCGGAATGACGCGCGCCACGCCGCTGCCGATGCGGGCGCCGACGGCATGGCCGGTCGCCACAACCGCAGCGCGCGCCTTGAGGGTGAACTCCTCGAGGAACGCGCTGCCGCGCCGGGCGGCGACCGTTTCCGGGCGTGCCTGCACGATGTAGAGCCGCCCGTCGATGCCATCCCTCGCCCATTCGATGTCCATGGGACGGGGCTGCCCGGCGCGGCCACTGTAATGACGCTCGATCTTCAGCGCGTAGTCGGCGAGCGTCAGCACGTCCTCATCGGTGATGCAGAAGCGGTCGCGTTCGGCCGCCGGGGTGGTGACGTTCTGCGTGCCGGGCGGCGCGGCGGTGTAAACCATCTTGAGCGCCTTGCTGCCCAGTACTCTCCTCAGCACCGCACGCGCGCCGCGCTCGAAGGTGGGCTTGAAGACCATGAATTCGTCGGGATCGAGCGCACCCTGCACGACATTCTCACCCAGCCCGTACGCGGCGCTCACCAGCACCACGTCACGGAAGCCGGTCTCGGTATCGAGTGTGAACATGATGCCGCTCGCGCTCAGGTCGGAGCGCACCATCTTCATGACGCCGATCGAGAGCGCGACCTTGAAATGATCGAAGCCCTGGTCGATGCGGTAGTGGATCGAGCGGTCGGTGAAGAGACTCGCGAAGCAGCGCCGGCAGGCATCGAGCAGCTGCACCTCTCCCTGGACGTTGAGGTAACTCTCCTGCTGACCGGCAAAGCTCGCGGTGGGTAGGTCCTCGGCGGTCGCGGAACTGCGGACCGCAACGCTCAACTGCGCGCCGTATTCGTGCTGCAGCTGCCGATAGGCCTCGAGGATCTGCACACGCAGATCGTCGGGCAGCCCCGCGCCGTAGACGATCTCGCGGGCGCGGGCCCCGCGGCGCCTGAGATCGTCGATGTCGTCGGCGCGCAGTCCCGCCAGGGCCTCGCGCAACGCTCCCCAGGCATCGGCGTGCGCGAGGACGTAGCGATAAGCATCGGCCGTGATGGCGAAGCCGTTCGGCACATTGACTCCCTGCGGCGCGAGGTTACGGTACATCTCGCCGAGCGAGGCGTTCTTGCCGCCGACCAGCGCGACGTCGTCGATGCCGATCTCTGCGAAGAAGCGCACGTGGCTCATGGTGGCATTGCGGCAGTGCTGACTTGCGGGCCGCTCGGTACGACCGCGGGTCTATATCTGATAAGTCGTGAGATCGTCCTGACGCCGTGATTGCCGCCCGGTGAGACAGGCGAGCGCCGCGAGGTTGGCGCAGATGTGCGCCAGTACGTCGTCGAAGGAAATGATCCCCGTCAGCGCACCGCCCGCGCCCACCACCGGCGCGCGCCGCACGCCGCGCGCACGCATGCGACGCACGGCCTCATCCAGCTGCTCGTCCTCGGTCAGCACGAGCGGGTCGCGGCTCATGACGTCGGCGACGCGGATCTCACTGAGGGCGGCTGTCCCCTCGAGCTGCGCACGAACGATGTCGCGATCGGTGAGGATACCCACCGCGATCGGGCCGTCGGCCGGGGCGGCGGTAACGATCACGGCGCCGACCTGCTGCTCGCACATCAGCTGCGCCGCCGCGCTGAGCGGTGCGGCTGCGCCGACGCTCGCGACGTGGCGCCGGCAGAGGTCACCCACCTTCATGCGGGTCTCCGGGTGCTTGCGCCGACGACAGCGGCTGGCAGTGCGCGCGCCTGCGCGTCCGCGATACCCGCGAGCTCGCCGAGCTGCTGCGCGAGGGCCGGCAGGAGGTCATCGAGCGTGACGATGCCGACCAGTACCCCCGATCGATCCACCACCGGCGCGCGTCGTACGCCACGCACGCTGATTGCCTGGATCGCCTCACTCACCGCCGCGTCTGCGCAGAGGGTGAGTGGATTGCGCGTCATCACGTCATCGACCGTGAGGCAATGGAGGTCGGCGCGCCGCGTTACCTGTCCGCAGACGATGTCCCGATCGGTGAGGATGCCGACCGGGCGTGGTTGCGCATCCCGGGTGTCGATCACCACCAGGGCGCCGACCCCACGGGCACACATCTCGCGTGCCGCTGCCGCGAGCGGCTGATCCGCAGAGGTGACGTAAACCGGTGCACTGGATATCTCGGCAATGCTCATGGCCCACCCCGTTACGCGGTCGAACCTATGCCGCAAAGTGCGGCGCAGCCATCCGGAACAGTGCGTACCGGCGCTGACCCGCTCCCGTGCCACATGCGCAGAAATACGGACGCGGGCCCCGCGAGCGGGCGACTAGCATCCCCCGCTGGGAGCCGCATGAGGCTTCGCCTGCCATGAGGGTTTTTTATGAATACCGGAAAGCTCTGCCGGACGAGCGCAGTAACCGTGGAGCGCGGAGAGGAGCTGATCAAGGCGGCACAGCTGATGCGGGAGAAGCACATCGGCTATCTGGTGGTGGTGGCGAGTGACGCGGCCGACGGGCTGCAGCGCCCGGTCGGGGTATTGACCGATCGCGACATCGTAGTGACGGTCGTAGCCCGGGAGATCGATCCGCGGACGCTGCGCGTCGGCGATGTCATGACGCAATCGCCCAGCACGGCCGTCGACTCGGATCCCCTGGAGAAGTCGCTCCGTGAGATGCGCCGCATGGGTGTGCGGCGCCTGCCGGTGCTGGGCCGGCGCGGCGAGCTCATCGGCGTACTGTCCCTCGACGACGTAATCGAGGCGCTGTCGAACGAATTGCAGAACGTCGCCGGCTCCATACGCAACGAGCGGGTCATCGAGGGGGCGCTGCGACCCTGAACGGAACGGATGCGTGGTGAACGAGCTTGCGCACGTCGGCAGCCGGCAGCAAATAGCAGGCCTGCGTGCCGCATGACATGGGCAATCCGAGTGCAATTCTCGCGGTAGCCGACGGCACTGCGGCAGATGCCGGCCTGCTGGCCAAGGCAATGCGCCTGGCGCTGCTGTGCGGCGCAAAGCTCGAGCTCTTCATCTGTGACGCCGAGCAGGCCTACCAGCTCAAGCACGCGTACGAGGCACGCAGCGTAGACGTGGCCCGCAAGGCGTCCCTCGAACACTCCCGCACCTACCTGCGGACCCTCACCAACACCGCGCCCGGGGCCGAGGTGCCGGTCACGACCGACGTCGCGTGCGAGAGTCCCCTGTACGAGGGTATCGTCCGCAAGATTCGCAGCAGTCATGCGGATCTCGTTCTGAAGAGCGCCGGCGGTGTCGATCGTCCACACCGCAGAACCTTTGACGCCAACGACTGGCAGCTGATGCGCAACTCCCCGGCTACGCTGGTGCTCAGCCGCGGACGCGCCTGGGGCAAAGCGCCGCGCTTTCTCGCCGCCCTCGACGTCTCGGAGGAAGAGACCGCGGGACTTGCGCAGGCGATCCTCGAGCGGGCGCAGTCACTTGCCACGGCCTGCGGCGGGCAACTCGAGGTCGCGTACGCGGAAGCATCCGGCAGCGACAGCAACACACGGCAGAAGCGCCTGGCGGCGCTCCAGCAACTGGCTGAGCGCGCACACCTCGACGCCCGGCAGCAGCATTTCCTGATCGGCGACCCGCAGGTGACTCTGCAGAAGCTGATCCGCGAGCAGGACTATGACGTCATCGTAATCGGGGCATTGACGCATCGACCGAGCACCGCCCCTCTGGTGGGTACGCTGACTGCGAGCCTGGTCGATGCGCTCGACAGCGACTTCGTCCTCGTCAGGCGGAGCCCAGCCGCACGCGATACGCGGTAACCGGCCTCGAGGCAGGTGCGGTCAGCGGCGGCCTGCGGCCGCCGCCGCAGCTCTTCTTTAATCAGGTCTTGGCGGTCCAGGACATGCACCAGCCGGTCGCCTTGACCGACTTGCCGGGGAAGAGGAGACACCCACCCTGGGCGGAGTTGGCGGCGCCCTGGTAGAGCCTGCAGTTTGCGCATTTGCTGCCGGGCTTGGCGTCTTTCGCCGTGCTGACGTCGCCCGTGTACTTCAGCGCCTTCGCGGTGGGATCGTCCGCACTCACCAGCGGCAGATCGGCGGCGGTGGCCACCTCGAGCGGCGCGCGCGCGATCGGAATCAGGGCCACGCCCAGGGCGACATTGCGCAGCAACCGGCGGCGGGAATGGTCGATGACCTGCTTCATGCAACTCTCCTCAGGATCGGTGGGACAGGTGGAGGTGGCGTTGTTGGCATTGTAGTTGGTTTGGAAGCTTAACCGCACCGCCCGGCGCGCTCCAGTACGGACATGTGCCTAAGCGCGGCCGCACGTTCGGGAACACCGCTCGGCAGCCGCCACGGCAGCGCTCGATGGCGACCCTCAGGTAGCACGAGGCGAGTCGCTCCTGACAACAAGCAACACCTGGCAGACCGAGATGACCAGTGCGATCGCAACCGCCGAGATTTTCCTCATCGCGATGGGCATCATCTTCAGCGTCCCCTATCTGATCTGGCGCCTGTTGCGCACCGATTACTGCGCGCCGCTGGTCGTCGTGCAGATCATCGCGGGCATCCTGCTCCGGCCGGGGATTCTCGGCAGATGGTTCGCGGGTGATCGCCGCCCTCAGCGGCATCAGCTGCTGGGCGGTGGTGCTGTTCGTCTGGATCGCTGGCGTCGAGCTCGACCTGAAGAGAGCCTGGCTGCACCGCGCCGAGTCGCTGATTGCCGCGGCACTCGCGCTCGGCGTGCCGCTCGTGTTGGGTGGCGTGGCCGGGGGCTCACGCAGGATGGCGAGCTTCTCCATCAGCAGGATGAGGACCGGGAGGGCCGTGACCGCGCACGCCATGCCCGACGTCGCCATCTGGGGCGTGCTCGCCGTCATGCCGGTGTTCTTCCTCTCGACCGGCCTGCGCACCAACTGGACCCTGGGCGGGGCCGTGCTTGCCGCGGGCGTGCTCACCATCGTCTCGGTGGGCGGCAAGCTGATCGGGGCCCAGCTTGCCGGCCGCATTCTCGGCAGGACGCGCCCGCAAGCCTCGATCGTCGGCTGGCTGCTCCAGGCAAAGGGCCTGGTGATGAAGCAGCTCATCAGCAGCGAGACCTTCACGGCGCCGCTGCCCATGGCGCTCGCCAGCACCATGCTGACCGTGCCGCAAGTGGCACCCCTGCTCCGGGGCGCACCGGAGGTGATTCACAGATCCGCGTAGCCGCCCTTATGACTTAATGCGCCCACCCCCGGATTGGGGCCGGTAACGGCCGGCGGACTGAGACGGGCTCCTCATCCCGAAGAGCTGAGAAGTACGCCATTGACGCACGTACGCCATTGGCCTATAAAACATCAAAACGACAGAAGAACGCAGTTTCCCTTAGTGATCGGTCTCGCACGCAAGTGCCATTGGGCACAGGCGCGGTGGATGCGGAGTGTATATATGAGGAAGGCTGCTTTTGAGCAGCTGATGGTCAGTGTGAGGCAGGCCACGGAAAGCTCCCGTGGCGCGCGGGCGACCGCGCGTGCCTACCGGATCAATCCGGTGTCGATCAAGGAACTGCGCGGATGGACGAAACTCAGTCAACCGGAATTTGCCGCTATGCTCGGGGTCGAGCTCAGCACGCTGCGCAACTGGGAGCAGGGACGGCGCGAGCCGACCGGGCCTGCGCGGGCGCTGCTGCGGGCGATTCACAACGATCCGGAGAATGTGATCCGTGCGCTCGGGCACAGAAGCGCTCGCTCGAGGCGTCCGGGGCGTCCGCGAGAGGCCGCATGAGCGCCACGGGCCGGCGCGCGCTGTCTGCGATTGCGCTCTGCGCGACGCTCTGGTCTGCAGGCGCATTCGGCGGAGCGCCGGTCTCGCAGCCGCCGCCGGCCAGCGCGCCGCCAGCCGGCCCGCCGCCGCCGGCCGCCTCTCAGCTGCACGGCCCGGTAGTGCCGCAGGCGCCGGTCAACGTCATGACCGCGACCACCCGGCCGGTTCCGCAGCTGAGTGGCGCGCTCAGTGAGCCGAACGCGGTGCTGTTCGATCCGTTCCTCACCGATCTCGAGGAGCGCACCTTCCGCTTTTTCTGGGATACCGCGAACCCCGAGAACGGGCTCATTCCGGACCGTTATCCGACCCCTTCGTTCGCCAGCATCGCGGCAGTGGGCTTCGGTCTCACGGCCTACCCGATCGGTGTCGAGCGCGGCTACGTCACCCGCGCCGCGGCCCGGCAGCGCGTGCTGCTCACGCTGCGCTTCTTCCGCCGCGCCCCGAATCAGCATGGGTTCTTCTATCACTACCTCGATATGAAGACGGGCAAACGCGCCAATGACAGCGAGGTGTCGACGGTCGACACGGCGCTGCTGCTCGCGGGCGTGCTCTTCTGTCAGAGCTACTTCGATACGCAGAATCCGCGCGAGGTCGAGATCCGCAAGCTCGCCGACGAGATCTATCGGCGCGTCGAGTGGACCTGGGCGCAGCCCCGTCCGCCGGGTGTGGCGCTCGCGTGGACGCCGGAACAGGGGTTCTCCAACGACGACTGGCGCGGCTACAACGAGGCGATGCTCGTTTACCTGCTCGCGCTCGGCTCGCCCACGCACCCGGTCAGCCCGCAGGCGTGGTCGCTCTGGACCAGCACCTACGACAAGCAGTGGGGCACACTCTACGACCAGACCTTCCTGAGCTTTGCGCCGCTCTTCGGCCACCAGTACACCCACGTGTGGGTCGATTTCCGAGGTATCCGTGACGCCTACATGCGCCAGCACGGGCTCGATTACTTTGAGAACAGCCGCCGCGCTACTTACACGCAGCGCCGCTACGCGATCGCGAACCCCCAGCACTGGCAGGCCTACGGCAAGGACATCTGGGGCATGAGCGCCTCCGACGGCCCGGGACCGTCGCGTGAGCCGTACCTCGGTAAGGACCGC
>Ga0335080_10001707_pt1 | contig 21765 bp, 22 predicted proteins | sample Lox_Sample_34_FD_206720 | JGI IMG/M metagenome (GOLD analysis project Ga0335080, IMG submission 206720) | Soil microbial communities from Loxahatchee National Wildlife Refuge, Florida, United States - Lox_Sample_3.4 | ecosystem: Environmental > Terrestrial > Soil > Wetlands | place: USA...
TGGCGGCGGGTGCGGGCCTCGCCGGCGCCGTGTTGGGTGGATGCGGCAGTCAGTCGATCCGCCAGGAGGTCCACAACTCCAAACCGCTGCTCCAGAGCGACGTCGACGTGCTCAACCGACTGCTCCATCTCGAGCACGTTGCGATCGCGGCCTACACCGCCGGGATCCCGCTGCTCGACCAGCCGACCGCCAAGGCCGGCCAGCTGTTCCTCAACGACGAGATCTCCCATGCCGGCGACGTGGCGGGTCTGGTGCGGGAGGCGGGGGGCAAGCCGATCAAGCCTGCCCCGAGTTACGCCCTCGGGCACCCGCGCAACAGCGAGGAGGTGCTGATGCTGCTGCACACCGTCGAGAACGCGCAGATCGCCGGCTACCTCGATGCGATTCAGCGGCTCGAGCCCGGGACGGTCAAGCAGCAGGTCGCCTCGATCCTGGCCAACGACGCTCAACACGTGGCGGTCGTGCGCGCCGCCCTCGGGCGGAGCGCGATTCCGTCGGCGTTCGTGACGGGGCGGGACTGACCGTGGGTCGCCTCGCCACCCGCAGACAGCTCGTTGTCGGCGCGGTGGCGGCTGCGGGTTCGGGTGCGGCCGTGGCCGCGGGGATCACGGCCGCGGCGGATCCGGCGTTGGCCGACGCGCCGCCGGTGAGCGATGCGGAGGCGCTGTCGAAGGCGCTCGAGGTCGAGCGGCTGATGGTGCTCGCCTACCGGCGGGTCCTCTCCTCGGGGACGCTCGCACCGGACACGGCACGGGCGCTCGCGCCTTACCTGGGGCACGAGATCGAGCATGTGTCGGCGGTCGCGGCCGCGCTGGCGGCGATCGGCGTCAACGCGGACACCGGGCCGCTCAGCCTCGACGCGGCCGGCGATGCGTTGTCGAAGCACAACATCCCCGTGAGCCTCACCGACCTCGGTTCGCAGAACGACAGCATGCGGTTGCTCGTCGATCTGGAGTCGGTCGCCGAGGGGGTCTACTTCACCGCGCTCAAGACGCTCAGCACCACCGCTCTCCAGCGGCTGGCCGCGGAGATCATGGCGTGCGAGGCCCAGCACTGGACGGCGGTGAGCGGGCTCCGGAATCCCGGCGAGTACGTGAAGGCGGTCCCGTGGCCGTTCGTCACCGGCAGCAGCTGAACGGTTGGTGGGAGAGTCGGCGGCGCTTGACGGCGGCGCCTTGGCGGCGGGCGACGGCCGCCTTGGTAGCCTCGCACGGACCATGAAGATCGCGAGAGCGCTGTACGACGAGATGATCGCTCACGCTCGCGAGGAGGCCCCGAACGAGTGCTGCGGGATGGTGGGCTCGAGTGACGGTCACGCGGTCGAGGTCTATCGCGCGACCAATGCCGAGGCGAGCCCCCTGCGATTCCGGATCGACCCCGAGGAGCAGCTCGAGCTGCACAACAAGATCGAGTGCGCCGGGCTCGACCTCGGAGCGATCTACCACTCACACACCCGCACCGCGCCGCGGCCGTCGCAGACCGACATCAACTTCGCGAAGCTGTGGCCGGGCGTGCTGTGGATCATCGTCGGACTCGTCGACGGGGAACCCGACGTCCAGACGTGGCGGATCGAGGATGGGCGCGTGTCCGACGCCGACCTGGTCGTGGAGTGAGCAATGACGGGCAAGCGGGCGGTCGAGGCTGACAAGCTCGTCTGTCCGGTCTGCGGGGCCTCGTATCCGGCCGGCGAGCGGTTCTGTGCGACCTGCAAGCTGCCGCTCGTGTACGGCGGCGATCGCGCGAGCGAGCTAGGTCCGGTCAGCGAGAGCCACGAACGCGCCCGCAAGATCAAGCCGCAGTTCACCGAGGGGCCGCTCGTGCGCGTGGCCTGGGCGCGCAATCAGGCCGAGGCCGAGTTCATCCAGGGGCTTCTGCTCGAGGAAGGCGTCCCCAGCATGCTCCGCCGCAGCGCCGGCTTCGACGTGCCGGACTTCCTCGCCGCCGGACCGCGTGACGTGCTCGTCCCCGAGGTGGCGGCGGCGACCGCCCGTGAGATCCTGCTGGAGGGGGAGGTGATCTCGGGGGAGCCCCCACCGCGGGTGGTGGCGCCGGGGCGGCTGCTCGCCGGGCTGCTGGTCGCGCTCGCGATCGGGGCCGTCGTGGTCTGGCTCGTGAGCCAGGTCGTTCACTGAGCCGTGCGGACGGCTGTTCAGGCGGCGGCCGCCATCCGCGCGAGGTGCGCTCGCCAGGCTTCCTCGATCTGGGCCGCCGAGCGGCTGCCGAACGCCTCGCGCAGTGCGGCGCGTCTGCCCCGCGGGTGAAGCCGGCGTGCCAGCCGAGCCGCCGCCCGCTCGTCTCGCTCGCGCACCAGCAGGTCGATCACGGTGCCGCCCAGCAACGGGGCGTCTCGTACGCCGGGAGGAAAGGCCGGGCGTCGTCCCTCGCGAAGGCGGCGGGCGATCGCCGGCCGGGAGTGCGCGGTCTGGCCGCTGAACCAGCGCGCGGCGCCCTCGAGCAGCCACGCCCATCGAAGCTCCGCGCGGAGGCGGCGCGGCGACAATGTGCGGAGGGGAACATCGTCGTTGTTCTCGATGATCACGCGCCGGGCGTAGAGCGCCGGGGCGGTCCGGGCGAGCATCTCGCTCGACCCGGGGACCGTCGACGCGCGCGCCTCGAGCGTTTCGGGCAGGAGGACGTGCAGCTCGTCGCGACCGGACCAGCCGGCGATGTACCGTCGCGCCGCCGGGGCCGCGGCGATCCACGCGACCGGCACCATCGGACACGCGGCCGACAGCGACACGACGCTCGAGTGGAACACGACCCAGAGGCCGTCGACCCGCTGCGGGAAGTGCTGGGCGAGGTACTCGCGCGTGCGCTCGAGCGAGTAGAGGACCCGGTCTGCCTGATCGGCATGGGTCGACTCGTGTCGCGCTCGGAACGACGGCGACGCCGACTCGACCCATGCCACCTGACGTTTGGTTTGAAGCGGTTGACGCGGTTGCCGGGATCAGACCAGGGCCGGCTCGCGGTCCGCGGCGATCGCGGCGATCTCCTCTGATGCCCGCTCGAACTCATCGTCCGACAGCACCGGGGTGCCCTCGAACGGGAGGTCGCGCGTGAGCTCGAGCCACGACCGGCAGCCGCCGTACTCGTCGCGCACCTTCACGGTCACCGGCCGCGGGATGCGATACGTCCGCAGCAGGATCACGTGCAGCGGATGGCGTCGCTTCCACGCCAGGCGCTTCTCGGCGTAGTCGCTGGTCCATACGTAGAACGGTGACAGCGCGTCGACCGTACGCCGGTCGGTGATCGTGTAGTGAGCGGCCACCTCCGCCCAGGCGCGGATCCGCACCCGGTCGGGCTGCGGGATCTCGCGGTTGCGGCGCAACGCGTGGGGGGACGGCTCGCCGTCGCTCCAGACGCCCTCCTCGAGCGCCCGTGTGAGCTCAGGTTGATGGGATTCCCGCACCAGATCCGAACACTGATGGTCGAACGTTGGGTACAGGAAGAAGCGGTCGTAGTCCAGCTTGAAGTGCTTGTCGGGCTCGCGAATGCCGCCCTTGCGGAGAGTCAAGAGCTGCTCTCCCTCGGCAAGGGCCCGCACGGTAACGGCCCATTCTTTGAAAGCAATCGGCATTTAGGAATGGAGGGGAAACGGGGGATTGAACGAAAAGAAGCCTGCGCGCGGTACACAGTGCAAGTGCGGCACAGGAGGACTCGATTGTACGCGAGAGTTGGCAAATCGCCAAATGCCTCCGCAAATCGGTGGGTTTGCCGCAAGGTCTTGCGCGGAACCCGTGCTGGGGTTAGGTAGCTTGCCCCGCAAGTGTGCGAATCGCCACGAACGCTGGACATCAGCGCACCTGCTATCCGTCGCCGGGTGCGCTGAAACCGGTTCCAGCAAATAGGCCGCTAATCGAACAATCTGGCGGATATCGAACTCAGACGGAGCTTGTGCGTATCTGCACTAGCTAGCAAGCAAGCACGCGCACGCGGTGGTCCGTGCCGGGTGGGGTGTCCGCTGGTGGCGCCCGGGGTTGTTGCCGGGGGCGCCTACGGGGGGTGTCCGCTGGTGGCGCCCGGGGTTGTTGCCGGGGGCGCCTACGGGGGGTGTCCGCTGGTGGCGCCCAGGGTAGGTGCCGGGGGCGCCTACGGTGGGCGTCCGTGGCCGCCGCCACCGGGCGTCTCGATCCGCAGCCGCTGTCCCTCGTCGAGCCGACCGATCGCCTTCGCCGGCAGCTCCTCCCCGTCGAGCAGGTTGCGGCCGACCGCTCCGGGCTCGCCACCGTCCGCGCCGCTCGGAGGGTGGCGGCGGCGCTCGGTGATCAGCGAGTAGCTGAGCGGCGCGAGCGCCTCGAGCTCGCGCACCACCCCGTCTCCGCCGTGGAACGCTCCAGCTCCGCCCGATCGGCGGCGCAGCGCGTACTGCACCATCCGCATCGGGAACTCGAGCTCGAGCGCCTCGATCGGCGTGTTCAGCGTGTTGCTCATCGCCACGTGGACGCCGCTCGGCCCGTCCGCGTCCGGGCAGGCGCCCTGTCCGCCGCCGATCGTCTCGTAATACACGATGTCCTCGCTCCCGAGCGTGACGTTGTTCATGGTCCCCTGTCCGAGCGCGCGGCCGAACGCCTGTAGGACGACGTCGGCCACGCGGGAGGAGGTCTCGACGTTGCCGCCCACGACCGCGGCCGGCGAGCGCGCGTTCAACAGGCACCCCTCGGGTGCGATTACGACAACCGGTCGGTAGGCGCCGGCGCTCGGCGGGATGTCGGGGTCCGTCAGCACGCGGATCGCGAAGTAGCAGGCCGAGCGGGTGACCGCCACGGGGCAGTTGAGGTTGCCTTCGTGCTGATCCGCGGTGCCGGTGAAGTCGAGCGTGAGGCGGTCGCCGTCGACGGTCGCGTTCAGCACGATTTCGAGATCGCCCTCGCGCGCCTCGAGCACGTCGCGGGCAGCGTAGGTGCCGTCGTCGAGCTCCGCGATGCAGGCCCGGGTGCGTCGCTCGGCGTAATCGAGGACCTCGGCAAAGGCCTGCGCCAGCTTGCCGGTGCCGTGGCGCTCGTGCAGCTCGAGCAGCCGCCGCGAGCCGACCCGGCCGGCCGCGAGCTGTGCCCGCAGGTCCGCCCGGCGTTGATCTGGCTGGCGCATCCGCGAGCTCAGCTCGGCGATCGCGTCCTCGTCGAGGACCCGGGGCGAGATCACGACGCCCTCCTCCTCGAGCTTGGTGCTGTCGGCCGGCATCGAGCCGGGCGTCGGGCCGCCGACGTCGGCGTGATGCGCCCGGCTGGCCGCGAACGCGAGTAGCCGATCACCCGCGAACACGGGCGTGATCACGGTGATGTCCGGAAGGTGCGTGCCCCCGGCGTAGGGATCGTTGAGAATCCAGCTGCGGTCGGGTGCCTGTTCCTCGTTCAAGATGGCGGAGACCGCCGCGGGCATCGCGCCGAGGTGGACGGGGATGTGCTCGGCCTGCATCACCATCTCGCCGCGCGGGTCGAACAGGGCGGTCGACGCGTCGCGCCGCTCCTTGATATTCGCGGAATGGGCGGAGCGGATGAGGACCGCTCCCATCTCCTCGCACACGGCCCGCAGCGCCCCGGTGAGGACCTGGAGCTCGACGGGATCGAGTTGCTCGCCGCTCATCGCGCCGCTCGGGTCATGCGGATCGTGCCTGTCTCGTCGACCTCGCTCGTCCAGCCCGGCGGGATCAGCAGCGTCGACTCGGGGAGCTCGACCACCGCCGGTCCGTCGAGCCCGATGCCGGGGGAGGGGATTCCGCGCATGACTTCGAGCTCGATCCGCTCGCCGTCGAGCGTGGCCTCGCGCCTGGAGCGTTCCAGCTCTGGTTTGGGATCGTCGCCGCGCGCGAGCTCGACGTCGACTCCGGCCGCGGTCGCGGTCACCCGGATCGTGACGAGCTCAAGCTCCTGCTCGGAGTCTCGGTAGCCGTACCGCTCCTCGTGCTCGGATTCGAACGCGTCGCGGAGCTCACCGGGCTGCGCCGTGCGAGACCCGGCGACCGGGAGCTCGAACGACTGGCCGCGGTAGCGAAGCTCGTACACCGCCTGCAGGTCGGCGTCGGGCTCGTGCATGGCCTCGCGCGCGCGCTCGCCGAGCTGCTCGACCTCCGCCGCGATCGCCTCGGCGGTGAGCTCTTCGCCGCTGAGCAGGACGCTGCGCTGCACGTCGCGCCGCCGGGGCGAGACAACGAGTCCGAGCGCAGCCAGCACGCCGGAGGCGCGCGGGCACAGGATCGTGTCGATCCCGAGCTCGTCGGCGATCTGCGCGGCATGCAGGCCGCCGGCGCCGCCGAACGCCATCAGTGCGTAGCGGCGCGGGTCGATGCCCCGCTGCACCGTGACGACCCGGATCGCGCGGATCATCTCGGCGCCCGCGACGCGACGGATCCCTTCCGCGCACGCCGTGACGTCGAGGTCGAGCTGAGTCGCCAGCTCTGCAACGGCCCTATCCGCCGCCTGCCGGTCGAGCTCGACGCCGCCGCCGAGCGGCGCGTCGGCAGACAGATAGCCGAGCACGAGGTTCGCGTCGGTGACGGTCGGTTCGGTGCCGCCACGCCCGTAGCACGCGGGGCCAGGATCGGCGCCGGCCGAACGCGGACCGACGCGGAGCGCGCCTCCGCCGTCCCGCCAGGCGATCGAGCCGCCGCCGGCGCCGACCGTGTGGACCGCGAGCATCGGCAGCGCGAGCGGGCGGCCCGCGATCTCTCCGCCGCTCCGTTCCTGCACCGTGCCGCCGTCGACGACGCAGACATCGCACGAGGTTCCGCCCATGTCCAGGCACAGGGCGTCCTGCGCGCCGGCTTGTCGGGCCACGAACGCGGCCCCAGCGGCGCCGCCAGCGGGCCCGGACAGGACCGTCCAGGAGGCGTGGCCCGCGGCGGCCTCGACGTCGATCAGGCCGCCGTTGGACTGCATGATCGCCGGCTCGGGGAGACCGGCGTCGCCGGCGCGTTCCATCAACCGGCGGAGGTAGCTGCCGAGCAGCGGCGACAGCGCGGCGTCGATCTCGGTGGTGGCGGCTCGCTCGAACTCGCGGAACGTGCCGACGACCTCATGCGACAGCGAGATGTGGGCGCCGGGGAGCGCTCGCGCCAGGGCGTCGCCGATCGCGTTCTCGTGCTCCGGGTGGCGGTAGGAGTGGAGCAGTGCGACGGCCACCGCCTCGGGCTCGGCCTCGGCGACGCGCTCGGCGAGGTTCTTGGCGCCGTCCGCGGTGAGCTTTTTCAGCGGACCGTCGGGAGTCATCCGCTCGGGCGCGGCGAAGCGCAGGTCGTCGGGTGCGAGCGGTGCCGGCCGGGTCGCGCACAGCCGGTAAAGCTGCGGGCGGTCCTGGCGTCCCAGCGCGATCACGTCGGTGAAGCCCTCGGTCGCGACGAACGCTGTGCGGGCGCCGCGGCTCTCGAGCAACGCGTTGGTGCTGACCGTCATCCCGTGGGAGAACTCGCGGACCGCGTCGGCGGAGGAGTCCGCCTTGCGGAGCGCGGCTTCGATCGCCGCCATCACGCCCTCGGACTGGTCGTCGGGCGTCGTCGGCGCCTTCGCGGTGATCAGGCGACCGTCGAGCGCGATCACGGCGTCGGTGAAGGTCCCGCCCACGTCGACGCCGATCAGCATGGGCTGAACGTTACTTTCGCGGCGCCGGCGCGCGCTTGCGTTCCCGTGCCGGGCTAGGGAAGCGAGGCGGGCGCCGGCGCGCGGGCCTGGGGCGTGACCCGCGCGCGGGGCGGGCTCGGCGCGCGCGGGCCCGCGGGCCCGACCAGTGCTGCGCGGCCGGCACGGCCGCCAGAGATGTGCCGCCGCGACCCTCCCGCGGCCGCGGCGTCCGTCCAGTCGGCTGATCGGCGGCGCCTGACGGCGGCGCCTTAGGCCGCCAGCGGCGCCTCGAGCTCCTCGGTCTCCGCGAGGTGCTGGTGCGACGGGCAGTATCCGTTGTGCGGCAGCGGCATCCGCTGACAGGGCGTGCCCCTGCGGGTGCTCGCGCGACACTGCAGCGGGTTGCCGTACGCGTCGAACCCGTTCTGCGGCAGCCGGCGGAGAAACACGTCCGCCAGCCTCAGATAGCGCTGGATCACGCGTAGCACCCGAAGCTGCGACGTCATCGGGAAATACATCCGGATGTCGTTGAACAGCGTGCGCGAGGGATGTGCGAAGTAGTGCCGGTCGGTCGCCAGACGCTCGACGGCCGCCTCGCACGCTTTCAGGACGCGCTCGTGATTGATGTACAGCCCGCCGTACGGGTCCTCGATGACCTCGTCGGCAAGCTCACGGTAGATGGCTCGGCTGAACCGATACATGCAGAAACACCCACTCCTAGATCCGTGCCCCCGCCAGGGCGGTCTTGATCAACGCAGAGCGTTGCTACCCGCGATGTGTGAAGTTACGGCCGTGTAAATCATTAAGCTGGCGTTAACTCGAAGGCCCGGTCCGCAGAACGCATCGGAGTCGTTCACGCCCAAGCTCGGAGCACCGGCTCCCGATCCGCGCCGATAGTCACGTGGACGCCGTCGAAGTGCGGGTCGCGGTCGGGGAAGTCGCGCCGCTGATGGGCGCCGCGGCTCTCGGTCCGGGCAAGCGCGCACTGCGCGATCAGCCGCACGAGAGGGTGTGGATCGGTCGTGAGCTCTCGCAGGCCGGGACCGTCGCGTTCCAGGCCGGCGTGCCGCCACAGGGCCTCGCGGCTGGCGGGGGAGATGGGTAGCGGCTCCCCGCCGACTCGGGGTTGCGGCTCCCCGCCGGCGATGCGGGCCTCACCGAGGACCGCCACCGCGGCGGGATCGGGGTCCGGCTGTTCGACGGCCGAGCGTGCCGCCCGGGCGCCGAACACGAAGCACTCGGTCAGCGAGTTCGACGCCAGCCGGTTGGCGCCGTGGAGGCCCGTGCATGAGCACTCCCCGACGGCGTGGAGCCCCGCGAGCGAAGCTCGCCCGTGGACGTCGGTCGCGATCCCGCCCATCATGTAGTGGGCCGCGGGCGCCACCGGGATCAGCTCGCGCTCCGGGTCGATCCCGGCCTGGCGGAGCACGGTGACGACGTTCGGGAACAGCGCGGGGTCGACGTCGCGCATGTCGAGATCGACCGATGGGGCCCCGGTCAGCGTCATCTGGCGTTGAACCGCCCGGGCCACCTCGTCGCGCGGGGCGAGCTCGTCGACGAACCGCTCTCCGGCCGCGTCGAGCAGCCTGGCTCCTTCACCGCGGATCGCCTCGGTCACGAGGAAGCCGTCGGCGCCGTTGCCGACGATCGCCGTGGGATGGAACTGGACCAGCTCGAGGTCGGCCAAGAGCGCACCGGCGGCGGCCGCCAGTAGCAGACCCCCGCCGACGGCAACGGCCGGGTTGGTGGTACGCGACCAGAGCGCGGCGGCGCCGCCGGTCGCGAGCACGACCGCGCCACTTGCGATCAGGCGGCCGTCGTCGAGCCGGACTCCCGCGCACCGGCCATCGCCTTCGATCAGCTTGACGACGCGCCGGCCCTCGAGCACGTCGATGCCCGGATCCTCGGCGACGACCGCGCTCAGCTGCCGGACGAGCCGCCGTCCGGTCGCGGCACCGCCGGCATGCACGATCCGTCGCCGCGAGTGGCCTCCCTCCAGGCCGAGGACGAGACGGCCGTTGCGGTCGGCGTCGAAGCGCACGCCGAGCCGGTCGAGGTCCGCCACCGCGCCGGGCGCCTCCTCGCACAGGATGCGTGCCGCCGACTCGCGCACGGCCTGGCGGCCGGCGGCGATCGTGTCGCGCAGGTGACGCTCGGGGCTGTCGTCGGCGGACATCGCGGCTGCCAGCCCGCCCTGCGCCCACCAGCTCGAGGACTCGGCCAGCGGCGTGGCCGAGATCAACGTCACCCGCGCCCCCTCGCGAGCGGCACATACGGACGTGTACAACCCGGCAGCGCCCGCGCCCACCACCGTGACCTGAGCGGCAAGAACCTCCACGTGGACCGATACCGTACCCCGATGGCGTCAACGCCTGTATGGCTCGAACATCCGTCCTCGCTGTTGCACGAGACCGGTCCGCACCCGGAGCAGCCGGCGCGGATCCAGGCGATCGAGCACGAGCTGGCGGCGCGCGACTGGCTCGGGTTCGAGCGCGTGACGTCCCCCGCGATCGATCGAAAGCTGCTCAGCTCCGTCCATCCGGAGGCATACGTCGCGGCGATTGAGCGGGCGTGCGCGCGCGGCGGCGGGTTTCTAGACGCCGACACGGTGGTCAGCCCGCACTCGTTCGAGGCCGCGCTCCACGCCGCGGGCGGCGCGGTCCGGATGGTCGATCTGCTCCTCGACGGCGAGGCGCCCCGAGCGTTCAGCGCCCACCGGCCGCCGGGCCATCACGCCCTGCAGTCGCGCCCGATGGGGTTCTGCCTGTTCAACAACATAGCCCTCGCCGCCCGGCACGCGCTCGACGACCGAGGACTCGAGCGCGTGATGATCGTCGACTGGGACGTGCACCACGGGAACGGGACCAACGACATCTTCCACGGCACCGATCGGGTCCTGTTCGTCTCGATCCACCAGTCGCCGCTGTATCCGGGCACCGGGCCGGCGGGCGACGTCGGGTCGGGGGAGGGCCGCGGCTTCACCATCAACCTCCCCGTACCTCCGGGCGCCGACGATCGGCTGTTCTGCTCGCTCGTCGATCGGGTCGTCGACCCGCTGGCGCGGTCGTTCAGCCCGCAGCTGATGCTGATCTCGGCGGGCTACGACGCCCACCGTGACGATCCGCTCGCCGAGTGCGAGCTGACCGAGGAGGGCTACGCCACGATGACTCGCTCGATCCGCCGGACCAGCGAGGCGCTTGGCGTCCCGGTCGGGTGCGTGCTCGAGGGCGGGTACGCGCTCGGCGCGCTCGCCCGGTCGGTGGCTGCGACGCTTGCGGCGCTGAAAGAGCCGCTACCGGCGCCGGAGCCGGACGCCGGCGTCGACGCGTCGCCGCTCGTCCGCCAGGCGCGAGAGCGACTCGCGCAGTGGTGGCCGGCGCTCGTCTGAGCCGGCCGAGCGCAACCGCTACAGTTCGAGGTAATGGATCTCACGGTCTGAAGCTGCGCTTATTCGTGCCGTCGCGTATCTCGACGGCTCCGCTGCTCTCGTCCTTTACGTGGAGGTCCTGTTGTTGCCGGTTAGCCGTACAACCCGTCTCAGCACAGCCGCTCCGGCGGTGGCGCTGCATGGCGTCGTCAAGCGGTTCGGAGCGGTTGTGGCGGTCGACGGCCTCGAGCTCGAGGTGCCGGCCGGCCTCTGCTACGGCCTGCTCGGGCCCAACGGCGCCGGCAAGTCGACGACGATGCGGATCCTCACCGGTCAGGCCCTGGCCGACGCCGGAGACATCGAGGTGCTCGGCCACCTACTGCCCGCCGAGTCGAAGCTCGCGCGGGCGCGGATGGGCGTGTGCCCGCAGGAGGGCAATCTCGACGTCGATCTCGGCGTGCGCGACGTGCTCGACGTGTTCGCCCGGCTGTATCGGGTGCCCGCCCCCGAGCGGACGGCTGCGGTTGATCGCGCGCTCGCGCTCGCCGGGCTCGAGCAGCGGGCGAACGACCGGGCGGTCACACTGTCCGGCGGCATGCAGCGGCGGCTGCTGATCGCGCGGGCGCTGATCCACCGGCCCGAGGTCGTGCTGCTCGACGAGCCGACCGTCGGCCTCGATCCGCAGATCCGCCAGGAGCTCTGGTCGCTGATCCTGGCGTTGCGCGACGACGGTGCCACCGTGCTGATGTCGACTCACTACATAGAAGAGGCCGAGCGGCTTGCCGACCGCGTCGCGATCATGTCGGCCGGTCGGGTCGTGGCGGAGGGCTCGCCGGCCGAGTTGATCCGCGCCCACGCGGGCCGCGAGGTCGTCGACGTGCACGCACCCGTTACGCAGCTCTCTGCGCTTCACGCGCAGGCGCGGGCCGATGGGCTGCCGACCCGGCGCTCGGGTCCCGCGATCACTTACCTGCATGCCGACTCCCTGGATGGACGGCTGCCGGCGGGCGCGCGCCGGGGCGCCACGCTCGAGGACGTGTTCGTGCGGCTGACGGGGGACTACGTCGAATGAGTTCGGTGCGGGTCGGGCGAATCGAGATGCCGGCGCTGGCCGCGGTGTGGGTCCGTGAATGGACCGTGTTCAAGTACTACTGGCGGACGCGCACGTTCGCGGCGATCGTCGAGCCGGTGATCACGCTGCTGGCATTTGGCTTCGGCTTCGGAAAGCTCGTATCGAGCATCGACGGCGTCCCCTACATCCAGTTCGTCGGAACGGGCGCGGTCGCTACCGCCGTCCTGTTCAGCGCGGTGTTCTCGTCGATGTTCGACGCGCTCTACAAGCGCCGCTACCAGCGCGTGTACGACGCGATGCTGGCGGCGCCGGTCGACGTCGACGAGATCGTCACCGGCGAGTCGCTGTTCCTGGGGACCCGCGCCGGCCTGTACGGCGTCGCGCCGCTGCTGGTGGCATTCATATTCGGTCTGAAGCCCGAGCCCGCGATGGTGCTGGTTCCGTTCATCGGCGTGCTCACCGGGATCGGTTTCGCCGCGCTCGGGATGTGGTTTGCGGCGATGGTGAGCACCTATGACGGCTTCAGCTACGTGATCAGCGGCGTGATCACCCCGCTGTTTCTCGTCGCCGGCACGTTCTTCCCGCTTAACCGGATGCCTCAGTGGCTGCAGTCGCTCGCGCAGCTCAACCCGCTGTATCACTGCGTCGAGTTGGTGCGGCACTGCGCGTTCGGGCTGGATCCGGCCGCGGACATGGCCCACGTGGGCGCGCTGTGCGCGTTTGCGGTCCTGGCCTGGTGGCTCGCCGTGTGGCGGACTCGCGCCAAGCTGATCGTGTGATCACCGCTTGAGGAGCTCGCGCCAGGTGGCGAGCACGTGGGCCGCCATGCGGTCGGTCGAGAACCGCTCGGCCGTCGTGCGCCCGTCGATGCGGGGGTCATCGCTCGCGAGGTGTGGCGCCAGCGCGTCTCGCCAGTTCGGTTCATCGAACGGCGCGCAATACGCCCCGTGAACCCCCTCGAGCGCGGTCGGGTGAATCCCGACGGGCGTGGCCAGCACGGGGACGTCGCACGCGAGCGCCTCGAGCGCCGCCAGCCCGAATCCCTCGCGCTCGGACGGGACGAGGACCGCGTTGGCGGCGTTGACGTACAGCGGGACGTTGGCGGAGGCGACCTCCCCGAGCGTCAGCAGGCGGATGTCGCCGGCGACCGCGAGCGCGCGGTCGTACCGCTTCTCGGGCCGGCTCGGGTCCGCGGGAAACAAGAGGCAAGGTTGTTGGGGGTCGAGGCCCAGCTTGGCGCGCGCTTCGGCGCGCGAGATCGGGCGGAAGCGAGCGGTGTCCACGCCGGTCGGGAGCACCGCGCGCCGGCCGTGCACCGCCCATCGCGGGATCCACGTCGCGAGAGGCTCCGACACGGTCGCCACCAGATCGACAAAAGGCAGCGCGGCCAGCGTGACCGGCCTGGAGCGGGGGTGGGCGAGGTCGGTGCCGTGGAGAGTGACCGCATGGGCGTTCCCGCGAGCCGTGAGCGCCGGCCACGCGGTCAGCCCGAAGTGGGCGTGGACGACGTCGTAGCGGTCGCGACGGTGGCGCCGGCTTCGCAGCTCGGATGCCGCGCGGACATACGCGTTGATGCCACCGGGCACGAACGAGAACACGTCGATGTCGACCCCGCCGATCCGGCGCAGCGCCTCGACCTGGTCGCGGACGAAGCTTCCGAGTGCCGGCCGGTCCGCGGTCGGGTACATATTCGTGACAATCAGCGCTCTCATGGCGGCGCGGCGAGCGTAGCGTCCCCGCTGATCGGCGCCGCCGGGGCGCGCGGCGTCCCCGGTCATGGCCGCCACCGGTCGGCGTGGCCGGGCCCGCGAGGGCTGCCGGCGGCCGCCACCGGTCGGCGTGGCCGGGCCCGCGAGGGCTGCCGGCGGCCGCCTCTGGCACCATGCCCCCGCATGTCGCCACTCGCCCACCAGCCGGTCGGGGTGTTCGACTCCGGCGTCGGCGGGCTCACTGTCCTGCACGAGCTGCTCGTGTCGCTCCCGGCAGAGGACTACCTGTATCTCGGCGACACCGCCCGGTTTCCGTACGGCGACCGTACTCAGGCGGAGCTCGAGGCGTTCTCGATCGAGATCGCCGAGCATCTGCTCGCCGCCGGCGCGAAGCTGCTGGTGATCGCGTGCAACTCGGCGAGCGCGGCGGCGCTCGAGGCCGTCGAGCGGCACATGCGTGCGACCGGCCGCGACGTCGACGTGATCGGCGTGCTCCGACCGGCCGCGCAGGTGGCCGTCGTCGCCAGTCACACGGGGCGGATCGGCCTGCTGGCGACACCCGCCACGGTCCTGAGCGGCGCGTACGAGCGAGCCGTGGCGGCGGCGGATCCGCACGTGCATCTCGAGAGCGTGCCGTGCCCGGATCTCGCGCCGATCATCCAGGGCGGGTTCCCGTTCGACGAAGCGGTGGTGGAGACCGTGCGCGGATACTGTGTCCCGCTTCGCGACGCCCAGGTTGACACCGTGATCCTCGGCTCCACGCATTACCCGCTATGCGCGGCGATCCTGCAACGGATGCTGGGGCGCGGCGTCACGCTCGTGTCCGCCGGGATGGGAGTCGCCCGCAGCGTCGAGCGCGCGCTCGCCTCGCGCGAGCTGCGGAATCCCCAGAGCGGCGAGGGGAGCTACCGGTTCGAGTGCACGGCCGACGTCGAGTCGTTCCGCACGCTCGGCACGCGCTTTCTCCAGATGCCGCTCGGCGAGGTGGTCCACGTCGAGTTGCGGGCTCGGGAGGCCGCGTGACGGTGGTGCCTGATCGGAGCTATGGCCGCGCCCCGGACGCGCTGCGGCCGATGTCGATCGAGCCCGGATTCGTCCGCACTGCGACCGGCTCGGCGCTGATCTCGATGGGGGAGACGCGCGTGATCTGTACCGCCTCGGTGCAGGGCAGCGTCCCGCGCTGGATGGCCGGCTCGGGCCGGGGTTGGGTGACCGCCGAGTACGGAATGCTCCCGGCGTCCACCGGGGAGCGCAAGCAGCGCGACATCAGCCGCGGCAAGGCCGACGGCCGTTCGATCGAGATTCAGCGGCTGATCGGCCGCTCACTCCGCGGCGTGGTCGACTTCCAGCTGCTCGGGGAGCGGACCGTGTACATAGACTGCGACGTGCTCCAGGCCGACGGCGGCACGCGGTGCGCGTCGATCACCGGCGGCCTGGTGGCGCTTCAGCTGGCGTGCCATCGTTTGATTGCCGAGGGGGCGTTAGATCGATTGCCGTTGACGGGCACGGTCGCCGCAGTGTCCTGCGGAATCGTCGACGGCGTGCCGCTGCTCGACCTCGACTACCGCGAGGACTCCTGCGCCGAGGTCGACGCCAACGTCGTGATGACCGGGGACGGGGATCTCGTCGAGGTGCAGGCGACCGCCGAGCGGACACCGCTGTCGCGAGCCCACCTGGACGAGCTGCTGGGGCTCGCCGCCAAGGGCATCATCCAGCTCCGTGCGCTGCAGGATGCAGCGGTGACCGCCGCCGCCGGCTGAGCCCATGTCCGAGGCCTTCTCGTCCGGGCCTGCGGTCGTGCTCGCCACCCGCAACGCGCGCAAGGTCGTCGAGATGACACGCCTGCTCGAGCCCGCCGGGATCGCGGTTGAGCCGCTGCCCGACGCGGTTGAGCTGCCGCCCGAGGACGGCCTGACGTTCGCCGACAACGCCCTGGTCAAGGCGCAGACCGCGGCGGGCGACACCGGGCGGCCGGCGATCGCCGACGACTCGGGGATCGAGGCCGCCGCGCTCGGCGGCGCGCCCGGCATTCGGTCGGCGCGGTTTGCCGGCCCGAACGCCACCGACGAGCAGAACCTCGAGAAGCTGGTGCTCGAGGCGCCGGCGGACAGCCGGCTGCGCTACGTGTGTGCGCTCGCCTACGTGAACCCGGCGACCGGCGAGGAGCGCGTGTTCTTCGGGGATTGCCGCGGGCGGCTCGCGCGCGTCCGAGCGGGATCGAACGGATTCGGTTACGACCCGGTGTTCGTTCCCGACGCCGCCGTCGACGATCGGACCATGGCCGAGCTCACCGACGCCGAGAAGGACGCGATCAGCCATCGCGGCCACGCGGCGCGCGCGCTCACGAGATGGCTTCGTCCCTGAGCCGTTCCGGCGCCGTCGGAGGAGCGCCCGCAGGTCGGTGCCCGTCGCCGGCGGGTGCGGGTGGGTCTGCGGCCGGCTGGCTCGCGGGGTCCGGGTCGGCCCGCCAGATCGGTAGACCCGGGACCCACAAGACCTGACAGATGCGCCCTTGCTCGATGGCCGTGTCAGCGCGTGCATCCCCCACATGCTTCGTCTGCCACGGTCGGGCTCGCCCGCCTCGCATGTCATGCCGTACACGTCGGGGCGGCGGCTGTCGCGCTCGCGCCGGCGGTGTCCTGGTCGCGCGGTTAGCACCCGGCTCTGGCACCGAGAGCGCCGAGGATGCCATGTATAAGTCGCCAAACCCAGCACGATTGCAGGGACCTTGGCGACATAAGCATCTGGGGGATGCTTATGTCGCCAAGTCGTCCGGTGCGCGTGGGAGTTTGCTGCGTTTTACATCCGGGGGCGGTGTCTGGGTGCGGGGTGGGCGATGGATCCGGGCGGCGCCGGCATCACGCCGCCGAGACCCGCCGCCGCTCCGCCGTGCGGCCCGCGACACCGGTCCCCCGCACCCCGCCCCGCCGCTACACACCAGAATCTAGAATATCACCTAGAGCAGGTTGATCGCGGCCGCCGACGCTACCGCGAACGTCACCGCGGCATAGCCGTAATACCCCTGGAGGACGAGGATCAGCACGGCGATTAGGCACGCCAAGACCGTTCCCAGCCAGGCGAGTCGACCGAGATCCACGGCGGTATTCTCCCCGAGGTCCACGGCGTCATTTTCGCCGTCGTCGCCGACGGTTCGTTGCGTGGAGGCTTGCGGCCGCTCGAGTTGGTCGGTGGGTGGCGACGAATTACGCAAATTCCGAAAATCCGGCCGGTGTGATCGTGTTGGGCTCCGTGGCCACCGGGGAGAATGGCCTCGTTTCCCGGCGACGGCACGATGCCGGCGTCCGCCGCCCGTGTTAGCGTCGGGAATTCCTACCACCTCCAAGGGGGGAGCAAGTGACCAAACAGGAATTTGTGGACCAGGTAGCTGATCGTGCCGGACTGAGCAAGAAGGATGCCGCCGACGCGGTCGACGCGTTTCTGGACACGGTCGAAGACGCCCTCAAGCGCGGCAGCGAGGTGACGTTCTCGGGGTTTGGCAAGTTCAGCGTTTCGCAGCGCAGCGCTCGTGAGGGCCGCAATCCGGCGACCGGCGAGCGGATCCAGATTGCGGCTTCGCGCGTCCCGAGGTTCACGGCTGGGGCGGCCCTGAAGAAGGCCATCAAGTAGCACGTGCCGGACGCTGGATGCTGCGGTCGCGAGCGGGATGCCGTGACCGTGGCGTCCATCGACGTAGCATGCGGGACCTCGTGACAGACATGTCCTCGAGTTTCACGTACGGCGCCGTGACCCTCGCGTCCACTGGCGGAGCATCCACGGTCGCCAATCCAGGGTGCGAGGCTCCCAGAAGCTTCGGCGATCGGCTGGCGGAACGAGTCGCCACCCGCCGGTCGCAAATCGTGTTGGGCCTCGACCCCGATCCGGCGCGGCTGTGGCCGGACGCGATCCGGCGCGCGGACTCCGAGCCGGGCGCCGGAGCCCCCCCCACGATTCGCAGCGCCGACAGCCAGGCCGCCGGGGCCCCCGACACGATTCGCAGCGCCGACCGTACGATGGCTGGCACCTCGGCCGCGCGCGCCGCCCGGGCGGTCGCCGCGCATTGCGCGCTCGTGATCGAGGCGACGGCCCGGGAGTGCGTCGCGGTCAAGCTCCAGGTCGCGTGCTTCGAGCGCCTCGGCGCCGCCGGCTGGACCGTGCTGGCAGAAACGGTGGCGCTCGCGCGCGATCACGGCCTGCTGGTGATCGCCGACGCCAAGCGGGGTGACGTCGACGTCACCGCGGTGGCGTACGCGCAGGCGTTCCTCGGCGAGACGCCGAGCCCGTACGGCTCGATCCCGGGCCTCGGGGCGGACGCGATGACCGTCAACCCGCTGCTCGGTCGCGACTCGCTCGAGCCGTTCGTGGCCACCGCGCGCGCCCACGCCCGCGGCCTGTTCGTGCTCGTGCGCACCTCGAATCCCGGCGCCTCGGACGTGCAGGAGCGACCGCTCGCGGACGGGTCTGTCGTGAGCGAGCACTTGGCCGAGCTCGCAGAGGAGATCGGCGCCGCCGGGGTCGGGACGATGGGCTTGTCCGACGTCGGAGCGGTCGTCGGCGCGACCGCTCCCGGGCGGCTGGCCGCGCTGCGCGAGCGCATGCCGCACGCGGTTTTCCTGCTGCCCGGGGTCGGGGCCCAGGGCGGAAACGTCGAGGAGCTCGGGCCGGCGTTCGCCTGCGGGCCGGCGGGTGGGCTGATCTCGGCCTCGCGCGGGATCGTGGCTGCGCACGAGCGCGCGGGTGGCGATCCGCCCGAAGCGGCCGCGCGCGAGGCCGCCCGGCTGCGCGAGCTCGCGTGGCGCCTCGTAGCGTGAGCCGGGTTCGCCGGCGCGTGTACCGGGTCGGATGGCTCGCCACACGCGCGAGTGCGCTTCGCCGGCGCTTGCACCGGGTCGGATGGCTCGCCACACGCGCGAGTGCGCGTCGCCGGCGCTTGTACCGGGTCGGATGGCTCGCCACACGCGCGAGTGCGCTTCGCCGGCGCATGTACCAAATCGGGTGCCCTGCCACCGGCCCGAACCGGGTCCGCCGGCGCAGCAGTGACTCCACACCGGAGACTGGTTTGTGCCTCGGGCGCAGGTATGATCGCCGGTGCGATGGTGGGGTGGAGGAACCCGGCGCGCTACATCGCGCCGCTCGCGCTGGCCGCGGCTGTCACCGCCACGTATGTGGTCGTCCATCACGCGCTGGTCGACAAGCACTCCTCGACATCCACCACCGTGCAGACGACGAGCACGATCGTCACCCGCCACGGCCATTCGGGTTCGAGGGGGTCGAAGGCGAGGTTCTACGTGGTCAAACCGGGGGACTCGCTGTCCGAGATCGCGGACAAGACCGGCGTCGCGATTGCCACGATCGAGGCGCTGAATCCCAAAGTCAACCCGAACGCCCTTCAGCCCTCGCAGCGTCTCCGCCTGCGGCGGTGAGGTCGCTGTGAGGGGCCGGGTTGGCGCTGCGGCGGTGAGGTCGCTGGTGACGTGTCGGGTGGCTGCGGTGGCGGTTGCATTTGTCGTGGCGCTCGGGACCTGCGGCGCGATCATCGCGGTCGGCTGGCCGCGGGAGGCTCTCGCCGGCTCCCCGCCGGCGTCCGGGCCCAGCACGAGCGCGTCTACCTCGGCCGCGCCGACCGGCACCGCCGCGTCCGAGCCCAAAGCTCGCCCAACCGCGCCACCGGCACGAACCACGACGCCTGCTGCGCCACCGCTCGCCGTCCGCGCGGCCGCGTTGATCGAGGAGAGCAGCGGAGACGAGCTGTACGGCCAGAGCTCGAACGCGGAGCTCGCGATCGCGAGCACGACCAAGCTGATGACCGCGCTGATCACGCTCGAGCACACCCGGCTGAGCAGGGTGTTCGCCGACCCGAACTACCACCCGGCCGCCGAGGACTCGCAGATCGGCCTCGAGCCCGGCGAGCGGATGAGCGTGCACGACCTGCTGCTCGCGATGCTCCTCCCGAGCGCCGACGACGCCGCCGTCGACCTCGCCTACAACGTCGGCCACGGATCCGTGAGCCGGTTCCTGGGGATGATGAATGCGCAGGCGCGGCGGCTCGGGCTGACGCACACGCAATACATGACGCCGAGTGGACTCGACACGCCCGGCAACCATTCGAGCGCGACCGATCTGGTCGATCTGGCCCGGTACCTGCTCCAGACGCAGCCGTTCTTCAAGGCGGTGGTGCGGACGACACATGCGGTCCTGCGGACCGGAAACCGCGTCCGTGCCGTCGTCAACCTCAATGACCTCGTTGCCCACTACTCGTGGATCAACGGAGTCAAGACCGGGCACACGCTCGACGCCGGCTATGTGCTCGTGGCCTCGGGGACGCAGGGCGGCATGACGCTCATCGACGCCGTGCTCGGCACCTCGAGCGAGGCCGCCCGAGACGCCAACGCGCTCGCGCTCCTCAACTGGGGGTTTGCCAACTTCGGTCTGCGCACGCCGGTTCACGCCGGCGCCGTGCTCGCCAGACCCGGGGTCACAGGCGGCAAGCCCGGGGCGTCTGTGAGACTGATCGCGGCTTCGACGTACACACACGTCTTCCCGAAGGCAGCGAAAGTCAGGCTTCGCGTCACCGCGCCGGCGCAGCTCGCCGGCCCGCTCGCAAGGGACACGCAGGTGGGCTCGGTGGCGGTTCTCGAAGGACGCCGGGTGGTGACGCGGATTCCGCTCCTGCTCAACACCGGCCTGCCGCAGATCAAGAAGCCGAAATCGATCGCGAGCGTGATGGTGGTATCGGCTACGCTGTTTGCACTTCTGGTGGCAGCGGGTGCGGTAATCGGCCTAACCATGTTTTGGCGCGAATGGACGAGGGGAACGAGGGGCGGCAGGCCTAAGTCCACCAAGGCGCGATGATCATCACAGTCACGCTCAACGCCGCGCTCGACAAGACGCTGGAGGTGCCGAACTTCAGGGTCGGGCGCCGCCACCGCTCGGTGGAGCAGACGACGATGCCCGGGGGTAAGGGCGTCAACATCGCGCGTGCTCTGAAGCGTCTCGGTCAGCCGGTGATCGCAACCGGGCTCGCGGGCGGCGCCACCGGAAACCAGATCGTCGACGCGCTCAACGCCGAGGCGATCCTCAACGGGTTCGTGCGGATCCGCGAGGAGTCCCGCACCAACACCGCGGTCCTCGACCCCACGACGGGGCTCCAGACCGAGATCAACGAGCGCGGGCCGTCGGTGTCCGCCCACGACCTCGAGCTGTTCCGCGACAAGCTGCTGTACCTCGCCAAGGGCGCGAGCATGTGCGTGTTCGCCGGCAGCCTGCCCCGCGGCGTCGCTCCGGACGTGTACGCGGGCCTGATTCGCGGGCTCAAGAAGCTCGGCGTGACCACGATCGTCGACACCGAGGGCGAGCCGCTGCGGCTCGCGGTGCGGGCCGAGCCCGACGTGGTCTCGCCGAACGAGCTGGAGGCCGAGGAACTCGTCGGCCACGAGTTCAACGATCTCGATGACCGAGCGCGCGCGGTGATCGAGATGACCCGCCTCGGGCCCGAGGAGGCGATCATGACCGTCTCGGACGGGTGCTACGCCCACGTGCTCGACGGCGGCGCGCCCACGCTGTACCGGGTCCGGATCGAGGAGCAGGAGGCGCGCTCGGCGATCGGCTCGGGCGACGCCTTCCTGGCCGGCTACATCGCCGCTCGCTATCTCGGCCGCTCACCGACGGAGTGCCTGCGCTACGCCGTGGCCTGCGGCGCCGAGTCGGTCCACCATTTCGGCGCCGGCCTGCTCGATCCCTCGGCCGTCGATCGGCTCCTGCCCGAGGTCGAGCTCGAGCACCTCCAGATTGGCGCCGAGATCCGATAGGGGGGCCGGGGGCCGTTGCTACGATCGGGCGACCCGATGCGCTACGTGCCGTTCCCGTCCGCCCCCGCTAATACGATGCCGCAATGGAAGTAGAGATCGGACGAGGCAAGAAGGCCCGGCGGGCATACGGGTTCGACGAGATCGCGATCGTTCCGTCCCGGCGGACGCGCGACCCGGATGACGTCGACATCTCTTGGAACCTGGGGCCGTACCTGTTCGAGCTGCCGCTGCTCGGGGCGGCGCTCGACGGCGTCGTGTC
>Ga0335080_10001708_pt1 | contig 21761 bp, 15 predicted proteins | sample Lox_Sample_34_FD_206720 | JGI IMG/M metagenome (GOLD analysis project Ga0335080, IMG submission 206720) | Soil microbial communities from Loxahatchee National Wildlife Refuge, Florida, United States - Lox_Sample_3.4 | ecosystem: Environmental > Terrestrial > Soil > Wetlands | place: USA...
GGCCCCGAAGCTCGCGGACACGAGCGGCGTCGACGTCGTGCTGGGCGCGAGCCGCGTCCAGCTTCATCCGGGAGATCCCGCCGGCCTCCAGCTGGTCCGCGTCGCGCGCGAGCTGCCCGGCGGACTGCTTCTCCGCGGCAGTCGCCTGCTCGAGTTGTGCCCTCACCACCTCGATCTCGGCGCTGCGCCTCCCAGTTCCGAGGTCCGCGAGTTGGGCCTTCGCAGCACCCACCGCCTCGTCCGCCTGCTTCACCGCCGCTGCCTCCTGGGTCGCCTCCAACTGGAAGAGCGCAGCGTTTGCCTCCACCGCCTGCCCTCGCGTCACGAACAGCCGGTCGAGGCGGCCCGCGACACCGGACCCGATGTGCACGAACTCGCCCTCGACGTATCCCTGATATGTGCCTGCGTGATTCCTGGAGCAGGCAGAAAAGGCCGCGAGCGAAGCAACCGCCAGTGTCATCGCCGGCGGGCTCCACTTGCGACGGCAACAGCCCAACCAATCGCTCCCGCGAATACCGTACGCTCTGGTCATCATGGTCGAAGGGCCCTCTTCAGAAACACAGGAAGGTCTTTTCGGCGCTTCTCGATGAACTTGTCGAATCCCTTCGCGCCGAGACCCAGGCCCGCCGTGATCATCGGCCGCGCGGCGAAGGGGAACGCGCAACTGCTGACGAGCGTGATGAGAAACTGGTCCGGCGCCACTGGGGCCATGCGTCCCTTCTCGATCTCCTCGCCGATCTGGCGCCGCAGCTTGCTCATCATGTGCCGCGCCGCACCGCCCCTTCCCGACGAGTAGAACGCCGGGACGAGATCGGGGTGACGCGCAGCCTCGCTCACGACGTACGTGATCAGGTAGTGGTGGCGCGATAGTCTCGTGAGGTACGCGTCGACGAACCGATCGATCTTGTCGTCGAGCGAAGCGTCGGACGCCAACATCTCGAAGATCCCCGGAACGAACGAGGACGCGATCCGGAGCCAGACCGCCCGGGCAAGATCGGCCTTCGAGCGAAAGTAGTAGTGAAGGAGAGCCTTGTTGACGCCCGCCTCATCCGCGATCTCCTGCATCCGGGCACCGTCGGTGCCGCGCCGGACGAAGACGGCGTCGGCCGCATCCAGAATGCGGGCCTTGGCGTCGCGCTCGGTTTGGCCAGGCGGTTTAACCATCCGGCCAGAGTATAGTGAGCTCGTCGTCTCCGGGGAAGTATCAGCTGCGTATGCTACCCGCGGGACCGTACCGCCTCACATCCGGCCGCGCTCAGGCCTTCTCCCACGCGTCTCGTTCGATGCCTGCCTGGCGCAGGATTCGCGCGAGCAGCTCCCGGCCGATGTCTCCCTGATGTGGATTCGGGATGCGGAGGGTGACCGTGCCCCGGATCATGAACTGGTGCCGGCCTCCGGAGAACGGCCCCTCGAAGCCGAGGGACCGCAGTGCGCGAACCAGCTCGGAGCGGCGGACCGGCCCGAATGCCGGCATGAGCTACGCGATCGCCCGGATCGTCAGCTCGTGGCCATCGACGACTGGGAGTGCGAGATTCCGCGAGACGCGGAAGAGGATCCACTCCTCCAGCACCTCTCGCAGCTCCTCGCGACACTCCTCGAGCGTCGACGCGTTCGCGTACACGCCGTCGAAGCCCTGGATCTGCCCGTAGTACGAGCCGTCGTCGGGCAGGATCTCGTAGCGCGCCGTGCGGAGCGCCGCAGCCAGGTACTCGGAGATCACGGGGAAATCGTACTCCTGCTGCGACCGTAGTGGTATCCGAGCGAGCCTGCCCTCGCCCGCTGCCTTGTTACCACTCTTGTTACCGGTCCAATCCGCGGAGCGGTCACAACGCCGGTTTCACGGAGTCTCATCATCGCCTCGAGTCGCTGGATTTGTTGGAGTTGACGGCGATGCCTGCTCTTGGTCGGACTCACTTTCGGAGCAAGGAGTTCGAGGACCACGTCCGGCAGGAGAAGGAGAGCGCGGGCGACGACTGAGCTTGTCGGAGGCGTCGCAGTCGCGCTCCGCGGGAGCGCTTCCTCACACGAGCACGACGGGGTTCGCCAGCTCGCCCAGCTCGGGGGAGGACAGCGAGACGACGTCGCCTTCCTCGAGCCCCACCTCGAGGGGCTGGATGATGCCGGTGCCGGTCGAGAGCACGGTCCCGGTCCGGATGTCATTGGAGCGGGCGAGCCAGGCCGCGAGCTCCTCGAAGCGCCGCTTGAGCTGCGCGGTCGAGGCCTCGCCCACGAACACCTCCCGCCCCCCGCGGAGGACGCGGCAGCGCAGGGTGATCGCATAGGGGTCGCCCGCCTCGGCGGGGTCGACGATCGTCGGTCCGAAGGCGAAGCAGCCCGTGTAGACCTTCGACTGCGGAAGGTAGAGCGGGTTCTCCCGCTCGATGTCCCAGGCCGAGACGTCGTTCGCCAGCGTGTAGCCGAGGACGTTCCCCCGGCGGCCGAGGACGATCGCCACCTCCGGCTCGGCGGCGGTGAAGCGGGAGTCGCGCCGGCGCCCGATCGGCTCGCCCGGACCGGCGCAGCGCGACGCCGTCGCCTTGAAGAAGAGCTCCGGCCGCTCCGCCGAGTAGACGCGGTCGTAGAAGCCGGTGCCTTCCTCGCGGAAGTCCGCGCTGCGGCGGTAGGTGACCCCCGCCCCCCACACCTCCGGCGGCGTGACCGGCACCGTGAGGCGCAGGTCGCCGCCCCGCGCGAGGTCGTCCCAGAGGACCTCGACGAGGCGGTCCGCCTTCTCGGCCGCGGCGAGCCAGCGTTCGGGCTGGAGCCCGCGCGCCTCCACCGCCTCGAGGAGCTCGAGCGTCGTCGCGACTCCCTCGTGCGCCGACTGCAGCACGAGCGTCCGGCCCTCCGACTGGAGGCCCAGGCGGCTCGTGCCTCCCGCTCCCCGGACTTGGAAGACCCGCATGGGCGGCGATTCTGGAGCCGCCGCGGCCTCGAAGCAAGACCGGCGCCGGTTTGCCGGCCGCCCGCGGGGAGGCTAGTCTTCCCCCCTCCATGCCCGTCCTCACCGGCGGCCCCGTTGTCACTCTTCGTCACGCCTCGGCCCGCCCCTACGACGCGGCGATCGCCGCCGCGCGCACCTGCTACTCGCCGCGGGTGGTCGGCGCCGAGGAGGTGACGCCCGCCCAGCGGGAGACGATCGGGCCGCTCACGTTCGAGGGCGGGCACCACACGGTCTTCCAGCACGCCCACTTCGAGTTCGGGCTCGAGAACGTCAGCCGCCAGTGCGTGTGGTCGTTTCTCCACTCGCACCCCTTCTACAACTCCGAGCAGTCCTCGCAGCGCTTCGTACGGCTCGACGAGGTGCGGGCTCGGGTGCCGGACGGCCTCTCGGCCGAGGCGCGGGCGGTCTACGAAACGGCGGTCGAGTCGGCCTGGGAAAGCTACCGCCGCCTCACCGCGCTCCTCAAGGGCGACACGCGTCGGATCGTCTCCGACCTGCGGCACCTGACCCCGGGCGCCTCCGACAAGAGGCGGAAGAAGGTCGAGCGGGAGGCGGAGAAGAAGGCGATCGAGACCGCGCGCTACGTGATCCCGGTCGCCGCGTTCACGTCGATGGTCCACACCGTGTCGGGCATCGTGCTCCACCGCCTCCACCGGATGATGCGCACGGGCGACGCGCCCTCCGAGACTCGCGCCGTCGTCGAGGCGATGGTCGCTCTCGTGAAGGGCGTGGACCCCGCGTTCTTCGAGCGGATCGGCCGGGGCCCCCTCGCCGAGGACGAGGTGGCCGAGACCCGCCTTCCGCGGCTCGAGGCGGACGGCGACGCCGAGGCGGCCCGGCTCGACGCGCGCCTCGGCCGCCGCGTGTCGCTCCTCGTCGACCACATGGTCCGGGCGGAGGAGACGACGGCCGACGCGGTGCGGGCGGTGCTCGGTGCCTCCCCGGCCGCCCTCGGCGACGACGCGGCCCTCGACCGGCTCCTCGATCCCGGCCAGAACCGCTACCGCCTGGAGACGCTGCAGCTCTCGGTGCACTCGCCCCTCGGGCGGGCGATGCACCACGCGTCCTACACCTTCCTGAAGAGGCTGTCCCACACCGCGGACAGCCAGGACCAGCGGCACCGGATGGTGCCCGGCTCGCGCCCGCTCATGATCCTCGCCGACACGCGCCGCCCGGACTACGTCACTCCCCCGCTCGTCGCCTCGAATTCCGAGGCGCTCGCCGCCTTCCAGGAGGCGATGGAGCGGGCGTGGGCGGCCAAGAACCGCCTCCTCGAGATGGGCGTTCCGATCGAGGAGGCGCTCTACCTTCTCCCCAACGCGAAGGCCCTGCGCTTCCACGAGAGCGGCAGCCTCCTGTACCTCGCGCACAAGTGGGTGATGCGCACCTGCTTCAACGCCCAGGAGGAGATCTACCGGGCGTCGATGGACGAGCTCGAGCAGGTGCGGGCCCTCCACCCGCGCCTCGCCCGCCACATGGGCCCGCCGTGCGTCCTCCGCCACGGCCTCGTGACGCCGACCTGCACCGAGGGCGAGCACTTCTGCGGCGTGCCGGTCTGGCGCGACTTCCCGGACGTGGTGCGGCCGCTCTGAACGGAAGAGGCCCCCGCTGCGGACGGGCCGTTCGTCGGGCACCGCCACGGCAGGAGCAGGCGGCTCGAGCCGCCGCTCCTCATGCCCGCGGGCCGGACCGGGACCTCCCGAAGGCGCGGGCGTGCTGCGCCGCCCGATGCCCACTCCGGACGGCGCCCTCGATCGTGGCCGGGAGGCCGGTGTCGGTCCAGTCTCCGGCGAGGAAGAGGCCCGCGATCGGCGTGTCGGGCCCGGGTCGGAGCGGCTCGAGCTCGGGAGCCGACGCGAACGTGGCGTGCGGCTCGCGGAGGACGAGCGAGCGGACGACGCCCGCGCCCGCCATGGCCGGGAAGGAGCGGCGGAGCGCCTCCTCGGCGGCGGCGACGAGCTCGGCGTTCGTCTTCGAGGCGCTCCGGTAGGCCGCGCTCACGACGAAGGCGAGGTGCTGCGGCGCGCCCACGCGGCCGTAGAGGCGGCCCTTGTCGAACACCCACTCCATCTCGCTCGCCCGCAGGCCGAGCATGGGCCGGTCCACGACGACGCGGTCGAGCCACATCTCGACGGAGACGATCGGCGACCCGCGGAAGCGCCGGAGCGCCGCGAAGGGGGAGAGATCCCGCCACTCCCCGGGCAGCAGGCCGAGCAGGATCGGGGCGGGCACCGCGGAGACGACGGCGTCGGCATCCTCGACCCGCGCCTCCGGCGGATGGCCGGCCGCGACCTCCTCGCGAGTCCCGGCCCGCTGCGCGTAGCGGACGCCGGTCGCCCGCCCGTCCTCCACGACCAGGCTCTCGACCCGGGCCCCGCGCTTCAGGACGCCACCGCGCCCCTCGAGGTAGGCGGCCAGCCGCTCGGCGAGGGCACCCCAGCCGCGACGCAGGAAGACGAGGCGCGAGGCCCGGTGGTCGCGGAGGAAGGCCTCCCGGTACACGCGGTGGAAGAGGACCGCGGCCGCCCGCTCCACGGGCTCGTTGAGAATGGCGAGGGCGAGCGGGTCCCAGAGGAGCCGCCGGGCCGCGTCGCCCTGCCCGCAGCGCCTGAAGTACTCGGCGAGGGTCAGGCCCTCGGGCCGCCGGCCGAGCCGGATCGCGATGCCCAGACGGATCGCCTGCAGCTTCACAGAGAGAGGCACGCGCAGGCCGGCGAGGCCCGCGAGCAGGTGCAGGGGCGCGCCGAGCGGCGGGCAGTCGAGCGCCGTGCGGCCCTCGCCGTCCACCCACTCGATCCGGAGGTTCTCCTGCGCCAGCAGGAGGTCCGAGGCGCCGGCCCGGCGGACGAGGTCGAGCGTGGCCGCGTAGGCCCCGACCATGAGGTGGGTGCCGTTGTCCACGTCCTCGCCGGTCACGGTGTCCCGCGACGACGTGGCCCGGCCCCCGAGAACCCCGCGCCGCTCGAGGAGCACGACCTCGTGCCGGCGCTCCTGGAGGGCGATGGCCGCGGAAAAGCCGGCGAAGCCCCCGCCGACGACGACGACCTTCATAGCCCCCAGTACACCCGCGGGATCGTGCGGAGGGCCAGCCAGATCTTGCGCGGCCGGCCGACCTGCACCCGCACCCCGCCCGCCGGATGGCCGCGCCGGACCCACTCGTCGAGGACCGCGCGGTAGACGGCGCTCATGATCTCGGCGGACAGCATGGAGCGCCGGTCGCGCTCCGGGAGGGTGGCGGCGGCGGCCGCGTAGTGCGACCGCGCGCGGTCGGCCTCGAAGGCGAGCAGGCGGTCGAGTCCGGCCGCCCGGGCCGGGCCGGGGTCCCGCACCGCCTCGAGCAGCTCCGCCTCCGACACCGAGAAGCGGGCCAGGTCCTCGAGGGGGAGGTAGACGCGGTCGCGCGCCGCGTCCGCCCCCAGGTCGCGCAGGATGTTCGTGAGCTGGAGCGCGAGGCCCAGCTCCACCGCGTAGGAGCGCGTGCCCGGATCGTCGTAGCCGAAGATCTCGATCGAGGCGAGGCCGACCGCCGAGGCCACGCGTTCGCAGTAGATGCGCAGGTCGGCGAACGTCGGGTAACGGCGGGTGGTCAGGTCCATGCGGCAGCCGGCCACGACGTCCTCGAGCGCGCCCCGCGGGATCGGGAAGCGGGCCACCGCCTCGGCGAGCTCCCTCCCCAGCTCCGTCTGCGGCTTCCCGGCGTAGGCGCGGTGCACCTCGGCCAGCCAGTGGACGAGCCCCTCCTCGCCGCCGCCGTCCTCCTCGTCCACGCAGTCGTCCACCGCCCGGCAGAACGCGTAGAGGGCGTAGAGGGCGCGGCGCTTCTCCTCGGGCAGGACGCGGAAGGCGTAGTAGAAGCTCGTCCCGCTCTGCCGGGTGACCCGGGCCCCGAGGCTCGCCGTCATGGCGACCGCCACCGCCAGGCCCGCCAGGCGAGCCCCGCCTTGTCGAGCGCGCCGTGCTTCGGCCGTCGCCGGAACACGTCTCCTCCCGTCGCCTCGATGCGGTCGAGGATCGACGTCCCGCCCAGCCAGGTGAGCCTCATCTCGAACCGCAGCTCGCGCCCCACCCGGTCGCAGAGCGGCCTCCCGCGCTCGAAGAGGGCGCGCGTCCGGGCGATGAGGTCGGCCATGAGGCCTCGCCAGCCTTCGCTCACGCGCCCCGAGCTCAGGTCCCATGTGCCCACGCCGTGGCGGCGCATGAGGTCCTCGGGCATGTAGATCCGCCCGCGCCCGTAGTCGATCGCGGCGTCCTGCCAGTGGTTCGCGAGCTGGAGGCCGGTGCAGATCGCGTCGGAGAGGGCGGGCAGATCCTCGTCCCTCTCCTCGAAGACGAGCAGCACGAGGCGGCCTACCGGATCCGCCGAGCGCCGGCAGTAGTCGAGCAGCTCCTCCCAGCTCTCGTAGCGCGTCTTCTCGGTGTCTTGGCGGAAGGCGGAGAGCAGGTCGAGCAGCAGCCCCTTCGGGATGCCGACCCGGCGCACGGTCTCGGCGAGGGCCACGAAGATCGGCCCCTCGGCCTCGCCCCGGTAGGCGGCGTGAGTGAGAGCCTCCCACTGGTCGAGCTTCTCCTTCCGCACCCCTTCGTAGATCGGCTCGTCGGCGAAGTCGTCGGCCGCCCGCGCGAACGCGTAGAGGGCGTAGACGTACGGACGCCTCGCCCGCGGCACGAAGAGGCCCACCGGGAAGTTCTCGTAGTGGGCCTTCGTGCGGGCCTCGCAGTACGCGAAGGCCTCCTCGAGCGTGGCCGCGGGCATGGCGCGGGGATGATACCAGCCCGAGCCGGCGGTGCTACGATCCCGGGGCCGAGGGCGGGAACGCGTCGCCACGCCCGTCTGCGCACCGAGAGGTGATCCCGTCGTGATGCTCCCCGCCGCCGTCATCCTGTCCGGCGTTCTCGTGCCCGCCCTCGCCGCCGCCGCGTTCGCCGCGGACGCGCGGCCCTCCGCCGATCTCCTGGTCACGAACGCCCGCATCTGGACCGGGGATCCCGCGCGCCCCGAGGCCGAGGCCCTCGCCGCGATCGGCGAGCGGATCGTGGCCGTAGGCTCGAGCGCCGAGCTCGAGGCCTGGCGAGGGGAGAGGACGCGGGTGATCGACGCCCGGCGACGCCGCGTCCTGCCCGGCTTCGACGACTCGCACGTCCACTTCCTCGACGGGAGCGCGAAGCTCGCCCAGGTCCAGCTCAAGGACGCCCTCTCGCCGGAGGAGTTCGGGCGGCGGATCGGCGACCACGCCCGCACGCTGCCGAGGGGCGAATGGGTGCTGGGCGGCACGTGGGACGACCAGGCTTTCGCGCACCCCCGGCTGCCCGCGCGCCAGGACGTGGACGCGCTGACGCCGGAGACGCCCGTCTTCGTCGAGCGCTACGACGGGCACATGGGCCTCGCCAACGGCGTCGCCCTGAAGCTCGCCGGGATCACGCGCGAGACGGAGGCGCCCCCCGGAGGCGAGATCGTGCGGGACGCGGCGGGCGAGCCGACCGGGATCCTGAAGGACGCGGCGATGGGCCTCGCGTACCGCGTCATCCCACCGCCTTCGCGAGAGGGCCGGCTGCGAACGATCCGCGCCGGCCTGCGCCACGCGGCCTCGCTCGGGATCACGAGCGTCCAGGACATGAACCCCTCGTACGACGACGTGGCCGCGTATGCGGAGCTGCGCGAGCGGAACGAGCTGACGCTCCGCGTCTCTGCGGCGCCGATGGAGACGCAGTGGGAGGACCAGGCGAAGGTCGGCCTGCGCCGCGCCTTCGGATCGTCCTGGCTCCGCCTCGGAGCGCTCAAGGGCTACGCCGACGGCTCGCTCGGCTCGACGACGGCCTTCTTCTTCGAGCCCTACCGGGACGACCCGACGACCTCGGGCCTCCTCTCCGACGAGATGCACCCGATCGGGGCGATGCGCGAGCGCCTGGTCAAGGCCGACGCCGCGGGTCTCCAGCTCTGCATCCACGCGATCGGCGACCGAGCCATCTCGATCGTCCTCGACCTCTTCGAGGACGTGGTGAAGGCGAACGGCCCCCGCGACCGGCGGCTCCGCATCGAGCACGCCCAGCACGTCGGACCCCGGGACTTCCCGCGCTTCGCCCGGCTGGGGGTGATCGCCTCCGTCCAGCCCTACCACGCGATCGACGACGGGCGCTGGGCGGAGAGCCGGATCGGCCCCGAGCGCGCGAAGACGACCTACGCCTTCCGGACCTTCCTCGACGCCGGCGTGCGGCTCGCCCTCGGCACCGACTGGCCCGTCGCCCCCCTCGACCCGATGCAGACCCTCTACGCCGCCGTGACCCGGGCCACGCTCGACGGCAGGCATCCCGGCGGGTGGATGCCGGAGCAGAAGGTGACGCTGGCCGAGGCGATCTCGGCCTATACGGCCGGCGCGGCGTACGCCGAGTTCCAGGAGGAGGACAAGGGAACCCTCTCGCCGGGCAAGCTCGCCGATCTCGTCGAGCTGAGCGAGGACGTCTTCGCCGTCCCGCCCGAGCGGATCCGCGAGGTGAGGGTCGTCAGGACGATCGTGGGGGGAAGCGTCGTGTTCGAGAGGGAACGGTAGGAACGTCTCCGAGCGGCTCGATCACCACCTGGACGGCCGCCCCGCGCCTGCAGGTCGAGATGAGGCAGGCCAGCGCGCCCTCCGGCCGCTCGACGGTCGCGGGCACCCGGAGGCACGGCTCCCCGGTCTCGTAGGTCGTCGTGACGCTGTTCCGGATCGTGCAGGTCCGGCAGTGGACGCTCTTGCCGCACCCCCCCGGCCGCCGGGCGTGGGCGCACTCGAGCGCCTCGCCGCCGCGGAGGCCGACCACGTCGTCGAGACGCCGGCCCAGCAGCTCGGCCATCGGCTGGTTGGCGGCGATCGTCCGGAGATCCTGGTCGACGACGACCACGGGACCCGGGAACGCGTCTAAGTACTCGCCGAGGCTCATGCCACGCCACTGCCGGCGGAAGTGGTCGCGGCAGGCGGGACAAATGCTGTGGGAGATCGCCGGGTCGTCGACGGGCTCCTTGTCGCCGAGGCCCTTCTCGCAATACGAGCAGACGACCCTCACCGCGTGGCGACCTCGCCGCCCGATGCCGTCTCCGCCATTGAGGCTCTCCCCCCACTCCGGTCGTCACCGGCGCGGTGCGCGCCGGGCGGTCCTGTGGCCTCTCCCGTCGAAGCAAGATCCCCGCCAGCGTGAGGATGCCTGCGGATCCTCACGCTCCCGCCGGACACGAGTCGCGGAGCAGCAGGAGCCCCCGGCTGCGTCCAGGATCTGGACGGTCCTGTCGCGATCCCGGAACCGGGGCCACGATGGGCGACTTCCCGAAACGCGTCTCAGCCAGCGGGCTGGCCGCGCTCCCCGACGCCCGGCGCGGAGGGGAGGAGTGCTCGCCGGCGGTCAAGGCCGCGAGGCAGGCTCGCCGGCAAGGACGCGCCGCAGGCCGGTCCCGCCGGCGGCGGTGCGGAACGCGAGGATCGCCACGAGCGCGAGGAGCGCGGCCGCTGCGAGCGTCGGCCCCCCCGTCCACGACGAGAGGTCGGTCGTCAGGGGAAGGCTCTCGAGGAGGTCGTTGGCGAGCAGGCCGACGATCGCCGCCAGCAGCCCGAAGCGCAGCAGGAGGAGGATCCAGGAGACGGCCCAGAGGACCGCGGTGGCGCCGACGAGCCACGCCGAGTCCGGGGCCCCCACGGCGCTCGGGAGGATCGTGATCGCCGCCACCCCGGCGAGCGCGAGCGCGTCGGTGCGCAGCAGCAGCCGGAGGAGGACGAAGAGAAGCAGGCAGCCCATCGAGAAGAGGATCGCGTCGCTCGCGATCTCGAGGAGGGATGCGAGGAGCATCCCCGGCCCCTGCAGGGACTCCAGCCAGCCCATCGAAGGCTCGAGCTCGGGCTGGCCGAGCCACAGAGGCACGAGCCGCAGGACGGGCACGAGGAGGACGAAAGCGACCGCCCACGCGAGGCCGGCGAGCGTGTCCCGGCCCACCACGGGGTCCCCGAAGCCTCCCCCGAGGAGCCGCGTCCACGACACGAGGGTCCAGGGCCGGAGCCTCCGCGCGTACGGCTCGACGGCCAGGTAGAAGAGCCACACGAGCGTCGCCTCGACCAGCACGAGTCCGGCCCCGCGGGCGAGGAGGCTCATCTGCGCGTTGAAGTCGGCCACGTGGTGGGCGGAGAGCGCCCACGACGCGACGCCCAGCGAGAAGAGGACCAAGGCGACGCGGAAGGCCCCCTTCCGGTCACCCCGGCCGAGGACGACGTTGCGGCGCGCCATGAATCCGGCCGCGCCCATCAGCAGGACGGTGACGCCCAGGAAGGTCAGCTGCTTCGCGAGCTTGTCCTTCGGCCAGGCGCCGCCGCCCATCCGCTCGGGCTTCGTCCACGGGAAGATCACCTCGAACCACACCGGCCGGCCGCGGTACGCCGCGGCCTCGATCCGCACCGGCAGGCCCTTGCACTCGGGCCACGCCCCTTCCCAGGCCGCCCGGGCGTCGGTGTTGAAGAGAGGCGTCCATCGCGGGGTCACCTCGCTGAAGGCTTCGGGCTCGAGCCGCGCCTCGGCGAAGAGCCGCGACCAGTCGGGCGGCGGCGGGGGCGTCTGCGGGTCGCTCTCGAGCTGGGGCGGGATCGCGTAGAAGTGCAGGAGCCGCCCGCTCATGTCGTAGGAGGCCCCGGCCATGTCGGTGACGTCGAGGCCCGGCTTCGTCCAGTAGACGCGGCCGCCGGCCAGCCAGGAGACGATGGGTCTCGGGCTCTGCCGGTACCAGAACTGCATGACCGGGGGCATCCCCCGGGAGAGCGCCGCCCAGCGGCCGGCGGACTTGTCCGTCTCGCGGACGTGGGCGATGAACCCGTAGTCGAGACCGAGGCCCCACGCGTCGTCGGCGGGAGCGTCCTTGAGGCCCACGCTGCGCAGGAACTCCCGCGCCCGGTCCTCGAGCACGGCCGGCGGCTTCTCGACCGGCAGCCGCTGGAGGAGCTGGAACGAGCGGGCGAGGAAGGGCATGGCGAGGACGCCGGCGATGACGAAGCCGAGCAGGGCCCACGCGACGGCCGGCCGGAGGCCCTCCCGCTCTCCGGCGGCGGCGACGAGCTCGGGCGAAGGCGTCTCGCCGGCCGCGATCGCCGCCTCGAGCGGGTCGCTGCCGGTGAGCATCGCCGAGACGACGAGCGCCGAGGACGGCCGGCGGCGGGGATCCTTCTCGAGGCAGGCCAGGATCGCGCGCTCGACGGCGGGATCGAGGCCAGCCACGAGGGCCGACGGCTCGATCGGCGGCTCGTCCCGGTGCTTGCGCGCGAGCTCGGCCAGGGACTTGCCCGGAAAGGCGCGTCGGCCCGTGTAGAGCTCGTAGAGGACGAGGCCGAGGGCGTAGACGTCGCTCCGGACGGTGACCTCCCGCCCCTGGAGCTGCTCGGGCGACATGTAGCAGGGGGTCCCCGAGCGCACGTCCTCGTCACGGAGCCCCTCCGCGAGGCCGGCCAGGCCGAAGTCGGTGATGCGCACGTTGCCCTGGCCGTCGAGCATCAGGTTCGCGGGCTTCAGGTCCCGGTGGAGCACGCCTTTCTCGTGGGCGGCGGCGACGCCCGCGCACAGCTGGCGGGCGATCTCGGTGGCTTTGTCGGCGGGCAGGCGCCCGATGCGCCGGAGGAGCGAGGCGAGGTTCTCGCCGTCGATCATCTCCATCGACAGGAAGAGGTGGCCTTCGGCCTCCGCGACGTCGTAGACGCGGCAGATCGCGGGGTGCGAGACCTGGCGGGCCACCCGGACCTCGCGGTAGAAGCGGGCGAGGCGCTCCTCGTCCGCGTCGAGGCCGTGGGGCAGGAACTTGAGGGCGACCGGCTGCTCGAGCTTCAGGTCGTCGGCGCGGTAGACCTCGCCCATCCCTCCCCGGCCGAGGAGACCGACGATGCGGTAGCGGCCGGCGAGGACCGTCCCCGGCACGAACCGCTCCCCGGCCCGCCGCGCGGCGCCGGCCGGAGGCGTCAGTCCCCGGTCCGGAGAGGGGGTCGGGGAGAGCGGCCCGCCCGGGCGGGGGGCGGTTCCCGTCGGGTGATCGGCGATGTCGAGGCCCGAGCCGCAGGCGGGACACGAGCGGTCGTCCACGCTCACGGGCGTCGCGCAGGTCGGGCAGGCGAGAGCGGGCATGCTCGGGGTCCTACTGTCTAGATACGGCAGCCGGGGGAAAAGGTGCCCCTGCGCGCCGCGCGACAAGGCAGCGTTGCTGAGGCTCCGTCAGCGACGGCCGGCCGCGAAGGGTGCACCTCGGCCCTCGGCCTGCCGTCTTGCGCGTCGCGTTCACAGCTTTTCACCTGCGGCCGCTCCCTCAGGCCCGCGAGGACGACGCATCGTCGGCGATGGAGCGTGCGAGAACCGACCGTCCGCCCAGCGCGGCCCGGAAGGCCAGCACGGCGAGGATCAGCAGGAAGGGAACGACGACGGTCGTCGCCGAGGCCGTCCACCGATCGACCTCGACGGACTCCGGCAGCAGGAGGAGGACGTTCGCCGTGTAGACCCCGGCGATCGCCGAGAGGACGCCGAACCGCAGCAGGAGGCCGAGGTATGTCGTGAAGATCACGAGGCCGAGCGGGAGCATGAGCCACGGCGACTCCTCCGACTGGCCGATCTGGTTGAGGCAGAGAACGGCGACGATGAGGACGGCGGCGAGTCCGTCGCGGCGGGTCAGCCACCGCAGGATCACGAACAGCAGGAGGGCCCCCAGCCCGAGCAGCGTCGCGTCGACGGGCAGGCTCACCAGGATGCCGAGAAGGGCGCTCCTGCCGAGGAGAGCCTCCAGGAAGCCGACCGCGGGCACCGACGCTCCCTGCCCCAGCCAGCCGGGCGCCCGGCGGGCGAGGACGATGACGATCACGAGCCCGGCGCCCCACAGCATCCCCAGGAGCACGTCGCGGCCGACGACCGGGTCCCGGTAGCCACCGCCCAGCAGTCTCGTCCAGGAGATGAGCGTCCACGGCCGGAGCCTGCGGACGTAGGGCTCGAGGGCCAGGTAGAACATCCAGAGAAGGGCGGCCAGGAGCACGACGATGCCCGCCCCGCGGGAGAGGAGCGAGATCTCCATCACGAGGTCGGCCACGTGGTGCGCCAAAAGGGTCCAGCCCGCCATGCCGAGGCCGGTGAGGGCGAGGGCGAGTCGGAAGGCCCCCCGGCGATCCCCGCGGCCGAGGGCGAGGTTGCGCTTCGCGAGCACGGCCCCGGTCGCGGTCAGGAGAAGGAGAACGAGGATCAGGAACTGCAGCGCGAGCCGCTGCGCGGTCGTGGCGCTGAAGGGCTCGGCGCGATCCGCGCGGGTCCAGGGCTCGACGATCTCCAGCCAGACCGGCTGGCCCCGGTAGGCGGCGGCCTCGACGCGGATGGGGATCTCCGGCCGCTGCGGCCACGTGCCCTCCCACGCCACCCGGGAGTCGGTGTGGAACGGGGGCGTCCAGCGGGGAGCGACGGGACGGAGCTTCGCAGGGTCGAGCCGCGCGGCTTCGAGGAGGGGCGCCCAGTCGGGCGGAGCGGCAGGTGCGCTTCCGGCCTCCGGCTCGACCTGCGGAGGCACGACGGACAGAGCGACGAGCCGTCCCGTGAGGTCGTACTGGAGGGCGGCCATGCCGGAGAGGAGCTGCGGCGGATCGTTCCAGGTCACCCGGCCCCCGGCTCGCTGAGCGAGCATCGGCCGCGGGCTCTGCCGGTACCAGAGGGCCAGGACCGGAGGCTCGCCCGTTCGCAGTGCCTCCCACCGGGTGGGCGAGGCGTCTCGCGGACACGTGTACCGGAAGTAGTCGTCGTCGTAGTTGAAGCCGATCTCGGTGTCGACGACCGGGTCGCGATGCCCGAGGCGGGCGAGCAGCTCGCGGGCGCGGTCCTCGAGCGCCTCCGGCGACTTCTCGACGGGCACTCGGGACAGGAGGTGGTTCCCCTGCTGGAGAGGCGGCGCGGTCAGGACCGCGGCCACGACGAAGGCGAGGCAGGCCCACGCGACGCGCGGGCGCAGCCCCTCCGACTCGCCGGCGGCCGCAACGAGCTCCGGCGAAGGCGTCTCGCCGGCCGCGATCGCGGCCTCGAGCGGGTCGCGTCCCGAGAGCAGCGCCGACACGACGAGGGCCGAGGAAGGCCTCCGCTTCGGGTCCTTCTCCAGGCAGGCGAGGATCGTCCGCTCGACGGCCGGGTCGAGGTCGGGAACGATCGCCGACGGGTCGATCGGCCGCTCGTCCCGGTGCTTGCGCGTCAGCTCGGCGAGGCCCTTGCCGTCGAACGCTCGCCTCCCGGTCACGAGCTCGTAGATCAGGAGGCCGAGGGCGTAGATGTCGCTGCGGACGGTGACCTCGCGCCCTTGCAGCTGCTCCGGCGACATGTACGACGGCGTGCCCGAGCGGACGTCCTCGCCCGAGAGCGTGTCGGCGAGGCCGGCCAGGCCGAAGTCGGTGATCCTCACCTTTCCCTGCCCGTCCAGCATCACGTTCGCCGGCTTCAAATCGCGGTGGAGGACGCCCTTCTCGTGGGCGGCGGCGAGGCCGGCGCAGATCTGGCGGGCGACGTCCATCGCCTTGTCCTCGGGGAAGCGCCCGATCCGCCGGAGGAGGGAGGCGAGGTTCTCCCCGTCCACGAACTCCATCGAGAGGAAGTGCTGGCCCTCGGCCTCGCCGACGTCCCACACCCGGCACACCGCCGGGTGGGAGACCTGGCGGGCCATGCGCACCTCGCCATAGAGTCGCTCCAGGCGCTCGGTGTCGGCCTCGAGGGCGCGGGGCAGGAACTTGAGCGCCACCGGCTGCTCGAGCTTCAGGTCGTCGGCCCGATAGACCTCGCCCATCCCGCCGCGCCCGAGAAGGCCGACGATCCGATAGCGCCCGCCGAGGACGGTGCCGGGCGCGAAACGCTCGTCCGCCCGAGAGGCGGCCGCCCGGGACGCGCGCGCCGACGTCGAGCCGGGCGTCGGCGACACCCGCCCGGGCGAGGGAGACGGCACGGGCGAGGGCGTCCGACGGGGCGCGGTGCCGGTCTCCGCATCCTCGATGTCGAGGCGCACTCCGCACGCGGGGCAGAACCGGTGGGAGCTGGACACGGCCGTCGCGCAGGCGGGGCAGGAGGTCATGCGAGACCAGGTCACTATACGGGCTTCGTGCGCCGGTGTGACAGCGCGCGGCGCGGCCGGCTTCCGGCGGCCGGAATCCGGACAGGGAACCCCCGCTTCCTCCTCCAAGCCGCCCGGAATCGACGCGCCGCGGGCGGCCCGGGATTTGCACCTCTCGGTGGCCGGAAACGCCGATGTCTGACATGACCCCTGACGGGACGCCCGCGCTGCGGCTGGGCCGGCGCGACACGCTGCGCTTCGACGCACCCGACGCCGACTCGCTGCGCGCGCGGCTCGAAGCCCGTGCCACCGCGGGAGCCACGGGAACCTGGGTGCTCGAGAGCCGGGTCGGTGAGGGCGGCTCGCTCCAGCGGACGCCGCTCCAGCCCCTCCCCTTCCGCATCGGACGCGCTCCCGGCCTTCGGCTGGTCCTGCCCTCGGCGCACGTGTCGAAGGCCCACGCCGAGATCTACGCTGCCGGCCTGGCTCTCCGGGTCCGCGACCTCGGGAGCCGCAACGGCACCTTCCTCAATCGAGAGCCGATCGAAGACGCTCCCCTCCACGAGGGTGACGTGCTTCACATCGGAGGATACGAGTTCCGCGTGGCCCGGGACCTTCCGGAGGAGGGCGACGACGGCGACGAGACGACCCTCCTCCAGACCGCCCCCCTCAGCTGCCTCTTCTCGACCGCCGCCCCCCGGGTACGAGAGCTCATCGAGCGGGGTGCGGTCACGATGCTCTTCCAGCCGATCGTGACCCTGCCCTCGGCCCGACGCGACGCGTACGAGGCGCTCGGCCGCGGCCGGCTCGCCGGCCTGCCCGAGAGCCCGGTGGAGCTCTTCGATCTCGCCGGGGCGGTCGGCCCGGAGGCGCAGGCGGAGCTGAGCCGGCTCTTCCGGCGCAAGGCGGTCGAGCTCGTGCGCGATCGCCCCGAGCCGCCCGTCCTCTTCCTGAACACTCACCCGGTGGAGCTCGAGCAGCCGGGGCTCCTCGAGTCGCTCGAGGAGCTGCGGACCTTCGCCCCCCAGGTGGACCTCGTCCTGGAGATCCACGAGAGCGCGCTCGCCCAGACCGACGTCATCACCTGGCTCCGGACCCGCCTCCTGGAGATCAACGTCGCCCTCGCCTACGACGACTTCGGGGCCGGCCAGGCCCGTCTCTTCGAGCTCGCCGAGGCGCCGCCCAAGTACCTCAAGTTCGACCGGCGGTTCGTGACCGGGCTCGATCACGCCCCCACCTCGAGGCAGCGGCTCGTCGCCTCGCTGGTGGCGGCGTCGCGCGAGCTGCTCGTGAAGACGGTGGCAGAGGGCGTGGAGACGGAGGCCGAAGCCGCGGCGTGCATGCGGGCGGGCTTCTCGCACGCCCAGGGCTACCACTTCGGCCGGCCGGGGCCGCTCGACGCGCCCGGGTAGCGCGGGAGGGTGGCCATGTTCAGGCCGGAGGCCGGGCCGGGCTCGGCGGTGGCCGACCGCATCGTCGAGATGCTCGAAGACGGGCCGCGCACTCCCGCCGGATGGCGCGAAGTGATGTCGTGCCTGGAGGCCGAGTCGGGCCCCGCCGTCTACGCCGCGCTCCTCTTCGTTCTCACCCAGCTCGACTTTCCGAAGGAGAAGGCGCACGAGCACTGGCTGCGGATCCTCCTACAGTGGGAGGAGCTCAACCGGAGGATCGCCGAGAAGGTGGACCTGCGGGTGGCGGTGCTCCAGTACTTCCTGAGGAGCCAGAGGAAGCTCCACAACCCGGCGATCGTGGAGATCAAGATCCTGCGCCGCACGCAGGACTCGGCCATCTACGACGAGCTCACCCGCCTCTACAACTACCGCTACTTCCAGGACCGGGCCGTCTCCGAGGTCCGCCGGGCCACGCGCTACGACTCCGCCCTCAGCCTGCTGATGCTGGACGCGGACGATTTCAAGGCCTACAACGACTCGCGCGGCCACCTGGCGGGGAACATGGCGCTGCGCCGCCTCGCCTCCACCCTGCGCCGGGCGGTGCGCGAGGTGGACGTGGTGGCCCGGTACGGGGGCGAGGAGTTCGCGATCCTCCTCCCGAGCACCCCCAAGCTGGGCGCCCTCAAGATCGGCGAGAAGCTGCGCCAGGCGGTCGAGAGGGCCGGCATCGGACAGGACGGGAAGCCCGGAGCCAGGGCCCTGACGGTGAGCGTGGGTGTCGCGAGCCTCCCCGGGGACGCGGCCAGCGCGGAGGAGCTCGTGGACCGGGCGGACCGCGCGCTCTACATCGCGAAGAGCATCGGCAAGAACTGCGTGAAGCCCTTCTCCGACGAGCGGCGCGAGCACGCGCGCCTCGACGCGGTCCTGCCCGGCCGGTTCCGGCTCCTCGAGCGCGCGAGCCGCTCCTTCACCACGCTGAACCTCAGCGAGGGCGGGGTCCTCCTCCACTGCAAGCAGCCCCTCCCGACGGGGACCCTCGTCCAGCTCCAGCTCGCCCTCCCGCCGGGCAAGGATCCCATCGAGTGTGCGGCGCGCGTGCTGCGGGTCGTGGGCGCCCGGGGCGGCTTCGAGGTCGGGACCGAGATCGTGCACATGCCGAGGGCGCACCAGCGCCGCTTCCGCTCCTTCCTCAAGCTGCTGAAGGCGGGCCCGCTCGTTCCCGCCCCCGCCGGGAGGCGGCGGCCGCGGGGCGACCGTGGCTCGCGGCTCGACGACACGCTCCCGCCGATCCCGATGGCGTGAGGCCCGGCCCGCGCGGACCCCCGGTCGATCGGGACCCGCTCTCGTCCTCTACTTCAGCCCGAACTCCCGGGCCCGCAGCCGCTTCAGCCGGTCGCGGATCTCGGCCGCCTTCTCGAACTCGAGCGCCTTCGCCGCCTCGCGCATCTGCCTCTCGAGCCCCTTGACCTCCGCCTCGATGTCGTCGAGCGAGCGGTAGCGCTCCTCCGGCGCCTCGGCCACCTCGGGCACCGCCACGTAGTCGTGCTCGTAGACCGAGGAGAGCAGCTCCCCGATGCTCTTCTTGATGCTCTCCGGCGTGATGCCGTTCTCCCGGTTGAACTCCTCCTGGCGGATCCGGCGCCGGTTCGTCTCCGAGATCGCCGCCTTCATCGAGTCCGTCTCCTGATCGGCGTAGAGGAGCGCCATGCCCTCCACGTTGCGGGCGGCGCGGCCGATCGTCTGGATGAGCGAGCCGGAGGAGCGCAGGAAGCCCTCCTTGTCCGCGTCGAGGATCGCCACCAGCGAGACCTCGGGCAGATCGAGCCCCTCCCGAAGGAGGTTGATGCCGACGAGGACGTCGAACTCGCCCTTGCGGAGGTCGCGCAGGATGCGGACCCGCTCGAGGGTCTCGATGTCGGAGTGGAGGTAGCGGACGCGCACGCCGAGGTCGTGGTAGTACTCCGTGAGGTCCTCGGCCATGCGCTTCGTGAGGGTGGTGACGAGCACCCGCTCGCCCCGCTCCGCCCGGAGCCGGATCTCGGCCAGCAGGTCGTCCACCTGGCCCTTCACCGGCCGGACCTCGAGGCGGGGGTCCTTGAGGCCGGTGGGCCGGATCACCTGCTCCACCACCACCCCGCCCGCCTTCTGCAGCTCGTACGGCCCCGGCGTCGCCGACACGTAGAGCACCTGGCCGAGCCGGGTCTCGAACTCCTCGAAGTTCAGGGGCCGGTTGTCGAGGGCCGAGGGGAGGCGGAAGCCGTACTCGACGAGCGTCTTCTTCCTCTGCTGGTCCCCGTGGTACATGCCGCGCACCTGCGGGATCGACTGGTGCGACTCGTCGACGACCACGAGCGCGTCCTTGGGCAGGTAGTCGAGCAGGGTCGGAGGCGGCTCCCCGGGCTTCCGGCCCGAGAGGTGGCGCGAGTAGTTCTCGATGCCGTGGCAATGGCCGGTCTCGCGCAGCATCTCGAGGTCGAACATCGTGCGCTGGTAGAGCCGCTGCGCCTCGAGGAGCTTGCCCTCCGTCTCGAGGCGAGGCTTCACCTCCATGAGCTCGGCCTCGATCGTCTTCACCGCGTCGGCGAGCTTCGGCTGGGGCGTGACGTAGTGGCTCGACGGGTAGATCGCGACCTGGGCGAGCCGCCCCGTGGTCCTGCCGGTGAGGGGGTCGAAGGCGCTGATCTTCTCCACCTCGTCGCCGAAGAGCTCGAACCGGATCCCGCTCTCCTCGTAGGCGGGCACGATCTCGACCACGTCCCCCCGCACCCGGAAGGTGCCTCGCTTCAGCTCGTAGTCGTTCCGGTCGTAGCGAGCCTCGACGAGGCGGGCCAGGAGGTCCCGGCGGTCGAGGGTGTCGCCCTGGCGGACGAAGAGCAGCATGCCGTAGTAGGCCTCGGGCGAGCCCAGGCCGTAGATGCAGGAGACGGACGCCACGATCACGACGTCCCGCCGCTCGAAGAGGCTGCGGGTCGCGGAGAGCCGGAGGCGGTCGATCTCGTCGTTGATCGTCGCCTCCTTCTCGATGTAGGTGTCGGACTGCGGGACGTAGGCCTCGGGCTGGTAGTAGTCGTAGTAGGAGACGAAGTACTCGACCGCGTTCCCGGGGAAGAACGTCTTGAACTCCTGGTAGAGCTGGGCGGCGAGCGTCTTGTTGTGGGCGAGGACGAGGGTCGGGCGGTTCACCTTCGCGATCACGGACGCGACGGTGAAGGTCTTGCCGGAGCCGGTCACGCCCAGGAGCACCTGGTGCTCGTCCCCGCGCTCGAGCCCGTCCACGAGCTCTCCGATCGCCCGTGGCTGGTCCCCCCGCGGCTCGAAGTCGCTCACCAGCTCGAAGCGGGTGTCGGCCTTCGCGGGAGCGAGCCGGGCCGGCTCCGGCCGCACGGGGCTCACGGCACCGCCCTTCGGAGGAGGGTCATCCGGAGATCATAGCGGAGAGGAGAGGCGGCCGCCTCGCGATCCGGCAGGCCCCGTGCCGCGACGACAGCGCCCGGAAACTCCAGTCAGGGGCCGTGCTTCCACTTGTATCCGTACCTTCCCGCAGTCTCCGCGTACTGTCCCTCGCGCCACACGATGGCCGTGGTCTCCAGCGAGTCCGTCCAGCTCACGACGCAGGACTCCTGCTCGGACGTCCGCACGCGGTAGCCGTCGACGGCGACGACGAGATCGCCCGCTCGAAGACCACGGGACGGCCAGGCTTCGGAGGGGACGAGCTCGCCGAGCTTGGGAGAAGGAGGCAGATCGGCCACCGACACTCGCTCGAGGCCTCGGGGAAAGAGCCGGGTCAACGCCTCGGCGGCCCGCTGTTCGTACTCCCCCGCGTCTCCCGCCCGGCGGTGACGTCGCAGGTAGAAGCAGTCGAGCGCGTCCTTGTCGTCGTAGCGCTCCGCCTCGCGCTCGTACCAGGACTCGGCGTCCGCGATCCGACCGCTCCGTTCGAGCATCCGGGCCTGGAGGCGGAGCCCGCCGCCGGAGTACACCTCGGCCATCGCGCGGGCGATCTCGAAGGCACGGTCCTTGCGGCCGTGATCGAAGTAGTAGTCGGCCAGCCACCCCATGGAGTTCGAGACGCTGACTCGATCGGGGGCCTTCTCGTAGGCATTCTCGAAGGCGGCCACGGCCTCCTCGTCGAGGCCAGCGCCCTGAAGATCCCAGCCGAGGCGCACGTAGCTGTTCGGATCCACCCGGGTGAGCCTCTCGTACAGGCGGCGGTGCTCCGGCGAGCCGGCCTTCTGCGTCTCTGCAAACAGGTACATCGCGCTGAAGTTGTACTCGGCGAGCGGTCCATAGAGAGCCGCGAGATCGAACTCCTTCTGCCCGGCCCGTCGTCGAGCCGAGTACTCCTGGGTGGCCAGGGTGGCCGAGTACGGGGCCAGCCGGC